>Ga0307471_100000035_pt1 | contig 63999 bp, 51 predicted proteins | sample atmos_gasesAM3C__2_FD_204566 | JGI IMG/M metagenome (GOLD analysis project Ga0307471, IMG submission 204566) | Hardwood forest soil microbial communities from Morgan-Monroe State Forest, Indiana, United States - atmos_gasesAM3C_515 | ecosystem: Environmental > Terrestrial > Soil > Temperate... | reverse complement strand
AGCTCCATCCACGCCCTTCTCCCCGCGCTCGCTACCTTCCGCGAACTCCACCCCGGCGTTCAGGTGCGCGTTCACCGCATGCTTTCACGCGACATTCCTCACGAAGTCCTGAATTACCGCCTCGATCTCGGCGCCATCTCTTTCGTCCCGCGCGACCCGCAGCTTCAGGCCGCGGAAATCCTGAAGGATGAGCTGACCCTCGTCGTCCCGCCGAAACATGTCCTGGCGAAAAAACGTGAAGTCGACGTCGCCGAACTCGCCAAGGAGAACTTCATCGCCCACAGCGTCGAATCGCCTTTCCGCCGCCGCGTCATCGAACTCTTCGCGCGCCATCGTGCCGCGCTCAACATGCCTATCGAAATGCCCACCATCGAAAGCATCAAGCGCTTCGTGCAGATGGGCATGGGCGTGGCTATCGTTCCTCGCATGTGCGTTCTTTGGGAAATCGAACACGGCTGGATGAAAGAATTGAAAATTCGCCAGCTCAATATTCCGCGCCACGTCTATCTCATTTCCCGCCGCGGCGCCCGCCTCCCCTTCGCGGCCACCGAACTCACACGCATCCTCCGCGGAGAATAACCCGCCGGTTGTGTAGTGGTGGGTCTTCAGACCTGTTATTTTTCACCGGTGGCGAATTCACCGTCTTTCATCGATAGGCGCGCTTCAGTGCCCCCTTCCTGCTCTGTCTCTTGTAGAGGGCAGCGCTGCTGCGCCCTTTCTTCTCGCGTGCGGACCAGTTGTCTTGTAAGGTATGCTTTCCCGCGGAATTGTTGAATCGCCATGCATTCATCACTCACCAGCGGACTCGCCATTCTCGTCATCGGTTTTCTTCTCGGTATGCGCCACGCCACCGATCCCGACCACGTCGTCGCCGTCTCCACCATCGTCAGCCGCGAACGCTCCATCCCCAAAGCCGGCCTCATCGGCATCCTTTGGGGCTGCGGCCACACGCTGACGATCGCCATCGTCGGCAGCGCCATCATCCTCTTCGGTGTAGTCATTCCGCCCCGGGCCGGCCTCACCATGGAATTCTCCGTTGGCCTGATGCTGATTCTTCTCGGGGTCCTCAATCTCACCGGCGCCATGAAATGGCTCAGCGAAAAGTTCTCACCCAGCCATCCCCGCGTCACGGAAACGCATGCCCACGTCCACGAGCACGACCACCATTTGCATTTTCACTGGCATTCCCACTCGGCCGCGCAGGAGCATCACGCCGACAGCCTCTTCACCCCGAATTGGTTGCGCGGCCCGCTCGCGCGCCTCGGCCTCTTTCACGCCTTGCGCCCCCTGCTCGTGGGCATCGTTCACGGCCTCGCAGGCTCCGCCGCCGTCGCTTTGCTTGTGTTGAGCACGATTCGCAATCCCAAGTGGGCGCTGCTCTATTTGCTCATCTTCGGCATTGGCACTATCGCAGGCATGATGCTGATTACGGCTGCTCTGGCCCTGCCTTTTTCTTTTGCCGGCCATCGCTTCACCTGGCTCAATCGCAGCCTCGTCCTCGGCTCCGGCCTGCTCAGCTTGTGTTTTGGAGTTTTCGTCTGCTACGACGTTGGCTTCGTCAGCGGCCTCTTCACCAGGCATCCCCAATGGACTCCCAGCTAGACCACAGTTCGCTCTAAGCCTGCTGCGCGAATGCCTCTTCTACAGACGCATGGATCGGCAGTAGTTTCGTCAGTCCTGCCACCTGCATCACAGCGTTACTTTGTTTGGATAACCTCGTCAGGGCGAAGCTCTTTCCCAGGTTGCGCCGATGTACAAACAGCTGCACCAGGGCCCCTACTCCTGCCGAGTCGAGAAACGATACCTGGTCCATATCCAAGATGAGCTGTTCCGCCGGCTTCGGCCTCACCGTTTGGATGAAGTTGTGAACCGTCTCCAGGCTTAACTTGCCTTTCAGCTTTAGAATCAGCCGGTCGGCGCCGGGTTCTTCCATTTTTTCCAAATCAAGATGTGCAGTTTGCATAGGGAGCGAAGCCTAACTCAGAACGGAACGAGGCGTCAAATTGTCAAAATTTCCTAAAATTTGAAAACTGCCTCGCGATTTTCTTTGGTAGCACAGACTTCAGTCTGTGCCCTTCGCCCGATCCGACTTCCCCGGCAAGCACATAATCGTCGCCAGCATCGTTGCGCAATGGACTTCCTTGCCATTCTTCTTTGCGTGGACGTCCGCCGCGCAAATCTTCAAGGTTCTTCCCGATCGCACCACCCTCGCCCTTGCCGTCAGTTCCTCCCCGTCGGCAGGCGCCAGGAGATTCAATTTATATTCCACCGTCAGCACCGAGCTGTCCGCCGGCATCAACGTATACGCCGCATACCCGCACGCGCTGTCCGCAATCGCTCCGGACACTCCCGCATGAAAATAGTTGTGCTGCTGTGTCAGCTCCGCGCGAAATGGCACGCGAATCGCAGCGTGCCCCGCCGTCAATTCCACCAGCTCCGCGCCCAGATGCTTCATCAATCCCTGTCGGCCAAAGCTCTCCCGCACCCGGCTCGTAAACTCCGCATCTTCCGCTTGAAACCCCGGCTGTTCCTTCATAGCGCAGCAGTATACCAGCCACCCCATTCCCACCTTAGGCTGGCGCGAAACCGTAGGACAGCCCAATGCGGCCTCCGCCCTTCCTAGCCGTCCTAAATCCTAAATTCCCATTTTGGGAATACTCCTGACTATCGTACCTGACTAATAATTTTTTCATTGACATTCTTCCATTCCGGACGTACTTTCGCCTCGGGTCTGCTTCCTTCTCACTCAAGAAAGAGCCAACGCACTCGTGGCCGAAGAAAGAACCATGGCCAAACGACAGGAATCTGCCCGACCCAGTACTTCGATTCTCCGCGGGTTCACGTCCATCGGTTCGGCAGCCTTGAGATTTCTCGTCCGAGCGAGCTTCTTCCTTGTTGCCGTCGAGCCGGCTTCGGCCCAGACTTCTACCCAGCAATACGTTTATCTCTCCTTGCCGGGCTCTCCCCCGGCCTCGCCCTCTTCTCTGCTTTCCGGATTTAGTAAAGCCGGCCAGACCGGAGCCCTCAGCGCCGCACTCGGTTCACCCTTCACCGATCGCCTGGAAGGCGGCCTTGTCGCCATCGATGGCCAGGGCAAGTTTCTTTTCGTTTTGAATCCCACCAGCAACGACATCTCGATGTTCCAGATCGATCAGGCCTCCGGCGCCCTCTCCGAAGTCGCGGGCTCGCCGTTCGCCGTTCCCGCGATCGGCGGCAACGCAGCGCCCTCTCGCCCTATATCCATCGCCGCTGAGTCGTCAGGCAAGTTCCTCTTCGTCGGCTACTTCAACGGCAGCCTTCCAGGAGACAGCGCCATCGCTTCGCTGGCCATTAATACGTCCGGTTCCAGTCCCGCTCTCGTTCCCATCCAGAGCCAGGACACTCTTGGCGCCCCGATCCAGTTGCTCACCGATCCCAAAGGCCTGCACCTCTATGTTGGTCTAAGCCAGGGCCCCAACGGAGCTGTAAACGGCGGGGCCATCGTGTTTGCCATCGATGCCGCCACCGGCATGCTCCTAAACCAGGGTACCGCCGATACGCTGCTCAACAACGGCTCGTCCTACGCCATCGATCCGCGCGACCGCTTCTTTTTTGCCAGCGGCCACGACTTTTTGCAAAGTTGCCTGATCTCCCCCGTTGATGGCACCGCGAACAACTGCGCGCCGCTTCTCCTCTTGGACCCAACAAATACCCAGGTGGCCATGGTCGCCGAAAACTCCGGCCAGTTTCTCTACCTCTATCAATCCGGTACCGCACCTGGCGTCGTCGTCTACTCCGTGAACCAAACCACAGGCGCACTCACGCAGGTGCTTGGCCCGCTCAACGCAATTCAATTCGCCAACGGCAGTGCCGTTGCCGACCCGATGGGCCCCTACATTTATTCCGCCCAGTTGGCGACTCCCACCGTTGTTCACGCCTACCAGGTTGATCAGCAAACCGGAAATCTCACAGAGATTCCCGGCTCTCCCTTCAGTTCCGGAGGTGACGGGAATTGTTGTGTCGGACTCGCCATTTCCGGCGCCTCCTCGCAGGCGGTATCCGGCCCTGCCGTCTCGATCTTTCCCTCCACGGCCAATTTCAGCGCAGTCATCGGGACCACCAGTCCCACGCAAATCTTTTCCATCGTCAACACCGGCAATCAATTGCTCGGCCTCAATTCCATTTCGATTACTGGCGCGAATGCCCCCAGTTTTTCTCAATCCAACACTTGTCTCGCCACTCTCGCCCCCAATGCAAACTGTTCCGTTAGCATCACCTTCACTCCCGCCGCTGTCGGCCCAGCCGCTGCCAATCTCCAAGTTTCGGACAACGCTCCCGGCACTCCGCAAACTCTGGTCCTCAATGGCACCGGCATCGCCCCCGCGCCCGCGGTCACTTTCTCCCCCTCTGCGGAATCGTTTCCCGCCACCAACCAGGGAGCCTCCAGCGCGCCTCAAACCTTGACGGTCATCAGCTCGGGCAATACCACCCTGCATGTTTCCTCGGTTTCCCTTACCGGGCCCAACCCTTCGGATTTCACCTTCACGAACAATTGCAACGCCCCGCTTGCCCCCGGCTCCAACTGCGCGATTGTTCTTGTTTTCAGCCCCACTGCCCCGGGCCAGCGTAGCGCGAACCTCACAATCGCCGACGATGCCCAAGGCTCTCCGCAGACGGTTGTTCTCAGCGGCACGGGCATTGCTGTCGTGTCTGCTCTCAATCTTTCCCCGCCTGCGCCATCGTTTCCTGCCACCACGCAGGGAACCTCCAGCGCGCCCCAAACGCTGACCGCCCTGAATTCCGGTAACGCTCCGCTCCACATTTCTTCGATTTCGCTCGGTGGATCCGACGCATCCCAATTCAGTATTTCCAACAATTGCACGGCCCCGCTCGCGCCGGCCGCCAGTTGTGTCATTTCTCTCGTCTTCAATCCAACAGCCTCAGGCCAGAGCACGGCCAGCTTGACCATTTTGGATGACGCTCCGGGCTCCCCGCAGACGGTTTCGCTCAACGCTACCGCTAATCCCGCATTTTCCGCCGCCGCCGCCTCCGGCAGTTCGACCACCGCCTCGGTTTCTGCTGGCCAACCCGCGCAATACCAGCTTCAGCTCACTCCCGGCGCGGGTTTCACCGGCACGGTTTCGTTGAGTTGCAGCGGAGCCCCACTCGGCGCCGTTTGCCAGGTGCCCGCTGGTGTTTCGCTCGCCAGCGGCGCGGCAACATTCACCGTCAACGTCACGACCAGCGGTCCGGCCCAATTGCCGCCGTCCGCACCGCTTCGTATCCCGCCTATCTCGCACGTGCCTGCGTCCGCGCCAACTCTTCTCGCTCTGTTTTTCCTCTTGCTCGCATTTTTCTGCAAGAACCGGCGCGCTTTCCAACTCGCCGCCCTTAAAAACTGCCTGGTTCTCTGCGGTGCTGTCTCTATCCTCTGCATCACGTTCGCCCTCACAGGCTGCGGTGGCGGTAGCGCAGCCGTAACTCCTCCTCCGCCGGTCGTGACGCCTTCCGGCACTTCAACCCTCACGATCTCGCTGACTGCCACTTCCTCAACCGGCCAGCCGCTCCAGTTGCAGCCCATTCAGCTCACCCTCACCGTCAAGTAGTTCAACGCTCTCCCTGTGATAATGTGAGAGCCTCCATGGACGAACAGGAATTCGACGCGTTGTTTTCCTCGCGGCCTTTCGGCACGCAGGACGCCCTTCGCGAGGACGCCCGCGCGCGTCGCTGTGCCACTCTGGCCACTTTGCTTTTTGGCAGGACTCCCGACGATCTTCGCCGTCAACTCCTCGCATCCCATCCCGAAATCCCGTCCGGCTACGATTTGGCCGATTTCCACGACCTGCAACGACACTTGGAGATGGTCACAGCCCCTTTAAACAACCCGCGAAACTCTTGGTTGTCTCCTCTAGGAGCTGCGGCATTTGGAGTCGTTGAGGTTGGTACGAAGAGCCTCTCCGTGTGGGAAGTCCGCATCGAAATCCCCCGCCGCGCCATCCACTATCTGGAAAACCGCTAAGAGCTTAGCAGCCCAATTTCCCGAGTGTTTTAGTGCGCGAAGAGTAGCATTCTCGCAACCTGGCGTCGAAGCTTCGCTGGGCTTCCCTCCGTATCCCTTAAACTGAAGAAAGACATCGTCGATCTCGCAGCGACAGGCCGTGGACCGTGCCAACCCCTGAATTTCTCGCTCAAATCTTCTTTCTGATTTTTGTCGTCTTGCTTGCTGCGTTTCTCTACAGTGTGGTCCGGGGTTTTCTTCGAACATTTTGGACTCGCCGCTGGTTGAAGTTTTTCCTTAAAGGGAACAAAGCACGGCTTGAGAACCGGCCCGCTGAAGCGCGCCGCCTGCTCAATAAAGCTTGGCTCCTTTCACGTCGGCTATCTCGCCATTGGATGATTCGGGCCCTGACTCTTGGCGAGTTTGCCGAATTGCTTCGTGCTCAAGGAAAGTTCCAGCAAGCTGAGAAACTGCGTCGCCGAGAGCTCACCTTGCACGAGCAATTTGGCAGCGCCCGTTCACCGGAGGCCGCCATTGCTGCTTCAAATCTCGCCATGGTCCTCGACGACGCCGGGAAGCACGCCGAAGCCGAGCCTTTGCACCGCCACGCGGTCGAGTATCTCAAACAGTTTCCTGGCTATGAGTCCAACGTGGCCATCACGACGAACAATTACGCCCGTTGCCTCCATAAACTGGGCCGCACTGCGGAAGCGGACGCGCTCTACCGTGCCGCGATTGAGGCTGCGCCTAAAGAGAAGGAAAGCAATCCTCTTCAATCGGCCAGCCGGCTGAGTAATCTGGCCGTTGTAATAAATGATTCGGCTCGCTACGCCGAGGCGGAAGCATTGCACCGGCAAGTCCTCGCCACTCGCCAACAAGAAGCGGGGCCGGAAAGCATGGCCGCATCTGCCTCATTAACCAATCTGGCCGCTGTCAAGATGCGCCAGGGGGAATACTCCGAAGCCGAGAGTCTTTTCGCTCAGGCAAAGGAGATTCGCGCCAAGAGCCTGCCGCCGAACCATCCGGAATTGCTCACTGCGCTCAACAACGAGGCTGTGATGCTCATCAAGCAGGGGAAATACAGGGACGCCGCCGCGCTCCATGCTCGCGTACTGGCCGGACGGGAGTGCACTTTGGGGCCGGAACATCCGGACGTGGCCCTCAGCCTGATGAACCTGGGAATGACGCAGAATTATTGTGGGATTCATCAGCAGGCCGAGGAGAACCTGAATCGTGCGTTGACTATCGCACGCCGCGCCTTCGGCGAACAGCATCCCAAAGTGGCGGACATCCTGAACAATCTCGCCGCAGTCCATACCCAGACAGACCGCTTTGCCGAAGCTTTGGAGCTCCATCGCCACGCTCTTCGCATTCGTGAAGCAACGCGCAGCCCCGAACATCCGGAGGTAGCCGCCAGTTTGGGAAACATCGGTGCGGTTGAAGCCCGGCTCGGCAAATTCCAGGACGCCGCGAATTCCTACGAGCGCGCCTTGGCCCTGGCGGAAAGGACGCAAGGTCAAGATCATCCCGATCAGGCCCAGAGGCTCAGCAATCTGGGTGTCGCCTATCAAAACTTGGGGAGATACAACCAAAGCGCTCAATTTCACCAGCGCTCCTTGCGCATCCGCGAAGCCAAACTGAAACCCGGCCACCGGGATTTGGGTTTGACCTGGATGAACCTCGCGGTCGTCCGCATCGAGCAGGAGCGTTTCGCAGAAGCGGCCGAGCTAATCGAGAAAGCGTTGCAAGTATTTCGCAACGCTCTGGGCGAAGAGCACGAATACACAGCGGTGGGTCTTTCGAATTTCGGCAGGCTGCGCTTCCGCGAAGGCAATCTGCAACAAGCAGAAAACTATCTCTCCCAATCGCTGGCTATCCACCAAACCTGCAGTGCTGGCAGGAGCTTGAACGCGGTCTATGCCGCCAATAGCTTTGCTGATGTACGCATTGAGCAGAGGCAATACGACGAAGCCGAGGCATTGCTGCTCCGGGCTACTGAAGTGCGGCAAGCGAAATTGCCCACCGCGCATCCCTACCACGCGAATACCCTTCACAGCCTCGGCCGACTTCGCGAACGCCGGGGGCAAGCCACGGAAGCAGAAGCGTGCTATCAAAAAGCGCTGGCTATTCGAGAGGCTGCTCTCCCGATGGATCATCCTTTTCGCGCCAAGCTCCTGGAGGATTTTGCGGCATTGCTGGAAACTCAGGGGCGAAGCCAGGAAGCCGGCGAGCTCCGAAACCTCGCGCGAACAGCACGAGAGCAACATGCGGCAGCCGAATCGGCTGACCAAAACCAGCTCCTGTAGTCGGCCACTAGGTGGAATTGCATGGTGATGAGAGAAGTCCGCGTTTACGATGGTGACTTTCCTGCGTCGGAGCAAATACTCGCCGGCGGCCCCGGGGCTTTGCCTAAAGAGGTGTGGCTGCAACAGATGCAGCCGGGGGAGTTTGCCGTTCGTTACAAAGACTTCAAAACAGGCCTGGCCAGAAACCCGCGCGGCGAACATGTCCAGTCGTCCGAAATTTGCCGCATCTTTAGCAGTCTCGAAGAAGCTCGCGCCGATTCGCAAAAAGTCGTGAACGACCATTGGGTGGTTCTATGCTTCATCTACGACCACACTGGCGCGAAAGTGGATACCGTCTCGAATACGAGAAAGCTGAACAAATATGGCGCCGCCATTTATGCGCAAATGCTTCTGGGGATTGTATTTTGCGGTCTTACGGGAATGGCTTCAATTTGGCTCCTCTACAAACTCTGGCTGTTCTTCGCCCCACCGTCTCCTTCGGTTCACAAGCCCTTCGCTTTCGGCTGGCTCTATTGGGCAAGTTACGCAGCTGCCGGACTCCTGCTTGCCGCGCTGCTCGTGTATCTGCGCTTTCGATGGATCATCAATAGAGCCGTGTCCCGCACGCACGCAAAGCTGACCTCTGCCATTTCCTCTGAAGACAAGAAGCGCTTTCAAGACTTGAATTACCTTCATCTCTCCCGCAACCCCGGCGAGCGCGAACGCTTCTTGAAATTGGCCGACGAATACCAGGAAAAAATACGCGAAGCCCTGAAAAAGTGAATTGACATGAACCGCGCAGTTCTTCGAAGAATTTCCTCAGAATCTGAGCTCGCAGCGAAAATCCTCCGCGCTATCAACTATCTGGGAAACCCCTGAAAATTTTCTCTTCGTTTCCTTCTTCGCGCAGCGATAATGGCCTTGCCGCCCTCGCCGTTGTTCAACCCACTATAATCGGGGAACGGGGAACCTCCATGACTCTCGGTACTGGAATATTCGCTGCCGTTTTTTCTTCCACTATTCTTGTGCTCGCGGTCTACCACAAACAATTTCGCAAAGTCCTCTTCTGGGTCGCCGGAATCTCCGCCGTCGCTGCGGGAATCTTCTTCTTGAGTGTGCGCCTCTATCGTAAACACGAGGCCAAGCAGCATGTGGAGGCAGAGCGGAAACTCCAGGCTTGCATTGCGCGTTTTCCGGTTCCCTATGTATTGGAAGGCCAGCGCATGTCGGCGTTCGCCATCGCTTCCGCGTGCGCGAGGAATCCCGATTTCAGTCCCATCCCGAATTCCAGCTATCTTGCAAACATCGTCGAAATCCGCGGCGGCGGCACGTTGCAGATCACTCCTCCGCAAAAAGTTTCTCCCGATGGCGAGCCGGACTCGATTCCCATCATATATCTCGGCCGTCGCCAAACCTTCCTTCTGACCTGCGGCAACTACGGCGAGCCGCAAACCGCAATCACCATAAACCAGGGCCTGGTCTCCTGCCCGGCGGCGTCGGTCTCTACAACTCAAGAATGTCCTGAATGGGACGAAAAGGCCGACAAATGGGCCAAGTACATCGGTCTTTCCCTCGGTGATTGCACGAACAATGGCTGTGTCGTTTACCGCGGCAAGAAAATCATGGGCGGCATCTCCCACAACGAAATCACCAACGCCCAATGGCACACCTGCGAAAACAAAACCGCCAACTAGCGTTGCGCTCCGAAGATAAGTGCAACAGTTCCGATGATCTAACGGTGTATAAGGGCGGGGCTTGCTCCGCCCTTGCCATCATTGCCATCTTTGCCACTCTTGTTCTATCCTGCGAACCCGTTGTGAAAGTGACAGCTCCATTTCTCCGTCCCGTTGCGCTCGGCTTTACGTGCGTCCTGTCCCCTGGTGTGGCGGCGCAGCAGAACGATTCGTCGAAGCCCGTTGTTGTGCAGCCCGGGGCGCCTGGTAAGCCCAGCAAAACGCTCTCGCCGTCAACGAAAGCCACACTCCCGCCGCGCTCGCAGGCCGACGTCGAATTCATGCAAGGCATGATCATGCATCATGCCCAAGCCGTCGAGATGACCGCGCTTATTGACTCGCGCACGGAGAACAAGGATCTGCGTTCGCTGGGCGCGCGCATTAGCCACTCGCAGTCTGACGAAATCAGATTCATGCAGCGCTGGCTAACCGTTCGCGGAGAGCCCGTTTCCATGTCCCCGCAAAAAATGTCCGGCCACACAGACATGGACCAACACATGGATCAGCGCATGAACATGTCTCACGAGTCCATGCATCTCATGCCGGGCATGCTCACCCCCGAGCAGATGGAAGCCTTGCGCAAAGCCAGGGGCGTTGACTTCGACCGTTTGTTTCTGACCGGAATGATTCAGCATCACAATGGCGCGCTCACCATGGTCAAGGATTTGTTTGACACCGCCGGCGCGGGGCAGGATGCTGAGCTGTTCAATTTCGCAACCGATGTAGACACGGGGCAACGGGCCGAAATCAGGATCATGCAGGAAATGCTCGAAAGAGAGCATTCCCAGAGCAAATGAAAGAGGACAAGCGATGAATCGAGTGGCCAATGTGATTTCTCGTATGCTGATTGCCGCACTATTTTTGTGTTTCGGCGTGACCAGCCTGCGCGGACAAGCACAGTCGCAAACGCAAACGCCCGCGACGCCTCCGCCGGCGCAGCAGACCGCCGACAAAGACAAAGCCGACAAAGACAAAGCTAAAGACGCAGACAAAGCGAAAGAGGAGGAAGAAGATGGCAACAATCCCTTCGCTCCCGAGCCCGCTCCCGCTCTGCCGCCGGGGATGACCGGCTCCGACGTGAACGATCCGCGCGCCAAGCTCACGCCCGGTTTGTATGACGCCGGCGTCGCCTCAATGGGACTCAAGCACGTTCTCCTGTTCAAAAAGCCCGACGCTTTTCAATTGGGCTCATCCGATCCCGATGATCCGAAAGTCCAGAAGGTGATCAGCCAGCTCGGCATCGGCCGAATGATTGAGAAGCTTCCCAAGGAAATGCGTCTACCGATCGCCCAGCTTGCTTTCGCGAATTCAGACCTCGCTTTCCAGGGCAACCACTTGTTCCAGGGAAATTTCTACGGCGTGAATATCTATGACATCTCCAATCCCGCAAACACCAAGCTGCTGACTTCGATGGTGTGTCCCGGCGGTCAGGGAGACGTCTCCGTCTACAAGAATCTCCTCTTCATGTCCGACGAGATGCCGAACGGGCGCGTCGATTGCGGCGTTCAAGGCTTCCCGCCGGAACCTCAGCCTCCCGCCGCCGACGAAAAAGACAAGAACCAAGAAAAAGATAAGAAGCCGAAGATTCCGGCCGCGCAAAAAGAGCGTTTCCGCGGCGTGCGCATCTTCGACATTTCCGACATTCGCAATCCGAAGCAGGTCGCCGCCGTGCAAACCTGCCGCGGTTCGCACACGCACACTCTCGTCCTCGATCCCAACGACAAAGAAAATGTCTACATCTACGTCTCCGGCACCTCCTTTGTTCGCCAGGCTGAAGAACTGCCCGGCTGCTCCGGCGAAACTCCGGACAAGGATCCGAACACCGCGCTGTTCCGCATTGACGTCATCAAAGTTCCGGTAGCCGCGCCGCAAGACGCCAAGGTCGTCAACAGCCCGCGCGTCTTCATGGATGCGCGAACCGGCGCCATCAACAGCCTGACCAATGGCGGCACGCACGGCAAAAAAGGCGCGGAAAAGCCGCGCGAAACCGACCAGTGCCACGACATCACCGTGTACTCCGCGATTGGCCTGGCCGCGGGCGCGTGCTCCGGAAACGGAATTGTGCTCGACATCAAGGACCCCGTCCACCCCAAGCGTCTCGATGCCGTTAACGATCCCAACTATTCCTACTGGCACTCCGCTTCGTTCTCGAACAGCGGAGACAAAGTCGTCTTTACCGACGAGTGGGGCGGCGGCCTCGGCGCGCGGTGCCGTGCAAACGACCCCAACAAGTGGGGCGCGGACGCCATCTTCCGCCTGAAAGACGACAAACTGACTTTCGCGAACTACTACAAAATGCCTGCCGCGCAGCCCGACACCTCCAACTGCGTGGCGCATAACGGCTCGCTCATTCCGGTCCCCGGCCGCGACATCGAAGTGCAAGCCTGGTATCAGGGCGGGGTTTCCGTCATGGATTTCACCGACCCCGCGCAACCGTTCGAGATTGCTTATTTTGATCGCGGCTCCATCGATCCCAAGATGCTCGTCCTAGGTGGCGAATGGTCGGCCTACTGGTACAACGGCTACATCTACGGCTCCGAAATCGCGCGCGGCCTCGACGTCTTTGAACTCACGCCAAGCAAATTCCTCACGCAAAACGAAATCGACGCGGCCAAAACCGTTCACGTCAGCGAGCTGAACGTCCAAAACCAGCAAAAGCTCGAGTGGCCCGCAAATTTGGCGGTGGCCAAGGCGTACGTGGATCAGTTGGAGCGCTCGCAGGCTTTGCCGGCAGGCAGCGTCTCCGCTCTGCGGCAGGCCATCCAAAGCGCCGAAAGCTCGCACATGAACAAGGGCAAAGTGGCCAAGCTCAGGCAGATGGCCCCCGACGTGGAAAAATCCGCCGCCTCGGTGCAATCTCCAGCCGACGTGTCGCGGCTCCACGCCCTCGCCGCCATCCTCCAGCACCCGTCAACGTAATTAGGGGGCATAGAGACAACAAGTGAAATAACTTCCCGAGGGCTGCTTTCCGTTTAGCCCTTCGAAGTTCACTTCGCCGGCGGCTTTCCTGGACCAAGCACCCGCAGTTTTGTTTCGGCTTCGGCCTTCGACACTAGGCTTGTAGGTAGGCAGATGCTGGTTCGATACCTTCCGAAATGACCTTTGGTCGCAAAGACCAGCAGCTCCTCCCCTACTTTCAAGTCGTCGGGCCAAAAACCGTTGCAGTCTCCTCGGTTTCCTCGTCGCCACTCTAGCTTGACGTGGCTTTTGAGATTTCCTTTCCACTGTTCTCGAACGCGGAACACGACTGCATGCCATTTGTGGGCCACGATCTCCCCTCGAAAAACAACGTCAGATCTCTTAACGTAATCCTGAACTGTGGTTTCTTCAGATTCGCCTGGTTTCGGTGGAGCGCACGTACACGCTATTCCAATTTTTGGCAAAGTTAGATAGAGAAGGAGAATTGAACCCAGCGTTAGGATCCGCATGCTGCGTCGGACCTCCTAATCACGGCATAAACCACATTCAGCCTCCTTTGTTGTTCTACCAATTCGTAATGGAACCGTCGGGGCGGAAGAACGTTTGGGCGCGGTTCGTGTCGTATTTCGTTACTTCAAGAATTTGCGTGAGCTTGGTCATGTCCAGCTCGACGCCGAGCCCCGGCCGATCGTTCGGATAGAGCTTGCCGTTCTTGAAATCCAGGCAGACGGGCACATGGGGAAGCTCCCGGCCTTCAAAGTTGTATTCCATGAGTAGCGGCCCCGAGAAAGTTCCCAGCGAATGCACCAGCGCGGCGGTAGCGATGGGGCCGGTGAAATGCGGCACAATGCCGACGAAATGCGTTTCGCAAATCGCCGCTATCTTCATCATCTCGGTGATGCCGCCAACGTTCGGCAGCGTGGCGCGTACGTAATCAATATCGTGGTTCTCCACCAGCGGATTGAAATCCCAGCGGTTGCCCCATTCCTCGCCCGCGGCGATCGGCACCTTGACTAGCTTTCGCAGGCGCGGAAGGTCTTCGCCGAATGCTTCCGCGCGCACGGGATCTTCGACGAAGTAAGGCGCAAGCGGTTCGATGAGATCGCAGCCGCGGATGGCGTCCGACAGATCGAATCGCTGATGAAAATCAACGCACCAATCGCCGTCTTTTCCAACGCCTTCGCGGGCCTGCACGCATTCGTCGTAAAGCTGATTCAGTTTCTGGTGCGTATTGAACGTGGTATTGGCCGGAGTATCCGCGGCGCCCATGCGGAAAGCCCGGTAGCCTGCCGCAATCGTAGCCGCAGCCCGCTCCTTCACATTCATCCCGGACTTGATTCCCGGGATGATCCCGGCGGTGTTGTAGCATTCGCAGTAATTCCGCACCATGCCGCCCAGGATTTCGTGAACCGGCAGCTTCAACACTTTGCCTTTAATGTCCCACAGCGCCAGGTCGAGCGCGCCGAGCGCATCTTCCTTTTCACGGCCAGGCGGGTAGAAGAACGCCCGCGACATGTCCTGCCACAACCGTTCGATATGCTGCGGGTCCTGGCCGATCAGGCGCCCGGCGCACTGCTTTAACGCGTCCGGAAAACCGCCTTCGCCAACGCCGGTGATTCCCGCCTCCGTCTCGATGGTCACCACCGTGTCGGCCTGATTGAACAGCGGGTTTGGATTGGGCGGCGCATAAGCCCGCACCCTCGTAATCTTCATTTTTGGCAAAGCCGCTTGGAGAAGTGGAAGGTTCGCAAGCGCGTACACTCCCGCAGCCATTGCTTTCAGAAAGAATCGTCTGTTCATCGAAATCTCCTAGGCCAGACCGAAGCGGTCGTAGCGTACCACCCCCCCACCTTTTTTCGTAACTGCGGATTCTAAAGGACTTGTAGAGCCCGCTTTTTGTAACTGCGCATTCTAAAAGACTTACGGGCGGAAATCGCGTAACTGCGCATTGCAAAGGACTTAGCGGAGGCGGAAAACCAAAAAGTGAAAATGGAGAACAGGGAAGGCCCATGCCACCCCAGGCAACAATGCAAGACATTGAGAGGAAAGGGGTTGCAGGAGGGGCATCGTGGAAGCTGTTGAAAATAAAGGGGCAAATTTGCAGTTTTTGTTGCAAACAAGAGGGGCTCGCAGGAGGCACGGGTAGCAAAGGGATCAGATAGGCAGGCCCTTCGAGGCTCAGGGTAAACCGGCGGGGACGCATAAGTGGTCAGGCACAGAGAGAATCTGTGTCCCAAGAACCAAGACACAATATACCATATTATAAAATTTAGTCAAGGTAAATCTAAGTGTTTTGTTTGCTATGGAATGCAGGTGCGCGATACTGCTTCGAGGGCTCGATGGAAACCACTTAGTGCCAGTTATCTTATTTGGATTCAATGAGTTCTGAGCCATTTGGCAACTGCGAATACAAACCAATTACGCGCAAACCCCGTAGAAGGGAGTCATTCCGGCAACAATTACGCGGACTAGTACCACGTTTTGCTGCTGATCGAGACTTCGGGGCCGGGCGCTACTTGGCAGAATCTAAAAGGCTTAAGCGCCAAATCTAAAGAAAACCCCGGTTCTGGACTCCGGCATGCGCCCATATACCTGCTTTTGGGCCACGTAGCGCATCGCATTACATGTAGTTCATTTGTGTGCAAACCATGAATCATTTTTCATGATTCAAGGGGGGAGCCATGAAGATGAAACGCAGTGTCACGTTGTTAGGGGTGCTGGCAGGAATCGTTTCTCTGATTCCAACTTCGTTGGTCGGCGACACCCACTCTGAACAAGACCGCTTGCAAAACGCTGGGAAGGTTATGAAGGAGGTTCTGGATATCCCAGACGATATTCCTACAGACTTGCTCAGCAAGGCACGGTGTGTGGTGGTGATGCCGTCCGTGCTCAAGGCAGCCTTTATCGTCGGTGGAAGCTATGGCAGAGGTGCCATGGTTTGCCGGACGGGCAGGGATTTCAAAGGACCGTGGGGCGCTCCGGCAATGTATGCGCTGGAGGGCGGCAACCTCGGACTGCAAGCCGGAGGTGAGGCGACGGACTACGTCTTCCTCGTAATCAACGATCGCGGCGTAGAGAGCCTGTTGCACAGTAAAGTCAAGCTCGGCGCAGACGTGTCTGTGGCTGCCGGACCGAAGGGACGCACGGCTTCGGCGGATACGGACGCATTTATGCGCTCCGAGATTCTGACTTACTCCCGGGCGCGCGGCGTGTTTGCCGGCGTTGCGGTGGAAGGCTCGACTCTGCGGCCCGACAACGGCGGCAATCGCGACCTCTACGGCCGCAAGATTACCGCAGCCCAGATCATTCGGGAGTCTTCGGTTCATGCTCCGGAGGCCGGACACAACCTGACGGCAACGCTCGAAAAGGCGTCGCCGAAGCTCAATCCTTAACAAACGCTGTAGTGTGGTTCAGGTTGATAGGGCCGGAGGTAGCAAGTCTCCGGCCCGCTTTTTTGGCATAGACTGTTAGCAAGTTCAGATCGGAGTGAAGAATGAAATCGACAAAGTGGATGTTCGCGGTCGCGCTGAGCTTTCTTCTAGTGACTGCCAGTTCCGCACTTCCTCAGGGCAAAGGACACGGAAAAGGTCACGACAAGCATGGAGATGATGACGACCAAGGCGAGCATTACTACCGGGACCATGACCGCGACATTCGCGGATGGTATGACGGCCGCCAAAGCAATCTTCCGCCAGGACTCGCCAAGAAAGACCGGTTGCCCCCCGGGCTGGAAAAACAGCTTGTACGGCGTGGCGAGCTTCCGCCGGGACTCCAGAAACGACTCCAACCCTGTCCTGAGGATCTGGAACGGCGGCTACCTCCGCCGCCTCCGGATTGCGCGCACGTATTGATTGGCGGACACATCGTCCTGCTGAATCGTAGAACCAATATCGTTGTGGACATTTTCCATTTCGAGGATCGGTAGCGGACTCGCGAGGCGATTCGATACATCAGTCGAGCTTCACAGTCATCAACTCGCGTCACTTCGCGACGGAGACGCGGTAGACAACGCCGGCGCCGTCGTCGGAGACGAGGAGGGCGCCGTCCGGCGCGACGGTGACTCCTACGGGTCGGCCCAGAACATCTTTCTGGCTCGGGTCCGGCACCAGACCGGTCAAGAATGGCGCGGGATCCGCTGATGGCTCCCCGTCCTTGAACGCTACAAATGCTACCTGGTAGCCCGAGCGCGACGCACGGTTCCAGGAGCCGTGTTCGCAAACGAAGGCGCCGCCCCAATAGCTCTCGGGGAATTGCTTCCCGGTGTAAAACGCGAATTGCAGCGGGGCCACGTGCGGGCCGAGCAGCACGTCGGGAATAATCGCGCGCTTCACCAGTTCGGGATGCTGCTGCTCCACGCGCGGGTCCACGTTTCCGCCGATATAGCTGTACGGCCAGCCGTAGAACCCGCCGTCTTTCAGTGAAGTGAAATAATCCGGCGGCAAGTCGTCGCCCAGTTCGTCTCGTTCATTCACGCTGGTCCAAACTTTTCCGGTGACCGGGTCGATCGCCAGCCCCACGGGATTCCGCAGCCCCGTGGAGTACCGTCGCGCATTCTTTCCATCGAGATCGCAAATCGTCACCGCCGCGCGAATCGGATTCTCGCCGGTGTTGATATTCGAGGCCGAGCCGACCGACACGAACAGATGCTTCCCATCGGGTGCGACGGCCACCGAGCGCGTGTCGTGTCCGCCCGAAGGCAAATCCAGCAAATGTTCTTTTTCGCCGAGCCGCTTCGAAGTCTTGGGATCGTACTTGAAGCGCACCAGTTCGTTCATGTTCCCGACGTACACATAATCGTCATGGAAGGCGATGCCGAACGGGCGGTTCATCCCGTCCACAAAGACTTCGCGCTCGGGCGCAACGCTGGTGTCCTTGCCGCTGTGCAGCACGATGACTTCGCCTTTCCCAGTGGTGTCCGCGAGGAAGATGTCGCCGTTCGGGGCAACCGTCAGCCAGCGCGGCCTGCGGAATCCGTTCGCGTACACATTCACCTTGAATCCCGCCGGCACCGCCGGAAGGAATCCCTCCGGCGGTTTCTCCTTATTCGGCCCGTTGCCAGACGACTTGGATTCAAAGGGCTCGGGCAGTTTTGGTTTTTGCCCGTGAGTTACCTGCGCGGGCAAATACGCTGCCATCATCAAGCTGGCAGCGGAGCAAAGAGCAATCTTCATTCGGATGGATGCCATCGAAAAAACCTTTCTCCATTCAAGTAGTGAGCTGGCGCGTCAGTTTAGCTGGAGTATCTAGGATGCCCGATTTCGCCTCCCGGTTCCATTGGACGGCCTGTGCGCAAAAACCGTTACCGCGTATTGCTTTGGAAACAACTGGTTCCTTCGCATCGCAGACTTGCGCTAGATTGTCTCTGGGCGTTTTCTCGAGAGAGTCCGAAGCTTCGCAAACTTTGGCAACGAGGAGAATTGCATTATGAGAGCTATTCTTTGCGCCGCGCTGCTGGCTTCAGCCGCTGGCGCCGCTTTTGCTCAATCCCATTCGGCCAGCAAGGCGGTCACGGTGGATATCAAGAACGTGCAGGGCCAGACCGTGGGCACGGCCACGCTGTCGCCTGCCGAGAAGGGCGTCAAGATCATGCTGGACATCAAGAACCTTCCTCCGGGCGAACACTCTCTCCATATTCATCAGTTCGCGAAATGCGAGCCACCGGATTTCAAGTCGGCGGGTCCGCACTTTGGTGGAGGACACGCAGGACACGAAGGCATGCTGCCTGCGGGCGACATTCCCGATTTTGCGTTAATTGTTGGAGCTGACGGCACGGCTCACGCCAGTGCCGTTGCTCCGAACGTGACGTTGGGTGACGACGCGAGCTCCGTGTTCAGCAGTGGGGGCACGGCGATTGTGATTCACGCGGTTTCAGGCGGCAGCGGCGGCGCCGCTCCAGCGCGCATCGCCTGCGGGGTCATCAGCAAACCACAATAGAACCAGAAGGCAGTTGTTAGTTCCAGGTTCTAAGTAAGAGGGGAGAAGCTGGATTGATCTTCTAGCTTGCTACCGATCCGGGCGTTCGGTGACAGGTCTTTCGCCGGCGCCCGGAAGCTTTCTTTTGGCACCTCCTGTGAGTTCGCCGGTGATAAGAGCGTCGACGCCGTCGTAGGCATAAATGGTTGGCGCATGATTTTGCATCAGCCCGCCGGTATCCGCTGTCGGGCCGTAATTGCTGTGCAAATCGCGCCCCAGCATGCGCAGCGTGGCCATTTGTTGGCCGCGATGATGCGCGGTGTGCGCGACTCGGCGCACCATCACCCAGGCGCGCGAGCGCTGCACATCGAAAAAGTTTGTCTCGGATTCCCACCAAGTTTCATTCTTTGTTTTGAGTGCGTCTAATCGCTTCTTGCTGTCCTCTGCGTACCTTTTGATGAATTCCAAGCGCGTCTCGCTGGCGGGCAGCGGGGGCGCGGCCACGTCAATTCCCAGCATGTTCATGAACCACAAATTTTCGCTGACGCCCTGATGGACCATCTGCTCGCGCACGCTGCGCCCACGCGGATCGCCTGCTCGGGGCCGCACCGGCAAGTCTTCATCGCGAAACTCGCTCCACACGCTCAGCACCTTGATGCGTTCCGTCTCGTAGGTTTCCACCAGGAAGTCGTATCGCATGCGGGCTCCTTGTTTCTCGCTTCGCGGCGCATTCTCCCTCCCGCTGGCCCGTCCGTCAAACCGCGCGATCTCGGGACCAACTTCGGGTTGCGCAATAACCAGCTCGAGGAAAGCGGGAGTAGTTCTTATACGCGTCTTATACGGCCTTAGAGGGGCCATGACCCAAGCGATTCAGGTTGACATCTTACCCGAGCGTGAGCAATACTCGGGTTAAATGTCTACCCAACAGAAGGCGCGGCGACTCGAGCTACAGCAAAGCACATGTCTGAGGATTGCCGGGCCAGAGCGATTTGAGAGTTAAGCGCTATGTTCAAGCGCAAACGTAAACGGGACGACTTCTCAGCAGAAATTCAGGCGCACTTGCAGATGGAGGTGGAACGCCTCCGGGAGCAAGGATTGAGCGCGGACGAGGCGCGCGCGGCCGCGCATCGCACTTTCGGCAACGTCATGCACGTTGAGGAGCGCTTTTACGAATCAAGTCACTGGCTGTGGTGGAATGACTTCTGGCAAGACGTGCGCTACGGCGCGCGCATGCTGCGAAAGTCTCCAGGGTTTACGGCGGTTGCCGTTCTGGCGCTGGCTCTGGGAATCGGGGCGAACACGGCGATGTTCAGCGTGATCGAGGCGGTCTTGCTGCGGCCGCTTGCGTACAGCAATGCAGATCAACTGGTGCGCGTGTCTTCTACGTGGGAGCGCGGCGGAATAACGACGTCCTACACTTCTTCTCCGCCGGACTTCTTTGACTGGCGCGACCAGAGCCGCTCGTTTTCTTCGATGTTTGCGTTCTACACCAACGAGAGGGCATTGACGGGGCAGGGAGAAGCGAAACGCGTCCGCATCGTGGACGCAACGGCCGGCATGTTTTCGACTCTGCAAGCACATCCAATTCTTGGGCGCGAATTCGTGGCTGAAGAAAACCGCAAGGGCGCCGAGCACGTGGTGGTGCTGAGCTATGGTTTCTGGCAAGCGGAATTCGGCGGCTTGCCTGAAGCGGTGGGCAAAACTATCGAACTGGACAGCGAACCGTACAAGATTATCGGAGTGATGCCCAGGGAATTCCGTTTTCCGATTCAAGGCCGCGATGCCTACGTGCCGATCGGCTTTGACGACAAAGTGATGACGCAGCGGGGTGCGCATTACCTGGCCGTGCTGGGGCGATTGAAAACGGGAATTTCAATTGAGCAAGCGAACGATGATTTGGCAGGAATCATGGCGCAACTGCGGAAGCTCTATCCGGATAAAGACGGAAAGTGGGGCGTTCGTGCCGAGCGTTGGAGCCGGGCGCTGGTGGGCGACATTCGTCCAGCGCTGCTCGTCCTTTTGGTAGCCGTAGGTTTGGTGGCGCTGATTGCGTGCGCCAACGTTTCCAATTTGTTGCTGGCCCGGGCGACCGCGCGGCAGCGCGAGCTTGCGATGCGGAAGGCACTAGGCGCGGGGCGTTTGAGGCTGGTGCGGCAAATAATTGCTGAAGGTTTGTTACTCGCATTGTTTGCGGGAGCCGCGAGCCTGCTCCTGGCACATTGGGCGCTGCTGGCCATTGTGCGCTTCGGGCCGAACGACATACCGCGGCTATCGAGTGTGGGGCTGAAGACGACAGTGTTGACATTCACGCTGGGTGTTTCGATCGCGAGCGCAATCTTGTTCGCGTTAATTCCGGCGCTGAAGTCATCGGGGATGGACATCGCGGGGTTATTAAAAATGTCCGCCTGGTCATCACACGAGGCAGGCCGGGCGCGAAGCGCGTTGCTTGTCGGGGAAGTTGCCCTTTCCATGATGCTGCTTGCGGGCGCAGGACTGCTTGTCCGTAGCTTCGTGGGGCTGCGAACGCTGAGCCCGGGCTTCGACCCCAACGGCGCGTTGACGCTGGACATCAGCGTGCCGGATGCCCATTACAAGAACAGCCTGGCATTGCAAAGCTACTGGGACGAAGCGCTGCGCAAGCTGCGCGGAATGCCCGGAGTGACGTCCGTCGCCGCCGTGACGCCGCTGCCGTTGTCGGGCGATGACTTCAGCAGCAGCTTCGCCGTGGAAGGCAGAAACGTGCCTGAAAAGGACCAGCCTTCGGGAGAGATACGCTTCGTGAGCCCGGATTATTTTCGTAGCATGGCCATCACTGTGAAGCGGGGGCGGGAATTTACGGATGCGGATCGCCTGGGTGCGGCGCGAGTGGTGCTCATCAACGAGACAGCCACGCGAATGTTTTTTCCCGCGGGTGACGCAATGGGGCAGAAGGTCCGATTTGGCGCGCGGGGCGGCTATGAAAGAAATGAAGGAGAAATCGTGGGGATTGTGGGCGACGTGCGTCACTTTGGAGTGGACGCTCCGGCCCCGCCAACCTTCTATGTGCCACTGGCACAAGCAGGCATGGATGGCGCAACTTTCGTGATTCGCGCGCAGGCTTCACCCGGTGCAATAGGACAAGGCGCGCGCAGATTGATTCAAGAGATTGACCGCGACGCGCTAGTAGGAGAACCAATATTATTTGAGACGCTGGTCGCGGGCTCGCTGGGGCAGCGGCGTTTTTACATGATGCTGCTCAGCGCGTTCGCCGCATTGGCGTTAGTTTTGGCGGCGGTCGGGCTGTATGGGGTGATCTCGTATTCGGTGGCGCAAAGGACCCAGGAGATTGGCATCCGCGTGGCAATGGGAGCCGGGCGCAGGCAGGTCTTGTCGTTGATTATGAGAAATGGACTGCGGCTGGCAGTTCTGGGGCTGGTGGCGGGGCAGGTCATGGCGCTGATGCTGAATCGAGCTCTGAGGGGATTGCTGGTGGGCGTGACTACGACTGACCCGGCAACTTTGTTTGTGACGGCCGCTGTGTTGTTGGGCGTGGCGGCAGTGGCTTGCTATGTGCCTGCCTGGCGGGCCGCGCGTGTGGACCCGATGGTGGCGCTAAGGTTTGAGTAACACCCGAGGCAGGCGGCTGTCAACCGCCTGGACGTACTTTTACACGAGGTTGTTGACACCACCTCCGCAAGGGAGTATCAACAGTTTTGCGCACGGCTCTACCGAACCGCCTTCCGTTTTCCCGTGCGCGCACATCCAAATCCGCTAGGAGGCAACCATGTCAAATCCTGTCCGCGCAATTCCTGAGGGGTATCACACTGTTACGCCTTACCTGACCTGCAAGAACGCAGCGAAGGCTCTTGATTTCTACAAGTCGGTGTTAGGCGCCACGGAGATCATGCGGATGACCGGTCCCGATGGAAAAGTCGGGCACGCGGAGTTGAAGATCGGCGATTCCCACGTCTTCGTGTCCGATGAATTCCCCGGGATGAACAGTGCGCCGACGCCCGGCGTTAAGAATGCCTGCGGCATCTTCCTTTACACGGAGAATGTGGACGCGGTCTTCAACCGTGCCGTCGCCGCCGGCGCCGAAGTGGATATGCCGCTCGAAAATCAGTTTTGGGGCGACCGCTACGGCAAGCTGACGGATCCCTTTGGCCACCAGTGGGGGCTGTCACAGCATGTGGAAGACGTCGCGCCAGCGGAGATGGAGCGGCGTTCGAAGGAGTGGCAGGCAAAGATGGCCAAGGCCGCTGCCGCAGGGCAAAGTTAACCACTTTCTCGGCAATTAGGTAGGAAGGCCTCCCGGTTATGCCGGGGGGCCTTTTTGTTTCTAAAGTGTTCGAGTGCATGTACCTGACTCCTGAGCGTTGGTATCGTCAATGTATCTGGTGGACTGGCCGCGAGTGGCGGCAAGGATTTCTCGGCCATTTCGGAACCTAAGAACGAGTAAATTCGTAGTGACAGGATGGAGGGTGTGACATGTCTCTGTGGACGCGCGCGAAAGAGGTATGGCTGAGAGTCAAGGTTTGGTGGTCGAAGAACTGGATGCTCATTCGGCCCGGACCTGAGGTGCGGCGAGGGGTGATGTGGGGGACGGCTGCAGCGGCGGTGGCGAGCGTGGTGATTGCCGGGCTGTTCCTGAAAACCGGGTTTGGCTACGCGTTCGATTTTGGTTTTGCGACTCTGTTCGCCGCGCTATGCATTCCGTTGATCATGCTCGGCGTGATGCTCTTACTAACGATTCTGCGGAAGCTGCCGCGGGTCGTGACGGGAATCGTCATCGGCTGCTCCGTGATCGTGATGATGTTGTGGGGGCCCCCGGAGCTCGGCGTTCCTTTGGCTATCGCAGTTGGGTTGGTGGAAGGAGTGCTGGGCGCGACGATTGCGACGTTTATTGCGGGAGGCTTAGCGCAATCGGCGTTGCGCAAAAAGATTCTCGTTTCGCTGCTGTTTTTTGGCGGAGTTGCGGGCAATGTGTACTTCGTGTGGCTACTTGCGCACGAGGGTTCGATGGAGAAGCTCATCGCGTGGAAGCCACCGGCAGAATCGATGCCGGCGAAACTTGCGGTGGAGGATCCCAGCGCGAACGGACCCTATCGCGTGCAAAAACTTTTTTACGGTGCGGGGAATGACATTCGGCGGCGGGAATACGGAGCGAACGTTGCGATCAAGACGCGGACGGTGGATGCTTCGGATTTCTTTAAGGACTTCAAGGGATGGAAGCGCTGGGCGCGCAAGAAATATTGGGGATTCGACGTCGACAAGCTGCCGCTGAATGCGCGTGTGTGGTATCCGGAAGGGCCGGGGCCGTTTCCGCTGGCGCTGATCGTGCACGGAAATCACAATTTGGCGGACTTTTCGGATCCGGGTTACGCGTACCTGGGAGAATTGCTGGCTAGCCGCGGGTTCATTCTTGCTTCGATTGACGAGAATTTTATCAATGCCGGATTGTTTCACGACCCGCCGTTGAAGCCGGGCTGCGCGGTGCGGGGCTGGTTGCTTTTGGAACATTTGAAATTGTGGAAGGAGTGGAATCAGGCGGCGGGGAATCCGTTTCAGGGCAAGGTGGATTTTTCGCGAATCGCGCTAATGGGGCATTCGCGGGGAGGAGAAGCGGCGGCAACGGCGGCGGCGTTTAACCGGATGAAATATTATCCGGAGGACGCAAACATCAAATTCGATTACGGATTTGCGATCAAGAGCGTAGTGGCCATTGCGCCGGCAGATGGGCAGTACAAACCGGCGGAGCAGGACCGCTGGATTTCCGACGTGAGCTATTTGACGCTGCAGGGCGCGCACGACGCCGATGTTTCTTCATTCTTGGGCAGCCGTCAGTGGGACCACGTGAAGTTCACGCAACCGGGGCCATGGTTCAAAGCAGAGATTTATGCTTACCGCGCGAATCACGGGCAGTTCAATACCGTGTGGGGACGAGATGATGTGGGCAAACCGCTCAGCTGGCTATGGAATTTCAAGCCATTAATGCCAGGGGAAGATCAGCGGCGCATTTCGAAGACATACATCTCGGCATTTCTGGAAGCGACGCTGCACGGTCGGCGCGAGTACCTGCCGTTGTTTCAGGACTGGCGCGTGGGACGCGAATGGCTGCCGGACACGCTTTATGTAAATCGTTATCAGGATGCAGCGTACGTACCGCTGGCTTCGTTCAACGAGGACGCAGACCTCACGACGACCACGGCGCCTGGCGGAAGCATCGTGGGAGAGAATTTGTCGGTATGGCATGAAGGCAAGATTCCGTGGCGGGAAGGAGACCGCGATTACAACGGCGTGTTTCTGGGATGGAAGCGCGCGAAGGGAGCGCCGGCGGCGACGTACACGCTGACTCTTCCCGCAGGCGCGGCGGCGAAATGGCAGCTAGGCGAAGGATCGACGGTGGAGCTTTCGGTTGCGGAGATGGATGAAGATGCGGAGCTACCTGGCAAGAAGTCGGAAGAGGAAAAGAAGAAAATAGAAGAAGAGGAGAAAAAGAAAAAGGAGCAGGACAAGTCCAAGAAAAAAGAGCGGGAGGCGCCGGATTTCACGCTGGAGTTAGTGGCGGGCGATGGCGCGACGGCGAGCGCGACCGCGAGCAAATTCATGGTGATTCCGCCGCCGTTCAAGGAGCAATTCACGAAACTGGCTATCCTTGACGAGAAAGGATACGAGAAGGATTGGGAACCGGTGTTTCAGACAGTGCGAATACCACTAGCGGGTTTTGCGGCGGCAAATGGGGCGAAGCCGTTTGAGCTTGGGAAGCTCAGCGCGATACGGCTGAAATTCGATCGCACCGAGATGAGCGTAATTTGCATTAGCGGAATTGGGTTTGGGAAACGCTGAAGGGCGAGCCACAAACGTTTATTTGTCAGGCTGCTGAAAGGCGCGGATTCGTGTCAGGTCCAGGGCCGTTCCTTCCTGCTATGCCCTTCCAGATTAAGTAGAGCGCTGCCTTTTTCGTTTTGAAGGTACGGTCATATTATTTCTAGTACTGCTCGATGATTTACCTTAGAAATTGAGGATTCTCTTTGTTTTTAAATTTTGGGAATATTTTTCTGCGCTAGTGGGTCTTCGGTTTCAGCAAGACGTGTCCAGGGTTGCGTCCCCAACTGTGGTCCGTGCAGAGGTGCTTTCAGCAGCCTCAGCCTGCAAATCGAGAGCAAAGGAGTTTTTCATGTGGAAGAGAGAGTTTATCGAGGGCCTCGTCCTCGTGGTTTTCGCCGTCACGCTGGTGGGCGGAATGGCAACAGCTTCCGCGGACGATTCAAGTTCCATCCTCAAGCAGCTTAAGAACATCAACGTAATCACTTCAACGGTCCCGGCGAACGGCGACATCAACCCCTACGGCATCGTGGAAGTCAAGAACACGGTCGGGGGGCTGCACCGCGGTCACATCCTCATCAGCAATTTCAACAGTATGGCGAACCAGCAGGGCACCGGCACGACGATCATGGACATCGCGCCCGATGGTTCTATTACTACCTTTGCCCAAATCGATGCAACAAAGCTGCCCGGTCCGTGTCCCGGCGGGGTTGGCTTGACCACCGCGTTGACCGTGTTACGCACGGGCTGGGTGATCGTCGGAAGCCTGCCCACTTCCGATGGCACCTCAGCGACTGCTCAGGCGGGCTGTCTGCTGGTCCTGAACAATTCCGGAAACGTGGTGGAAACGCTCACGGACGCCTCGATCAACGGCCCCTGGGACATGACCTCGATCGATGGCGATGATGGAGCCCATCTTTTCGTAACCAACGTTTTGAACGGAACGGTGGCGGCGAACGGGGCTGTCGTGAATCAGGGAACCATCCTGCGCATTGACCTCGCCGTTTCCCTAGCGCAAATGCCGCAGGTGAAAGCCATGACGGTCATCGGTTCTGATTTTTCCGAGCGCACCGATCCCGCCGCTTTGGTCATCGGACCTACAGGTGTGGGTCTCAGTCCGGCATGTGCGGGGGAAGATGGGGACGACTGCGCGCTTTATGTTGCGGACAGCCTCAACAATCGCATCGCGGCCATTTTCAATCCGCTATCGCGCAGACATTCGGCGGGCACGGGCTTGACGGTTTCTTCCGGCGGAAGTCTGAATGATCCGCTTGGGCTTACGGTTGCTCCCAACGGGCATATTCTTGTAGTGAATGGAGACGATGGCTTCATTACAGAAATCACCCCGCGAGGCAAACAAGTGGCCAAGGTGCTTCTTGACAATACCGGCGGACCGCCTCCCGGCAATGGCACGTTGTTCGGCGTGATTTTCGATCCGTTGCGCGGCGTGCTGTTTGTGGACGATGGCAGCAACACGTTGAACTCTCTCAACTAGACCTTCCGAAAGAGGCAGACGCCGGACCAGGGTTGATTTCCGGCGGGCCCTTTCTTTTCAGGCAAATGTGCCAATAGCCGAAGGAAGAGCGGTGGGCGCTTGAATTTTGTGGCGGTCTTCAACATGCTTTTTACCTCCATCGGCTCCCAGCCGTGCTGCGAGAAGAACGCCGGGCCTTCGGCGGGAGCGAATTTGAACGGCGCGCCGATTTCGCTCAAACGCTTGCCGGTGGTTTTCTGCATCATTTTCAAGAGTCCCGGAGAGGACAAATCCATAATCCAACGCTGGAAACTTGCGCCGCTGGCCAGGTCTTTCGCCAGCGCCACGACTTCTTCGGCGCTCAAGTAGACGAGAAGCCCTTCGGTGATCACGAGAATTTTCCTGGCGCGTTGATTGAGACTTGCGAATAACGCCCGGCGCGCGTTGACATCAGCCAAGTCGAGGCGGATGCGCTCGAGGGCGCATGTGGGTTTTTCGCCTGCAAGGATTTCTTCTTTGTAGGCGAGGATTCCGGGCAGGTCGACTTCAATCCATTGCAGCGAAGCGGGCAGCTTCATACGATAAGGACGCGCGTCGAGACCGGCGGCAAGATTGAGCACCAGGTCCACACCTTGCTGAAGTTCTTGGGTGAGAAAATGGTCGAAGAGATAGGTGCGCGTCACCCAGGCCCAGGCGTGCTTGTTGCCGTCTGGCAGCGTGTTGGCAATGTCCACGCCGTGCTGGCTGCACAAGCGCTCGGCGTAGGGATCACGGAAGATCGCGTCGGGGCGCTTGGTTTCTTCCGCCCGGAAGTACGCCGCCCAGCGCGCGGTGTCTGAGATGTTGCGCGCTTCCTGAGGTTGCGTCGTTTGTGTTTCGGTCATGATTCCGGTCCTTGAAAGATAGCGGAGACTTTCACCGTTAGTCCCACCGTTAGTCTGACCCAATCACGGACATTTTCATGCGGGAAAGTTTCAAGGAAGTGCGCGCCATTCACTCCAGCGGCCAGAGCCAGGCGGCGCCGCGCACGCCGCTGGAATCGCCATGCTTCGCGGGAACGAGCGGGGTATCAGCTTCTTTGCCGAAGACGTATTCCTCCAGGCGCACGGGAACATTTTTGTAAATGCGGGAAATTTGTGAAGCGCCACCGCCCATTACGATCATGTCGGGATCGAGGAGATTGATCACGCCAGCCAGGCCGCGGGTCAGGCGATCTTCGAAGCGGTCCAGAGCTGCGAGAGCGGCAGGCTCCCCTGCTTCGCAACGCGCGAAGATTTCCGGGCCGCGAAGAGAAATTTTTGTGGCGCGTTCGTAATCCTTTTCAAGACCCGTGCCGGAAATCCAAGTTTCGATGCAGCCGTTTTTTCCGCAGTAGCATGGGGGGCCGGGAAACTCGTCGGCGCGCATCCAGGGCAGCGTGTTGTGTCCCCATTCGCCGGCGACGCCATTCGAACCGCTGTGCACGCGCCCGTCCACGGCAATGCCGCCGCCGCAGCCGGTGCCTAAAATCACAGCGAAGACCACATGTTTGCCTGCGCCCGCGCCATCGGTGGCTTCGGAAACTGCGAGGCAGTTCGCATCGTTGGCGCAGCGGACTTCGCGTTCGAGAGCGCGGCTCAAGTCTTTATCGAAAGGCTTGCCGATCAGCCAGGTGGAGTTGGCATTTTTCACGAGACCGGTGCGCGTGGAGACGGTCCCTGGGATTCCCACGCCGACGGTGGCGGTGCGGCTGAGTTGCTTTTCCATTTCTTTGACGCCGTCGGCGATGGCGCGCACTGTTCCTTCGTAGTCGTGACGAGGCGTGGCGATGCGATGGCGATGGAGTTCGGTGCCATTGCGCTCGAGGGCGATGAATTCGATTTTTGTGCCGCCCAAGTCCACGCCAATGCGGAGGGAATTGGTTTTACTCGCAGTCATCCGCGGTTGCTCCCCCCAAAGCGAACAGCATTGTATCCTTGCTTGTATCCTGGAGCACATTTGGAAACGGTGAGTCGAAAGACCGGTTGAGATCCTTCGGCCGCAAAAGGTGCGGCCTCAGGATGACATTTAAACAGGGGTTAGCGTCACGGGGCTATTCGGCGCCGCGGACCTGCCACCATTCGAGATGTTCGAATTCGGCCATTTTTTCGGCGCCGTGATCCGCGTACCAGCGATTCCAGGCGAGCGCGTCCGCCGGAACGTTAGCGTCCGTAATTTCCTGGAGCGCCAGGAAGGACCAGGAACGCATTTGGGCGCTGGTTTTTGAGTCGGCTGCGAGATCGATGAGTTTCGGGACCATACGCATGCGCTGCTTGCGTGTGAAAATCCCGCAATCAGCAATGTTGCAGCCGGCGCGGTCGCGCACTTTCATCGAAGGATCTTCGGTAAAGGAGGTAAACAATTCGTCGAGAACATCGTCTTTAGCGAGAAACCGCAGGCCCTCGACGGCCCACTGGCGCACACTCGAGTCTTTGTCGTTGCGCGCATAGTTGAGGAGGGTCTGGTGGATGCGGTCGTAGTCCACGCCGCGCGCGGCAAGCATTCCGAGGTAAAAGAGGGCCCAGGCGCGGTATTGAGGATCCGTGCCGGCGCGGTTCCTCAGCGATTCGGCGGCCTGCTGGTTTTCATGGAAGCCCTGGAGCGCGAGACTCATGTCCACATGGGCGAGGCGAACGCGCAAATCCTTCGAGAATTGCGCGCGCTGCAAGAGCTGTGACAGGCGATCGCTCTGATTGATGCGGCCGATCCAGCCGTCGAACTGCTGGCCGAAAAGTTCGAGCGCACGCTCGTCGCGGCCAATGAGGCGCTCGAAAAGCTCTTCGGCTTGGGCTTGCGGGGGGAGAGCCAGCACGCGTGTGACGTCGGCGTCGGTCAACGGACCCCAGAAGACGCGTGGCGGAACAGGTTTTGGTCTTGAGGCGGAAGCGGTCCGTGATGCCGTTCGGGAAGAGTTCGCGCGCACGCTGCGAGCTCCGCCGTTCCATTTTAGTTGCCAGGCAAACATGGCGAGCACCATTGCGCCAAAGGCGGCGAAAGCTACCCAAGAGGAGCCGTTGGTTTTTATGCGAACGTTTGTCCGGCCAGCGCGCAATTGAACGGGCCGCGTCTGCACGCCGAGAGGCAAGGCAACTTCAACGTGGGTGTCGAGTTTGAGCCCGGCGAGCGTTTCGAGCTGCGAGACGACCCAGCGCGCTTCCTGGCGGGTGCTGATTTCGTCGGCCAGCGTGACTTTCTGGCCGCTCTTGGTGTGGAGCTGAATGGAATAGATGGAGTTATCGCCGGAGTTGCCGCCCTGCTGGACGCTTCCGACAGGAACGATGGAAGCGACTTCAGAAAAGGGAAACCGCCGCGTCGCGCCCATTCCAAGAAAGCCGCGGCGCGAGAGAATTTCGCCGTTTCCCATGCCGATGCGCGCGCTGCCGAAAGTCACGTGGAAAAATCCATAAAGCACCAGGAGATCGCCTAATGCAAAAATCACGGCGAAAAACAGGGGAACGCGGCTGAGGAACAGGGCATAGGTTGCGCCAGTGAAAATCGTGGCAACAACTAGAAGCATTAGGGCGTGCGCCGGTGTTCGAAGCGGCGGAAAATAAAACTCGGTGCCGCCGTCGTGCATGGACACGATGACCTTCGTGCGGGCCGGCTGGGCCACGTCTCCGGAATCGGCGTCGACGCTCTGGGCCGTCGCGAAGCCGAAGTTGTTCGTAGAACCGACGAAACTTGAGTCGGCGGAAGGCTCGACGGAGGGTTGCGGCGAATCGGCCGCTCGAAAGACCGGCAACTCGAAATCGTCGGAGTAATCCACGCCAGGAACATCAGCCTGCGCGTGAAGCAGCCACAGAATCTGATCGTCGGCATTACTGTGATCGGTGACCAGGCCGTCCGCGGGCAACTCGAAGTCAACGGGGATAGCTCGACCGATCGGCCCCGGCTCCATGGCTCCCGAAGGAATGTTTTTGTCTGCTTGCCACAGAGTGACTTTGCTGGTGGTGCGATTATTACCAGAGCCGGAAACGATGCGGCGAACGCAAGTGAGGCGTAGGTCGATACCATGCGTGGCCTGCGTTTCGAAACGCAATTGAATCCTGCCGGTCATGCGCCGGCCGGGAGAAATGGGCAGGGGATCGAATTCGCAATACCCGTTGCCAAAGCGCTCGTGGCGAATCGTCGCGCGGATCGCGTTGATGAGCAGGATGGCGCTGAAAAGGTTGAATCCCAGGACGATAAAGACGCGTGGGTCGCTCTTGCGCAACAAGTCTGGAATCATGCCCAACATGAAAGGAGCTGTGATCAAGGTGCAAAAAGCCACGGCGACCCATGCGCCGATATAGCCCTTTTTGTTGGCGCTTTCCGCGCGCCTGGAGGCCCAATCGGTCCGCCACAGCCAGGGGGAAAGCGGGTTGGCGTCCTGGAGGGCCGCTTGTTTCTTGAGGACACCGTAACCTTTAAGGGCGGCGAAGATGAGCCCGGCGCCGACCAGGACGAAAAAGGAGGCCACGAAAAGGCCTGTGGCCAGGCTGCTTGCGTGAAAATTGGGACTCGAAACGAGCAAGCCGTAGAGAAAGAAAAGCCCTCCGCCCAGGAAAGGAAGGGCGAAGACGGTCAGAAAGATGGGGCCGACTTTCGACGGCTGGGCCATAACTCAATTCTAGTGTCGAAGGGGAGTTAAGCCTGGGTGTTTACCGGAGAAGGGAAGCCGAAATTGCACCTGACCGGTGGGACAGGTGGGCTCGTTCTTATTATGGTGCCGAGATTTTTCTTGTGCCTGACGAACCTTTCAGGCAATTCGAACGAATAACTCTATGGGAGCACACGTGGCGGGTGACCACGAGCTTTGGGAACGGATTCGCGAACGCGATGCGAGCGCCTTCGAGACGTTCTATCGCGAGAACGCGGTGCGGCTGTGCGCTTTTCTCCGGCTGGTGGTGGGCAGCCCGCAGGTGGCAGAGGACTTAATGCAGGAGACGTTCACCCAGATGTGGAGGTCGCCGAACGGTTTTCGGCCGGAGCTGGGGTCGCTTCGCGCGTATCTCTTCGGGATTGGGCGGAAGGGCGCTGCGGAATGGTGGAGAAAGCGGGGAGGAAATCCTGACGAACGAGGCGAGAAGCGGGAAGAAGCGTTCGTGGAAGCTGCGGCAAGCTTTTCTGCAGTCGGGGACGCGTTCGGCCGCTTGGCCGAAGAGCAGCGGTCGCTTCTATGGCTGCGCGAGGTCGAAGGGCAATCGTATGCGGAGCTTGCGGAGATTCTGCAAATTCCTGTCGGCACGGTGAAGTCGAGATTATTTGCTGCGCGAGAGGAGCTGCGGCGCATCTGGCACTCTTCCGGTGATGCAGCGAGGAGCAAGAAATGAACTGTTCTGAAGCTGCTGAGTGCGTTTCCGCGCTGTTCGACGGAGAGTCCCTGTCGCGCGAGGCGGCAGCGCACCTTTCGGATTGCGAAGCATGCCGCGCGCGACTGAACGACTATGCGGAGATGAGCGCGGAACTGCGCGACGTGGCCAGCGCCTCTTCGCCGCGAGCAATTCCGGAAGGGCACTGGAGATTGGCGGAACCAGCCGGGGCCACAAATTGGCTGACAAAATGGAGGGGAACCATGCGAATACCTAGGTTTGCCTTTGCATTGATGCTGATTGCGATTTTTGCGCTTTCAGGGGGGCTCGCATTAGTCAAAGCGCGCCCCGGAGGAAACGGTCCGGTGCTGTGGCTGATGTTCAAGGTGCCGCCGAGAGGTGAAATTCAGGATTGCACGGTCAGAACGGACGACAATCTTTCTTGCGGGTTTTTTAAAGGCGACGTCCCTGGGCAACTCTCCGTTAATGTACGGGTTATAAAGAAGGAAGGTGAGCGCGTTCGGCTCGGAATCAAGGCGGATTTCGTCCCTCCAGCAGCGTCGTCATCAGCGCAAGCAGATAGGATGCCCGAAGAGGAGTATTGGTTTGAGCAGGATAAGCCGCTGAGCGTACAGGTTGCAGGGTTAGGACCAATTGAGGTTTCGGGAGAATTCTTGGATCACATGCCGGCAATTGGAACGAACCCTCGCGAAAGTTTGGATCCGGCTCAGAACGAGTTCCGTGTTCTATCCCCAGTTCTGGTTCGGAACAATCGAGTATTGTTTAACTTGGCAGGCGATTCCGCTGTGGGAACAGGGTACGATCCGGCTGTAATCCTCTACTCAACGAGATTGGGGCGATTCATTTTCTCGCCGGCTTCCTTTCAAGGAGCTATCGAGGGAAAAGTTCAGGGTAGTCAGATCAGTTTCACGCTGGAGGGCAAGCAGTATCTGCTCTTGACCGGCGCGCCCATAACCCGATCGGAGCGCGCTTGGGTATTGTATCAACCCGATTGGCGGCCTCCCACTTCGAAACCTAACGCATCGGACGAACCTTCGATCGAGAGTACCGGGAGCCTTCAGGGCCTCTTGAGAATCCAACCGTAAAGCAAGGCCTAGTCCAAGACACTGGACCAGCAATTTCGAATGTAAAAGCGCCCGCGAAAGGTTGCAATCCGCAAGCAAAAGTGGCAAATCTGGCATAAGAACCGGGAAGCAGGCTTTACTGTGAAAGGGAGAGGCGGTTGGCGGCGACAAGGGCAGTGAAGTCGGAGGCAACTTTTGCGGCGACTTTCTCGAGTTCCTCGCCCGAGGGATCGCGGGGAAGCTCGTAGCGGGCTGCCGGAGCATATGAGGTCACGGTGATAACCGGTCCGTGGCGCGGATCGTTGGCGGGAGGATCCGCGAGTTCGTAGAGCCGCTGCTCCGGGTTTTTGAGGTTGTTGACGCCGACATAAAGAATCAGGTTCCCACCCACAGACTCCCCACCCACGAGCAAGCGGCGCGCACGGTTCATTTCATCGGCTTCCGCAAAAACGCCGCGGATGCGGACGCCCTGCTGAGGGAGCGGCGCGCCAGAGGAAAGACGGCGAGCGTCGAAGCCTGCCTCCGTGAGTGCACGAATTAGATTCTCCGAGACGGCCTTCACCAAGGCGTTGGCTTGATCGGCGGGAGTCTCTTCGTCTGCAGTGTCCGCGGATTCTGTACTTTGCGAAGTTTCGGAAGCCGGAGAAGGTCCTTTTCTTGGGACGCCCGGGGAAGAGCGCGAGGTGCTGCCTTGCTTCGGGCGCGGGGAAGTGCGCGTTGCGCGAGGCTTCGGGGATGGCTTGCGTTGGACGACATCCAAATCGAAATCGCTGACGTAAACCACTGGTGCGCCCGCAGGTGCTACGGCAGTCGCGGTCGCGGACGGAGGCTGGGGAGAGGGCACTTCGGGCGATGGTTGCTGCGGAGTTGACTGAGCGGCTACAGAAAAGGCTAAGAATGGCAGGAGAATCGAAAGGCGGGGAAGCGTCATGCAATTCCTCACAGCAGATACCATAACAATTATTCGATGAACTGACGATAAAGATTGGCACATACAGGAGCAGATGAAAAGTTGCAGGTCAGGGTTGTCTGGACGCTGCAGGGCACGAGGTAACTGCCAATAAAATGTCACGACGGTGCGAGGATTTGCCGAGTGGCAGGATAGACGCGGCGAAAGGCAACATAGCTGGCCCTGAGAGTAGCAACGGCTGCGGGTTGAGGATCGATGCGCGAGGCGACGCGAACGGCGGCAGAGCAGGCGGCGTCCACCGTGGGCCACACGCCTGCGCCGACGGCGGCGAGAAGCGCGGCGCCGTAAGCTGCGCCTTCTTCTGCTTCTACAATTTCGACAGAGTGGCCGTAAACATCGGCTTGAATCTGCCGCCAAAGCGGCGAGCGCGCGCCGCCTCCGCCAAGCCGGATGCTGCTCACGGGGACGTTCATCTCCTGGAACAAAGTGAACGTGTCGCGCAAGCTGAATGCGACGCCTTCGAGGATGGCGCGCACGATGTGACCACGCGTATGCGAAGCGGTGAGGCCGACTAGCGCGCCGCGGGCGCTGCCGTCGAGATGAGGCGTGCGCTCTCCCATTAGATAAGGAGTCCAGAGAAGGCCATCGGAGCCCGGAGGAACTTTTGCTGCTTCGGCGGTGAGGTGGTCGTAGGATTCCGCGCCGCCAGCGGAATTGGCAGTTAACCTGTCGCGGAACCAGCGCAAAGAAAGCCCGGCGGCTTGCGTCACACCCATGACGTGCCAGCGGCCGGGAATGGCGTGGCAAAACGTGTGAACGCGGCCGCGGGAGTCGAGCGCGGGGCGATCCGTGGCGGCGAAAACGACGCCGGACGTGCCAATCGTAGCGCTGACGGTGCCGGGAGAAACAATGCCCATGCCAACTGCGCCAGCAGCCTGATCGCCGGCTCCTGCAACGACAGGAGTGCCAATGGCGAGCCCGCAATCCTCCGCGCCTTTGGCGGAAACTTTGGCGCAAACATCAGGGGATTCGTGGACCGAGGGCAAGAGGCTCTCTTCAAGCGCCGCGGCGTCCAACACTCCGTTGGACCAGCGGCGACGTGCGACGTCCAGAAGCAAGGTCCCCGAAGCGTCGGCCATGTCCGTGGCGCGCTCGCCGGTCAACCGGAAGCGCGCGTAGTCTTTGGGAAGCAGCACGTAACGTACGCGCTTCCAGTTGTCCGGTTCGTTTTCGCGGACCCATAGAATTTTTGTAAGCGTGAAGTTGGGCAACGCGGGATTGCACGTGAGCTGAATCAGGCGCTGAAGGCCAAGCGCGCGTGTGAGATCGCGACATTGTTTTTCGGTGCGAACGTCGCACCAAATCAACGCTGGGCGAACGACGTTGCCTCGTTCGTCAAGCAAAACCGCGCCGTGCATTTGGCCGGAGAAGCCAACGCAAGCGATATCTTGGCCTGTGAGATTTGCTGCCGCAAGCCCTTTGCGAACTGCTGCGCACGTGGCTCGCCACCAGTCTTCGGGATGTTGCTCCGCCCAGCCAATCTGGGGAGATGCAAAGGGCTGATGTTCTTCGGTGGTGGAAGAAACGAGCCGCCCGCTTTGATCGATGATGATGGCGCGTGTGCCGCCAGTACCAACGTCAATGCCCAGTACGTGGATAGGGCCTCCTCGACCGCTTCAAGCCAACTGAGTGGAGACATCATATACAGTCGGGCGAAGATGACAAGATCGGGACAAGGTTGAGCGAGTCTCCCTACGAGGTATTGCGACACATGGAGCGGGGGAGAGTATGCCAGCTCGAAATCAGCCCACTTGATTGGTCATAAGGAAAAGGGGACGCATCTCGAAGCTCGCGTACTGCGGACGCAGCCGCTCCGTGTTGTATTGTTCCTTGATGTTGACAAGTTTTTTTGTGGCTGTAACGGTTTCGAGAGGAATATTGTCGTAATGCCCGTTCTTGAGGACAACCAAGCGTCCGCTGATATTTTTAAGCAGCAGATCCAATGCGAGGTTGCCGTAGGCCATCGGCGCGATGGAGTCAATGGCGTCGGGATCGCCGCAACGCACGAGATAGCCAAGCTTCTGGTTGATGACGTCAATTCTCTTGCCGTTATTGAATTTGGCGGAGAGTTCGCGGACTTTTTCGGCGACAATGTCACCTATGCCGCCGAGCTTTTTGTGGCCGAAGGCGTCGGCCTCCACGCCCTCAAAAACCATTTCGCCGCCTTCGAACATCGCTCCTTCCGAGACGAGCACGATCGAGTACTTGCTGGGATTCTTGCGGCGGTCAGCAACCAGCAGCTCGGTGAGGCGTTCGATATTGAATTTGAATTCGGGAATCACGCAGCGATTGGCGGCGCCGGCCATGGTGGGAAGCATGGCGGTGAAGCCGGCGTAGCGGCCGAAGACTTCCAGCACCATGAACCGTTCGTGAGAGCCGGCGGAAGTGCGCAGGCTATTCACCATCTGAATCGTGCGCGTGACACAGGTGCTGAACCCAATGCAGTAGTCAGTGCCAGGGACGTCGTTGTCCATGGTCTTGGGAATGCCGATAACCTTGAATCCTTCTTTGTGCAAACGAACGCCGTAGCTCAGCGTATCGTCACCGCCGATGGGAATGAGCGTGTCAATTCCCAGCCAGGCGAGATTCTGGAGCACTTGCGGGGTCAAGTCGTTTTTTTCCGCGGTGTATTTGCTGCGCAGATGATCTGGGACGTTCGCTTTGCTGACGCGGCCGGGATTCGTTCGCGAGGAATGAAGAAAGGTGCCGCCGGTGCGGCCCGCGCGGTCAACCGTTTCTTCGTCGAGGAGAAAGAAATTATCGGAATTGTCGTAATCCTTCTCGCGGACCATATCCACCAAGCCGGCCCAGCCGTGGCGGATGCCAATGATCTGATAGCCTTCGCGGAGGGCGCGCAGAGTAACGGCGCGGATTGCGGGATTGAGGCCGGGAACGTCGCCGCCCCCGGTGAGAATGCCGATGACCCCTTTCCTGGTCTTGATGTTTGCCATGGATCGCTAGATCGCCTTTTCGTGAGATGTCGAACAGAGAATTATCCACTTTGCCGAGAGTTTTAGGAAGGGCTTGAAGAACGATTCGTTTTCTCGCACGAATGCATTCAAAAAATAAGAAAGGGCGGACTGACGTCCGCCCTTCTTGAGTCAGGCTGATTGCGGGTCTTTACGATGCTGGTGTTGCTGCCATCTGTTCCGTGGCGTCTTGAATTGTGAGCATGTCGGTGCGCACCTTTTCCCATTCGAGCAAAGTGAGCCCCTGCGACGCGAAGAACTTTCGGATTTTGGCGGAGTCCCAATTCATGACTTTCTCCATGACGGGAACGAGCACGCTCATGGCGTTATCACTCAGCACCGTGCGCTTGGCGACGCGTGTGATGAACTTGGCTTCGCTCACCGCGATGGTCAATCCGTCGTACTGATTGACGTGCATCATCACCGGCAAGTCCGAGCTGCCGTCGCCCATGTAGATAATCTGGTCGTGGCTGATGCCCAGGCTCGCGCGAAGCTCTTCGAGCACGGTGATCTTGCCCCAGCCCGCGGAAGCGCGAATGATGGAATCAACTTCGCCCGACTCTTTGTAGCGGAAGCGGGTACCGAAGATGTGATCCGGCGGAACGATGCCTTCGAGCGCCGATTGAATGATTTCCTGCGGTGCTGCAGAAATCACATTGAAATGGAATTTGTAACCTTCGCCCAGCGTGTCGAGCGCGCGCGCGAAAAGCGCCACGTCGTGCTTCAGGCGGATGCGTTTGCCGGTCTCGACGAGATGCTCGCGACGGACGCGGCGAAAATCCGGGTCGTGTAGAATGAGGTAGCTTAGCTCGGCGCCCTGTTGGACGAGATTGATCTCGGCCAAGCCTTTGACCTTGTCGTGAAACCCGTGGAAACCGATGAGCTCGCTCAGTACGACGCCCGAGTCGTTGAAGCTGAGTGTCTGGTCGAAATCGCTGGCCAGCAAGTATTGTTTCGCCATGTACTGGTACTCCTTGTGTTCCTTCCTTATAGGGGGGATGACTCTGGGAAGCCCGCACCCTCTAACAACACCTTAGCCGCCCTACTCCCCAAACCCCTCACGAATTATTTTGATGGGTGCGATGCGATAAAAACGTAAACAATTCATTATATCCTGATTTAGATGCGCGTGGCAGTAAATGGTTAGAAGGAAAGGAGATGCATGTATGAAATGGACACAAAATCGCGCAAGTTCCCCAAAGAGAAAGACATAGAAATGGCGAAGAAAAGAAGAAGATGAAGGTCCGACTGGGACTAGCGGCGGGACGGTGAAGCTTGGGCTATCTGGGGCCAAAACCAGGATTTTAGGCGGTCGAACCAGACTGCCGATGAGCTTGCGGGCTGCGCGGACTCGGGCTTCATGACCGGTTCGTCGGTAACCGTGTAGAGCTGCCCGTCGCGGAGGTAAAGCGCCTGGGCTTCCGCCCGGTTCAGCGGGCGAGCGCCGCGGCGGCCGAAAACAGCAAGTTGGTTGCCGGATTCATCCACCGCGCGGTCGCGGTCCATGCCTTTTGAAATGGCAAGCGCAGGTCCTCGCGTGCGAGCGGTGGCGATGAGTTTTGGCATCGGGCGCGGGCTGAAGCCGGAAAAGTGTCCCGGGTCGTCCCAGGGCGAGATAATTTGTAAGACGCGCAGGCCATTTTTACCGTCGGCGACAAAAGCGTAAACGCTGGCAGCCACCATTCCGATCTTCACATCGTTCACGTCGTTGAGTTGGCCTTCGGCGTTGAAAATTTGATCAAGCTTGGGAGCGTCCGGTTTTTCCACGTCGATGATTGCCAGACCCTGTTTGCCCGCGGAGACGTAAGCGTAAGTCCGCGCGACGTAAACATTCCGCGCATCTTCGAGAGGAACAAGGGCATTTGCAAGCGGCTTCGGTTGCGCAAGGTCTGTGACTTCCAAAACTTTCAAACCGTCGCGATCCACAACGAACGCGTAGCGAAATTGCAAGGCGATGCCGCGCGGACCATTCAAGACGGGCGCACCAACGGTTGCCGTCACCCGCGGTGCCAGCGGATTGTCGAGGTCCACCACGACCAGGGCTTTGTCCGTCAATACGTACGCAAATGTTCCGGCAATGGCAATGCGGCGTGCTCCTGCAAGGACGCCGCCGGGATTGAAAGCCATCGCGCGCTTCAGAAAGTTATTTGCAGGATTGCCGTCGAGCAGCGTGCCGACGCCGGGACTCTTCGATTTCAAGTTGGGATTGCCGACGACGACGAGACCCTCTTCTTTATCACCAATGTAGAGAAAGCCGTAAAGCAAATGAATGGGCTGCTCTTCGTTTTCCGGCAACTGCCGGCGCAGCGGATCGACACCAAGCGTGGTAGGCGATGCAACGGCAACAGCGTTTTTCGTGGGAAGAAACAAGCGCTGGCCGATGGGCGAGACCGGCGCAGTCGTGATTTTCTCGGAGAAGCCTTTGTTATCAACATTCGCGATGTCGTAGACGCGCACGCCGCTCGTCCCCGTCGCAGCGTACGCGTATTCGCCGCGCGCCTGAATATCGAGGACGTTGCCGGAGTGCTCCGCAGCCGGATGCAGCTCGCGTCCACGCCCGACAAACTTCTTGAAATTATCCGGATACGCGATGCGCTGAAGATCGCTGCCGTAAATGGCCTCGGGCTCGTCGTGTTCGGCCACCGCGATGGCTTGCAAACCGTTGTTGCCTGTGGCCACGTAAACGTAACGCCCCATGAAGTTCATGAAGTTGGTGCCTTGCAGCAGGAGCTGCGCCATCCAGGCGTTGTTGTCGTTTTCTGTGGAGATGTGGCAATCGCTGCATTGCTTTGTTTCTCTCGCGCGAACGGTATGCGGCACAAACGTAGAAAACGCCTGGCCGGAAAATCCCGGCGCGGAAATGGTTTGCTGCGTGTAGTAGAGCCATTCGCGGTTTGCGTTTTGCGAACTGACCAACACGGCGCAGGATGAGCGTGCGGGCGCGGTGCGATGACCTGTGACCGTCCCATCGACCCCAAGCATGTAAATATCGTCTCGCAGAACCTGGAAGTTGTAGCTAGTGTAATTCTTGGTTAGCAATCCTTCGTTGTGTAGCATTGGACGGCGCGCATTGGCGGTCATTTGCAAGTGACAGCCGAAGCATGTCGGCGTCCACGAAGTGTGGCAGGAGTAGCAGGTCATTTTGTCGTTGGAATGGGCCAGTGCCGCATCCGTATCAGGAATTTTTCCGGCAACGATTCCATCTTTGCTCATCAGTTTGGCGCGCAACGATTTCATGTTGAAATGCTCGTTGCCGGGCGTGATGGTGTCCAGCGTTTGAACAATCTCCCATTCCTTGTTTTCTTCGGACATCGAGCGCTGAATCAATTTGTCGCCGCGCCATTCGAATCGGCGCAAACCCCACGGTGTTCGCAAACCATCGAGGTGACGCCCGCGTTCGCCTCCGGGGGAAAGCGGCTCTGGAGCCGCCGGTCCGGATGTTAGCAGTGTCGCTTTCTTGCGAATCGTGCCGTGGCAGTCGATGCAGTCAATCTCAGCAGCCGCGCGAGGCTCGCCATAAATCTTCCCGTTTCCGTGATTGTCCTGCTCGAAATGGCAATCGTTGCACTGCATCCCTTTTTCCAGATGAATGTCCGCAAGGTGAACTGCCTTGCCGAAGCGGTCCGGATCATCGAACGCGATTTGCTTGCCATCTTTATCGACCCAGTTTCCCTTGCGGTCGTGGCTAAACACAGAGCGAAAGACCCACCCATGTCCATGAAAATCGGCGAACTGTGTAGTCTTTAGTTGCCTGTTGAACTCGGCGTTGCCCGTCTGCTCCAGAAACTTCTCATCGCCCCAAAGACCGCGCGCCGCAGCCGCTTCGGGATTACGCAAAAACGATTGATAGCGCTCCTCCTCCGTGGGATTGTGCTGCTCCTGCGCGTACATCTTGCCGCCGTCGCTCTCGTTGTCCCACCAGGTCAGACCGAAATAAGTCGCGACCATGTTCGTGCCCGGATGAATGTGGCAGATCATGCATTGGCTGGACGGAATCGAGCGCGTGAAAGCGTGCTTGATGGGATGGCCCGCCTCGTTCTTTGGAATCGTGGAATCGGATGAAGCACTAAAGCCCGAGTGGCCAAACGGCGCGTACGCGCCCGAGTGCGTGGCATCGCGATCGTTGGCGTAAATCACATGGCACGCCGTGCAACCACTCCCGCGGTAATCGCCGGGGTGATCGTTGGTTCCCGGAAGCGACAAAATCGGATCCAGCAACCGCGTTTTCTGCAGCCCAAGGAAGACAGGATCTGTGCGCAGCTCCGTGCCGAAGCCGCGATCGCTGAGCTTGTCGTCCGGGTTCCCCGGGACTTCTTCGCGATTCGGGTTGCCAATCTCCGCTTTCTTGTGTCCGCCTCGCTCGAAAACGCGGAGTACGTTTCCCGGCTGCGAAACTTCCCAACGATAAAGAGGATCCAGTTCCGGAAGCACGCCTTTGACGCGAGTTTCCTCTCCGGCCGGCTTTGGGTATGTTTTGATGGATTGCGGCAAACCGTCGCGATTGTAACTTTCTCCGAAGCGCGCGTTCTTTGATGGAAACCCGCCGTTGTTGTAGAGCGCCGCTCCCCATAGAAATCCAGAATGCGTCATCATGCTGGTGGAAACCGCGCGCACTTCGGCCGCGTGGCATTCAATCCTGCCGCAGGTTTCAGGCGCGACGCGCAAATCGCCGGGATTGACAAACTTGATGTATTCCGCGGACTCTTTCAACCACAGGGTATGGGCGCGTTCCGGGAGATTCACGCGATTCTTAAACGCCGTATTGCGCGGCTGCGCGTGCGCCTTTTCTTTGACGGCATTGTATTCCCCCAAATTCGACGCGGTTCCGGCTGCAATGGCAGCCGACGGATTTCCTCCGTGGCAGTCTGTGCAGCCGAGATGCACCGTTTTCGTCGGATGCATCGTCGGTTCGTCTGTCGAGGCGTGGCACGAGATGCAGCCGGAAGATTTGCCATCCGCTTCTTCGTGCGACTGTCCCATGCCTAACATAGTGGCGGGTTTTAGCCCGGCATGGTTTGTGGGTGGGCCATAAAGAGCAAAGAGAAAAGATAACGCAGCAGCACAGAGCACGCAGAGATTTCGCAGAGACAAGTCGCTAGATTTTCGAGAGAAAAGCATCATCTGCGCCTCAGAAAGTAAACTTCACCGATCCAAAAAGCGAGAATTGTGTGCGTCCCGTGTAAATGTCTTTGAAACCCTGTCCCGGCTGCAGCGCCGAAGCGCCTCCGGTGATCACGATGTTTTCCGTGAGCGGCGGGCGATATTCCGCGCCGATGCCAAAGTCTTCGCCGATAGCGTGATGAATCGGCGACTGAAACAACAAAAACTCCAGCGGTTCCGTGCGTTCAAATCGCAGGTAATTGAAATTCGCGAAGCCTTTCAGTTTCGGAGTGATCTCGAAATCTGCTCCCGCGTTTGCTAGAAAGATCCCGGGATTCACAAAATTGGCTTGGCCTTCCTCCTTGCTAGCCCGCAGCGAGGGAATCAGGCTCCCAGGTGTCGTCAGCAGCACGCCGGAGCCTAGCAATCGAATCCCTTCGCGATTCCAGAAGCTGAAAAGCCCTCCCGCAAAATTCGGCAAGTCCACGATGGAATCGAAGCCGCGCGCACGCCCATCACGCGGATTGGCGTCACCTGACGTATAAAACGCGGAAACACGGTATCGTATCCAGTCCTTGTCGTAAGAAAGTTCGGCCGCAGCCATTTGCGCGTTAATCGTAACGCGCCTTCCCGCAATCGGATTGAATGTATCCTCGCCAACCGCCTGATAGAATGCATGCGTAAGATTCACGCGCCGAATGTGCCCGCTGCCCAGCCAGCCGAGATAGCCCACCCGAATTCCATGCAGAATCGGACCCCCGCCGGGATTTTGATTGATGACATTTCCAATTGGGGCTGGCCGCACAAGAAAGCCGTTGCCGTCGTAATGCAAACTCGGATCATCCTTATTCCAAGCGGCGACGAATTCCGCCGTGTAACCGGGAAAAAAGAAATCCTGCAAATACACATTCCCCAGGACGACTTGTTGATATCGCCGTTGGAGCGTATTTAATCCGCTGTTAGTGTTTTTCTCGAGGAAATGAAAGTACGCGACGTTGTACTCGATCCGGTCGCTGTGGAGGTTGCCAAAGACACGCAGCGCCGGTTCTTCATCCACAAATAGAAAGCCGCGGAAATCCGAGTTGAATTGCTGAATCCCCGCGCGCGTCGAAACAAAATCATAATTCGGCCCCAGATCGTGAAGCTTCACCTCCACAAACGCTTCTTGCAGGCCCGCGTGATTGTCAAAACGGTTGGTGCCGCTGCGCACGTCCGGCCCAACAATGCCGAGTTCGCGGACCTTCAAATCATTCAGGCTGAACTCGGGCGTGACGCGAATGCGCCAGTCCACCGGCTTAAACGACGCGTCGCCATGAAACAAATCCAAGGCGAAGCGCAACGTCTGATCGAAAAATGCCTGCTCCCCTTTGCCAAAGAAATCGGAGCTGCCCGCGCGTGCGCTGCTGACGTTGCTCGGCGAGGGCACGCGGCGGCCATCGAAAAAAGTTTCCGCCGACGCTGTCAGGTTCAGAAAAACCTGCTGGCCCAGCCGTTCGGGCCAAATGGGCTCATCGCCTTTCCAGCGATTCCGATTGAACGGGTCATACCAATGTGGTTTCGAGTAAAGGTATTCGCCTTTTTGGGGATAGCGGCGGTAATCGGGCTGCTCCAGGGCCCAGCGATTGGGCACCGCGTTGTAAATTTCTGCGACGGGAGGGAGTGTTTCCGCAGAAACACTTTCGTTGTAGTTCGCGTCAGCATCCAGCCGATGCCGAAGTTCGCGATAAGCGCCCGCATTCGCAGCGTTTCCAGCCGGCAGCGCGGGGCCAAGCTCAGAGAGTCGCGGCAAACGCGAGCGCGTTTCCACTGCGCCGCTCGAAACGAGAGAAATTTCCAGCGTAACCACTTCATTAGGCGAGAGCCCAAGTTCTGCGAGCATAAACGGCGCATAGCCTTGAGCTTCCGCGCGCAGTTCATATTTTCCTGGAGGCAAGGGAAATAGCCGGAAGATTCCTTCCGCGGAAGAACTTGTCGTGAACGTCTGCGCGGACTGCAAATTCCGCAGTGTTAGGACCGCGCTGGGAATGGGCAGAGGATTACCCTGCGAACTTGTGTTGTGAACAACGCCATCTAACGCCGCCGTATTTTGCGCCTGCTGGCGCGGAATGCGTTGAGCTGCGCCTTGCTCGCGGGATTCCCTAACCGAACTCTGTGCCGGAGTCGGCGCTTGCTCCTGGAAAGCTTTCGCTCCCAGCGCAAAGGAAAACAAAAACCACGAACAGCAAGCCACGCACGCTGCGCGCCACGATAATCGCAGAAAAGGGCCAATCATTCCTTCAGCCTGAATGGATCCGCAAAAACTGGAGTCGCGTTCTAGCTAACAACAGGGAACACCGTGGGGCAACACCTTTCCGGCATGGCTGGAGCGATTCAAGTAACAAGCCTTGGGAGCCGCGCCATTCACCAATACGCTGCAAAGAGTCGCAAATCCGTTGAGTCGGGCCCAGCCCGTGGGTTACAAGAAGAGAATCCCTCGATGGCCGTCACCCACAAGTTGCGCAAGCCCGTTGAATCGCTGCCCGCGTTTCGCTCACAGAGAAGAGTGCTCGTTGCAGGCATCTTTCTTGCTTTGGCGATTGCCGGCGTGCTTGCGTTGATTCTGCTGGGCTGCGGCGGTGGGAGCACTACGCTCGTTTCTCCTCCGCCACCGCCCGCTGTTCAACCCCTGCAAGTTTCCGATGTGCAAAACATTGTGCAAGCGGCCGTGAATTCCGTGAACGTGGACATGGTCGTTGCCGTGGTCGACCGCGCTGGGTTCGTGCTCGGCGTGTTTCGAACGCAGAACGCGCCAGCCACGGCGACTGGAAATTTTGGGCAAACTCAGGACGCGAATGATCTGGCCGTGGCTCTCGCGCGTACCGGAGCATTTTTCAGCAACGATCAAGCGCCGCTCTCTTCACGAACGGTCCGTTTCATCAGCGGGATTCACTTTCCCCCGGGCGTCGCGAATCAACCGCCCGCCGATTTATACGGCATCGAAAACACCAACCGCGGTTGCACGCTGGTGAACGATCCAAACTTCACAAGCAAGATCCCCCCATCGCTGACACTCAGTGGAAGATTCGGTTTGGGCGTGATCACCGGAAAGACGGACGCAAACGATTCGAACGCAGCAGCCGTGAATCCCGGCGGCGTGCCCATTTTTTACAAGAACGTTGTTCTCGGTGGAATCGGCGTTGTCACTTTGGCCAGCGATCCAAACGTCGCTGAGTTTGTTGCTTTCGCCGGTTCGACCACCGCCCGGACCGGTCCAACGGACGCTTTCGGCCCGACTCCCGCTGCCCCTGGCGTCGTTTTCATCGGCGGCGTTGCGCTTCCATTCGTCAATCAAACTTCGCTTCCTGCCGGTTTCTCCGCAGGGCCCGTCGGCGGCGCAGGAAGCTTTTTGATCGCTCCAACGAACAGTCAGGGGCAGCCTCACGAAGGTGATTTGATTCCACCGTCAGCGGGACCTATCGGCGGGTTGAGCGCGACGGAAGTGACTCAGATTCTGGACAACGCGGAAGCGACCGCGAACACCACGCGCGCCGCAATTCGCTTGCCCATCGGTTCACGCACCAGGATGGTGATTGCCGTTGCCGATTTGGACGGAACCATCATCGGTTTGCGCCGCATGCAAGATTCCACGGTCTTCAGCATCGATGTCGCTGTGACCAAAGCGCGCAATATGGTGTACTTCAACAGTGCCTCGCGAACGTCTTCCGATTTGAGCGGCGTGCCCATAGGTACGGCCGTGACGAATCGCACGATCGGATTTGGCGCCCAGCCGCTATATTCCCCCGGAATCGATGGGTCCAACGCCGGGCCGTTCTTCAATCTCTACACCATGGACCTTGCGAATCCGTGCACGCAGGGATTCCAAACTGGCGCAGCGAATGCGAACAAAAGCGGAATCGTTTTCTTTCCAGGAAGCGCCGGTCTCTATCGCAACGGAACGCTGGTCGGGGGACTGGGCGTAAGCGGCGATGGCGTGGACCAGGACGATTACGTCACCAGCGGCGGAACAACTGGGTTCGAAGCGCCCGCAAGCATTCGCGCCGACCAAGTGACCGATCAGGGCGTGCGCCTGCCGTATTTCAAATTCCCCAGAAATCCCACCAACTGAGCTCTCGCAAGTATCCTGCCCGAATTTCTGCTATCAATGGCGCCGCGATTTCTTGTGGCGCACGATTTTCGCCAGCGCTCGGCAAAACTCCTCCACCGTTTGCGGCACTGCTTCGCTGTAAACGAACTGCCCGTTTCGGCGGCAAGTAATCAGCCCGGCTTCGTTCAATATTTTCAAGTGATGTGAAACCGTAGCGGGTGTAACCCCGCGCATCGAAACGATTTCGCCGCAATTCACGTGTTTGCCTCGGGAAATGGCTTCAAAGATGCGCAGGCGCGTCTCATCGCCAAGCGCTTTGGAGATTTTTTCGATTTGCGAGCGGTCCATTTTAGAGCGTCTCCTGGCTCTGCCTGGAGTCTACTGAATTGCAAACCCCGCTGCCACCGGGGATATCCCGGCTAGGCGAAAGGTCCCCAAAAGCCCGTAACCTAATACTTCGATAGTCATCTAAATGTCGAAACCTCGAAGGCCGGGCGAACACGTGAGGGGAAGAGAGCGCTTTCGGGCCAATCCTAAAGAGCAAGGGAGGTCAAAATGAGCGGCACAAAGAGATTAGAAGGAAAAGTAGCGGTTGTAACGGGCGGAAACAGCGGCATTGGCCTGGCGACAGCCAAGCGCCTGCAAGAAGAAGGTGCTCGCGTAGCCATTTCGGGCCGAAACAAGAAGACGCTGGACGAAGCAGTAAAAACGATCAGCAATGGCGTTTTGGCTGTGCAAGCCGACGTTTCCAGGCTCTCGGAAGTGGACAAGTTGTATTCCGAAGTTTCGAAGAAGCTCGGCAAAATTGACGTTCTATTTGTGAACGCGGGAATCGCAAGATTCGCTCCACTCGCCGAGACGCCCGAAAGCGTGTTTGACGAACAGTTCGACACCAATATCAAAGGTGCGTACTTCACCGTGCAGAAAGCGATTCCGTTCCTGAATGACGGCGCATCGATCATTTTGAATACCAGTGTTGCTGACCGTAAAGGCACAGCAGGAGCGAGTGCTTACTCCGCTACGAAAGCTGCTTTGCGTTCGCTGGCCAGAACCGCGGCGGCGGAATTGGTTAGTCGTGGCATCCGCGTGAATTCCGTAGCGCCGGGACCGATTGTCACTCCGATTTTCGGGCGAACCGGCCTTCCCAAAGAAGCGGTGGACGAATTCGCCAAGGACATTGTTGGAAAGGTGCCGATGAAGCGGTTTGGACAACCGGAGGAGGTTGCCGGAGTAGTGGCATTTCTTGCGTCGCAAGACGCATCCTACATCACGGGCGAAGAAATCAACGTGGACGGCGGAATGGGGCAAATCTAAGATTCGCGAAGACCAGCCTTGGAGCCAAAAGGACGGGCGCATGGAGGAGCGTGCCTGTCCTTTTTTATTTCTTGTGATGAAGATCTTCGCACACTTATTTCGCGCCTCCCGAAGGATCAGGTGAAGTCGCGCTATTCACGTCGAGATGGAAGCGACGCGCAGTGTCCAACGCGGCGTAGCAGTTTCCATCTTTGGCGTAGCCTCGACAATGGCGGGCAGTCTGTTTGTCGCGCGGCGAACGCACGAATTGCCAGATTTGTGGGTAGGCGATGCCGCTCTTGGACGGCGCAGGTGGATCCTGCGGCGTGCTGCAACCGGGAGAAGGCGGACAGGCATCGTTGTAGACCCAATAGACAAGCTCGGTGGGCTTGATTTGTTCGCGAATGAAATCGGACGTGATCAGAGTAAGCCCCTCGCCTTCGTCAATTGGAATGGCCGAGCAGTAGACGCCGGCTCGAAAGCCCAGGCGCTCGAGTTCGGATGCCCAGGCTTTCAGATAGGTGAAGTAAGTGGAGGGAAGACGGCCACCCTCCTCGATATCGAGGAAGATAACCGAACCGGGAGGGAACCCTTCACGGCGAGCGGCTGCTGCGGCGGCTTGCGTATCGTCGGCGATACGTTTGCGCGTGTAAGATTGGTCGCGCAGTTGGCCGGACGTGGGTCCCGCAAAAAGAAGAACGAAACCAAAACCTTCGGAGCGTAGGAGTTCGCGCTTGCCGCTCCAGGAGTTCGTTGTCTCGCCAAGGGGATTTCCAAGCCAGTAACCGGTGAACACGAAATCGCGCCGGAGAAGTTTCATGGCATCGTCGCCGAGATAGTCGTTGCGGTCAAAGCCAAGATAGTAGTGCGGGGTGGTCTCTTGCGGCGTGCATGCGGCGACATTCGCTAAAATTACCGCGACGGCCAAAAGGAGCGCTGAAGAGACGGCCATTGTCACCTGTTTCTCTCTTTTCTGTGTTCTCTGCGCCTGCCTCTGCGAGCTCTTTATTAAGTCTTTCACGCGCGTCAGCCTTCGCGAAGTTTGTGTCCAGCAAGATTCCCGAGCCCGTCGTAAGCCGCGTATTTATATGTCTCGCTAAGCGTCGGATAGTTGAAGACTTGTTCGATGAATTCGTCGATCGTCAGGCCCTTGTCCAGCACGGTCAGCCCGATGTGAATCAACTCCGTAGCGTTTTCGCCAATCATGCTGACGCCAAGAAGCTTTTTGTCCGCGCGGGCGAAAATGAGTTTCAGCATCCCCGCCGTGTCGCCGGTGATGTGGCCGCGAGCATTGTTTTCGTAGAGGGCGCGGCCCACGACATAATCGATTTTCTTTTCCTTACAGGACTCTTCGGTCTCTCCAGCAGCGGAAATTTCCGGAATCGTGTAAATCCCCATTGGCAAAAGGGAAGCGACGCGCTGTTTGTATCTCAGGCCGAAGGCATGGCAAACCGCAACGCGGCCTTGTTCCATCGAAGTGGAAGCTAGCGCAGGAAATCCGATGACGTCGCCGGCAGCATAAATGTGTGAAACCGAGGTGCGGTAGTTCTCGTCCACGGGAATATAGCCGCGATCGTTGAGCGCAAGGCCCGCCTTTTCGAGCGCGAGTCCGTCCACAGCAGCGCTGCGGCCTGCTGCAAAAAGCGCGGATTCTGTTTCAAGGACTTTCCCGCCCTTCATCGTCAGGCGCACGCCCGCGGCAGAATTCTCCGTTTTCACCGGGCGCTCGTTGAACCAGAAATGCATGCCTAGATTTGCAAGGCGATCACGCAGGCGGTCCGAGATCTCATTGTCGAGGAAAGGAAGAAGCCGGTCGCGGCCGTCCACCAAAGTAACTTCGACGCCGAGCGCCATAAAAATGGACCCATATTCGCAGCCGATAACTCCTCCGCCGATCACCGCGAGGCTCTTCGGGATGCGATCCATCTGCAGAAATGTGTCGGAGTCGAAAGTGTGCACGTCATCGAAGGAAATCTCCGGCGGGCGATGCGGCTTCGAGCCGGTGGCGATGAGAATCACCTCGCCTTTGAGCCGGCGCGTGCCATCCGCCGACGAAACGGCAAGCGTGTGACAATCTTCAAACGATGCCTGACCGCGGACGAGTTCGATTTTGTGCAAGCCGAGATTTTTCAGAATGCGCCGGCGCTCCATCTCCACCACTTCGCGCTCGTGGTGCATGAAGTCGTGCACAGTAAGATTCTCTTTCAGCGAATAATCGATGCCGTACAGTCCACGCTGCTTCAGCCCTGAAAAATAAAGCGCCGACTCGCGAAGCGTCTTGCTGGGAACCGTGCCTGTGTTGATGCAACTTCCGCCCATGTGCTGCGCACGCTCAATGATCGCGACGCGCTTGCCAAAATAGGCAGCCTGCGCCCCGGCCTTTTCGCCGCCAGGGCCGCACCCAATCACAATCAGATCAAAATTTTCCGTCGAAACCACTCGGCCTCCCCTTCGAATAGACAAAGACGAGCAGAACGCACAGCCAAAAAGAGGTGCAATGCCGGGACCTGGGAGGATTCTAGGTTAAGAACGAGACGAGATAAAAAGAATCTGGGAAAGCTGTGCCGAATTTGATTGGATCCGGCCGCGCGTCAGAGTAAGACTGGAAGTCATTGAAATGCTAAGGGTCGCCAGGGAGTCCAGCAAAAACTGGATGGATTTTTGGGTGAATTGGGAGTAAATTTCGAGCGCTACGGTCAACCAGTTAGCTGCATCTAAGAAACGGGGAGAAGCGGAGGGCCAATGGGCCATGACGGCACAGGCTAAGCGGCGTACGCTGAAGGTATTGCTGGTTGCGTGCGGGATCCCGGCCACCGTTTTCGCTTTCCGGTCTTTTTACTTTCAAGAATTATTTTTTGCATTCCTTTTGTTTGCCATGCTGTTTTTAGTTCTTCTGCTGGTGGCAGGCGTCGCCGTTGGCGTGTGGCTGCTCTACGCGCGTGCGGTGGTCTACCTTGCCACGCGAACTGCCAGACAAGGGCAGCGCGCGCTGCCGGTAGCCAGAGCCACGGTTTTGTGGTTGGCCCCAACCGTCATAAGATCGGCTGGCGGAGTTTCATCGGCCCAGCAGATTTTGTTTTATCCATTCGTCGGCCCGCTGCGGGGCTGGCTGCGTTCCTTCCGCCTGGATGCGTCCCACTTCCGCGAAGACGCCGAACGCGCCGTCAAGCATTTGCGCCTGTTGTTGAAGCAGAGCTGAACAACAAGCCCTCAAGCCGTAGTCTAAACTCCAATGCAAACTCCACTGCCTCGCTGTCCAACGCCATAGTCGAGTTGAGTTGCGCCAAAATCCTTGCAGATGTGTGCTCTACACGGGTTCTGGATTAGGATACAGGCGTGAAAGAAACTCAGCCACTTTGCAAAGGCCCTTCACTGGGCTGGCAGTGGAAGGCCATCACTCCGATTGCGGGAGTGTTGCTGCTTGGCTTAATTGCATTCCAGGCGGTTGTGGTCGCGCAGGACATCCCCAGCGGCCACTGGATCTTGGTCGTAGCAGCCGCCGGCGCGGTGGCGATTTGTTTCGTGACGCTCATTGTGTTGCTAGTGCTGATCGAACGCCCGCTCGAAGAGCTAAAGAAAATTATCGGCAGTGTGCGCGAAGGTGATCTGAGCGCGCGAGTGAAGTTCGCCGTGCGAAACGATGACGTTGGCCAGTTGGGGCGGCAGTTCAACGAAATGATTCAAGAGTTGGCGGAAAATCGCGCGGAGATCGAGCGGCTGCACCAATTCGAAATGGCGCGCGCGGAGCATTTGGCCACCATCGGGGAGCTGGCGGCAGGATTGGCGCACGAAATTCGCAATCCGCTTGCGGGGATCGCCGGCGTGGTCGAAGTGATGGGGCGCGAGCTGCCAAAGGAAAGCTCCAGCCGCGCGGTTTTGCCCGAGGTCCAGACGGAAATCCAACACATCCAGGCGATTTTGAACGATCTGCTGGCGTACGCGCGTCCGCGTCCCCCGGAATTTCATCCTGCGGACCTGAATGCCACCGTCGAGCAGGCCGTTTTTCTCGCGCGCCAGCAAGTCCGAACCAAACCCATTGAAATCACGCTCGCACCCGAGAGAAGCCTGCCGAGAATTAGCCACGATCCAGTCCAAATTCAGCAAGTCGTGCTGAACTTGTTGCTCAACGGCATACAGGCGGTACAGAACCTGGGAAAAATCGAAGTGGCTTTGCGCCAGGGAGGCGAATGGGCCGTGATTCGAATCAGGGATACGGGGAAGGGAATTCCGCGCGATTCCTTGCCGAAGATTTTCAAGCCGTTTTTTACGACGCGAAAAGAGGGAACGGGCCTCGGGCTTCCGCTGGCGAAAGGGATTGTGGAATCCCACAAAGGGAAAATTGACGTTTCCAGCGAGCCGGGGCAAGGCGCGCAATTCGAAGTCTGGCTGCCGATGTCGCGCGAGGAAAAGTTGCCACCTTTAACCGCGTGCAAGCGGGAATGATAAAGTAGGAATCATGGGGCAGAAAAAGATCCTCATTGTGGACGACGAGAAACTCGTGCGCTGGGCCCTTGCGAAGAAGTGCGCCGAACTTGGCTACCAGAGCGTCGAGGCTGCCGACGGGGAAGAAGCGCTTCGCATGTTGCAGAACGAGTCGCCCGACGCGGTTTTGCTGGATGTCCATCTTCCCGGTCAAAGCGGGATCGAGGTCCTGGAAAAGCTGAAACAAGCGGGGGACGCGTGCACGGTCATTATGATGACCGCCGATCCGCAACTGGAAGACGTAAAAGCGGCTTTGCGGCTAGGCGCGTACGACTTTGTCGGCAAGCCCATCAATTACGAAGAATTGGGCGTGACGCTGCAGAACGCGCTGGAAGCCGGAGCGCTGCGCACGGAAGTGGAATCCCTGCGCGGAGAAGTGCGCCGGCGCGCCGGCTATCACGACGTCATCGGCGTCTCGCGAAAAATGACCGAGCTGATGAAGTTCGTGCAAAAAGTGGCCGCCAGCGAAGCGAGCACGATCCTGGTTCAAGGCGAAAGCGGAACCGGCAAGGACCTAGTCGCGAAAGCGATTCATTATCAGAGTGGGCGAAAAGACAAGCCGTTCGTGGCCATCAACTGCTCCGCGATTCCCGAAACGCTGATGGAGGCGGAACTCTTTGGCCACGAGCGCGGCGCGTTCACCGACGCCAAGGCCATGAAGAAGGGCTTGTTTGAAGTAGCCGATGGCGGAACGCTCTTCCTGGACGAAATTGGCGAGCTTTCGCAGCTTCTGCAGGCAAAACTTCTCCGCGTGCTCGAAGACCAGGTCATCCGGCGCGTCGGCGGCGTCCGCGACATTCAGGTGGACGTGCGCGTGATTGCGGCCTCGAACCGCGACCTCGAGCGCGCCGTGCGCGAGGCGCATTTTCGCCAGGATTTGTATTACCGCCTCGCGATTATTTCTATTTTTCTGCCACCGCTGCGCGACCGGAAAGAGGACGTGCCCGCGCTCGTGGATTTCTTTGTGGATCATTACAACCGGAAGTTTCGCAAGAACGTGCAAGGGCTGAACGAGGAGACGCGCCGTCTGCTGATGAATTACGGCTGGCCGGGTAACGTGCGCGAGCTTAAGAATGCGCTGGAGCGCGCCATGCTCCTGGAAGAAGGGACGCTGCTCAAGCCGGATGATTTGCCGTTCGCGGTGGCGAGCGGGCGGAGCGGAACGGCCGGGGGCGCGCCAACGGCGATGGAAGCGAGTTCCTCAGCGACGCAGGAGCCTTTGGAAGGCGGGTCGAAGCGGCGCTTGCCAGCGTTGTCCATTCCCGAGGGCGGGACTTCGCTCGAAGACATCGAGCATGCGCTCGTCGAGATGGCGCTGAAGCAGTCCAACGGCAACCAGATTAAGGCGGCCAAGCTGCTGGACATCAGCCGCGATGCCCTGCGCTACAAAATGAAGAAGTTCGGGTTGGTCCACGGAGAAGAAGAGCAGCCCACCTCACCAACCCGCACCTAGATGCTGACCGAAGAACAACTTTTCAAAAATACTGCGAATCTGTTCTGCGGGGTCAGCGAACACTATTGCTCTTTTCGTTCTTGCTTCTCGATCTCTCCCAAGTAAGCGTCCAGCGTAGGAACGCGTTGGATACGAGCTGCGGCCGTCAAAATGTCTACGTCGCGCAAGAGATTAGCAGCAGTCCGATCGTTGACGCCGGTAACTTCACCGTCCGACACCCATGCTCTGGGGCTCTTCTGCTGCGATAGCCATTGCAAGGCTGGGCCGTCCACAACGTTTCCCGCGTGCGCCCAATTATCAATGACTTCTCTAGTCACATGCATGCCGTTCCGTGCGGCAATCAGCAAGCTTCCGGACTCGTTAGCGGGACGCCCGGCATAGAGCCCGATGGCAGCGTTCGGACAGCGCCTCAACACGGCCATGAGCCGGTCGTGACTAACCTGATCGCTCATCGAACCGGAACAATCGATGAGCAAGGTTCCGTTGCGTGCTGATTGAGAGCGGCGAACGCCAAAGGCGCGTCCATCTGCTGCTGGCAGAAGTGCCCGGCTTGGGAATCGAAAAGGGCCGGTATACCCGCAAACCATTTTTCGTTTGGCGATTCCGGGTAACTTTCGGCATCGATGAGTTAGCGCCGGTGCCAGGATGTCCATTGTGCCCCACGGAACACTGGCGTCGCCCGCGCTTATGACCCTGTGCCTGACACGCGAGGGAACCCACAATCCTTTTTCCGTTAAATAATCCTCGGGATCCAATCCTTCGCCGGTTTCGCGGCCCTCCACCTCGAGTGGCGGGACGCACATCACTACTTGGGCCAGCGGATGTTCGGCATTGGCCGAGTCGGGGCCAAACCGGCTCTGAAGCCGCACCAGCATTTCCTTGTACTTTCTCCGCGACAGTGGGAGCTGCTCCGCACCCCACTGGCCCAGGCGTTTTGCGGCTTCGTCGAGTACCGCCAGATCCTCGCCTGTCAGTCTGGTTTGTCTAGCCAGGATGGACATGCGCATGAGCGATGCGTGGCGCAAACCTTCGGCCCGTATATAAAGGCTGGCGGCGATCCAACGCGGCAGTTCTGGACACAGTCCAGCGCGCCAAAGGACCAGTTCCGCTATATCGCGATTGCCGCGGGCCATCATGAAGTGGTTGACCACCACATCGAGCAGGCCCTGAATCCACACTTCGTGAATGCCTCTCCGATGAAGCTTTCTCAAACAGCGGAGTGAGGGTTCCAGCCTGTGCCGCCACAAACCCAGATGACCGTATTCGTGCGCCCGGATTCCGAGCGCCAACAAGGAGGAGACGGAGTAGGGACTTTGGAAAAATCCGGGTTTTCTCAGGGTCGGGGGAGCGCAGCACCCGCCTGTGTCTTCTGGGCTATCACGAACCGCAAATGGGCCCGCCCCCGCCGCAATGCTGGGGACGGGAATCAGTAGTTGTCGCACGGCAGTCTCACCCCGCGGGCTTGCAAAGCAGAAAGGATGTCCGCAGCGCGCTCCCCGAAGGTCAACACCGCGGCCTGGCGTGCCGGTACTCCCTGGCAAACCAGACCGATAAAGGAAGCGACACGACGTGGATCGAGCGCGCGCTCCGGATCGAGGTAGCTATCTGCCAGCGCTCCTCCCAGACCCTGGCAACGCTGGTCTAACTCCTCCACGAGTGTGGTGTTGGGCACTGGGAGGTGGATCTCCGCCTCAAAGCGTGAACGGAGCGCAGGATCCAGTTGCTCTGGACTCGTGTTGCTGGTGCCGATGACTTTGAACCCTTTTGCCGGAGTAAGAACTTCGCCATTCGGAAGCGCAAGCGAAGCCACGTCGCCCTCAAGAACGGCCAAGAGAAAATCCTGCACGGAGGAACTGCTCCGCTGGATCTCATTCAGAACGAGAATGCTTCCGTCCCGATAGGCTCGACACACAGGCCCCAAATGAAAATGCCACTCCACGCGGTCGGGGATCCAATGCCCCATCAACTCCTGCACTGTTAGGTCTTCTGCCAGAGTGACCTGTACGGGCAAGCTTCCCGAGTGAAAGGCAAGGAAACTCTTGCCTACTCCGGGTGGTCCCCAAAGAAACACACGCGACAGCTTGGAAATGGCAACCTCCGCCAGCTGCCAAACGGAAGCTACGCCCGCCCACTCGGCGGGATCCCATTGTTTCTTCTGCGAACTCTTTGCCGCACCCATCGAACTTTCTCCTTAGCCATGCGTATAGCTAATGTTTCTCATCCGGATATAGCTCTTGCACCTCACTGGCTTTCACATACGCTTCCCGGGCTTCCGCCGCTCTTCCCAGAGCCTGCAGCGCGTTCCCCTTGTTTTGCCAGCAGAGGAAGTCCGTGGGGTCTAGCTCCAGCGACCGCAGATAGCAGTTCAGTCCTTCTTGGTGTTTGCCGGCGTCTCGAAGTAGCGCTCCTTTGGCACGCCAGGCAAACGCATACTGGGGGTTGATCCTTAAGGCTTCTTCCACCGCAGCCATCGCGTCCGCGGGGCGGTCCAATTCACGCAGCACGTATCCCTTGCGCGTCCACGCCACGAAATCTTCGGGCTGCAACTCCAGAGTTTCTTCGAGCAGAGCGAGTGCTTCGGGATACATGCCTTGGCCCCTCATCTGTAGCGCTTGACGCTGCATGGCGCCCAGATTGACCATCGTGAAGCAAGCCACGAGGTAGCGGCCTGGTTTGAGCGCGGAGAACTCAACCCGAGACAAGTTTTCGCCGAGTGCGGCTTGTCTGATGACGTCATCACTTTCGAGGGAAACCAAAATCACCTCCGATTGAAATTTCTCGGGCAGGGTGTAAAGGACCAAACTGGCGTCACATTCGCGGTAGAAGACGTACAGATCTTCCCGGCGCGGGCCTCTCGTCAAGACTCCAATCGGCTGCTCGTTTTTTTCTGGCGGCAACCAGCGTGAAGAAAGTCGCCGCGTAACCGAATGCACCGTGCTTGTAACGATCTTCGGAATTCCCCCGACAACACTTTCCAGACTCTTGCCGCCCCCGGGGTTCTCACGAAGCTTGACGCGAAACGCCGCCTCCGGTCGAGCGCAGTGGTGCAGGCGCTCGCCGCTCGAGCCCTTTTCTGCTGCCTCCAACAGGTGGCGCTTGCACTCTGCCAGAATCTCAGGCCATGCCTTCATGGAACGACTCTCCTCCCTTTCTGGGCGTTTCTTTTCAGGCTCATCGTCGCCTTGATCCGGTTTTTGTGTTTGCTCCCTTTCGCAGACTCAATTGCGCGGACATCGAGTTTCGGATCGAGGAGTCGAGGTGGATAGTTCCCTTTAAGTACCTTCTCAATGATTCGATCCGCATCGGAATGATCGAGGAGACACAACGTCTCCAGAGCCTCCCATCGCGGGATTCCATACTCGTTGCGGACAATCTCTTCCAGGAAAGACAACACTCTTTCCGTACACCGCACGTTTGCTAAGACAACGAAACTGTTCGGAACGTAGGGTGAGAAATCGCAAATGTGCGCCAACTTCGCATATTTCCGTGCGTCCTCGATGACCCACTCAAAAAGTTCAATATTCCGGTCGCACAAGTCAACGAGTGCTCGCGCAGCCTGCTCGCGCAGGGTCTTTTCCTCGAAGGGGCGATTGAAGACGGCTATGAGCCGCAGCCCTTCCACGATCTCCGGGGTAAGAGATATCGAGGCCGATTTGTGCGCATCCTGCCTCCGTGCTCGCGTCAAATGCGCCGCATTGGCCAGAGCCGATGAAGACTGCTTTTGCTGATTTTTCATTTGCGAGGCTCCCCTTTACAGAATCAACTCCCTGTGTCTGATATTATCCGATGCTTGCTAGTTGTCAATAGGATGCTTACATATAGTCATATATAATGTCCTGCTGTTGCAATGTATCGCGTATAAGTAAACATGCAACTTGATAGCCATACGCACATGCAATAGCATATGAATGGCATATAGTTGACGGAATGAAGACACCCAGACTATAATGGCCCAAGGCGCCGACTCTGCCCAATGTCGGCACCTCTTTAATATTTAATAGAACCGGAGGACTTAGTGATGGCGGATCGGTCTGGAAAGAGGCCAATTACTTCCAAGGCTCGGCGTCAGCGGAGAAAACTTACTGATGAAGAACGAATATGGTTTGCTCTAAAGCGTTTTGAACCATTGCGTTATGGAAGAGCGATGGAAGAGATCCGTGCGCTCGGCAAACAGAAACAAAGAGATCCCGCGGTCGTCTCGCGTGCAATTTCTGATGCATTCAGGAAAGGGCTTGTCGAGATTCGCACAAATGAATACGCGAAATACGCCAGGGAACTTTCTTTGGAGGAAGACCTTAAATCCAAGTTCAAACTCCCAGGCGCGGTGGTCATTCGATTTGAGGCTCCTCCCCAGCTTCAAGGCAAGAACCTGCAGGACTTCAAGGCTTGGAATGACGAACTCCACTCTGCTCTGGGCTTTTCTCTCGCTCGAATGATAGCAGCAGGAGGTTTCGTATTTGGGGCCGGAGCCCGTATAGGGATTGGCAGCGGCAGAGGTGTATTCTTCGTGGTGGATTGGTTGGCTAAATTAACTAAACTGCGCGCCATAAACGTCCAGGCGTTTTCACTTACAGGTGCTACCTATCCACAGACTCATGCTAAGGACGGCTTAAGGCTGGATGCGGATACGAACGTTAATCTATTTGCTGCCAAATGTTTCGCCGCACCCGCCAAGCCGAACTTTGTGCAGTCGCCGATTGTTGCATTGGAGGAAGAGCGGAAAACAGTTTACAAGCGTGCTTTCTGGCTCAATGAGGAGAACTCAATACCATTCTCTTTGACTCACGCCATTGTTGGCGTTGGCGCTTTCACCCACGGTCATCGACTTTACGACGAGGGCAGAATCAGGCTCAACGAGAAACCTGTGCTGGAACAGGAAGCCGCGCTGGAATTGTACGGCGAGAGTAAAGCGCCGGGGTTCCAGGTGAAGCGCCCCGAAGCGCTAGAAGCTAATGAAACGACCGAACCCATTTTTGATCATATTGGGGACAAGCTGGCCAAGTTGGCCTACTGGTGCGACCAGTGTACTTCGCCCTCAACCTCTCCCGTTGCAGACATTTGCCACAACCTTTTGCCTGTGCAACCCCCGCCAGATAAAAAGGCAAAGCTTCTTGGGGGCTTAGTCCAAGGATGCATCGCGGAGATCGCGAGCCAATGGCCATTCATTACCGTCAGTGAAAACCGCCTCCGACAAACAGAGAACATCATGCTCGTGGCTGGCGGCCCCAAGAAGACGGGTCCCATTCGCCTTCTGCTCGAAAACAACTACCCCATTACTCTGTTGTGTACGGACAGCAAGACTGCTCAAGAGCTTCTAAAGTAGCACTCACGCCTGCTGCGCCGCGAGCGAAGCGCGGAGTTTGCCGGAATCGAGGTCGTCGAGGGCGCCGAGACGGCCGGTGACCTGAGGTCAGGCAAGCGGTCCTCGCGCTAGAGCTGGCTGAGATGGTCCGCGGCGGAGCATTTGCATTTCAACTAATTGCATTCCATGCAGCAAGAGACGAGGTTGCCGTAGGAATTGCGTCCCGACTTCGCGCGAGGCACGACGCGATCGAGGCACTGTTTGCCGGGTGCGGCAGCCTTCGCTTTTATGGCTCAGGTTTTGACTTTCCATCGGAGCCCACCCGATTGCCTCTAGATCTAATCTGAGGGACCGTCAATGTTTAGCCGGATGGTGGGCTCGGGCAGAGGCTTTTTCCGGAGCTGAACTTTAGGACGGACGCTTTCCAGTAGCAGAAGAAAGATGGTTGCGAACATATATACGAACGCAATGACCTCAAAGACGCGGCCCTGCCGCGCAAGCACAAACAGGGGTGCCATAAGCGGGGCTAATACAAAAGAGCGGGACGGTTTCATTTCCAGTCTTGCCTTGCAATGAGGGCAGAGCAGGTGCCTCCAGGCATCTATGTTAAGAAAAAATGGCGTGCGAACGTCGTGATCGCAAGCAGGGCACTTTGCCATCGACCAGACTCCTCCCGGTCTTGTGCCTACAGTGGCGTTGTTATTCCACCGTGTCAATGGAACTAAAGAATAGAAACGAGTCGCAAGTGCCCCAAGTGGACGATTAAAGCCAGTTCTCTATCGCAGGTGGTACGACAGATATCCGGTTCTCCGAGGAGTTGTCCGAGCCAGTGCCCTCCGAATCACTTCAACATCCACTCTGCAATCCGCGACCATGCAGGCGTGTGTCTCACCGTCAAAGTGAGAATCTGCAAACTCACGATGAGTGCACAACCCCAGCCCCACGCTGGATGAAGCCTGCGCTTTTTGAATGTGTCGTACGCGATACAGATAACGACGCATAGGTCGGTTAACCCAAACAGCGTTAATCGTTCGGCAGTTTCGATGAAGTGAAGCGGCAGACGGTCGATACCCGGCGGAAGAATACTAAGGCAGGCAAGTACCATCAGCCGTTTGTGGTAATCTGCGCGCCTCCGCAGAAGGATTGCTGCAGTTACAAAACTTCCAAATAAAAGCAAAGTGCCAAGAGATACAGGCAGTAAAACCAGAGGCGGCTCCAAAGATGTCTCATTCTGGATGAGGTGAAGGTGTCCCTGACTCAATGCGACAGCTGTACCTGCCACCAAAGCCAGCCCTGCCACCACTGCGCCTGCCACTCCTAATCGCCGATGCAAGTCCCTGCGGTGCACCGCGATAAGCTGCACCTGAATGAAAAACAACACAAACCAAGTGGTCATCACTAGCCCATGAATGTGCAGGAGCAACCGCAGCGGCGGTGTTCCAAACAGCACTTTCAAGTAATAAGTCTGAGCGAATCCAATGAAGGTGATGAGGGCCGTTCCAATCGCCACCCCAGTGTAGAGTCGCCGATCGCTCGCCCAGCGATTCAATTTTGCGCTTGACGTTGAAGGAGTGGACATAGGATCTACGCATCGCAGACCATAATCCTGTGCGAGACGATCTTCAACAGGAATAGCTGTTTGAAGCCCGCCCTACATAAGAAAAAGCAGATCCCTAACTCCATTCGGGATCACAATGCAGGTGGGGTGGCTGGACCGCTTCGAGAAAGCCTGCGGCTAGGGCGCGCTCCCGCTCCGAAATCACCTGAGCCACGTGTCACTGTCTCAGCCGCCCAGCCTTGGCAGCGATGGGAGGACTTATGCATACCTCGAGTCCGTTGATTCGCCTCGGCCTTTACAGCGCGCTCGCTCTTTCTCTTGCCATGATCGGTTGTGGCAGTACGCAAAACCAGAATTGCGCAAATTGCATGTTGTCGAGCGCGCAGTTTCTAGTGGCTACGACCACCAGCGGGCAGATTTTGCGCTTCCCGATCAAAGGCGGCGGCTTGGGTGCGCCGGTTTCCGTTCCGGGCCCCGCAAACAGTATGGGAATCGCCGTTGGCACGCCAGGCGGTGGCTCGATTTTTCAGATTTTTGTGTACGTCTCCGACCCGCAGAATAATGTTATCGATGGATTCTCGGTAAGCAACACCGACGGCTCGCTGTCCGCTCTGGCGGGCTCGCCTTTTCCGATGCGAACGGCTAGCGGCGGTCCGGCCAGCCTGACGGTTTTCGGAAATTTACTCTACGCGGCGAGCACCGACAGCAGTATCGTGGCCTTCAGCATCGCGCCCAGTGGCTCGCTGACGATTCTCTCCGGTTCGCCCTTTGCGGCGGGCGCGATGCCGCTGCAAATCCTTCCTTTCCCTTCGGAAAGCGCGCCAAACACGACTTTCTTCTTCGCCGCGGACTTCGCCGATGCCAGTGGGAGCATTTCTGGATACTCGCTCGGCCAGTCCGGAGTTCTGACTCCTGTGCCAGGGTCTCCCTTTCCGACTCTTTCGGGGAGCGGCCCGGCGGGCATGCTCTGGGACGGCAAGTTTTTGGATGTGGCACTCGAGCATGCCAACGCCATCGCAGTCTTCTCCGTCAGTTCGACGGGCGGGCTCTCGCCGATTCCGGGCTCGCCGTTTCCGGCCGGACTCGGAACTTCCTCGCTTGCCGCCGCCGGCGGCTTTCTCTACGCCTTGAACAGCTCGGATCACACCATTTCGGTTTTCACGATTGACCCGCTAGCGGGCTCGCTTGCTCTGGTGCCTGCTTCGACGGTGACCGCGGGAACAGCTTCCGGACAACTCCTCCACAACAACGGGACGCTCTACGCTCCGGATCCCGCAGCGAACGCGATTCAGATTTTCTCGACGAATCCGATGACTGGCGCGCTCACACCGCTGATGGGTTCGCCGTTTGCCGCCGGGGCGGCACCGGTCGCTTTGGCGGTAGTGAGCTTTCCTGCTGTTGACCCTCCGAAATAAGCCTTCGCCAAAGCCGCGTTCCTTAAGGCGCGAGCAATGATCCCAAAGTCATGTGAGTATAACCCCCGGCGTGTGGAGCACTCTTGACGCGGTGACATGATCCAGGGTGCCGCAACCCTTTGGGGTTTGGTTCATCAAAGGGTGCGGGTTTTGACCTTGCCCTTTCTTGTTCGCCTTTTGATCCGACTATTTTTCTATGTGACAACACGTGAAAGCGCCTTAGTATCGTCGGCAAATCAATTCCAGTTGCTATAGAATTCCGAGAAGAGACTCAGCCTCAACAAGGAACCACAACGCTTGTTGTACTCGAGCACACTACAAGTTTGGAGGTTACGATGAATCACGCAGCATTCAGGGCTTCCACCGGACGGACGCGCGCGTCAAATCTCATCTGGCGAACCGTTTTTGTTGGCGCAGCACTTGGCGCCTTTTTCTTTCTCGCGTCGTGCGCGAAGCAGGGTTCCGGGCAACATGCCACCGTTCTGATGCGGGACGGTTCAGAGCTCACCGGTACCGTTACGGCGACGTCGCCGTCGGAAATCACTCTGGCGGGCGACGACAAAACAACCCACACGATCCCGATGGCGCAAGTGAAATCCATCGAATATGACGATGCGGCGGCGCAAAGTTCGGACACGCAAGCTTCTGCTGCCAACAGCGGGGCTGGAGCCGCGCCAAGTGGCCGCGCCTCGGCGGCTCGAGCATCGTCCGACCGCGTGCATGAACATCACTACCATCCGACGCAGGCCGAAATTCATACCAAGACCTACGTCGTGCCTGCCGGCACCAAGGTTCCTGTACGCACCGAAGACACAATTGATTCCGCGAAGGCGGCGGGGGGCCAAACTTTTGCGGCGGAAGTGGCCGACGATGTTCTCGACGCCGACAGCAATGTGGTGATTCCTCGTGGTTCGAATGCGCAGATTGTCATCCGGTCGGCTTCCAAGGGAGGGAAAATTCGCGGCGCTTCCGACCTCGTGCTGGACCTGCAATCGATTTCAGTGGAGGGCCAGGAATATTTAGTTAGCACTGCCGATTTGCAGGAAAAGGGCAGGTCAGGGGTTGGTGCGAACAAGCGGACCGCGGAAATGACCGGCGGTGGAGCGGCGCTGGGCGCGATTATCGGCGCGATTGCGGGCGGCGGAAAAGGCGCGGCCATCGGAGCCGGCGCCGGTGCAGGAGGTGGCGCGTTGACGCAGGTGCTGACCAAGGGCGGCGCGATCAAAGTGCCGGCGGAGACCGTGCTGACGTTCCAGCTCGACAAGCCCGTGCGAATCGTCGAGGCGAAGTGACCGCGCTGCCGGCCTTACCTACAACAGCAAGAAAAATCGGGCTGGCGAGAAACCCATGCGTTGCAGGAGGTGGCGCGTTGACGCAGGTTCTTGACCAAGGGTGGAGCGATCAAAGTGCCGGCGGAGGCAGTGCTGACGTTCCAGCTCGACAAGCCCGTGCGAATCGTCGACGCCAAGTGACGGCGCAGCCGCGCGGAGGTTTATGCCAATGAAATTATTTCAAGCGATTGCCATGGTTTTGATTGTGGCTTACGCGGTACGCTTTGAGGCGCAGTCTGTGAGAGAGCCGAAATTTCGCATAGAGATTCAAACCGGGGGAGACAAGGGCCCCCAGTTTGCGGTGACCAATCTATCAGAGAAGACACTGACTGCTGCCACCATTGAGTTCTCGGTTTCGGCAGAAGCCAGACCGGAAGGCAAAATGAATTGGGACCCGCTCGCGCAAGGTGGACAAGGCCCGAATGGTGAACCTCAAGGGCCCCTTGCTCCGGGAACTAGTGTAACACTGTACCTTCCGCACAGAGTCGGCGGCCCACTTCCCGATAAAGTGGAAAATGTGGCGGGAATTTGGGCGGACGGGGA
>Ga0307471_100000034_pt1 | contig 64124 bp, 45 predicted proteins | sample atmos_gasesAM3C__2_FD_204566 | JGI IMG/M metagenome (GOLD analysis project Ga0307471, IMG submission 204566) | Hardwood forest soil microbial communities from Morgan-Monroe State Forest, Indiana, United States - atmos_gasesAM3C_515 | ecosystem: Environmental > Terrestrial > Soil > Temperate... | reverse complement strand
CGCGAGGTGCGGTTTCTTACCTCAAGTGCAAACAATCTATTCTAACTGGTTGGGCGCGGAACCGCCAAGAAGCGGCAGTGGCGAGTGACGAATGGCGAGAAAAAGACAGGAAAAGACTTAACACAGAGGACCTGGAGCGAGAGGCACAGAGACCACTCGCACACTTCGCAAGGCGGGCAACTCAAGCGCTAATCAATCGAACAACTAAACCGCTAAAGCCGTCGTGCCACGCGTGCGCCATCATCCCGGGCCGCAGGCTTTTCCGCGTCTCCGCAAGAATCCCGAACAGCGCTCCGTAAACGGCAATGACGACAGCCGATTTGCTGCCCTGATAGATATGCCCGGCGCCGAAGACAGCCGCGGAAAGCAGCAACCCTGCTGGAATTGAGCCCGTCCAGGCGCTGAGTTGCTTCTGGAGATATCCTCGGAAAGTAATCTCTTCGCAAATACCGGCTGTGAGCGAAATGAGAATCCACAGGACAATTTCGAGGCGACTTTGCGGGTGCAGCATTCGCACAGCCGGTGCCGCTCTTGAAACATGGAGCGCAAAGGCCGTCGCAGCCAATACGATCAGCGCCAGGATCCAGAAGCCCGCGGATACTGCAACGTCCTTGAGCACGTCCTTTGCGGTCTGCCATCGCCCGCTCACCAGCTCGCGCATCGGGACACCGTGGCGCCGGGTACCCCACGCAATATAAGCAACGACAGACCATTCCCACAACATCGTCGTGACGTACAGCGGCACACGGTTGGGGCGCCCGGACAGACTCATACGGTGGACCGCGAAATTGCCCCAAGCGGCCCAAGCGGCGAGAATGCCGAGCAGCACAATCGTATGCAGCGTAGGGGCAACTGTCGGCTGCTTGGCTGTTCCCGTTGAAGCGAGGACATTCGTTGACACAGGCACCCCCCACTCGCTCGCAAGTACGCGCCAAGATAGCACGGGCCGGCATTGCGAAGTTGTGTCTTATGAAAACGGAAAGTTTCTTGCCGGATTGCGCAGCACAGGCTTGAGCTTCCCTGCGGCGAACGCCTTCAGCGCCCGCTGGCGCCCCGGCGCAGATTTTTGGCTCAGCAGACTGGCCACGCGTCGTAACGCCTTCCAACTGTTAACGCGACTCGCCGAGCAAGGTTCAAAATCCCCACACGCCTGCCTTGTCTGAGACAGGCAAGCTGAGGCGGGCAGGTAAAGCCGACACATTCGCGGTGCTCAGTGCAAGCGGTGTGGGGCACACCGCGGTTCCCTTCTAAAAGCCACTACTCAAGCGCCGCGCTGACTAGCAGGAATCTTCGACCGTCACGGGCGACGAAGCTCATGGTCTTGCTGTGGGGAACAAAGCGCGCGCTGATCACAAAGTCGTACAGTTGGCTTTCGTGTCCGTCCACGTTGACCAGATCCCGGTTTCCTTTGGCCCCAACTACCTCGTAAAAGTAATGCTTCGCCTCATCTGTGAAATGGAAATTGCGCAAGGTAAGGGCATCGTACTCCGGACCCTGTTGGCCATCTTGGACCACGCTGCGCAGTGCTCGGCTGGTCTGTCCAGCCTTGAACTGGTTTCCGCCACTTACGGTTTCATATGCCAAATGCGTGGCATCGTCGTTTATGGCAATCCATGGGACGTCGGAGGCCTCGTGGCGAGATGAGGAGAAGGACCTGCCCGGGACATTGTCCCGCACTTCGACGAAATCGTGTCCCCGCCGCGCCACGTACGCAAAGTGCTTTGAGTCTTCCGAGAAAGCCACGAAGCTGAGGATCTCGTCAAACCCGGTTCCGGCTTCCGAACCCACGAAAACGGCCACGTCTCCTTTGTCGCGGCGGGCCGCGTAAACCAGCTTGCCCTCCGAATTAAACTGCGGAGAAGAAACGCCATGGAAATCCGGGGAAAAGTCGCGCACACCCGCCGCGAGAGTCTCAGTGTAGCGGCCCAGGCCCTGCAAGAGGGCGCCACTCATTCCTTTACCCTCATAACTTGCTACAGTTTGTCCGTCAACGAGTATGGACCCGGTGGTTTTCTGCTTTTTGAACCCAACTTTGGCGGCAGCTCCTCCATAGGTGTAATGCTGGCCATCAACTGAAAAAGCGAGGGGACTGAGAACTCCGAAGCCAGGGCCTGCTTGCCCATCGAGCACATACATCCAATCGGCCCTCATCTGGCCCGCAACGAAAAAGTGAGAGCCGTCATGTGTGAAGCCCCAGAATGAGCCCCAGAAGTCATCAAGTTCCGGGCCGGATTCCTTGCCGTCCACAATGGCAATCCACTTCTTGTCTCGCTTGCCCAGATAGGCAAGCTTCTTGCCATCCCGGCTGTACTTCGGAAAGGAGAGTTCTTGGTACTCCGCTCCCGTTTCTTGTCCGTCCACCACGAGCCTGCATTTCTTCTTCTCTTGGCACGCGCCGTAAGCATAGGAACTACCGTCTGGTTGAAACGCTATGGTCGTGACCATCTTGTATTCCGGAGACTTTTCCTGGCCGTCCAGGACAAAAACCCAAGAAGAATTAGGCCTTTGGGCAAAGAATGCGAAATGCGATTCATCATTGTTGAAGCTCAAATGGCTCGCATCCTTGTACGTCTGGCCTTGCTGCTTGCCGTCGAGCCGAACAGTAATGGTGCCGCTCTGGCTCTCGGCCCACGCCAAATGGAAATTTCCTATGAACGCCCTTTTGTACTCACTTCCCGGACTCATCTCACCCATGACTTCTTCGTGAAAAGCAAATGGCGATGCCGCAACGCTCGGCGACTGCGGTACCTGTCCAGCCGAGATGCAAGGTGCTGCGCCGCAGAAAAGCGCCAAGCAAACCTTTGCCCTGCCCCCCAATGCTGCTGAAGCAAACCTGCTTTGCCTGCGCATAGTTGGACCTCCGCCGAAGAACTTTCTCTGGCACTAACCTGGAACGAAGTGGGATCAGCACAAACTGGACCTGAATCTACTCCCACGCTGTTGCAGGGTCAATCGAAGATGTCAACACAGGTTAGTGCCGGCTAAGTTGTGCCGGCTCGGGAATGGGGGACGGAATGGGGGACGACGGAATGGGGACGACGGAACGTTTTCTGGGGTTCATGAGGTATTGAACGTTTGGCTCCGTAATGATTGGAGACTTTCAGAGTAAGGGAAACTTGCCGTCTGGCCCCCGGTACCTCCGCCGGCATCGTGGCTTCATTTTCCCCAAAGACTTAAAGCAGCGGTCACCAATGTCAGCGCGGCCGTTTCCATGCCTGGCTTACGGAGAAACAGGTATCCGGCAATCACCAAGAGGACTGCCGACAGTCCCAGCTGAATGTAGGTTTTCCGAACTTCTCCGGCGTCCTTTCTCTGTGCATCCTCGCGGTCTTTCTGGAGATGCTGCGCTTCCATTCGTTCGACGGCCGCGAGCACGTTTTCTTGCTGCTGCGCGCAGGCGACCTCTTTTTCCCGCATCAGCTGAAGAACCGTTTGGGTGACATCCGCCTGCCGCGCCTGAACTTCCATTTCACGCGCGTGAGCGTTAGCGATTCTCGGCTGACCAACTCCCCCGCCGCCAACCGTCAGCGGGACCTCGACCTTCTGAAGCAGCCCCACAAGGAAAATCACACACGCGGCCCCGATCACCACAACCTTGTATGCGTTTTTCATGAATGTCCATCCTGTCTGCCTCCCGCCTCGCGCGGGCCCGGCGCGAGCGTTGCTCGCCTTTGCTGCCCTTGTACTCTTGTTTCTGCACTTTCTCAATGCCTGAAGCGGTGTCCTATTTACGTGATTTCACGTACGTGGTTCCGTTACGCTGGGTAAGGCTCCGACGCTTCTGAGGGAAAAGAGCCCGCTTCAGAAAGCGGCCGCTACAAGAGCGGAGCCGAGCTGAAGCGTGGGCCGTACAAGGGCAGCGAGGAAGAGCCGAAGCGAGCTTCGGTGGAGAGTAAGTGGCGGCACGGCTGCCGCACTCCAAGGGCGGCGGAGTAAACCCGCCGCTACAGAAGAATGGCAGGCGGCTGCGGGAGCCGGGAGGCGGGCCGCGGCGGGGCATGGGGTTTGAACGGCAGTGGCGAGTGACAAGTGGCGAAAAGAGCGAGGGTAAGGCATAATACAGGAGTAAGGGAGTTGCATAAAGTAAGGAGAACTGCATGGTGCATTCCACGGTTACAAGGAAAGGGCAGACCACCATTCCCGGGAAGATTCGCAAGGCTCTGCAGATCAAGCCCGGCGACAAGCTCGAATATGTGGTGGAAGGAGACCATGCCACGATTCGCGTGCATCCCGGCACGCGGTCGCTCAAGGGTGTGCTGGCCAGCAAAAAGGGCAAGAAGATGAGTTTTGGCGAAATCCGCGAAGTCGCTGCGAAGGCCGCGCTCAGCCGTGCGGGTACGCGATGAGCGCCAAACGAAGGCTGGTGGACACCAATCTGATCATCCGCTACCTGGTGCAAGACCATGAAAAGCACGCCAAGGCAGCGGGAAAGCTTTTCGAGGCCTGCGATCGAGGCGATGTCGAAATTGTGGTGTTGTCCGCGGTTCTGGCGGAGTGCGTGTTTGTGCTGGAGTCGTTCTACGAGCACCCGCGCACAGACATTGCGGCGGCGCTGCGCACTTTGATCTCTAGCCCCGGCGTGGAGATCAGCGAAAACGCGGTTCACCTGGACGCGCTAGACCGCTATCGAAAGACAAAAGTTCATTTCGTGGATTGCCTGCTCGCCGCGGCTGCGAAAGCCGAAGATAGTCCGGTTGCCACGTTCGATGAGGATTTCCGAAAATTTGGCGACGTGCGAATCGAAAACGCGTAGGTCGGATGGCGGGCGGGGCATAGACCAGTCCCCGAACTCAAACTGGGTCGTGCTTCCTCCCCCTGCGGGCTCTACCCCTGTGTTTTCTTTCTCTTACGCCAAACCTGTTCGAATCCGAGTGTCCATCCCTAAAATACTAGTACTAAGAAAGTACTTAACAGAATAGCTAAAATATGTATATCATGCGTCGTGAACTCTCGACTCTATCCCCGCCGAGCGTCTCTATATCCTTGCGCCTCGACCTTTTCTATCCTTTCTGCCTTCTACTTTCTGCATTCTGCTTTCTGTTTTGCCCTTTTTGTCCCTTGCTATCTCCTTTCTTTTCAACCGATTCCAGACTGCTCCTCCTGCAACTCCTTTGCTTTGATAACGATGCAAATTGCCCGGGGGGTGGGGGGGGGTGGCGGGCTCTGGCGGAAAGGGCCTCGTTCGCGGCGGGCTTAACACTCCGAGCTCGGGCCACGGCGTTGAGACGACAGAAAATCAAAATCCGCACCCTGGGAACCAAAGGGTGCGGCACGGGGAAGGGTATTTGTCCAGGGAACGCCTCTTTTTTTCAAGAATCAATGATGTGGAGCCGTGGTACGTCCGCGCGGGGGCGTAAAGATAACTGATTACCGTAACGAGTCCCTGCAAAGTAGTTCGCGTTGCCCTTGCCACTCGTTCTGCCTAGGATGGAACTTAAGACTAAAGTGCGGCAAGCCGAAGAGGGAATCGTCGTGACAGGGTTGCGATGGAAGCGGCTCATTAGCTGCTGGCTGCTCGGTGTGAGCGCGATGCCGCTGACCGCGCAACGGCGCGGCGCGGTCGAGGAGCCAGGCCAGTTCAAGGTCATTCAAGTCAGAGAGCCCGATGGCCAAATCCTCACCTACAGTGACCTATCGAAACCGACAGAGGTATCGCTGGGGGGAACGAGTCTTGCGCGCGAGGCCCACATCAAGCTGAGAATCCAAAGCGCCGGTTCGTCGTCGCTGTTCTTTATCCGGAAGCGTCGGCCGGGGTTCTTGGAGATCGACATCAACCGCGGAAATATCGCCGGACTAAAACCTGCGCAGCAATTCGGCAAGGATTTTCTGACCTACGTCCTTTGGGCGGTGTCGGGGGATGGAAAAGCGTCGAACCTCGGCGAAATCAGTGCGGCGGGCCAAAAACCCATCAACATCAGCGCGAGGACGCCCTACCAGGCATTCTGGCTCATGGTGACTGCGGAACCAGACTTCGCGGTGGTTGATCCGAGCCCCCAGGTTGTTCTCTATAGCATAGACGAGGAGGCGCGCAAGGAGGGGACGGAGAAAAGAGTCGCGCACAAAAGAGCAAACCTGTCCTTCTCCACCCACTACATTGATTATGATTCGGCTGCAACTGACGTGGAGGCTGCGCCAAGCGACCTGCTGCAGGCAAGAAAGGCCGTGGAACTGGCGTCGCGGTCAGGCATCCTGGGACTTGAGCGTTCCTCGGGAGCCGCGGAGTTCGAAGAAGAGAAACATACTCGCGAAACGCTTAGGCGCGCGAAAGGTTTCCTTGTCCAGGCGGAGAGCGCGTACAAGAAGCATCCCAAAAGCAACAATGTTGTGCAGCCCGCGCGCACGGCGGCGCAGATCGCCGAAAACGCGCGCGCCCTTGCCCTTGGCGTTTTAGGCGGCAACATGATTCGCCAACTGGAGGACGAGCTGGCACGGGTTCGCGCTGAACTGGAAGAGACTCGAGCCGAACTGTCCAAGGCAAATGGGAAGTCGTCAGAGGATCCCAAAACCTCGGGTGAGCAAGCCTCGGACTCGAAGGCCGAAAGTGGGTCTTTGGCTCATTCCAGTCCGGCGAGCCGGCTGGCAAGAATTGTCTCGCGCCCGAGCGTCTGGTTTGGCCTAATCGGTTGGGGCCTGGCAGTCTTACTTCTACTTCGCCGGCAATCCACTTGAGCTGGTTCCTCCGCGCCGCGACCAGGATATCGCTGGCATTATCAGGAACTATAAACCTCACGACTTGGTGTCTTTGCCCTGACGAGAAAACTGCTATTGTGAGAAAAAGATGCCGCGCCACTTCGCGACAGTTCGTTGGCTAGCCCGCCTGATTACGCCGGGTGCCTGGCTGCTGCTTGCGACCTGGGGGCTGATCCAGGTGGAGCCCGCCCGCCTGGCGGTTGCTCCCTACGCTCGCTTCTTCTGCTTCGCGGCCCTGGCGGCAGCCGGACTGCTCAGTTGGTATTACAGCCAAGGTCGCGTATTGTTTTCTGCCCTAGTCTTCGGGCTGGCCATTTGGGGCTTAAGGACGCTACCAGCCTCCGCGGACGTTTCGAAATTGGCCGCAGCCTTTCTTCTCCCTCTAAACATCGCTCTCTTTGCGTCTCAGAGCGAGCGCGGCACAGTGACGCCCAGCGGCCTCTTAAAGATAGCTTTGATCGTGGTCGAGAGTATCGGCGTGGTTATGCTTGGGGAGGTACGAGGGGGCCCACTGGAGGCTTTCCTGCGATGGGGCCAGGACGCTGCCGGCCCGAGCTGGCTTCCACTTGGCCAACAGCTTTCGTTCGCAGCCGCATCGCTCACGCTGCTGGGTCTGGTGATGTTCCGGCGCACGAGACTGGAGGCGGGACTGCTCCTGGCTCTGGTAGCCGCATTTGTGGGGTTGCGGCAGACAGGAAAGAATGAGGAGACATTGTTTTATTTTGGAGCTGCGGGCCTGATCCTGTTCTATGAGGCGCTTGAGCACGGCTATGAGATGGCCCACCGCGATGAACTGACAGGACTGCCTGGGCGGCGAACTCTCAAAGATCTCATGTCGCACCTTGGCGGCCGCTATGCCGTCGCGATGTGCGACGTGGACCACTTCAAAGCTTTCAACGACACCTATGGGCACGATGCGGGCGACCAGGTGCTCAAGTTCGTCGCCTCGATGATTTCCCGGGTGCGAGGCGGAGCACGGGCCTTCCGCTACGGTGGGGAAGAGTTCACCGTCGTGTTTCCCGGGCGCTCCGCCATGGAAGCGCGGCCCCTTGTGGAGTCGCTGCGTGAGGCGATTGCTGCGAGCGGCTTCCGTCTGCGAGGACCCAGGGATCCTGACAAAAAACCTGAGCACACGCCGGAGCCGGGGCCGGCCAAGTCCGTAACCATCACTATTAGCATCGGCGTTGCTGAGAACTCGAAGAAGCTCTCCACACCCGAGTTGGTGCTCGAGGCTGCAGACGGGGCACTCTACCGCGCCAAAGAGTCTGGGCGGAACTGCGTGCGACTCGCCGAGAGCAGCCCTGCTTGAAATTCTGCAGGAGCGTACCGGCTTCTGTCCGTCTGGAACGCTCGGCTGCACTCGAAAGGTTATTTGACGGCGGCGAGGTCGGCTCTTGCGGCGGGCGTTTCGTTTGCAGCGGCGGTATGGGCAAGATGGCCGGCCAGAAGGCGGCGGTATTTGCTGCGTTCTTCGAGATTCATGTCCACGATTTCGAAGGCCATTTCCTGGGCGCGATAGTCGCGCATCATGGCGGTGGCTTGCATCTGGCGCAGGCCGACTTGCAGGCGCAATTGAACGGGAGTTCCGGGCGCCAAGTGGCGGCTGATCGTCGCGAGGCCGCCGCTCAAGCTGGCGGTCTTGATTTCCAGCCAGCAACTTTCTTTGAGATTCAAGCTGATCGCGCGAACGGGCTTTTGCAGACGGACGCGTTGGTGCCGGCGCTGGCGAACGAATCGCGACTGCGCGGGAACGTCGAGTGGAGCGAGCATCAGGTCTTCCTCGCTGATGCCGCTTTTGGGCAAGAACTCGCGCACCCATTCGGGATCCAGTTTCTCGAGGGCCTGCATCGCGGCGATGCGTAGCTCTTGCGGATAACCCCAGCTGAACATTTTCCTGGTTTCGACGATGCGCTTTAGTGTGGTCAAAGTTTCCGGCGCATGGATTCGCCCGAGGGCTTCGATGGCTTTTACGCGCAAAAATTCCGCGCCGCCGACCGGCAAATCGCCGTCGGCGATGGTCAGCAGCTTGCCAAGCGCCTCGCGGTCACCGGTCACGCCGATTTCGTCAATGACCAGCGGCATCACGAGCGGATCCACGTGATCGAGCAACTCCAGCAGGATGTGGCACCTTCTCGCAGCGCCGCTTGCGGAAACCTGGCGCGCCACGCGGTCTTGGGCCGCGCTCGAAAAATCTTTCATGCGGCTCGGTAGAAAAACCATCAGCGATTGCGGATCCAGCCGGCTCAGCAGGCCAACCATCTCCGCGGCTTCCTTCACCGGTCCGCCGCGCACCGTGCTCCGCAGATATTGCACGGCCTCTTCGCCGAGATCGGAGGCTAGATTCGCAACGTGTTCGGATTCATCGCGCAGGCTGCAGCGATTGAAGCGGATGGCCAGCTGCTCCATAGTAGTCTGCGGCAGCATTTTCAGGACTTTGGTCAGTCCTGCCGCCACCTGGCGCGCGCGCAGCGCTTCCTCCACAAATTCCGGGACGCGCTCTTCGATGCCCATCTTCGCTCGCAGGTTTCTGCCAACACCGGGTCTGTGTGTTTCGACGATGTTGGCAATGTCGAGCGCCTGCTCCATGGCAGGAAAAAACCGGCCTGTCGCCGCCTGCTGACTCAGACGGACGAAGGCTCCGCTTACGAGTCCTTGAATCTCGTCGTCCTTTTCGACGCTAAGCCGAAGGCCCACATGCTTCAACGCAACACCGAGCAGTTTCGGGTCTGCTTTCGCATAAACTTCGGACAACTCGGCAAGTCCGACGGCCGTTTTCTTGCGCGCTTCGGGATCTTCGCTTTCAACGCACGCGGCGTAATTCTTCAGAATGCTGATCGCTTCCGCGACGTTTCCTTTTCCGATGAGCTCTCTCACGTACGACTGCACGTTGTGCGGCGGAACGCACCACGCTTCCGAGGAATGCAGGATTTGGTGTTTTCCTCGTTCTGGAACGGCGGCCCAAAACTGGCGGTCCAGGATCTCGCGGTGCGACTCGAAGAGCATTCCCCCTTCGCTCATCTTGTCTTCATGCGCGCCCAGGATCTTGCGCAGATTGTCGATTTCCTGGTGCATGCGGTCCAGCATCTGGCGAACCGCATTCACTTTTACTTCACCGCGTTCGAAGCGCTCCAGCGCAAAGCGAATCGCCAGGTGCTCGGCAAGTTGAACGAGAACGGATTCGTCAGGTCTCGCATTCGGCGAGCGCGCAGCCAATGTTGTGAGCGCCTGCCGCAACAGGTCTTGCGCATTGCCCGGAATCTGCGCCACCTGCTCCTGAAGACCCGCCAAGCCTGCGCCGCCCTCGCCCATTCCGGTTTTTCCGAGATTCGTCAGCGCGCCCAGTATCTTAAGGATTTGGTCTTCGGATGGTCCCGCGGAGTGCCCATCTCCTTGAGACTGCCCGCCCCCTCCGCCTCTCAGTCCCAGGAAAACGCCGTCCGTTTCGCCGCCGACGCCGCACCCGGTCGTCGTCATTCCAGCCCCGGGCTGGCTCGCATCCGTTGCATCGGCAGCGCCGGGTCCGGCTCCAATCGTGCCAGCGCCTTTGGAGCCTTGCGCTGCGGCAATCAATTCCAGCAACTTTTTGGGATCATTGAGCCACTCTTTCACGTGCTCTTGATCGCTTCCCAGGGAGGCGGTGGCCAGTTGCGCGGCAATCGTGGACTGCTTCAGGCGGGAATCGGTGGCCACGAAGCAAATTTCGTTGATGTGGATTCCTGGCATTCCCGCCAGGGCGGCCTTCAACTGTTGAGCGAGTTCCGAGGGCTTGACCTTTCCCGCGGGAAAGGCCAATGCGAACCGCGCGAGCTCTTCCTGGGTGACGGAACTAAAAAACTGGACGCTCGCCAGCCCCGCCGCGGAGAGCAACAGGGCAAATTGCTTTTCGGCCGGCGCGCCTTCCAGCGGCACGCCGTCCAACAATAGTTGAGAACCTGTGGCTCCCAGCAAGAGTCCGCCCTCTGATCCCGGCGGAATGGCGGTATGCAGTTCGTCAAAGGCAATTTTTAACTGTTCAACCGTGCGGGCGTGCTCATAGCCGTAGAGGCGGGCGTACTTCAGCAGGATGTTCAGGCTTCTTACGAAGGCGCGTCCCGACGCTGTTTTTGGATCCGATTTCATGTACCGCCGCGGGTCATCCTCAATCTTAATGGGCTAAATAGGCGCAATAGGACTCCCTCACTAGTACCGTAGAGGGAGCCGTCGTTGGCGGCAATGGTACAGGCGTGCATCTGTGTCCGACGGGTCACGAAGCCCTTCGGACGGGCAGTTTCACTGACCGCACGAACGGGTATTTTTTGGAAGGGGACAGGTCGGGAAGGGAGGCTCCCTGCGGCGCACCTCACCCACTGCCCCTGGAAGAACCGAGGCAGTCAGGAGTTTCGAACCCGCCAGGGTCATTAGTGGGCTTGGACGCGCAAGTCCACTATCTGATTCACTACGGAATAAAAGGGTTGGATATCGGATGGCCGACCGTAGAGGTCTAGGGAAAGGCCAGCTGACAATGAGTCACAGGTAATGTGAATCAGCTTCTCATCCTTAACCGCAGAAAAATGCAAACAATAGCCACTTCCCTTTCCGATGCCAATCGTTCTATCCTCTTCAAAAGCGTATCCCTTCCTGGAGTTGACCTGTATTGAAGCTTCCTTAAGAGCCTCGGGTTTGATTGGTTTGGAGGAGGTCAAGGTCCCAACGATTATTCCCGCCGGGTCACCGCGGTCGTAAAACCTTCTCATTTTCTGGACAATTAGCTGATCCTCTTTGGTGAAGGCCCACCACCCTTTGGGGACGGGGATTCTCCACTCGTGAAACTTTGCGAAGTTTCCAAAACGCAGGTGCCAGTACGTTGAGACGATCTCAGGCTCAAGAAAAAGCCCAACCAGTACCAAAGCTATGAACAAGCTGGCAAGCAGGGTCGCCCACGATCTACTCATTCTTATCACCGTCAAAACAATTCTCACTGAGTTCGGCGCTTTTTGCGCGGTTAGTAATTCAGTTTCAACGAAAATTGAATCTGCCGCGATGGCCCTGCCGTCTTGCTAATGATGCCAAAGCCGCTACCGAGAACGATGTTCGACGGCAAGCCAAAATTCACATCGTTGAATATGTTGAAGAGCTCGGCACGGAATTGCAGGTTTGCGAATTCGCTGTTTCCGCGGCGGCCGAACGCCGTGTCCTTGATCAGGGCCACGTCAAATTGACGGAACGCCGGCCCGCGGAACGTGTTGCGGCCGAGAGTTCCGAAAACGCCCTGGTTGGGACCGGTTCCGCCCGGAACATTGATCGGGATCTGAAAAAAGGAGCTGTTTGCTGCTCCCCTGCCGAAATAGTCTTCGCGCACGGATCGGCCGGTTGAAAAATCCGGCGTAGACACGAGATCAGGCCGGTCGGTTCCGCCCGCACCCACCCCGGTTTGCTGGATTCCGGAATAGATGGAAAACGGAGACCCCGAGGTCAGTGTGGTAATATCCAGAAACTGCCAGCCTCGCGTGAGTGTTTTGCTGAGCGGCTGGAAGAGGCGCACGCGCTCCAGCGGCAATCTCTGAATCAAGCTCACCGCGAAAACGTGGGTCACATCGAACGTCGAAGGCCCTTTGTCTTTTTCGGGAAGGAACGGATCCTGCGGGAGGGTTTGCAAGACCACTCCGGGGGTTCCGGAAATTCCTCCGGGAACCGCGCTGGTGTCGTCAATGCTTTTTGAGAAAGTGTAGCTCGCCTGAAAACTGAGGCCCATGTGAGGGACGTTCTGGCTCGCGCTTGTTTGCAGCGCTTGGTAGCTCGAATGCGCGCCGCTCGACATCACCATCTCCGGGCCGAAACCTCCGGTGGCATGGCCTGTCGCATCGAACTGCGTGTAGCGCGCGAAGGAGGGAGCAGCTCCTCCGTAGCCGTTTGGTGAAAGCACGCTCGCCAGGCGAACTCCGGCAGTCCCGACATAGGAGGCACTCACCTTCGCCCTTCCTAAATCTTGGTCAATGCCCAGCGTCTGCGTAGCGATATAGCCGTTGCGAAGATGGGGATCGATACTGATGGTGGTGAAGAGTTGCACCTGATTGCCCGGCGTCAGCGCCGCCAAATCGTTTTGGAACCGCTGCACCTCTATCGGCGTGTTCGCGGGAACGCTGTTGCTGCCGTTGCGAAAAAGCAGTTGTCCTTGCGTGGTGTAAACAGGAGGAAGCGCGAGCGGCGCGACAGAATCCTGAAAGTTGAGCGGGAAACCAGGAAGCGCCGTCACCAGCGGCTGAAACACGAATGGAAATGCCCCGGTGAGGTAATTTTGCAGCCACAGATTCGGAAGAATCGTCGTGATCGCGCCGCCCGCGTGGACTGTCGTGTGCTTGCTCAGGCCGTACTCCAGCGAGACGCGCGGTCCCCATCCATTCCAGTCCGTCGCGTAGGGTGGCTGGGGATTGTAGAGATAGATTTGCGTCGTGCCGGGAGAGAGAAAGCCTGCGAGATTGCCGTCCGGCCCGATAGGGACGGGCAGCGAAGTGCGATGCTCGGCCTCATGAATCCGGCTATTCACTTCGTAACGCAAACCGAGGTTGACCGTGAATCGAGCTGTGACTTTCCAGGCGTCCTCAAAGTAAAAGTCGTAGGCTTCGCGGCGCACTCCCGCTTCATCAAGCTTATTTCCTTTCGGCGTCAGGCTCCCTAGGGCCGTAACCGTATACGAAAAAGGAGTTGCTGTGAGTAGCCCTGTAAGCGCGTCAGGCAGCGGCTGCCCCGGCTGGATGTCGTGCTGTCCGCTGGCGGAAGGAATCAAGACAGGAGAGTACGCGGTTCCGCCTCCGAACGTGTAGAGCCCGTTGGGATTAATGCCAAAAATCGTGGAATCACGGTTGAACCACAATTCCGCTCCCCAGCGCAAGGCGTGCTCGCCGCGCGTAAGAACCATGTCCTCTTTAAGCTGGTAAACGTTTCCGTACGAGCCGAAAATCGAGCCGTCCGCTGAATTGAATCCTTGATAGAGGCCGTCGGCAAAGGCGATGGCCGGCTGCGTTTGGTTGCTGGTAAGAAATAGCGGTGTGCTGCGGATGTAGCCCAGCGTCGTTTGATCGCTGAACCGCGAAGTCGCGTTGCGCGAGTATTTCACTGCCGCGCTGCGCTGGTGATCGAGAAAATCAACTCCAAACGTGGGATCGATGGCCGTTTGATCAGGGTTCGTTGTTGGCCCGTTGACCTGGTTGCGGCTTGCACGCAGAAACAACGTCGACTTGTCCGAAAAACGGTGATCGATTCGCGCGGAGGCCTGATCGGTGTGGGTAACCACTTTGGAAGAAGTCGCGTAGGTGCGCGCGCCGTAGGGCCCGGTGGGCTCGTTGGGCAGCGGATAGCGCGCGAGCAGGGCCGCGATGCTGCTGTTCACCGGAACGGTCAGAGTGTCTCCGGGAAAGGTTGTGGTGTCGATTCCCTGCCGTTCCGTCGAAGTGGGCACGGGCATCACCTGCGTCGTTCCCAGCACCTGCCGGAAGCCCTGATACTCCACGAAGTAGTAGGTTTTTCCCCGGCCGTCGTAAATGTGCGGCAACGCGACCGGGCCGCCGATGGTCACTCCGAATTCATTACGCGCGAATGGTGGCAGGCGCCTGCGATCCACGGCGTTTGCATGATCGAAAAAATTCCTGGCGTCGAACGCGGCGTTGCGCACGAACTCGAAGAGGCTCCCGTGCACCGAGTCGCTGCCGGACTTCGTAATCACGTTGGTGAAACCCGCGGCCCCGTGGCCGATGTCCGCCGGCATGACGCCCGAACTCGATTGCACTTCCTGAATCGCATCCACGTTGAAATTGGAAAACGTGGCGCCGCCAAGCTCTGGGTCCGTCGTGTCCGCCCCATCAATTGAGAAAACCGCCGCGGAGCCGCGCTGGCCGTTGACCGCGAATTGTTGCGTGAAATTTGCTGCCCCGTTGGTGTCCGTCATGGTCCCGGCAGCGAGCAAAAGAAGCTTGCTGAAGTCGCGTTCGTTCAACGGCAGGCTGGAAACTTCTCCGGTCGAGAGATGCTCGCCGCCGCTGGCCTGAGCTGACACAGGGTTTTTGGCGTCACCTTTTGCCGCCCCGTTAGCGTCAATGATTCGGAGTTCCTGGCCTTGGGCAGAGAGTTGAAGATTGAATGGAAGGGCGGCTCCTTCCTTGACCTGCAAGGTTTCGGTTGCTGTCCAAGTCTTACCACCAACGGTCGCGGTAACCTTGTAACTCCCTGCGGAGAGCGCGGCAAACGTAAATTGGCCTGTCGCCGTGCTGGTCGCGGAATATTCATGGTTGCTGTTTGTTGCTTGGAGATGGATTTCCGCCTTCTCGATTGGATTTGCAGCGGCATCGCTCAGGACTCCGCTCCAGGAAGGCGCCGCCGGGCACTTGACTGAGGAAATCAGAAGAGTTGCGAGCAGAAAAAAGAAACCGCGGGCGATGGGCGCTGTCCTGGAGAACATTGGGAAGGATTATATCCGCTTTCCGTTTTTGGCGAACTGAAGGGAGCGAAGTTAGTGAACAAGAACATCGACGAGGCTGGTTCTAAGGTGTTTGTTCCAGAGATTGATCCGTGCCTATCACATTTATGAGCACTAGGCCATGCTTTGTCGAGCCAGAGACGCACCAGGCATTTGTGAGTTTTTTGAGGGGAATAGGCTTATCTGTTGTGACAATGTGCGTCAATACCGGACGGGGAATTCCCCATTCATCTAGCTCTTCATCTCTGATGCTTGACACCCACCGAGACAGGGCCTCTGTGGCGGATGCTCCTGACGCTTGTCCTATGTAGGTACCTCCCTTGTAGTCAAGAACGACCGCATATAATCTTATGCTCATTGCTGGCCGGTTGGCGCATCATGTTCTATCTCTGCCGCGGAAAATTGAGAACCGCACGGTGGGTGAGTCACTAGGCTTTGGAAACCGCCACGCGGCCGCGCCGCCGGCTGCGATTCGTCACCTGCGCGATCATCGGCAAACCGCCCAATTCCAGCAGCAATTTGCGAAGGCGATAGCGTTCTTCCAGGTCCATGTCTACAAATTCGAACGCCATGGCCTGCGGCCGCGCGCCGCGAACCATCGCCTGTGCCTTGATGTGCCGCACGCCATGCGAAAACTTGAGACTCAGGAGCGACCCGGGCGCCAGGTGACGCTCTCCCGCGCCGATTCCGCCTCCCAGATTCAATTCCGGGATGCTTAACCTGAAGTTTTCCCGCAGATTCGTGGTCACCGCCACGAGGTTCCGCGAAAGTTTCAACCGCGCGTAACGCCGCTGCCGGATCACCGACGCATTGGCTTCCGGATCCGTCGGTTCCAGGGTCATTTCTCTGCGGTCAATTCCGCTCGAGGCCACTGCTTGCATCCCAACCGCCTTATCCACATGCATTAGCGCTTGCGCTGCGGCAATTCGCATTTCGTTCGGGTACACCCACCGCCATACCTGTTTTGTTTCCAGAATATGCATCAGAAGCGGGCTCGCCACGTTGGCCCGCAGACGCCCCAGGGCCTCGATGGCCTTCACTCTTGCAAAACCGGTAGCGTCGTCATCTTGCAACAACGCAATCAGTTTTGGAATACACTCGGCCTGTCCGCTCATTCCCATCTCATCAATGGCCAGCGGGCGAATCATCATGTCCAGCGAATCGTAAATCGCCGCCAGCAGCTGAGCCCTTTGCTCTGGAGGCGCCGCGGAAAGTTGCCGGATGGCTCGGTCATGCGTGGAGCGTGGCCACTGCGAGAGCCGCACAGGCAACACCTTCTCTACGGTTTCTGGCGAAAGCTGGCTCAGCAATCCAATGGTCTCCGCCGCTTCGCCGGCGGGCGCCGTCTGCAGCGTTTCCACCAACCGTTGCGTGGCATCGTCTCCCAGGTTGCGGACAATTTCGCAGAGCAACTCGCAGTCCTCGCGGAATCCGCAATGCCCGAAGCGGCTGGTCACATAATGAATCGTGGCCTTTGGCATCAAGCCCAAAATGTCCATCATCCCGTCGGCGATCTGGCCGGAGCGCATCGCTTCTTCAACAAATTCCGGCAGCCGCTCTTCCGCTCCGATGCGTGGACGCAAGCTTTGCGTGGAGCCGGGCCGCTGTGTCTCCACGCTCTCGAGGGAAGCCAGGGCCTGCTGCATCGCGGGATAGCAGCGCTTCGAGGCTGCTTCCTGGCTCAGGCGTACAAATGCCGCGCCGACGAGCGTTTGCAATTCCGGCTCGCGCTCGATCGCCAGTTGGTTGCCCAGGCGCCGGATGGCCTCCATCAGCGCGCTGCCATCTCCGCTGCCATAGAGCTCGCCTAAATCGGAAAGTCCGATGGCCGTAGTGCGGCGCGCTTCCGGCGCCTCCAGCCCCACGCAGGACGCGTATTTCATTAGAATCTCGTTCGCCGTTTTCAGCTCGCCGCGCCGCAAGCATTCTTCGAGGAAGGCGCGCACGTTTCGCGGCGGCACGCACCACGCCTCATCCGAAGTCAGCACTTCTTTCTTGTTTTCTTCCGGCACCTGCTCCCAGAATTCCTGGTCCAGCAGTTCTGTGTACGACTGCACGGAGAGTCCCGCCTGCGCCATCATGTGTTCCTGCGTCGAAAGAATTTTGCGCAGCGCCTCAATCTCTGTGTTCATGCGGTCGAGCATTTGTTTCACCGCATTCACGCGCAACTCACCGCGCTCGTAGCTGTCCAGGGCGAAGCGAATCGCCACGTGCTCTGCCAGCTTCAACAGCATCGGCTTGTCGGGTTTCGAATCGGGCGCCTGCGCCGCCAGCCCTGCCAGCGCCTGTTGCAGCGTATACTGCGCGCGCACCGGCATGGCGCTCAACCGTGATTGGAACGTTGGCACATCCATGCGCGAATCCGGATCCTTCCGCGCTTTTCCCAGCGACGCAAACAATCCCAGCATCTGCCGCACATCTTCTTCTTCAACGGTGAACGCGCCGCCTCCGCCCAAGCCCGCCGGACCATGCCCGCCGCCCTTTTCCCCACGCAACATCGCCGAAGCGGTCATCCACCTTCCTGGCGTTCCCGTTCCGCCCGCTCCAGTCCCGCCGCCTCCGCCGACTCCTCCCGCACCACTCCCTCCTCCGGCCCCACCGCCACCGGGCCCCGCGCCACTTCCGCCGAAACCCCCTCCGCTTACACCCGTACCCGACCCGCCTCCACCTGGTCCACTACCCGTCCCCCAGCCCCCAGAGCCACTACCCCCACCCGGTCCAGTTCCAGCTCCCCCGCCTCCGCCGGAGCCACTGCCTCCGCCAGCTCCGCCCGGCCCTACCCCGGTTCCGCTTCCGCCTGTTCCCGGCCCGCCACCGGAACCTGAGCCACCGCCAGATCCCGACCCGCTACCGCCTGCGCCGGACTCCCAGAGACCTCCGCCAACTCCAGAACCCGGTCCTGTACCCGAGCCCGAGCCCGGGCCGGTTCCTCCGCCGCTCCCGCCCATTCCTCCGCCGCCAAGACCGAACCCGGGCCCTGGCCCTCCCGGACCATGTCCCGGCCCGCTCGCTCCGCCACCGCCTCCACCGCCCCCGCGCGCGCTTTCCGCCGCCAGGATCATCTGCAGCATTTTGTTCGGGTCTTCAAAAAACTCGCGGAACTTGTCGCCCTGCGCGCCCAGCGCTTTTGCGGTCAACTGCGCCGCCACTTTGATTCCCGCCACCGACGAATCTTCCGCCACGTAGCGAATCTCGTTCACCTTGATGCCCGTTTCGCCGCCCATTGCCGTTTTCAACTGCTCCGCCAGCGCCGAAGGCTTCGCGTTTCCGCTTGGAAACGCGCGCACAAACCGCGCAAACTGCGCCTGCGTCAATCCCGGCGAAAAGTGAATGCTCGCGATTCCCGAAGACGTCAGCAGTTGCGCGAAGCTTCTTTCTCCCGCCGACGAGCCCATCGGCACGCCGTCCAGCAAAATCTGGTGCCCCGAAGCGCCCAGCAGCACGCCGCTCCCGCCGCTGTCCTCCAGCGCCTGCCGCAGCTCCCTCCACGTCGTGTCGAATTGCGCCGTGGTCTTCGCGTGGCCAAATTCGTACAGCCGGGCAAATTTCAGCAGAATGTTCAAGCTGCGAACAAACGCCCGCGCCCCGCCGCCTTGTGTTTCAGGACTCATGGTTGTGCTTCAGGACCAATTCCCGCTGCCACTTAAAAACGTCCGAAGGTTCTAACGTTCCCACGTTTTTTCCGAACCCTCGAACCCTCTAAACCTTGTAACCTTCTAACGTTCTTTGCCGTGTCTTCTAACTTTCCACCGTTCTTTTCCTCCGCACAAGCCTCCCCGCACCCCCTGTACTCATCTCAATAACAGATTTGTTGCTCCTTTGGAAACTTTTCGTGGGGTGTTCGGACCAGGTTGTCCTTCTGGAAGTGAGTGCTGTTTTGCATTTTGAATGTGCAATGCGTTTCCAGTATAAAGTCAGTGCGAAGATTAAAGCCCTTATGCCCGACCAGCCCCCTTCGGACCGCTTCAAAACGGAGATGCCGAAAATCCCCGGCGTCACGGTGCCCCTCGCACGGCCGGCCAAATCCAGCGGACCTACCATCAAACTCGTCATCGGACTTCTCGCGGTGCTGGTCGTCGCTTTCCTGGGAGCCCGCTGGGCGCTCCGCCCGCGGCACGTGGAGTCCAGGTCCGCCGAGCAGCCGCAAATCGAAGTTCCCGCGCCTGCGCCCGACCCGAGGGCCTTGGTAGCGCACGCCAACGACGCAAATCCCGGCATCGCGGACGTCGGGGAGATGGCCAAGCCCTGGTCGTCCAAGGAATTTTTTATTCGCAACACGCTCAGCGGAGAAGACGTCCCCGGAATCCTCGTGCGTCTGCCGGGCGGCTCTCCGTTGCGAGCCACCGGCTACTGGGCTTTTTCCGTGAACGCGCCCTTCGGCAACTGCCGGCTGGAGTACGTCACCGATCTGGTCCGGCTGCGAACCGAATACGGCTTCGCGGCCTCGAAACATCCCATGGTCGGCAATCCCTGCAGCCACACGGTTTTCGATCCAGCCAAAACCACGACTCTTCCAGGAACCGGCGCCATCGTGCGAGGCGCGATCGTGCAGGGTTCGGATTTGCGCCCGCCGCTCGGCATCGAGATTCGCATTCGCGGCAAGGACATCGAGGCCATTCGCACCGAGTAGTGAAGTTTTGGCCAAAGAAATTTTGTTTGCAGTCCTCGGCTTTCGTAGCAATGAGCACCGAAGCAAACTTCGCATCGTTTTGGCCCGAATACGTGCGCGCGCACAGCCAGCATGGCACCCGAGCAGTTCATCTTGCGGGGACGTTGACGGGATGGGCGCTGCTGGTTGCGGCCGTGGCGTTGCACCGCTGGTGGTGGATTGTGCTGGCGCTTGTAATTCCGTACGCGCTGGCGTGGATCTCGCACTTCTTTGTGGAGCACAATCGCCCGGCCACGTTTGAACATCCGCTGTGGTCGTGGTGGGCGGACCAAAAAATGGTGGCGCTGATGCTGTCCGGAAAAATGGGCGAAGAAGTGCGCCGCTGCACCGCCGAGCAGTAGATACTGGCAAATCGAAAATGGAAAACGGGATCGAAAATCGCGACAACAGAGCTTGTTTGCTGCAATCGCACCGATGCGGAATCGTCGTTACAAAGTCGGCGCTGCTAATTGATTAAGTCCTCAGAGTTCAAGAGTCTCCGCATACCTGAATCTAAATTAGATAAATCCTCCAGAAGTATCGAAATTTAGATTCGGTTCCTTCCATTTTGGCCTGCAAGTTATAGAAAAAACACAACCTTAGCGCCGCGGCGCAATGGCGCACGAACTGCAATCTCATGGCAAAGCTCAAGCGGGATCCGCTTGTCTAGAAAGGGTTTGTTTCGGGGATTCCGCAGACAGAGCCATTGGGACGTAGGGGTTTTTCATTCAAAAGTTGGAATTGTTCCATCAAAGGGAGGGGAGCAATGGATTGTAAAAGAGCAACATGGACCCGGGCGTGTGATTACCAAGTTTTTAGGCGAAGCACTGCTGTTCTCGCGCTGTTGCTGATGGCTACAGCGCTGTTTTTTTCAGTAGCCGCGTATGCGCAGGGAACCACGGGAACGCTCCGGGGCCAGATATTGGACCCTGCTGGGGCAGTCGTTCCCAATGCTGAGGTTACAGTGACCAATCAGGAGACGGGAGTGGCCGTCAAAGTCACAACAACCTCGGCGGGCACGTATGCGCTGCCGACTTTGATTCCGGGACTCTACAAAATCACTGTGGAGGCCAAGGGCTTCAAGAGTTTCGTGAAGAAAGATGTGAGCGTAATCGCAAACCAGGACAACGTGGCGGATGCCCAGGTGGAATTGGGAGCCGCAACGGAAACGATCGAAGTAACTGGCGGAGCTGTGGAAGTCCAGACGACATCGTCCTCGCTGAACAATTCATTTGATGCACGCTCCGTTGATCTTCCTAACGGCGCGGGCACATTGAATGGCAGCTTGTTGAACCTGGCGGTGCTGGCGCCCAACGTCATAGCGCAGCCGGGCGGAGTCACAGGAATCGGCGGATCGGTGGGCGGAACGCGTCCGCGCGACAACAACTTTACGGTGGACGGCGTCGACGACAACAATCTGGGCGTGACTGGAAACAACTCCACGGTCATCCCGGATGCGGTTGCGGAATTCAACCTGACAACGAATCAGTTCAGCGCGGAGTACGGGCATTCCGCGGGCGGACAGTTCAGCCTGGTGACGAAAACGGGGACAAACACATGGCACGGCTCCGGCGAGTGGTACAACCAGAACCGCACCTACAACTCGCTCGATAACCTGACGAAGGGCGCGATTCTGGGCGGATTGCTTCCAGGTCAGCCTGCCTATGACAACAATCGAGCTGGCGGCACCATAGGCGGACCGATCATCAAGAACAAGTTCTTTGTCTTCGGCGCCTACGAGTTCACGTATCTTCATGGGCAGGGTAGCCCCACGGTCTTCACTGCGCCCACGGCTTCTGGATTGGCGACACTGCAGGCCAACGCGGCGGACAGCGCGGTCTCGGCCCTCCTAACCAATTTTCCAGTAGCATTGCAGAACGATGCCGGTAACGTGACGATTCATACGGGCGGCATTAATAGCGCGACTACCGCCAATGTACCCATCGGAAATATCACCATATTCAGTCCCAACTTTCAGCGCGAACATGACGTGATCGCGAACGCTGACTACACGATGGGCCGCCACCAGTTTGGGGCACGATTCCTCATCAACCAGGAGAAATTCATCCTGCCTGTCAATTCGACGCAAGCTCTATTCAATCAAGATGAGCCCGCTCACAACCGCAAGATTGCGCTTACCGATGCCTGGACGATCAGCGGCACCTTAGTAAACGATCTGCGCGCGCAGTATTCGTATTTTTCATTGCTGACCATCAACCCTTGTACTACTTGCCCCCAAGACATAACCATCAACGACCTACTGGGTGGCGTCACGGTTGGACCCGGGGACTTCACTTCCCAAAAGCAGAACACGTATCAAATCTCGGATACGTTCTCGTGGTCGCGCGGCAAGCACACGTTCAAGTTCGGCGGCCAGTACAATCACTTTATCTATCCGCAGTTTTTCCTGCCACGGAGCAATAGCGACAACCAGTACAACACGGCAGACGCCTTCATCAACGACGTGCTGCCAGACAACCCTGGAAGGACATTGCGCAACGCGGGAACGGGAAGCTTCCTTGGGACGCAGAGTTTGTTCGCTGGATTTGCTCAGGACGACTTCAAGTTCAGCCCGCGTCTTACGTTGAATCTAGGATTGCGCTATGAGTACTGGACGAATCCAGTTGGGTCCAGCACGCAAACCTTGAACGCTATTTCCAATGTTCCAGGGGTCATAACCTTTGGCAATCCCAAGACGGACAAGAACAACTTCGGTCCACGCGTAGGTTTTGCCTACGATCCGACGGGGCGTGGAAAGATGTCCATACGCGGGGGCTTTGGCATCGCCTACGACGTAAAATTCCAGAACTTCGCGTCCATTACCCTGCCACCGCAGCTGCAGAGTGAACTCGACCCGGGTTCCGCGTGCACGCTGACGCCGCTTCCGCAATGGTGCGATACTCCCACTCATCCGGACCCCAATAACGCCGGTTTCCTCCTGTTTGGCGGACTACCACAAACCTACACTCCTCCAACCGGACAGTTAGGAGCCCGAGCCCTTACAACCGCCTATATCGACGACACGGTTATGCCCAAGATTCTGACTTGGTCTTTGGGCGTGCAACGCGAACTTGCGCGGAATACCACCGTGGAAGTCCGTTACCTCGGGACGCGCGGCATTTCCTTGCCGGTACAGGATCGGCGCAATTTTCATAGCGGATTCGATGCTGGCCTCGCCGCCCTGCCGGAATACTTCAGGGTCCAGGACGTACCAGCTACAGTATCAGCATCGGCTCCGACGCGCGCTCCCTGGGATCACTTCACGAAGTGCGATGCTACCGCGGTAGTCGGAGTAGATTGCGGCGACAATATCTATTTCCCATTTGGCTTTCAGGCCAATGTCACGTCCGATCCACCGTTTGGCAGCAGTATTTACCATGCGGGCTCTGTTAATTTCACGCAGCGGGCGCGACATGGGCTCACATTCAACGCCAACTACACCTATTCGCACACGCTGGATAACTCTACCAACGAGTTCTTCACCAGCCTCCTCAACCCGCGCCGCGCCCAGGACACGCAACAAATCAGTCAGGACTGGGGGAACTCCGACTTGGACGTTCGACACAAGGGCGCCGTTTCCTGGACCTATCAGATCCCGAACATTAAGAGTGAAAGCCGGTGGGCGAAGACCTTGGTTAACGGGTTCAGTGTCGGCTCCGTATTCCTTGCCCAAACGGGACAGCCCGTAACCCTGCAGTCTGCCTCAGACGCCAATGGAAACGGCGATACCGCCGGCGACCGCGTGATGTTCAATCCGTTCGGGACAAGCCTTGCGGGCGCCATCACCAAGCTAGTGCGCGTTTGCGCTCCTGCCGGAGGTGGAAGCACCGTTGTCCAGGCGAACGGGAGCTGCCCGGCCGGAGACAATACAGTAGGCTATCTCGCTGCGGATGCAGCCCAATTGGCCCTACCCACACCCGTAATAGCCGACACGACAGCAAGATACGTAGCTGCCGGCAAGGGGGTCCGCACCAACGTGGCCCGCAACTCCTTCTACAGCCCGGGTTTCAGCGTTCTAAACCTTTCGCTCGGCAAGGAGTTCCACTTTACCGAAGGGAAGTACTTGCGGGCGAAAGTGGACATCTTCAACGTGTTAAACCATCCAAGCTTCGCACTCAGCAATGGCAACGTTTTTAGCGTACCGGGAGTTACCACCGCCACGACCACACCAGGGTACGTGAGGCCGAACGATCCGAACTTCCTGGCGGCAAGCACGCTATTTAGCGGGGGCTTCCGCTCCATGACGCTGGGATTGAAGTTCGTTTTCTAAACTTCTCGTAGACTCTATTTCCGGCCGTTCCTTGCGGGAGGTGCTCGTTGAGCGCCTCCCGTTTTTTTGTGCGCCCGCGAAGAGTCTTGACAAGCCGAGCTGGCGCAGAGGAAGCTCTTTTGCCATGAAAAGACAAACTTCGAGCGTGCCAAATCACTCTACGCGCCGCGAATTCTTGCAAAGCAGCGCGGCTTTGTCTCTTGCAGGAATTTCCACGCTGGCCACGGCAGCGCCTCATCTTGGCAACGAAGCCGACGCTCTCCCCGAAGCTTTCTCCGCGCTTAAGCCGCTTGGCTCGCGGGTTCGTCCCATTGCCGCCGAGGAATATCGCGGGCGCTTGCAGCACGCTCAAAAACTGATGACGGAGCTGGAGCCGAAGTACGACGCGCTGTTCGTCGCGCCCGGAACTTCTCTCTATTACTTCACCGGGATTCGCTGGGGAATGAGCGAGCGGCTGCTGGCGCTGGTGCTTCCGCGCACGGGCGAGCCCATCATTGTTGTGCCCGCGTTCGAAGAAGGGCGCATGCGAGAGAAGCTGCAATTCCCGGCGGAAGTGCGCATTTGGCAGGAAGACCAAAGCCCCACGAAAATTGCTGCAGCGGCGCTGGCGGATCGCGGGATTCGAACGGGAAAAATCGGTGTGGAGGAAACCGCACCATACACTTTTTACGACCATCTACGCCTAGCAGCGCCAGGACTCGAGTGCATTTCCGCTGATCCATTAACCATCGCCTGCCGCGGACGCAAATCGGAGCACGAACTGGAGCTGATGCGGCTGGCGTGCGAAGCCACCTTCGACGTTTTTCGCGCGGTCTTCGCATCGGTCAAGGAAGGCATGTTACAGGAGGACATTGGCAAGCTGGTGGAAAGCGGTTTTTCGAAGATGAGTCTGCACGGTGGCGCGCTGGTGTTGCTCGGAGCTTCCGCGGCACTGCCGCACGGCACTATCAAGCCGCAAAAGCTGAAAGAGGGCGACGTCATCCTCATTGACGGGGGCTGCGCAGTGGAAGGGTATCAATCGGACGTGACGCGCACGGGAGTCTTGGGCAAGCCTTCAGAAAAAGTGGCGCACGTTTTTGAAATTGTTCGCAAAGCGCAAGACGCCGCTCTGGATGCGGCTCGCGCGGGCCGGCTATCGGGCACCGTGGATGACGCCGCGCGCAAAGTGGTCACCGATGCCGGGTTCGGGCCGGACTACAAGACCTTCACGCACCGCCTGGGGCATGGCATTGGTCTGGACGGCCACGAGCATCCTTATCTTGTGCGGGGAAGCAAAACTGTGCTCGAACCCGGCATGACCTTTTCGAATGAACCGGGAATTTACCTTGTGGGTGAATTTGGTTTGCGTTGTGAAGACGACATGGTGATTACTGCTGAGGGCCCGGCACAGTTGCTCACACCGGGCTTCGCCGCGTCGCTCGAAAAACCGCTCGGCTAGTCGTTCGTTTGAAGTCCATCGCAAAAATCGACGATGCGCTGCTCGGCCCAGAAACGTTCGGCGCCGGAATGTTTCGAAATGAAGCCGCAGTGGCCGCCATGTGGCGTGACGACAAAGCGAATCGCCGGATTGTCGGCGATTTTTGCGGCCCGGAAGGACGCAAAGGGAACGAATGGGTCGTCCTGTGCGGTGATCATCAGGAAAGGCACGCGGATTTGTGATGCGACGCGCTTGGCGCCAACGCTTTCGTAATAATCCTGTGCGTCGCGATAGCCAAATTGCGGCGCGGTGATTAGGTCATCGAACTGGCGCACCGTTCGAATTGGGCCGAGGCCGTTGAGCTGATAGCGCTCCGGAAACATTTTCTGCTTGCGTGCGTAGCGGTCCATCAATCCTGAGACAAAGCGGTGTTGGTAGAGATAATTCTCTGTGCGCTCGAGGGCGTCCGCGCAAGCCGCGAGATCCAGAGCTGGACACACGGCGCAGACGCCGCGGAGGGCGCTTGGCGCTGCGTCCGCAAATTCTCCCGCCATCTTGGTGACGAGATTTCCACCCATCGAGTAACCGGCGAAGAAGATTTGCTCGAAGGCGTCGTTCTTGGAGAGTTCCTCGAAGACGGCGCGATAGTCCCCGCTCATCCCGGAATTGTAGAGCGTCGGAGTGAGAGCTTCGGTCCCGCCGCAATTCCGCTGATTCAGGCGCACCACGTGAAAACCGCGGTGGAATGCTTTCTCCGCGATGCCGCGCATATAATTCGAATCGCTGGAGCCTTCGAGGCCGTGCACCAGGACGAGAACCGGCGCGTCTTTTGGCTTTTCCGTCTGCCAATGGCAATGCCCAAGGATCCAGGAATCCTGGTCCACTCGAAAACGCCGCGCGTCTGGCGGCGGAATGTCGAAACGCCGCGGCACCAAAGCTGCGGCGATGGTCATTGCATGGCCGTTTTTGAGCAAGGGATGTGGCTCGAACTCCGAATTCATATTGTCCATTTCAGAAAACTGCGCACATTCGAGAATAGCAGACCAAAGAAACGCAAACTTGACCCAAGTGGCCGCGCACCCTAGAATGGAACATTCACCGTGAGGCATTTTTTCGATTTTGATGCGTTGGATTAACGGCCCAGCGGGCACCCGCTGGGCTGCGTTGCTTTATGGCCCCTATTTTGTGCGGCTAATCTTTTAACGTGAGGTTGGAATGAACGAAGGTTCGATTCCCGACGCTCTAACTTTCGACGACGTGCTGCTGGTTCCGGGCCGGTCCACGGTGCTGCCGACGGAAGTGGATACCACCACGAATTTTTCGCGCAAAGTGAAGCTGCATGTGCCGCTGGCGTCCGCAGCGATGGATACAGTCACGGAGTCGCGGCTGGCGATTGCCATCGCGCGGCAAGGCGGCATCGGAATCGTTCACCGCAGCATGTCCGCGGAAAAACAGGCTGAAGAAGTGGACCGCGTCAAACGCTCGGAAAGCGGAATGATCGTTGACCCGGTGACCATCTCTCCGGACATCACTATCCGGCAAGCGCTGGAAATCATGAACAAGTACAAAATTTCCGGGCTTCCGGTAACGCGCGGCTCGCGCCTGACGGGCATTCTGACCAACCGCGATTTGCGTTTCGAGAAAAATCATTCGCAACTCGTCAGTTCGGTGATGACCAAGGAAAATCTCGTTACCGTGCCCGTCGGCACAACGCTGGACGAAGCGGAGCGGATTCTGCAAAAGCATCGCATCGAAAAACTGCTGGTTGTGGACCAGGACTTCAACTTGAAAGGGTTGATCACCGTAAAGGACATCCAGAAAAAACTGGAATATCCGCGCGCGGCGAAGGATGAGCATGGAAGATTGCGCGTGGGCGCGGCGGTGGGCGCGACGGGAGATTTCCTCGAGCGCGCCGTGGAATTGTCCAAGGCAAAAGTGGATGTGCTGGCGATTGACACGGCGCACGGGCATTCGTTTCGCGTGATGGAAGCGATCAAAGCGATTCGCCAGCGCTTGCCGGAAGCGCAAATCATCGCCGGAAACGTGGCGACCTATGAAGGCGCAAAAGAATTGATTTCGCTGGGTGTGGATGGATTGAAAGTCGGCATCGGGCCGGGATCGATCTGCACCACCCGCGTGGTGACCGGCGCGGGCGTACCGCAATTGACGGCCATCATGGAAGCGGCGCGCGCTGCGCAGGGCACCGAAGTGCCGCTGATCGCTGACGGGGGCATCAAATATTCGGGAGACATCTCGAAGGCTTTGGCGGCGGGTGCGTCGTGCGTGATGATTGGAAGCCTGTTCGCAGGAACGGAAGAGTCGCCGGGCGAAACGATTCTGTATCAAGGACGAACGTTCAAGTCGTACCGCGGGATGGGCTCGACGGGAGCTATGGAGGCAGGCTCTGATCGCTACGCGACCGTGCAGGATACGGGCGAGCGCGGCAAGTCCGTACCGGAAGGCGTGGAAGGGCGCGTGCCTTATAAAGGGCCGCTGGGCGCGCTGACAGACCAACTGGTCGGGGGGCTACGAAGCGGAATGGGTTATGTGGGTGCGGGCACGCTGAAGGAGTTCAAGGAAAAGAGCCGCTTCATTCGCGTCACCGCGGCGGGACTGCGTGAGAGCCACGTACACGACGTCATCATCACGAAGGAAGCTCCAAACTATCGCATGGAGTAGGGCAGTATGGAGTAGCGGCGACTCCATGCGGCCGTAATGGGATTCCGCCAAACTCGGCGTGGTTGTTTTGGGATTTCGCCGGCAAACTCATGCCGCGGTCTTTTTTTCGTCGCAATCCGTTTTCCCTGCTAACCTGAAAGCTGAAAAAGCGTGCACAGAAAATTAGAGAGAGCTGAACTTTAACCGTGGACCCGCAACCGTGGCGCAACCCGCGTCCTGCACCAAGCTTGACTGAAATTCGCGCGAAAACTCCGGCGCCGCGAGCGCTCGTATGGTTGTGGGCGTGGTGGCCGGCGATTCTTTGGTCCGTCGTGATTTTCACCATGTCCACGGACCCTTTTTCCGCCGAACACACAAGATGGTTCTTCGAGCCGGTGCTGCGGCGGCTCATTCCCGGGCTGGCGCAAAGCCGGTACGACTACATGCATCACATCATTCGCAAGTGCGGGCATTTCTCCGAGTACTTTGTGTATTTTTTGCTGCTCTACCGCGCGGTGCGAGGCGGCCACTCCGGCTGGCGTTGGAACTGGGCACTCAGCGCGCTGTTCATCGCCGCGGGATATTCCTTACTGGATGAATTCCACCAAGTGTTTGTGCCGAGCCGAGGCCCCTCCATTTACGATTCGCTGCTCGATTCGGTGGGCGCGTTCGCCGCACTGGTCGTGCTCTGGCTGTGGTTCCGGCGGCGGCGTCCAGTGGCGGCCCTGGATTCGCCCTGAAACGGTTAGCCTGTTATCTTCACTATACTGAAAGCCTCTCGGGAGAAGCTCTCCCGTTTTACTTAGAGTAGGGCGTATACCGAAGGCGGTTTTGGGGCCCATCCGAGTTTTTGGAAATGATGGAAAGGAAAACCCCATGAAAACGCTCAGCCTATTGGGTCTTCTGCTTATGGTTCCGGGTTCGCTGATCGCGCAGGATCGCGCTCACCAATTAGCGAGTCAGGCGGGGCAACAAAAGGCGGCAAAGTGTCCTCAGCCGAATAACCTTACCTTGCAGCAGTGCCATGACCAATTTCCTGATGGCTGCTCGGCGGCGGCAAATCCAAACTATGACGCGTATCTGGACTTCTTGAAGGACCAGGATCCGGATCCGGGCCTGGCGCCCACGAAGAATCTCGGGGCTGCGGACTTTATGAGTCTGGAAGCAAAGCTGCCGCAGCTTTCATCGAAATCGGGGAAGGGCAAAGCAAAGAAGAGCCAGTCGCTGAACTCTTCAAGCCATGGTGCGTTTGCGAATCAGTTGGCCGGCTTGGGCGAGGGAAACATCTACACGGTAATCGCGTACCTTTATTTCGTGCAGGATACGAGCAAGAGCAGTCCTGGACACACCGCCATCGGCGAGACTTGCAATTGCAGAATCGCAGACCCGGCGGACTTTGACTATCACATCGGGCTGGGATTCGATGCGAACCTTGCCGCGCAGGCGCGGTCGCAGCATCCGCAAGAGGGCAGCGCGCTGTTCACACAATTGCAAAAGAAAAGCGTCGTGGCGGAGATGACGCCGTATCCGCGGCACACGCGCCACGCGAATTGGACGGTCGCCCGCGTGAACGCGCACCAGGGAGAGCAGGTGAAGGTCGTGGGGCAATTGATGGTGGACAATTATCATTTTAAGGCTTCGGACGACTGCGGCCTACACGGGGCGACAGCGAATTGCTGGCGGTCTACGATTTGGGAAATGCATCCGCTGATGAAGTTTTATGTGTGCAACGTGAGTTCGGGGTGCGACGCATCTTCGCCGGACAGCGCGTGGACGGATTTGGACAACCCGTAAACGACAATCGGTGGAGAGAGAAGCAGAGGTTAGTGGAAGGTTGGTGCGGAAGGAGGGATTTGAACCCCCACGGCCTTTCGGCCACAAGATCCTAAGTCTTGCGCGTCTGCCAGTTCCGCCACTCCCGCACGTTCCTATTCTATCGGTTGCGAGAGTGGTGTTCCATCGGGATTTTGAGCGGGCATTGGCCCGGCGGCGTCTCAGTCCTGGAAAGGGCCCAGCTTTAGCCGGGCTGTAATCAGCGCGAAATGAAGGCGGCTCTACCTTGGGGAAGGACAGTCAGGTGTGAGTTAAGGCTCGATCTCGCATGCACTTATATCGTTTGACGATAATTCTGGATTCGGCAGAGTGCCGGAGGCATAATAGTGTCGTCCTTCACAAGAAGTCAGCTTGGCACGTCCCCCGTCAAGCCAGGATCCCTTGTCCACTGTAATGGAAGTAACCCGTCGCTGCGCATGAGGCCGGCGTCATGATCATTCAAGAGCAGGGCGAACACCTCGTCCTGATTCGACAGACAGATCACGCGGTCCTGGCTGGGCACTTTGCCCGGGAGCTGGGAAGCGACGTGTTTGCCCTGCCGCAGCCGCAGGATTCGTTTCTTCTGGCGGCCACCGAACACGACAACGGCTGGAACGAATGGGAACTTCTTCCGGAAATCGATCCAGTGACATTTTTACCGTACAGCTTCATGTCCATTCCCACGCGGGATCACATCGAACTGTACCAACGGGGAATCGAGCGCGTCGTAAAAGCGGATCATTACGCTGGATTGCTGGTGAGCATGCACTGTCTGGGGTTGTATGACCGGACGCGGGCCACGATGCCCGGGTTTTCCGCGAAATATATCAAGTCGCATGAATCGCAAGTAGTTAATGATTTTTTGCAGACGCTCCGGCTTCAGCAATTGCGGCTGAAGGTGGATTTGCGAGCGGATTCGCGGATGAAAGATTTCACGGATGAAAAGTGGCTGCAGGCGAATTTGCTGCGGCTGGAAGCGCTGGACCGGCTGTCATTGTATTTCTGCATGGGGCCGCTGGAGGGCGCGACGATTGACGCGGTTCCTGGGGATTATCACGGGAGGGAAGTGGATTGGATTTTACAACCTGAGGGGAATAATGCGGTGACGCTCGAACCTTATCCGTTCCGGCGGGACCCGCTCGAGGTCAGCATTTTGGCGCGGCGAATTCCGCGGCGGCGCTATTCGGATGACGCGGATTTGCAGAGGACGCTGGGGCAATCGCAATATTTTGCAATCAAGTTTACGCTGCGGGCCGGCGGCGCGCACATGCGCGCGCACGGCGCGGGGACTTAGAAGCCTGGATTTTCAGACTGCCCTGCTGATATCCACGATTGGACCTTCCCAAAAGCCGATCCCTCACCGACGTTCGCCCAAAAGGAGGGCGACCGGGTTCGGGATGACACTGGATCGCGTTTCGAGCGAGTACGAGAATTTAGCTCGCTTAGGAATTCAAGTTTATGTTAGTTCACGGCCGCGGGTTTCGGGAAGCAACAGAGCGAGAAGCGCCGCGGCGAGAAATGCCCCTGCCAGAAGAAAAAATCCAGGAAGAAATCCGAACCGAGTGGCGATGGCACCAACCGCAAAAGGCGCGACGGCGGAAAGTCCGCGGCCCAGGTTGTAGCTGAGGCCCATGGCCGCGGCGCGAATCTCCCCTGGGAATAATTCGCTGGCGATGGCGGCGTAGCCGGAGAAAAATCCAGTGCCGAAAAATGCGACGAAGGGGCCGAGAAGCAAAAGCAATACAGGGCTTCGAATGACAGCGTAAAACGGAACGAGAATCGCCGCGACGAGCAAATAGGTGAAATACGGCTTCCGCCGGCCGAACGCATCGGCAAAAAAGCCGAACGACGCATACCCGAGCCATTTTCCCGGAGAGAGCACTAAATACAAGGTTGTTGCCGCGACAAGGGTAAGTCCCCTGCCGCCTTGCGAAACGGGAAGCGACAAGTAACCGGGAATCCAGGTAAACAGCCCCCAGTAGCCGAACATGGCACAGGCGTTCATGGCGGTGGCGAGCAGACCGTTGCGAAAGACGTCTTTTTGAAGAAGCTGCCGCAACCCGCCAGATTTTTTGTTGTGGGAACGATTCTTCCATAATTCCGGTTCGGGGACGCCGCGGTAAATCCAGAAAACCAGCAAAGCCGGAAGTACACCAACAAAGAAAACAGCACGCCAGCCCAGGCGGGGGAACACGACGAGCACGACGATGGCGGCCACGGCTTCGCCGATGGCGTATGCGGACTGCATCAGGCCGAGGGCCCGGCCGCGATGCTCCGCACGCCAGGTTTCGGCGATGAGCGCCGCGCCGCTACTCCATTCGCCTCCCATGCCCAAGCCGAGGAGGAAACGAAAGAGTGCGAGTTGCGGAATGGAATGCGATAGACCACAGGCCGCGCTGGAAATGGAATAGACCAGGATCGAGGCCATGAGAGCACGAGTGCGGCCAATACGATCAGCCAGAATGCCAAAACAGAATCCGCCGATCGCCGAGGCCCCCAAGGTGAGCGAGTTGAGAAGGCCGGCGGTGCTCGTGCTCATGTGGAATTCGCGGATCAGGTACGCAAGGACAAACGAGTAGAGCATGACGTCCATGGCGTCGAGCATCCAGCCAAGGCCGCCGGCGATAAGGGACTTGCGTTCGGCAGGGGAAGTGTCCCGCGGCCATTGGAAAGGCGACGCTGAACGCACAGAGACGCGGGCTGGGTGAGTAGCGTCGCCAGATGTCATTTCATCTTGCCGTTAGTTCTTCAGGGGTGCGTAGCGCGGTCAATGCTTTCCGCGATGCGCTGAATGAGGAGGGCCAGCTCGAGCAGGCCACGCCAAATGAGAATGCCCACAAAGAGCGACACGATTCCCGCCACAAGAGCAATGAGTCCATCGGCGGGGGAATTCTGGAAGCCCAGGACCACGTACGTGACGACGCAGATGCCGCCACCGAGAATACCAATGATGTAAAGAACCTTCACGAGGCGGCGCATGAGCTGGTGCTGGAACGAGAAGTCAACGAGACCCGCAAAGAAGTTCTTTTCGTCGGGCATGTAGCCTCCTGGCTAAATTTTGATGATGAGCCGGGCTTTCTCTTAGGTACGGCCATTTGGTTATGGATGTCAAGGAGGTTTCTGGAGACCAGGGCGCGCCGGTACACAGGCGGAGGCAGAGCCGATAGCCGACAGTTAACAGCTAACAGCCGACAGCAAATAGCCAGGAGAGAAAGTACAAGTCCTGCGAAATTTCTCACAGTTTTGAGCCAATTCACGGGTTGCCGCAGGGCCGTGTTTCCCCTTGCGCTTCGACAGGAGAGGTGATATGTTCCGTCCTGTAGAAGCAAAAGGGGAGGCGCGACGTGCCACGGATCGATCTTCCGCAGGGAACTTTGGATTTGCTGATTTTGCGAACTCTGGCGCTCGAGCCGCAGCATGGCTGGGCCATTTCCGAGCGCATCCAGCAGATTTCGAGCGACGTGCTGCGCGTGCAGCAGGGTTCACTGTATCCGGCGCTGCACCGGCTGGAGCGGCGTGGCTGGATCAAGGCGCGCTGGGGAACGTCGGAGAACAACCGGCGGGCCAAGTTTTACGAACTCACAAAAACCGGAAGGCGTCAGCTGGAGGTAGAAAAAGACGCCTGGGACAAGCTGACGGCAGCGGTGGCTCAGGTGCTGGGTACGGCGTAGGGGTGAGAGATGTTCAGGGACTTGTGGCTTCGGATGCGAGCGCTGTTCCGACGTAGGTCAGTCGAAACGGAATTGGACGACGAGCTGCGGTTTCATCTGGAACGGCAAGTCGAGAAGTATGTGAAGGGTGGACTGAGCCGCGAAGAGGCAACGCGGCGAGCGCGCATGGAGTTTGGCGGAGTTGAGCAGGTCAAGGAGGAATACCGCGACGCGCGCGGAGTAAGCCCCATCGAGACGTTAACACGCGACGTCCGTTACGGCCTTCGGACGCTGCGCAGCAATCCCGGCTTCTCTGTCGTCGCCATACTGACGCTGGCGCTTGGGATTGGGGCGAACACCGCGATTTTCTCAGTCATAGACTCTGTCCTGCTTAGACCTCTTCCTTACGCTGATCCAGCCAGTCTTGTGATGGTCTGGGAAAGCAATTCACAGCAAGCCAATCCTCACAACACGGTTTCGCCGCCCGATTTCCTGGACTGGGACAGCCGGAACTCGGTCTTCTCCGGGATGGCCGGCCTCTTCGACCAACGGACGAATCTCACCGGAAATGGGGCGCCTCAGGAAGTGGCCCTGCAGGACGTGACCGCGAATTTCTTCGCGGTTCTCGGCGTGAATCCTGTGCTGGGGGCAGGGTTCAGCGCGGAAAACGGTCAGCCTGGCCATGATGATGTGGTGATTCTGAGCCATGGCTTCTGGAAAGAGCATTTTGCAGGAGATTCCTCCATCATCGGAAAGACCGTCACGCTGAATGGCCATCCCTTGATTGTTGTGGGCGTTGCCCCGCAAGGCTTCGATTGGTTTATTAAAGACAGCTCTTTAACGGGCGCCAAGCCGCAAATGTGGACGCCGTGGATTATCCCGAAGACCTTTCATGATCGAAAGAACGTTGGCCGTTTCATGACTGTTGTTGCGCGCTTGAAACCTGGCGCCACAGTGCAACAAGCGCGGGTCCAAATGAACACGATTGCCGCGCAAATCGCGCAAGAGTATCCCGACTTCAATGGCAACTGGGGCGCCAACGTTGTTCCGGTACGCGAGCAGATCTCCGGGGATTTGCGTCCCGCTTTGTGGATTTTGTTCGGCGCAGTAGGGTTCGTTCTGCTGGTTGCTTGCGCCAACGTTTCGAGTCTCCTATTGGCTCGAGCGGCGGCGCGCGAAAGGGAAGTGGCAATTCGGACGGCTGTCGGAGCGAGCCGCTGGCGCATCGCGTTCCAGCTTTTAACAGAGAGCGTCCTGCTGGCGGTCATTGGCGGCAGTATCGGAGTGGGCCTGGCTGTTTGGGGAACGAACGCTTTGCTTGCCGCGAGCCCCCGGAATCTTCTCGATCTCCGCTCCGTCTCGATTGACATGCGCATTCTGAGCTTCGCCGCTGGATCCACTTTGCTTGCCGGGTTGATCTTTGGCTTCCTTCCGTCTTTTATCTCGGCGCATGCGAGTGTCGCCGAGACGCTTAAAGAAGGAGGACGTGGTTCCTCTGCCGGAAAGGGCCGCGGAATGGCCCGAAGCGCGTTCGTGGTCCTGCAGATGTGTCTTGCGCTGGTCCTGCTTGCGGGTTCGGGGTTGCTGATTCGCAGTTTCATCCGTTTGGTTGGCGTAGACCCGGGATTTGATTCGAGCCATCTGCTCACGTTCAAGGTAACTCTTCCGGGCTTGAAATACGGGACCGACGCGAAGTGTCAGGCATTTTTCCGGGAGCTATTGCCTCGACTGTCCCATCTCCCGGGCGTGCGCTCCGTCACGATGAACAGCTTTCCTCCCTTTAGCGGACTCGGAGCCGCCACCGGAGTTCGCCTTCTTAGCCAGCCTCCACGCTCGCTTAAGGATCTTCCTGTCGCTGAGGTCCGCGTGGTGGGGCCAAGCTATTTCTCAACGATGGGAATCCCGCTTCGTGCCGGCCGGACGTTTAGTGAACAGGAATTGGCCGAAGCGCGTCACGTTGCCATCATCAACCAGGGTTTTGTGGACAAGTATCTGTCCGGCGTTAATCCGCTTGGGCAGAAAGCGGTCATCTACATGAAAAGCAACGAGGATAGCGAGAACACGCCTTCTGAAATCATCGGCGTCGTCGGCGACGTCCGACAAATGGGACTCGACACTCCGGGCGAACCGACTGTTTATTGGCCGCATCCGGAGCTGGTCTATTCCGGAATGACAATTCTGGTGCGCACGTCAAACGATCCACTGGGGCTGGTCTCCGCCGCGCGCAACGAACTCCAACAAATGGATCCGGAACAACCCATGGCCGCCGTCGCCACGATGGGACAGCTTCTCGGAGACTCCCTTGCTCGCTCCCGTTTCACGATGTTGCTTCTTGCCATCTTCGCGGCGATCGCCCTTACGCTCGCCTCCATCGGGATTTATGGCGTCATTGCTTACGGCGTCACGCAGCGCACGCAGGAATTCGGCATTCGCATCGCTCTCGGCGCCGAAGGGCGCGACGTTTTGCGTCTCGTTCTCGGGCAAGGAACCCGCCTGGTTTTGTTGGGCATCGGTCTAGGTGTGGTGTTAGCTCTAACGCTGGGCAGGTTTCTTTCCACATTACTGTACGGAATTAGTCCAACAGATCCTCTGACGTTTGGGGCAGTCGCTCTCCTGCTGGCGCTAGTTGCACTCGTGGCTTGTTACGTTCCCGCCAGGCGAGCGACGCGCGTCGACCTCATTGAAACGCTTCGCTACGAGTAAATGCCAGTGAGAGGTGGGAGTGCACATGTTGAATGATTTATGGCATCGGATGCGGGCGCTGTTGAGGCGTAAGTCGGTCGATACGGAATTGGATGACGAGCTGCGGTTTCACCTGGAGCGGCAAGTTGAGAAATATGTGCTGAGCGGATTGAGCAGGGAAGAGGCACAGCGGCGAGCACGCATGGAATTTGGCGGAGTTGAACTGGCGAAAGAAGAATGCCGCGATGAGCGCGGAGTGAATTTCATTGAAACCGTGCTGCAGGACCTTCGCTATGGTTTGCGGACGCTGCGAAAAAATCCCGGTTTCACGGCCGTTGCCGTTCTTACGCTTGCGCTCGGCATCGGAGCGAACACCGCGATCTTCGGCTTAGTGGATTCGGCATTCCTGCGTGGCCTGCCCTTCCGCGAACCCGACCGCTTGGTTCATATCTGGACCATCGAAGCGGACGACGATGTCCACACGCCTACGCCGGCGCAGTATCAGGCAGTTCGGGACAACAGTAAGGCCTTTGAGCAAGTCGCGGCGGCGGGCTGGGCCGATTATTTTTATAGTGCGGACGGCGCGGTGTCTGAGAACTTGCCAGGGTCTCTTGTCACTTCAAATTGGTTCTCCACGCTGGGAGTTCAGCCGCTGATCGGCCGCAACTTCCGGGAGGAAGAACAGCGGGCCGGCCAAGATGGCGTCGTAATCCTTTCGTATGACTTCTGGCAAACGCGATTTCACGCTGACCCACGCATTGTCGGGCAGCAAATTGTTCTGAATCGCCGTCCCGTCACCATTATTGGCGTGCTGCCGATATGGAGCTCTTCGAAATACGACTCGAAAGTCTTTGCCCCTTTGCTCCTGAACTCTTATGCAAGCCAAGGAAACGTCAGGGCCGGGAAGATGAGAGTCCAAATCGTCGCTCGCTTGAAGCCGGGTGTGACGCTGGAACAAGCGCGTTCGGAGGCAGAAGTCATAGGCATTCAGTTTAGAAATTCCACGGCTATGGTTGATCGAAGCAAGCGCCTCGTTGTGGAAGACTTTGCAGAAGTGTTCCGCCATCCCCCACCGACCGTACAAAACGCCCAGAATGGCTTGTGGATGACCGCGGTCGCGTCCGGGGTTGTGCTTTTGATCGCGTGCGCCAACGTTGCGAGCCTGCTCCTGGCCCGGGGAGTGAAACGCAACCGGGAAATTGCTGTGCGTGCTGCGCTCGGCTCTTCCCGGGCACGGATGATCCGGCAACTTTTGACCGAGAGCACATTGCTCTTCCTTTTAGGCGGAGTCGTGGCACTCATCGCGACACGATGGTGCGGGGAAATCATCACCAAAGTAGCATCCGATATGGATACTGGCGCCTACCTGCAAGTCGATGCGCGTGTATTCATCGTCAGTTTGGCCGTATCGCTTCTCAGCGCCTTGGCCTTTGGGATGATTCCGGCGTTGCATGCATCGCGGGTGAATCTCAATGAAAGTTTGAAAGATGCGGGCCCCAGCGCGGCGGGCGGTTCGCGGTCGCGGCGCTTGCGAAATGGTCTTGTCGCGGGCCAGGTTGCGCTGGGCATGGTGCTGCTGGTGGGTTTCGGCTTGTTGCTACGCAGTTTGCTGCACGTGGAGAATTCTCCCTTAGGGTATGACCCGCGCAACGTCTTGACGGTCACCACGCGTTTGCCGTTTACGCGTTACACCGCCCCGGCCGATCGGGTCCGCCTCATGCACGATGCGGTTGAGCGCATGCGTCTGATGCCAGAGGTCGAGTCGGTGGGCATCGTCGACTCGCTTCCAATGGACGGAGCGCAAAGTGCGTCGCTCAGAATTGAGGCGTCTGCCTCAAGAACTGCTCCAATTCAAGACGGAGTCTATTTTGTGTCGGTCAGTCCGGCGTATTTTTCAACCCTGAGAATACCGATGTTAGCTGGACGGCCTTTCCGGGAGACGGACAGCGTGAAAGGCAATCCCGTTGCGATCGTGAATCAAATGTTCGCAAAGCAGTATTTCCCGGGTACGAATCCCGTCGGCTATCACCTTGCGTTTGCGGATTCCCCTGCGACCTGGATAGAAATTGTGGGTGTAGTGAGCGATTTTCGGCAGCGTAATCCGGAGGAAGACTTGAGGCCGCTTGCATACTTCCCGATTGCGCAAACAACGCCGCCGCGATGGAGCATGGCGATCCGCGTCCGTGCGGAGAACGACATGGGGAATGTGGTGGCGCGAATCAGTAAGTGGCTTCAGCCAGTCGATCCTCAGCTCTACTGGGAACTGGGCAGCATGCAGGCGCTGATTCACGATTCCGAGTCGCTGACCTTGCGCCGGCCGGTAATCACGCTGTTGGCTTCTTTCGGCGGCCTGGCGCTTATCCTGGTTGTTGTCGGCGTCTTCGGAGTGACGTCGTACTCGGTCGCCGAACGCACGCGGGAGATCGGGATTCGCACGGCTCTCGGCGCACCTCGCATGGAAATCGCTAGGCTGATCCTCCGTGAATCACTAGCGGTCACGTTTGCAGGTCTGGCGCTCGGGACGCTCTGCGCATTTGCGGTCGCGCGATTCTTTCCGACACAAGGCATCGGCTGGAGCGGGTCGGGCATTTTTCTGTACGGAGTGTCTCGGACCGACAGCGTTACTTATGTATTGGCAGCCGCGCTGCTCACGAGTGTGGTGATCGCCGCGTCGTGGGCGCCGGCGCGGAGGGCCATGAAGGTCGATCCCATGGTGGCGCTGCGATATGAATGAAGAAGCGATGAAATGAAGTAATGAAATAGAGACGGGGCGCGGGGTGGCAATGTTCAGCGATTTGTGGCATCGGATACGGGCACTGTTTCGAAGTACTACAGTCGAAACGGAATTGGACGATGAGCTGCGGTTTCATTTGGAGCGGCAAGTTGAGAAATATGCGCTGAGCGGATTGAGCAGGGAAGAGGCACAGCAGCGAGCACGCATGGAATTTGGCGGAGTTGAACTGGCGAAAGAAGAATGCCGCGACGAGCGGGGTGTGAATTTCATCGAAAGTGTGCTGCAAGATCTTCGTTATGGTGTCCGGAAGCTGCGCAAGAATCCCGGGTTCACTGCTGTTGCCGTTCTTACTCTGGCCTTGGGTATTGGCGCTAACACGGCGGTTTTCACAGTGGTCAACGGCGTTTTGTTGCGACCGATGCCATTTCCGGAACCAGACCGCCTGGTTCTCGTTTCATTAATACCCCGAGAAGGGCCTTTTGAATGGCAACCCGGCGTATCCGACCGCGATTACTTGGCGTTTCGGGAGCAGGACCGGGCCTTCGAACGCATCACATCGTTTAGTTCACGAGCTACGGCGAATCTGACGGGCGCGGGCGATCCGGTGCAGATTCCGATAGCGTATGTAACAACTGATTTCTTTCCGACGCTTCGAACGAATCCCGAGATTGGCCGGGGATTTCATGCGGAGGAAGATGAACCGGGGCGGGACAATGTCGCAGTCCTCAGTAACGAATTGTGGAAAGAGCGATTTGGCGCGGACGCGCAAATTCTGCGAAAAACCGTGAGGCTCGACGGCATTAACCGCACTGTCGTTGGCGTTATGCCTCCCGGCTTTGCCTTCCCCGAAGTCAAAGTATGGATGCCGCTCAAGATTCGCATTGACGAGCACAATTCCTTCACGCGGCCGGTCGTGGGGCGGCTGAAACCCGGCGTTACGTCCCAACAAGCGCAAGCGGAGCTGGAGGCTTTCGCGGACCGCCGGCCGTTGGGACCGGGAGAAAGCAAAGAAGACCGGCTTGCGCAGATTATTCCGTTGAAGGATTTGCTGGTTGCAAACGTTCGTCCTTCTTTGCTGGTTTTCGCAGGCGCCGTGGCATTCGTGCTCTTAATCGCATGCGCGAATGTGGCGAATTTGTTTTTGGCTCGGGCGGCCGGCCGCGGACATGAAATGGCGCTGCGTAGCACTCTGGGTGCCGGACGGTGGCGGCTCGTGCGGCAGCTGCTTACCGAAAGCACGCTGCTTTCTCTCGCGGGCGGTGCTTGTGGCATCTTAATCGCATTTTGGAGCGTCCCGGCGCTGCTGGCTCTGGCGCCTGCGGGGAAAGTCCCAAGAATGGAAATGGTCCGAATGGATGGATGGGTTCTTGTGTACACATTCGGGATCTCGGTGATTACCGGCATTGTGTTCGGATTGGCTCCAGCGTTCCACGCTACGAGGCATGACGCAGGCGAATCGTTGAGCCAGGCCGGACGTAGCGTGACTGGGAGCCATGAAAGAATGCGAAGCGCGCTGACGGTCTCCGAAATTGCCCTCGCGCTTGTTTTGCTGACGGGCTCGGGTTTGTTGCTCAAAAGCTTTCTCCGCCTGCGGGCCGTGAATCCCGGCTTTTCGCCGCATAGCGTGTTGACCATAACCGTCGACCTGCCTGAATCCGCTTATCGCACGGCAGCGGAGATGCGAGCGTTTCACGAGCGAACGCTAGCCGAGCTTTCGCGGTTGCCGGGAGTGTCAGCTTCCGGTGCTGTGAACCTGTTGCCCCTGGGTGGATTCCTAACGATGGGCACGTTTCAAGTGGAAGGCAGCCAGCGGCCTCCGGGCTTTATGGTGGACAAGCCTTGTATTAGTCCCGGTTATTTCAAGGCCATGGGAATGCCGCTGCTGCGCGGCCGCGAGTTCACCGAAACGGATAACGAAGCTGCTCCCGGCGTTGTGGTCGTGAGCCAGTCTGTTGCGCGAACGCTCTGGCCCGGCCAGGATCCCGTGGGCAAGCGGATTTCGATGGAGGATGAACCCAAACCCGAAGATTGGCTCACCGTCGTCGGCGTTGTAGATGATGTCAAGCAACAAGGGCTGGCAAAGGGTTCGGATCCGGCTATCTATCAACCGTATCTTCAGATTTCATCGGCATTCTTTCTAAGCCACATGGCGTTCGTGGTGAAAACTGCTTCTTTCCCGGAGAGTGTCGCTGCCGGGATTCGCGCCGTTTTGCGAAGCGTGGACAAGAATCAGCCCCTATCCATCGCTTCCATGGACACCCTGATTGCTGCCACAACCGCCGAGTCGCGATTTCAGGCGAGATTGCTGACTGCGTTCGCGCTGGTTTCCTTGGCTCTCACGATCGTAGGCATTTACGGTGTGTTGGCTTACTCAGTGGCGCAGCGCACGAGGGAGTTTGGGGTGCGCATGGCGCTGGGCGCACAGGGCGCGGACGTATTTGGGATGCTTTTGAGAAAAGCGCTTGTTTTGATTTTTGCGGGAATCGTTATCGGAGGGGCCGGTGCGCTAGCACTGACGCGGGTGCTTGAGAAATTCTTGTTTGAAGTCAAACCGGCGGACCTGCCGACCTTTGCCGCGGTTACGGTCATCCTTATTCTATCGGCTTTGGCGGCGTGTTATTTGCCGGCGCGGCGTGCGATGCGAGTGGATCCCATGGTCGCGCTGCGGTACGAGTAAATTCAGCAGCAAGAATCTCACTAAAAAGACCGACGTTGACCGAGCACGGGTAAGGCGTTAGGATGCCGCCGGTCCTGCAGTTCGCGTGCGCGAAACGGATTGCGGCAGCGCCCCGTCTATCAGCTTGCAGATGACGGACAGGGCTGGTTGCAGGTCTATCCTCTTGCAGTTCTTCAATTTTCTACTGGGGAGAAGAGCAATGAGTGGTCAAAGAAAATTTGCGTTTTACTCCGCTTTTTTGCTGGTCGCGAGCTTAGCGGGGCTGGGGCATGTTTCACTTCATGCACAAACGCTGGATGACAAAGCCCTGAAGGGCATGAAATGGCGGCAGGTTGGGCCGTTTCGCGGAGGCCGCGCGCTCGCAGTGACCGGAGTCGCGGGCGATCCGGAAACATATTATTTTGGAGCCGTTGCGGGCGGCGTTTGGAAAACGCAAAACGGCGGGCTGACGTGGGCGCCGATGACAGACAAGACCGGAATCATGTCCATCGGCGCAATTGCCGTGGCTCCGTCGGATCCGAATGTGATTTACGTGGGCACCGGTGAATCCTGCATTCGCGGCAACATTTCTTACGGCGATGGAATGTACAAGTCTGTGGATGGCGGGAAAACCTGGGCACACATCGGGCTGGAAGATACTCAGCACATTGCGAAGATTGTGGTGCATCCACAGAATCCGGACATCGTGTACGTGGCAGCGCTCGGACACGCTTACGGACCGAACGAAATGCGCGGCGTGTTTCGTTCGAGCGACGGCGGCAAGACGTGGCAGAGAGTGCTGTTCAAAGACAGTAAAACCGGAGCAATCGATCTGGTGTTCGATCCGAACAATCCGCACATTTTGTTTGCCGCGCTGTGGGAAGCGCAACGCACGCCGTGGACGATGATCAGTGGCGGCCCGGGGAGCGGGCTGTATCGCTCTGGCGACGATGGCGCGACGTGGAAGCGGCTTGAAGGACACGGACTGCCGAGCGGGGTGCTAGGGCGCATCGGCGTATCCGTGTCCGGCGCAGATGGCAACCGCATGTACGCGATCATCGAAGCGGAAAAAGGTGGCATCTATCGCAGCGAGGACGGAGGAGAGAGTTGGCATCTGATTAATCCGGATCACCGGTTCACGCAGCGCGCCTGGTATTTTCATCACATTTTTGCGGACCCGAAGAGTGCGGACACGGTGTACGTGCTCAACACAGGAGTTTCGCGCTCGACGGATGGGGGAAAGAGTTTTGAAGCCATTCGCGCGCCGCATGGTGACAATCATGGATTGTGGATTGATCCCACGCATTCCCAATGGATGATCGTGGCAAATGACGGCGGAGCGAGCGTCTCGCACGATACCGGGAAGAGCTGGACGACGGAAGCCAACCAGCCAACGGCTCAGTTTTATCACGTGGCCGCAGACAACTCTGTTCCTTACAAGCTGTACGGCGCGCAACAGGATAACTCGACGGTGGCCATCGCCAGCCGCAGCGACAGTTTTGCGATTGACCGGCCGGATTGGTATGACGTCGGCGGAGGCGAATCGGGATACGTGGTTCCGGATCCGCGCAATCCGCAAGTAGTGTATGCCGGTTCTTACGATGGGTTGATCACGCGTTTCGACAAATCGAACGGCCAGGAACAGGACATTTCTTCGTGGCCGCTGAATCCGATGGGCGCGGGCGCTGCGGAATTGAAGCATCGCTTCCAGTGGACGGCACCGATTGCGATTTCACCGAACGATCCCAACACGCTGTATCACGGGGGAGAAGCCGTGTTCAAAACAACAAACGGCGGAATGAGCTGGACGGCGATTAGCGGAGATTTGACGCGGAATGACAAGAACAAGCAGCAATCCTCCGGCGGGCCGATAACGCAGGACAACACCAGCGTCGAGTATTACGACACGGTTTTTACGATTGCGGAGTCGCCTGTCGAAAAGAGCGTGATTTGGGCGGGCAGCGACGACGGGTGGGTGCATGTAACGCGCGACGGCGGGCAACACTGGAGCAATGTCACGTCCAAGGAATTCGGGGAGTGGAGCCTGGTGAGCCTCATCGATGCGTCTCCTCACGAGGCAAGCACAGCGTACGTGGCCATTGACCGGCATAAGCTCGATGATTACCGGCCGTACGCTTTCAGGACGACGGATTTCGGAAAGAGCTGGACGAAGATCACGGCAGGACTGCCGGACAACAGCTACGTGCACGCAGTGAAGGAAGATCCCAAGCGGAAGGGACTTCTTTTTGCGGGCACGGAAAATGGCATTTACGTTTCGTTTGACGACGGAGGGCGCTGGCAATCGCTGAAACTGAATTTGCCCACGACCCCGATTCATGATTTGACGGTGAAGAACGACGACCTGATTGTGGCGACGCACGGGAGAGCGTTCTGGATTCTCGACGATATTTCCCCGCTGCGGCAAATGAACGCGTCGACTGCGAATGAAGACGCCCATCTTCATCAGCCGGCGACGGCGATTCGCTATCGCGGCCCCGGATTTGCGCTGCCGGCAAGTGTTCCGGTGGGCGCAAATCCGCCAACCGGCGTGATCATTGATTATTTTCTGAAGGGTGCGCCTAAAGACGCGGTCGAACTGGAAATTCTTGACGCGAAGGGCAAGCTCGTGCGAAAGCTCTCCAGCAAGAAGGCAGCGGAGGGCGCTTCACCGGAGGAAGAAGAGTTCGGCATTTCACGTACAGGTGATAAATTGCCCGCGGAAGAAGGGTTGAACCGATTTGTCTGGGATATGCGGGGCGAAGCTCCGGCGCGCGTGCCGGGGGCAGTCAGTTGGGGCGGACGCCCGACCGGAGTTTTGGTGGTGCCGGGAACTTATCAGATCAAGCTGACGGTGGGCGGCAAATCGTTGACCGCTTTCGCGGAAATTCAAAAAGATCCTCGTGTCAATGTGTCGCAGGCAGACTTGGAAAAACAAAGCGAACTGGCCACACGCATTCGCGACCGCGTCAGCGCTGGGCACGAAGCGGTGAACCAAATGCGCAGCGTACGAGAGCAAGTGGAAGGGCTGAAGAAGCGGCTGGGCAAGGATGGCGGGGCCAAGGCGGTTCTGGATTCCGCTGACGCGTTGAAAAAGAGAATCGACGCGGTGGAAGAAAAAATCATTCAGCCAAAGTCCAAAAGCGGAGAAGATCCTCTGAATTACCCGATTCAAGTGACGGATCAAATGATGGCGCTGCAGGGGACTGTGGAGAGCGCGGATGCCGTTCCAACAGCGCAATCGTATGCCGTGTTCGACGAACTGAATGCGCGATTGGAAACGCAACTAGCCGCGTGGCGTGACGTGCAGTCCAAAGAACTGGCCGCCTTGAACGAACTCATGAAGAAGAATAATGTGGAGGCCATCGCGCCAGCTGCTGAGAAAACGAAGGTCGCATCGGAATAGATGATCCCAACGACGCAGTTAATTTCGTCTGCGCGTCGCCGAATCAGTAAGACGAAAAAGTCTTGATGCTTATGTTCCTGATCATACTGGAGGGATACTCATGTTGAAGAGGACCGCAGTGAGAGTCGTCATCGGCGCATTGTTTGTCGCTAGCGTGTTGGCAAGTTCGTTCGCACAGATGCCCAACCCGTACGGCGCGCCCATCAGCCTCGAAAATGCCAAGAAGGCCGCCGCGCCGGCGCTCGCCGAAGCGGAGAAGAACCATTGGAATATGGCGGTGGCCATCGTCGACCCTTCGGGCAACCTCGTTTACTACGAGAAAATGGACAACACGCAACTCGGCAGCGCCAACGTGGCGATTGACAAGGCGCGTTCGGCCGCTTTGTTTAAGCGGCCGACCAAGGCGCTTCAGGATGCACTGGCAGCGGGTGGAGAGGGCTGGCGCATTCTTCGCTTACAAGGTGCCGTGCCGGTTGAGGGCGGCATTCCACTCGTAATGGACGGAAAGATTGTGGGGGCCATCGGAGTTTCTGGTGCAACCAGCGCGCTGGACGCCCAGTGTGCCAAGGCCGGAGCCGACGCCATCAAGTAAAGTTGAGTCCCTATGATTATGGGCTTCGCGAGCCTCGGAGGTGCACTCATGCGGAAGACATTTCTGTCTGTCCTCATTTTTTCACTCTTTGCAGTTCGTTGCTTCTCGCAGGAAACGCCCACGGAACGCGAAGCGGCGCGCGATGTGGTCAAGCAAATCGGCGCACTAAGTCAATCGCTCCGTGTTCAGGCGATGGCGGCGAAGGTCTCCGGGACGGACAAAGGGCGTGACGAAGTCATCGCGCGCGTGAAGCAATTGATGCAATCCGACCTTCTGCCGATGAGCGACTGGATCACGCAGCATCCGGAGATTGGCTTTCAAGAAACGCAGTCCGTGGCAAAACTCATCGCGTATCTGCAAGCGCATGATTTTGAAGTGACCATGCCCGTTGCTGGTCTGGCAACTGCGTTTACAGCGAAATACAAGCGCGGCACACCCGGCCCAAATCTCGGCGTCATCCTCGAATACGATGCGCTGCGCGGCACCAAAGGCGCTTTTCACGGTGACCAGCACAGCGCACAGGGGCCTGTGGGCATCGCTGCTGCCGTTGCGATCGCAGAGTTTCTCACGCGCACACACACTCCCGGTACGGTCACGGTTTATGGCTGTCCCGGCGAGGAAATGATGCCGCCGGAAGCCAAGACCGTGATGATGGAAGCGGGCGTGTTCAATGGCGCGGACATTATTGTGCGTAGCCATTCCACAGCGACGACTTCCCGTTCGGCCGCAGGCTTTGGCACCTGCTGCATGAACATTGACGGCGTGAAGTACACCTTTTATGGCGCGCCCGCCCACCAGTTAACGGCCTGGAACGGGCGCAATGCTTTGGAAGCGGTAATTAAGCTTTTCAATAATATTGACAGTGTGCGCAGCAACATCCGGCCGGAGGCGCGGATTCAAGGCGTGATTACTGAAGGTGGCGCGGCTCCGAATGTCGTGCCGGATAAGACTTCAGCCGATTTTTACATTCGCTATCCGGACGGCGTCTATCTCGAACAAGTCACCCAATGGGTGGATGATGCAGCGCGTGCAGCGGCGATGGCTACTGGAACGAGAGTGAAAATCGAACATTATGGCAAGGACCGCGATGGCATCTCACTTTCCACTCTCGAGGAGCTGTCTTTCGCGTACATGAAACAGTTTGGCGCGACCGGTGTCGAACCGGAGCCCGGCAAGCCAAAAGGTTTTGAGGAAACCGGCAGTGTTTCGAGCCAGATTCCCGGCATCGGGGTATCTGCGAAGTCTTCGAATTTTTCGAACCACACCTACGGCATGGAGGCAGACGCGCTTAAGGATATCGGCCACGAAGGCTTCATGGTTGATGCGGAGACGGAGGCCGCGATCCTTTACGATTACGCCACACATGCTGATCTGCGCGACGCTGTCAAAACCGAGTTCACACGCATCCAGGCGCTCTTTGGGGAGTATCAGGCGGCGCTACAAAAGGTTTACCCAAAACCCGAAATAGTGGAGCCGAAGTAGCGGAGATACCTGGTCTGGGGCGGCCATGGCTCTAATCATTGGATTGACGTCGAGAGGCCTTCTAAACGGTGGGAAGTGGCAGAAACGACGGTTTATCTTTCGCTTGGATCGAATTTAGGAGACCGCGAAAAAAATCTGCGCACGGCAATTGCCGCGCTGGCTGAGGCGAAGATACGCGTGACGCGTGTTTCCTCGTTGTACGAAACGGAACCCGTGGATTTGCGCGAGCAGCCTTGGTTCCTGAATTGCGTCGTGCAAGCGACGAACGAAATCCCGCCGTTGGATTTGTTGCACGCGCTGCGCGGAATCGAATCCCACATGGGCAGCAAGAAACTCGTTCCCAAAGGTCCGCGCCTGATCGATTTGGATATTCTCCTCTACGGTGACGAGACCATTGACACGCTGGAATTGCAAGTGCCCCATCCCCGCATGCTCCTTCGTAGATTCGTTCTCTCGCCGCTCGCCGAAATCGCCCCAAACCTCAAACATTCTTCCTGGAAAGATACAGTGAGTCAGTTGCTGGCCGACTCGAGTGATTCGAGCGTTGTGCGAAAGTTTTGACCCTCTGTGCAGGGCACGATTTCTCGTGCCCCAGCACGCAAGCTTTTTGCTTAGCTCGTGCGGTGCAGCAAAAGACGGTGAAGCTTCATCGGCTTCGGCGTCAGCGCTTCCAATTCGATTTCCGCAAGATGCCCTTCCGTGATTTCGCTCCAGCGATAGACGCCAGGTTCGGTTTCCATAGTTTCACGGCCATTCAACCGGCGCAGGAACTCGCTGGCGCCTTCCCGTGAAGCCACCGTGCGCACTGTGGGACGCGCGAGCGCTTCGACCGCATAGCTCCGCAAGAGCTTGTGCCAATAATGATCGAAGAGGTCGCCGGAAGCGAAGATGTCGCTCCAGGCGATTTCACCGCCATAAGCCACGACAACGCCGACGACACGTTCGCCCTTCAATCCTGAAGTCGCACTCGCGAAGCGGCGCTGCACTTCGGCGACGAAATCGTCAATCGAAACGCCCACCGCGCTCGACTGGTAGATCTTTTCGTAAGCTTCCGTGTGCGCGTTACCGGCAATCGCAGCTTGCAGGCGGTCTTCGGAAATCCTTGGCGCGGGAGCGGCAAGGCCCGCTCGTGCTTTTGCAGTAGAGCCGCTGCGCACGGCGTCCCAAACTTCCGTCTGCTTCTGATCCACCGCCGCTCTTTCTCGCACGCTGGGATGGACAATCGTTAGCGCCGCCGCGAATTGCGAGCTGCCGGTCCACCGTCCGTGCTCGACGCAGAACACATCGAGCGGGAGTGGCGGCGCGCCTACGGGCACGACGCGGTCCTTGCCGATCACGCGATCCTGTTTGCCGCCGCTCACCAGCTCCCCGGCAAGCAGCAGAAGCGGCCGCTTGCTTTGATTGAGCAGCACGAGTTGGTTCACCGAAGCGCCTGTCGGCTGCGGAATGTAAACGGGACGGCCGTCACGCCCGCGAACCATTTCTTCGGAGCCGCGTTCGCGAACCACCACTTCTCCGGTAGCGAGGCCCTCTTCAAGTGTCAAAAAGGCACTGGTGTCCTGGCCGTAAGAGGCGACCACGGGGAATACGGAAATGTTTTCGTACGTGACGGGATCCAGGATGCGCCAGTCTCCTTCTGGCTTTGGCTGAGGGGCAGGGGCAGGAGTGCACGCTGTCGTGGCCTCCGTATTTAGTTCGTTTGGCAGACCGCACGGTGAGCCTAGCTCAGAATTTGAGCCGGGCGGTGTTGTTGGATGAGGATTCGAGTCAAAGTCCGGCCCAGCGTGAACGAACGCCAAACCGCCGAGGGTAAGGATTCCCAGGAATCCGCCGAAGATAGCGGCAAAAATCGAGCGCTCCATAAATCACTCCTTCGCGTGAACTTGAACCACTTCGCGGTGAGCTGCCGGGACGGCGGCTCAGGGTTAGAACGAAGGAGCGCGGAGTTTCTTGCAGGATTTTCTTTGGCAGAAAGCGGCCTTTAGGGCACAAGGCGGGAAAGCAAGTAACGGCGAGAAAGGGGAAAGAAAAGCCTCGATGGTCCGTATACGAAAGAATCAGCTGTACGGATCACCGAGGTTAACGCGAGTCTTCCTTTTGCTCTTGGAAGCTTCGGCCGCTTCTTCGCGCTCGTACTCGGCGATTTCTTCCTCGGTGTAGGAAAAGGTGTCGCGCGCAGCGAACATGGTGTTGCGGCCAACCTGCTTCTTCTTTTTGCGGATGGCGCCAAACTCACGGCGAACCAGGCGGATGGGTGCGTCAATTACCTTGATTTCGACCAGGAGGTCGCTGATTTTCTCCAGAAAGTCGTGAAGGTGGTAGGGGCGAACCACGTAAGGCAGCCGCGAGGCCTCGATTTGGCCAGTGAGCTGGCGCTCTGCCGTTTCCGGGATGATAAAAAGCGCGCGAATGCGGCCGCCAGCTTCCTGAGGAACCGTGGCGATTTCGCGAAGGGTGAAAAAGGTGGGGCTGTCGAGGTCCATCGCCGCGGCATTCGCGACGACCAGTGACCAATCAGCGTTTTTCAGTTCGGTGAGAAGCGCTTTCGCGTCAGACACGACCCGCACGCGCCAGCCTTCCGAGTCCAAGACCTGCTTCACCGCGCTGGCGCCGGTTGGGTCACTATCGAGCACAAGAATCCCCACCTGACGGGGAGCGACCGTAGGACTAGTACCCATAAAGATATATTGTACGAACGGGGTTGAGCTTGCCGATGCGGGAGTCAAATCCGTGAGACTTATAGAGCAACTGACCGGCTGGACAGGTCTATTTTAAGACAGGTCGCCGTTTCAGGAATTACAGCCCAACTACCAGCGAAGTCCCTGCGACGTACTTTTGGAGACCGATGGCGTCCCAAAAAACGCGGTAGGTAGCTTTGCGTCTTGAGGAATCGGTGCCGGTGAAAAAGACTTGGAAGCCGTCCGGGGACCACTCGCCGTCTGTTGCGGAAAGGTTGGGGATGGTCAGAACGGCACGCCGCCTCGAACGAAATTCGTAAAAAAACAAACCTCCTGCTTGCCCATTCTCCACGGCCGGAACCCCAGCTGGCGGACGAGCAAAAGACGCGGAAACGAGCACAAGGTCAGGATTTGTGGGGTGCAGGCGCACCATGAGCTTGGTGCCAGCAGCAAAATCAGTTCCGCACAAGTCCGTGATGGACAGCGTCTGCGTCGCCCTTCCATCCTCGCCGATCCACGCTAGTGCAGCTGGACCGGCTGTGAGCACCAGGAGGGTATGAGGATCACTCCAGCCTTGAATGTTTTCGAATGAATCTGCGCTGACGACGGCTGCTTTGGTCGGATCATTTGTAGGGAAAGCCCAGAGCTGCCATTTTCCACCTTGATGATTGAGATAGTCAACGCGAGAGTCATCCAGAGACCAGACGGGGCTTCGAACGTCGCCGCGAAGGAGCTCCTTCACGCCGTTCGAATCGTAATCGTATTCATTAATGACGCGAACCGCGCCTTCTTCGCGCGTGAAAAGCAGCTTCTTCCCGTCATGAGAAGGCGACAAATCCGACCCAGATGCTCCCGGAACGATTCGCACGATGGAGCCGCGCTTAAATGCGAGCTGCTGGGTGGCATTCAGGTAGGCCACGACGATAGGCGACTGGAACTTGATGACGCTCGAGACGGCAACGGGCGGCTTTTTCTTCGTGTCGTCATCGTCTTCCTGGTCGGGCCGGTTGTTAATTTTGGGGAAAAGCTCTGTTGCGATGCGCCCACAACCCTTGAGCAAGCCGATTTGCGCATGGTCGATCGAAATCTTGAAGGAGTACTTGCCTCCAAGGGGGGGAGTCGTGCTCAGGGTGTCGTTGGCTGCGTCCGTGCAGGCCTCGCGGGAGAGATGGACGGCGACGGTAGCACCGGTGGCGGAGTCCTTGGCATGATACGTCCAAGCTTGCCCCGTGGCCTCGTGAGTGACCTCGGCAGGCTCCAGCGGGATAGGGGGATAACCCTCGCGGTCGAAGCGCTCGGGACCCTTTAGGCCAATGCGAATATTCCAATTGGGCTGGTTGCCAAAGCCAAGAAGAAGAATGGGGTAGTGCGTGGAATGAGGGGCCTGAGGCCCTATGGGGAGGCTTTTCTGTTGCGCCTGCGGGGTCGGTTGTGACGCTGCCTGACCGGGCGTGGGCTTCGTCTGTCCCCAGGCGGAAGCCGAAGCGAAGGCGCCTGAAAGCACCAACGCGAGCAGACGAACGTGGATTTGAGCCTGCTGGGCCATCTGCAAAGACATCTCCTCCCGGGGAGGTAAGAGGATACCGCCCGGAGCGCGAGGAGGCAATTGGTCCAGAGGCCACTCGCGGGGCATTTTCCACAGGGGCCTGCCAGCAACATAAAGGCATGAGCGGTTGCGAGCACGAAAGGAAAGCGAAAATAGTTGTTGACAAAGCGAATAAAAAGCGAAATACTGCCTCCCTGCTTCGAGGCGGGCCATGTCTCCAGTTCACTCCACTACGGCGCCGGATCTTCCAATTCAGCGCCGCCACGCTTCACCAACTCCAGAAACACTCTTTCCCGAGTGCCCTGACGACCTGAGCCCAAAGCAAGTGGCCGGCAACCTTGCCCCGGTTGCGGGCCAACGCGGCCGCATTTCGGATCGCGAGACGGCGGATTGCCCCCCGGCGTCCCAGGCTAAGGACTGGACCAAAGGCCGCTCCAATAGCCCGGTCCGAAATTTTGCCGCGGACCCCAGTAAGCGCGCGAACGCGCGGCTGGTTGGCATTGCCCGCCTTGCTGCAGCCTCACCCCCAGCGGAAACCCAAAGGAAATCGGCCGAGCGGCCGGAATATTTTCTGTTGCCTGTCAAATCCATTCTCAACCGGTGCGATTCGCAGCGTGTGCCGTTTGAATGGACCATCAATCCCTACCGGGGATGCGAGTTTGCCTGCAAGTACTGCTACGCGCGCTACACCCACGAATACATGGAACTGGACGGTGAGGAGTTCGAGAAGAAGATTTACGTGAAGAAGGATGCTGGGCCATTGCTGGCGTGGGACGTAACGCGCAAGTACTCGTACGCCTCGGAAGCATCCGGAGGAACGCGCCCGGATCACATCGCGATTGGGACTGCGACGGATCCGTATCAGCCCGCGGAACGCGAATATGGCGTAACGCGCGCCTGCCTGGAGGAGTTGGCCAAGAAAGAAGGGCTGAGCGTCTCCATCATCACCAAGTCGGACCAGATTGTGCGAGACATTGACGTATTGAAACGGATCAGTGAGCGCTCGAACCTTTCGATCGACATTACGATCACGACGCTGCGCACGCGCTTGGCCCGAATGCTGGAGCCGCGCGCGCCACGCCCGGACTTGCGACTCGCGGCTGTGAAGCAATTGGCCGAGGCTGGCCTCGCGGTGGGCGTGTCCGCATCGCCTCTGATCCCTGGCATTACGGATAGGGAAGGCGACTTGGAAGCCGTGGCCGCTGCGGGAAGGGAGGCAGGCGCGCAATGGTTTTTCTCTGGAGTGCTGTTTCTGATGCCATCTTCTGCGAAGCAGTTTTTCCCCTTCTTGCGCGCGAAGTTTCCCAGGCTGGTTCAGCAGTATGAAAAGTGGTTTGGCAAGAGCGGCTACGCACCGGAAGAGTACCGCCGCAAAGTTGCTGAACGCGTAGCGCGCATCCGCCAAACCTACGGCTTTCGCTCCCGTCCCTTTGTCGAGAAGAAGCACACAATGCTGTGCACGCAAATGTCGCTGGGCTGGGATGGCGCGGCAGTTCCACAGCAAATGGACCAGAAAGGCTACACATAGAGTGAAGCGTGCGCCTTACGGGACGATGATGCGAGACTCTTCGCGTTTCAGTTCGGGCGCTTGCGGGAACTGGCCGCGCAGGAACTCTATAAATAGGCGCGAGCGCGGCCGGCCGTTGGTTCGCAGCAGCCCCATCCGGTAGAGAAAAACCAGCAAATAGAAGACCTCTGTGTCTCTGAAAGATGCTGAGGCGCCGCGCTCAGCTTGCTGCTTCTTGACTTCGTCGAGGAATGCCACGAGAGCAGCGTAAAGTTCTCCCGGGATAGGGGCCTGTGGCGGCTTTTCGTAAATGAGGCCGGAACTCAACGTTTTATAGGTTTGAGCGAGTGCTTCAATCGCCGCCAGGATGTCGTTGTCCACAGCCGCTGGCTGAGCTGCGCAGAATTTCGCGATGGAAAACGCCAGCGCGGACATCAGTTGCTGATGAGTATGGACGACGTCCTGAGGAATGGTTTCTTCGAGCAAAGGCGTGTCGGCGGGAATGTCGCGCGGGTGCTCGCTTTCATAGCGATGCGCCGCGAGGAGATAGGTACAGTCCGAAGGGCAGTCGATCGTGACTTCGCGCTCCTTGCCGCAGCAAACGGCGCAAATCTTTTCAGCCTTGGCGGGGCAAAAGCGCTCAGCCTTGCGTTTTTCACAGATGGGACAGGACACGGAATCTCCTCAATGCGCGAAGACAGTTCAGCAGAATACGCTGCGTAACGGCAAAAGACAAAAAGTCGCAATCGACTCGTCATCCTAACGGAGAGTCGTCACTGGGAACTTCTTGGGCCGCGCGCGCGTACCATCACACATTATGCAAACCCAAAATACGCGCCTCAAAACTCCGGAGTGGTTCATCGTGGCGGGCGGCAGCTTTTTTATTCTCGTCCTGGGCGTCTCGGCATTTTGGGAAGCCGACATCCGCTGGCTTCATTTTTTCCAGGCTTGGATGTACATCGCCACGATTGCCCTGAGCCTTCGCGCGAACAAATGGGGTTACTTCATCGGCATTTCCGCTGCCGGCCTGTGGGACTATGCAAACATTTTTGCGACCACGTTCTTTTTTAACGGAATGCAGCAGCTCTCGCAGTGGATTCACACCGGCCATTTGGAGCGGCCCGATTTGCTGATCGCCGTGCCCGCCTGGTTTTCCAATCTCTTTGTCGTCGTAGGTTGCTTATGGGCGTATTCGCGATTGCCAGTAAAATCTCTGGGTGACGCGGGTAGGTTGCTGCTGACCTTTGTCCTCACGACTGGATTTTTTGCGTTGGACATGTTTCTCTTCCAGCCGCGCTATCTCGGCCTCTTCCCACGAATGCTGCACCCACACTTGCCCTGAGTTAACCAATGACCGCAAACATCGCCTCATAGCCTGAGCAGCTCACGCCATGATGACTTTGTTGCGGAAGCGCCGGGCGGCGATGGTCAACAGGGTTGCCCCAAGAATGCAAAGCGCCAGCCCGTCGGTCCAGAGATGAACCAAGCCGGCGCCGCGCAAGATGATGCCTCGAGTAATGTTAATGAAATACGTCGCTGGAATGAGGTAGCTGAGTGGGTAGAGAATGGCGGGTATCGTCTCACGGGGAAAGATATAGCCCGAGAAAAACACGCTGGGAAGAATCGGAAGAAACGCCAGCTGCATGGCTTCTGCCTGCGACGAGGCTTTGCTCGAAATCAAGATTCCCAGCGATAGCGCCGCAAACAAATAAGGCAGGGACAAAAGGGCCAGAAGAAAAACATTTCCGTGGATCGGCACGAAGAACACGAAGCGCATGAAGAAAAGGATCAGGCACAGCTCGAAAAATCCGATGCCGAGATACGGAAGCAGCTTGCCCAAGAGAAGCCCGAACGGGCGCACCGGCGTAACAAAGAGCTGCTCGAGCGTTCCGCGCTCTTTTTCGCGCACGATGGAAAACGCGGTCAAAAAAGTAGTGACGTTCAGCAACATGATGGCGGTCAATCCTGGAAGAAAGAAATTCGGCGACCGCGAATCCGGATTGAACAGCAGCTTCGGGCGCATGTCCACGGCGAACGCAGCGCGGTCTTGCACCACGCGGCGGAGCGATTCATCGAGCCCGATGGCGGTCGAGACATTAATCGCCTGGCCCGCGACGGACGAGTCGGAACCGTCGATCAGCACCAGCACCTGGCCGCTCATGCCGTGCAGCAGGCGATCGGAGAAATCGACGGGGATCTTGATGCCCACGCGCGCCTTGCCCGCGATGATCATGTCGTTCAGGTCGTGGTCGTTCTCCACATAGCGGATAATGTGAAACGTGTCCGAGTTTTTGAAGCGGTCGAGCAGTTCGCGGCTTTCGCGGCGGCCGTCGGCGTTGTAAGCCACCGTATTGATCTGGCGGATGTTGGTATCAATGGCGAAGCCGAGCAAGAACATCTGCAGCAGCGGCATGGTAAGCGAGAAAAACAGAGTGCCGGCGTCGCGCCGCACGTGCAGCGCCTCCTTATAAAACACAGCGCCGAATCCGCGGAAGAGGTTAGTCACTGGCGGCCTCCAAAAGCGACTGATGCTTGTAAGTAAGCTCGACGAAAACGTCCTCGAGGCTGGGCGCGAGCGGGCGAATCTCGCTGACGTTGATTCCTTCTTTCCGGAGCTGATTGCGAAGAACGTCTAAATCGAAATGCTCCTCGACGAGCGCGTGGATCGACTGGCCAAAAATCGTGGCGCTCCGGATCCCAGGAATATGACGGGCCAGCCGAAGAGCTCGCGTTACTTCTGGCGCGGTAATCTCAATGCGCATAGTTCCGTGCGGCTGCACGTCCGGAAGCTGCCGAAGCGAATCGGGGGTGCCGTCGGCAATGAGCTTGCCGTAGTAGATGTACGCGACGTGGCTGCAACGCTCGGCTTCGTCCATATAATGCGTGGTCACAAAAAAAGTGATGCCGTGGCCGGATAGCTCGAAAAGCAAATCCCAAAGCTGGCGCCGCGCGACCGGATCGATGCCCGCAGTAGGCTCGTCGAGGAAAAGCAGCTTGGGCTCGTGCAACATGGCGCAGCCCAGAGCCAGACGCTGCTTCCAGCCGCCCGAAAGCTGCGCGGCCAGCTTGTTGAGGTAAGGACCAAGCCCGTTGATCTGCACGATTTCTTCCATGCGGCGCTTGAGCCGGGCTGCATCGAGGCTGTAAATCCTGCCGTAAAACTGCAGGTTCTCTTCCACCGTCAAATCGTAGTAGAGGCTGAAATTCTGCGACATGTAGCCGATGCGCTCGCGCACGCCCTCGGAGTCCATGCGCACGTCAATGCCTTCCACCAAAGCAGACCCGCCGCTCAGCGGCAGCAGGCCGGTGAGCATCTTGATCACCGTCGTTTTTCCGCTGCCGTTGGGACCAAGGAAGCCGAAGATTTCACCTTTCTCGACGCGGAAGCTGACGTCGTTCACCGCCGTGAAGTTACCGAACCGGCGCACAAGATGCTGCGCGGAAATGGCGGGTTCAGCAGAAGATGTGGAGTTCAAACCCACTGTCTCAATTCCCTGACTTCAATGTCACGTCCGCGGCCATGCCCGGAAGGACGTGCCCAGCCGGATCGTTGATGCGAATCTTTATGCCGAACACTTGATGAACGCGTTCTTCGCGAGTCTGCACGTTGCGCGGAAGAAACTCGGCTTGCTGATTGATTTGCTCCACTGCCCCGTCGAAGACCGTGTTCGGAAAAGAATCGACGCGGACTTCCGCTTTTTGCCCGAGCTTAATGCGGCCATACTCGGTTTCCGGAATGTAAATGCGGACGTAAGTTTGATCCTTCTCGAGAAGCGTCGCGACAGGCGTGTTGGGAGCAATCAGGTCGCCTGGGCGGACATCGAGCACTTCTACGATTGCCGCGGAAGGCGCGATGACCTGGCGCTCGCGGAAACGCGCTTCGTCCAGAGCGTAGGCGGCTTTGGCCTGCTCGATGTCTTCCCGGCGATTGCCGTGCTCCATCTTTTCCGAGTTTGCCTGCGCCTGAAGATAGTGGGCTTCGGCCGAAGCGATTTCTTCCGGGCGGTAGCCGCGCTGCATCTCATCGTACTTGTGCTGGGACATTTCCTTCTGCGCCAGAGCCATTTTCCAATTGGCATCCGCGGTGTCGCGCTGCTGCTTGGACACCAGGTCCTTCTTGGCGAGAGCTTCGTATCGTTCAAAATCCAGCCGCGTACGGATTTCATCGGCTTTCGCGCGTTCCAAATCGTCTTGCGCCGCGTCAATATCTTCCTTGCGGTAGCCGTTCTTCTTTAGCTCATAGTCGGCTTTCGCCTGTTCGGCGGCGGCACGAGCTTCGGCAATGTCTTCGTGGCGATAGCCGCGCTCGGCTTTGAGTGCGCCTGCGCGCGACTGCTCCAGGGCCGCTTGCAGTTCCTTGTCATCGAAAGTGATCAGAACCTGGTCCGGCTGAACCGCATCGCCTTCACGAACCAGCACTTTGTCAATGCGCCCGCCTACTTTCGAGCCCACGCGGATGTTGCGCGCCTCAACAGTGCCCGAGCCCCTGAGCGAATTGTCCCGCCGGACCCAGCTTGCGTACACAGCGGTGGCCGCCACCACCGCTACCACGCCAAGAATGATGAAAACGCGCTTCCGGTTCATGGACTAGTCTCCTGCCTTGGAAAACGATCCCGCTCGTGAATTGGTGACACCGGAACGCAACGCCATGCCCGTCCAGAGCAGGTTAAACGCGGACTCGATGCGCGAACGCAACGTGGCGTCGCCGTAGAGCGACCAAATCAAGACCGTGCCGAAGATCGTTTGCCGGAATACGTAGGCAATCTCTTCGGCCGGAAGGTCTTCGCGAATCTCGCCCTGTTTCTGGCCAAGCCGGATCAACTCCGTGTGCAGGCCTTGCACGCGCTTTTGCAGATCGAGCATCGCTTCCCGCACGGGGGTGGTCGAAAGAAAGGCCTGAAGAAGTGCCCGCATAATCTCGGGATTGCGCGCAGGCTCTTGCGTCATGCGCACGCCCAGCGAGCGCAGAAACTGCGGTATCGGTTCGTTGGTGCGGCGCACCTCAGCAACGGCGGCTTCCAGTTTGCCCAATTGCATTTCGCCAAAGGCGACCAGGATGTGGTCTTTGCTGGGGAAGTAATTGAAAAAAGTTCCCTTGCCGACGTCGGCGGCTTCCGTGATGTCCTCGACAGTGGTTTCCGCAAAGCCCTTCTTGGCAAAAAGCGCCAGAGCAGCGCGAAAGAGGCGTTCGCGAATCTCGGCGCTGCGCCGCTGGCGGCGGCCAGGTCGCGGAGCCGACGGTTTGCGTTTGGGAGCAGAAGCGCGTTTGGAGGAGGTAGCCATCCTATCTTGACCGATACTCATAGATGACTATAAGTCATCTATTTGGAAAAGTCAAGCTAAAAGGCGATTCGGTCGCTCTTTCTTGGAGGGTTCCTGGATGCAGAAAAACGAAGCACCCCGGCGCAAACCGGGGTACTTGGAAAACAACCTTGGGTTGGAGGCTATTCTTTCAGCGAAGCGGGATCCGACAGATTCTTCGGCGACCTTTTGTTCAGAACCGAGATTAGTTCTTGGGCTGAAGGAGGCACGGCCACTGCGCCTTTGCGCACGATGTCTATAGCTTCGACTTTCTTGCCGTAGACTTTCTCGTTTGCGCCGTTATCCGGACGCACCGTCGAGCCTTCCAGGGAAAGTCCCGCGAAGAGCCCGCGCGCTCTTGAATAGCTCAGCACTTCCGCGCGCAGAGTAACATCCGTGGAAGCCTGCGCATCACGGCCTTTGGGCCCAGCTGCCGCGGACGCATCGGCGCCGAGCTTGACCTTGCTGTTTAGAATGGCCTTTGCCCCGCGCGGGTTCATGACCAGAAGGACAAAATCAGTGGCTTGGCCGCCAAGCTGCAGTCCGAAGCTGCCACCCTCGAGAGCCATCATCGTGGGTGCGCCCCAGGGGCCGGTGAAGTGTTCGCCGGTGCGGCAGGTCATCGCGCCGCGGCCGAAGCTTCCGCCAACAATGAAAGCAGCTTTGAGGACCGACGGATAAATGATGACGCATTCCGCTTTGTCGAGCAGGTCTTGCGGAATGTCATCGGGAATGTCGAGAATTTCCTTGAGCACCGTTCCGCAGTTTTCCAGGCGATCCGCTTCTTTTTTGTTTTCTTTTGCGGTGAGGGGCAAAGCGACCAGGGAAAACGCCATCAGGAAAGACATCATTCGCTTCAACAAGATTCACCTCGTCGTAGTTTTCTGGGCAAAAGCATCATAGAGCGCATTCAAGCTTGGTGCAACCTTGGAAAGTGACAGGATTGAGAGAGGGCCTAACTTGTAATTACGAAGCCGCCAGCGCTGAATTGGTTGCCTTTCGACTATAATTTCGCAGGACAGAATTCGGCGCAGACGAAAAATGAACAAGAAAAAGACAATCCGGCGATGTGCAGTGGCGATTCTTGCAATGGCGATGAGTGCGTGCGTGGCGCGGGCGCAGGCCCAGATACCGATGGCTTCGACCAAAACGGTAGCGCCCCCGAAGCCGGCGAGCAGCCAGTCGTGCTGCGCATTGCAGAAGCCGAGCGCTTTTTCGAAGAAGCAATCGGCAAAATTTGCGGCGCGCGCTGAAGCGCTTCTGGGAACGGGCCCGACAGGGAAGGGCGACTGGGGATTGCTCATCCTGGACGCGCAGACGGGCGAGACGCTTTACCAGCAGAACGCCGACCGTTATTTCGTGCCGGCTTCGAATATGAAGCTCTTCACAACGGCGCTGGCGCTCACGAAGCTCGGGCCGGACTACCGCTTTCACACCACGCTCGAAACCAGCGGAACGATTGTGAACGGCGTTGTCACGGGGAATGTCACGCTGGTGGGGCGAGGCGATCCGAATCTTTCCAACCGCAAGTTTCCCTACAACCTCAAAGAAGAATTCGATGGGCCGCCCGAAAAGGTTTTAGCGGAGCTGGCGGACGGCCTTGTGGCGAAAGGTGTAAAGGAAATTTCGGGCGATGTGATTGGCGACGACAGCTATTTTCCGCGCGAGCGCTATCCGAGCGGCTGGGAAATTGACGATATGGTGTGGGAATACGGCGCGGCAATTTCTTCGATCGTCGTGGGCGACAACACCGTCGCGTTGACGCTCACGCCCGGCGATCAGCCGGGCAGCCCCGTGCAAGCGAGCGAGAGCCCCGCGACGCCGGACTTCCTGGTTGAAAACGATGTCGTTACTTCGGCCCCGGACGTCAAATCCGACCTGACGCTGACGCGCGAGCCGGGAGCCAGCCTTGTGGTGGTGAAGGGAACGATGCCAGCCAAGAGTCCACCAAGAAAACTGGTGCTTGCGGTCGAGGAACCCGCGCAACATGCAGCCGCGGTGCTAAAGCGCTTGCTTGAAGATCGCGGCGTGCATGTCGACGGCATTGCGCGGGCCCGTCACGAAGCGGCGAAAACACAAGGAGATCCCACGGTACTGGCTGAGCATGTTTCTGTGCCCTTGGGGGATGCCGTCAAGCTCATCAACAAGATCAGCCAGAACTTGCACACGGAAATGTTGCTCCGGACCGTCGCGCGCCAGAGCGGAATGTGGGCCACAGATGACGATCTAATGAAAGCACCGCAAGACTTCTATGCGTCAGCCGGAATTTCGCCGGATGATGTGGTTCAGTCGGACGCCTCGGGATTGTCGCGCCACGATCTGGTGACCCCTCGCGCCATCGTGGCCCTGCTACAGTTTGCTCAGAAGCAGCCGTGGTTTGAGACTTATTTCAATTCATTGCCGGTAGCCGGCGTCGATGGAACGCTCGAAGATCGCATGAAGAACACCCCAGCGGCTGGCCATATTCATGCAAAGACAGGTTCTGTTGAGCATGTGCGCACGCTTTCCGGCTTTGCGGACACGCCCAGCGGGCGGAGGTTAATTTTTTCTTTCTTGAGCAACAATCAAGCCGGAAAAAACCACGAAGCCGCGGATGCGCTGACGGGTTTGTCTGTGGCGATGCTGGAAGAATTTAATTCCGCTCCGCCGGCGCCGAAGAACGCTCGGGAACGCAAGCGCGCGCATTGAAGACGCTGGAGCGAAATGTCAAAAGAAATCATCGTCACGGTATTTGGAAGTTCGCGGCCGCGCGAAGGCAGTCAGGACTATGAAGAAGCGCGCGTGCTTGGGCGGGCTTTGGCGAAGCACGGCTTTGCGGTTTGCAGCGGCGGCTATGCCGGCGTGATGGAAGCAGTCTCCCGCGGCACGAAAGAAGCTGGTGGCAAAACCTACGGCGTGACGGCTTCTTTCTTCAAGTCCGCAAAGCTGAATCGCTGGGTTGACGTCGAGGTCCGCAAGGAAACCTGGGACGAGAGGCTGTTCGAATTGATCCGCATGGCGCACGGATTTGTGGCGTGCAAAGGCGGAACGGGGACGCTGGTCGAGCTGGCTGTAGTTTGGGAGATGCTGAACAAATCTGTGATGTCCGGAAAACCGTTTGCCGTCCTGGGAGAATTCTGGCGGCCGATTCTCGAACGCGTAAGAGAAGTGGAACTGGGCCACCCCGCGCCGTGGGGCGAAGCGAACGGCCGGCTGGTGTACGTGGCCGACTCGGCGGGAGAAGCCGCGCAGCACCTCCACAACAAACTCAAATAGAAATAAAAGATGCCACGCACCGCTCAAGAAGTCCTCGAATTCGACAAGCTGCGGGAACTGCTGCGGCTGCGGACCACGTGTGCACCGGGGCGGCGAGCGGCGGATGCCCTCGAGCCGGGAACGAATCGCGCGGCGCTGGAGTCGGGGTTTGCCCTGATTCGAGAAGCGCGGGAGTGGCTGCGTGCCAGCCACGAACTGGGTTTCGGAGCCCTGGCGGATCCGCAAGGTTGGCTCGAACGCATTGAAGGCCCAGGTGCGGTGCTGGAGCCGGGTGAGTTGCTCGATACTGCGTCGCTGCTCGAAACCGCGCATTGGCTCCGGCAGCAATTTCGCGAGGAGGCCTCGAAGTTTCCTCTGCTCGCGGCGAAGGCTGGTTCCGTTGGTGATTTTCGCGAAGTGCACGCGGCGATTCGCCGTTGCCTCCTGCCAAACGGCGAAATCAGCGATGATGCGTCGGCGGCGCTAAAGCGGATTCGCGCCAGCATTACGCAAACGCGGGAATCCATCCAGAAATCGCTCAAACAGATTTTGCGCGCGCGAAATGCCGAAGCGGGCGAAGACTACGTCACACTGCGCAATGAACGGTTCGTGATTCCCGTGCGCGCGGAAAACCGCCGCAGCGTGCAAGGCGTGGTGCACGGTGCGAGCGCCACGGGCCAAACGGTTTTCATGGAGCCGTTTGAAACCGTCGAAGCGAACAACCAACTCGTGCAATTGGCGGAGGACGAGGCCGAAGAGATCGCGCGCATTTTGCGCGAACTAACTGAGAGACTTCAGGCGATTCGCGGGCCGCTGCAAGCGGCCGCAGCGACGATAGCCGAATTGGACAGCGTTTTTGCAAGAGCCCGATTTGCCCGCGATTTTGATGCTGCGACACCCGAATTTTCCGCCACCGACGAATTGCGCCTGGAAGGTGCACGCCATCCCGTTCTGGAAGACAAACTGAAAAAAGAAAATCGCGCCGTCGTTCCGATGACGCTTTCCCTCGGCGGACAAGAGCGCGTGCTGGTCATTAGCGGGCCGAACACCGGCGGCAAAACCGTGGCGCTGAAAACCGTTGGAATGGCGGCGCTGGCCGCGCAAGCGGGGATTCCCGTGGCGGCACAACGCGCGGTCTTGCCGATTTTCGATCGCGTGCTGGTGGACATCGGCGACGAGCAATCCATCGCCGAGGACCTTTCCACGTTTTCCGCGCACATGCTGAATTTGAAAAGCATGCTGGAAGCCGCCACACAGCAATCGCTCGTACTAGTAGACGAAATGGGAACCGGCACCGCCCCCGAAGAAGGAGCAGCGCTTGCCGTTGCGCTGCTCGACGAATTTCGCGCGAAAAACTGCTTTGTGCTGGCGACCACGCATCACGACCGGCTGAAGACCTACGCCTCGACCGCGCCGGGCGTGGTGAACGCCGCCGTCGAGTTTGACGATGTGAATCTGCGTCCCACTTACCGGTTGATGGTGGGCGTGCCCGGTGGTTCGAGCGGCATTGCTATCGCGCAACGGTTGGGAATTGCAAAGGGAATCATCGAGCGCGCCCGCGAGTTGTTGACTCCGGAATCGCGCGAAGCCGCCGACCTCATCGCTTATTTGCACCGAAGCCGTGACGAACTCGATCGCATGCAGCAGCAAATGACTACCGAGCGCCACGCACTCGAAGAAGAGCGCAAAAAGCTGCGCACCGAATGGGTGGAACGCCAGCAAAAGCGCATCAAGGAACTGGAAGCGCAGTTCGCGGAGATGCAGAAGCGCTTCGACGAAAACGTTGCGCGAGTCGTCGAAGCGGTAAAAGAGCGCGAGCTGCGCGCGCAGCTCGACAAAAGCACGCGACGCAAAATGCAGGATGCTCGCAGCGAAGCGCGGGAAGATCTGAATGCCGCTGTCGTCCAGACCATTTCAGAGTCCCAGGCCGATCTCGGCGTTCGTTCTGCCTCGCTGGAAGGCGTGAGCGCGGATCGCTTGCAGGCTGGCGCGAAAATTCGCGTGCGCGGCTTCAGCAAGCCGGTGATTTTTCGCCGCCTGGATGGCTCGTCCGCCGAAATTGAAGCCGGCCCTCTGCGCATGAAAATCGCTCTGGACGAAATCACCGGAATCGAGGCGACCGGTGGAAAGACGATGAGTATACCAAACGCTCCAAGTGTCCGAGTGCGTTCGCAACCTCGCGAGTCTCTTGCCACGGACGAGATCAACGTGATCGGCATGACCGTGGAGCAGGCCAGCGAACGCGTGGACAAATTTCTCGACGAGGCGGCCCTGGCGAACAAGCCGCGCGTGCGCATTATTCACGGCCACGGCACCGGCGCGCTTCGCAAAGGGATTGGGCAGTTCCTGGATGCGCATCCGCTTGTGGAAAAGCATTCGTTCGAGTCGGAAGAGCACGGAGGAAAAGCCATCACCGTTGTAGAATTGCGAGCGTAAGGAAATGGCGGAAGCAGGATCCGTTGCCGAGAAAGTGAAACAGCAGGCGGACATTGTTCGCGTGGTGGGCGAATACGTCCGCCTGAAGAAAGCCGGCAAGGATTTCAGCGGGCTGTGTCCTTTTCACCAGGAAAAAACGCCGTCGTTCACGGTTTCTCCGATCAAGCAGATTTTTTATTGCTTCGGTTGCCACAAGGGCGGCGACGTCTTCAACTTCGTCATGGCCATGGAGAAGTGCGAGTTTCCCGAAGCGGTGAAGCTCGTCGCCGAGAAATGCGG
>Ga0307471_100000033_pt1 | contig 64485 bp, 55 predicted proteins | sample atmos_gasesAM3C__2_FD_204566 | JGI IMG/M metagenome (GOLD analysis project Ga0307471, IMG submission 204566) | Hardwood forest soil microbial communities from Morgan-Monroe State Forest, Indiana, United States - atmos_gasesAM3C_515 | ecosystem: Environmental > Terrestrial > Soil > Temperate... | reverse complement strand
TTTCGCCGCATCATGTGGCGGCGCACCGCTCGAAGTAATCAAGCGATATATCGACCAACAGGCGACCCCGCTATAGTCGTGGCTTACCCCGGCCCAAAGTCCGGGGCTTGCGCCTCTCACTGGTCACTTGGACGACTAACACGGCGATCGGCAAAGTGCAGCTCCGGGAGCACGGCGCTCTGCGCGCGTTCAGACTCTCAAGAAGTTGCTGACCGGCAAAATCGTCTTGGCAGATCCAGCCAGCGCCACAACGCCAAATCGAAGGGAAATTGATGGGACTTCCCTCCATCGAAATATATACTCTCCGAATCCGGCGCACGTTCAGAGTAGCGTTCCGGACAAGGAGAGGACGCGATGATGCTGGCCAAGACCTGGTTGCTCGCTTTGTCAGTTCTTGTGACAACCGTGGTCGTCCTCTTGCTCCTTCACCATCCGAAAGTCAGCGAACTCTTTCACCGGCATGTTCGTGATCGGCCGAAGCGCCGGCTTTTGCTTGCCGCTATCGGATTCTTCGTCACGTTTGCCGTGGCGCGTTCGATGGCCTACGCCGCTTACCGTAGCGTCGGACCTTTTCACTATGTCTATATTCGCGGCACGCATATCCATCACCTGGTGTGGGGAATTCTGCTTCTGCTGACGGTGGGATTTTGCTGGTTGATCGAGGTGGGGACGGGGGCCAAAGCCTCGTCTCTTTTGGCGAGCCGTTTGATCTCGTTGCTCTACGGTATGGCCGCTGCTCTTACCCTGGATGAGTTCGCGCTCTGGCTGAACGTCGAAGAGGGGGTCTATTGGACCCGGCGAGACCTAGCAAGCCTTGACGCCGTGATCCTTTTCGGAGCCGCCCTGCTGATTGGCATTTAGGGCAGTGGCTTCCTCAAAGCCCTCGGCGTTGCGCTTTGGGACTCGCGCCGCAAGACCGGCAAGCGAAATTGAGATGAACGTCAACGGACTTGCGACGGACAATAAGCAGAAAGCGCGCGGCGACCAGGAAAGATAGGAGCAAAGCAAAAGATGGATCTTGACGCTGGAGGAGATTCGAATCGCTGGCAAGCAGTTTAGGAATTGGCTGATACTTCCAAACCTTCGGTCTTGGGCGGTCTAGTTTCAGCGGGGTATTCCACAAAGGTAGACTTCCTAATTGAGAGATTACGACCGCGCTTGTGGGGAAACAATGAAAAGCTTACACAATTTTGGCGCGCAAAATTGTATCGCCATTTTGCAAGACCTGAAATTTGCCAGCATCATATTTATTGTGGCCGCACTGCTGAGCACAACAGCAACCTCGACCGCTCAGGAGCACGGAGAAAAGAGCGGGGATGCATCAAGAGTTATCGCCCTGGAGACGCTGTGGAATCAGGCCAAGGTGGATAAAGACGTCCATGCATTGAGCCAACTTGTCCCCGATACCTTCATCTGCGTTGACATAGATGGCAGCGTCAGAACGACATCGGAATTCCTGGAGAACGTGAAAAGCGGCCCGGAGCATGCCACGGAAATCAAGAACGAATCGATCATTGCCAATGCTTATGCAAGTACCGTCGTTGTAACGGGCGTGCGACGAGAAAAAGGGACGGTCGGAGGAAAACACTATTCCCGGCGGGGGCGTTTCATAGATACATGGATACAAATGAATGGTGCGTGGCTATGCGTTGCCAGTCAATCAACGCTCGTCGAGAAGTGAACCAGGCGTGTCGATTGTGATGCTCGCGGAGCGGGGAACTTCCGAATTTCAGTCTACGAAACGAAGTGACAGCCGAACCGGAAAGATCCTTCCGAGGTCTGGCGTGACCACACAGGCTTCAGATAGACGCGGACCGGCGGGAGAATGGGGACGTGCAAAATGGCCAGGATGCTCTCACCGAGTTCTTCGGCTTGCTCAGATTCGAGAGCCACACCGCCGAATCCCAGATCGAGGACGCGTGCGCGGCGGTGGCCCTGCTCCCCAATGATGGCAAAGGCATTCGTGCCGGCCATGGATACGCGTTCGGCTTTGCGTTGCACCGCGTAGGTGGCAGGGGGCAAAGTGACGGGCAGGGCAGCAGAAGTGAGAGCTTGCGCGGCAGCGGTGGAAGCCTCGACAAAATCGGACACAGGTTTTTCGGAAGGCCGGACCGAAGCGATCGAAATCGGTGCGGGTGAAAGAGTAGTGAGATTAGGCGGTGCTGAGGAGCGAGAAGAGGGTGCGGCGGCGCGCACGTGATTGGCATGCTTCAGGCGATAGAGCCGTTCATCAGCCACGCGAACCAATTGATCCGTCTGCTCACCATCTTGGGGAAAATTCGCGACCCCGTGATCCATGGTGACAGAAAAGGCAAGCTGAAGAGGCTGCAGAGTTTCGGCGAAGACAGTTTCAATGCGGCGGCTGAGAGCGAGGGCTTGGGCCGCGTCGGTCTGCGGGAGGAGGAGAGCGAATTCGTCGCCGCCGATGCGAAAGGCGGAATCGGAAGTACGCAGGGCTTTGCGCAGAGTAGTCGCAGCGGCGCGAAGGACTTCATCCCCATGGGGATGCCCGTACTTATCGTTGACCTCCTTGAAGCGATGGAGGTCGAGAATGACGATGCCGAGAGGAAGGCCGTAGCGGCGAGCGCGATTGAGCTCTTTTTCGAAAGACTCGGCAAAGAGGCGCCGATTGTAGAGCCCGGTGAGGGGATCCGTTACCGCACTGATCTGAAGCTTCTTGAAGTCGCCGTATTCGATGACCACGGGAACGCGAATGAGACCAGCGGACGAGAGTACATCCATCAGTACCGTTTTTAGCGAGACAGGACGCTCGAGTTGTTCGGAAAATTCGCGGCGACGCGTCAGCATTTCATCCCAAAGCTGAAGGCACTGGGTTTCGCGCAGGTCGAGATGAGTTGTGGTGCGGAAATAGCGCTGCAGGAACTGACCTCGCGCAGGGATATCCAGGCCCTCGAGAGTGTCTGCGAGGAGCTCGAGAAAAGCATCTTCCACGGGCAAACGCGGGGCCTCTGAGGCTCCGGGACTGGGCATGGCCGGGTTATCCTAACCTGTGCCTCTACCCGCAGGGACTGGGGCAAGCATAGTGGTCTGTAAGGCCTGCGCTTAGGGAAGCAAGCCAAGGACCATTTAAGCCTAGGACAGCAACCAGTTTGCGCCAACGGGTGAAGCCCGGGGACCGCGGTATGTTATTACAAAACGAGGAGATAAGCGAGCACTAGAAAAAGGGCAAACCATCAGGCCAGAAGAGGGGGACGAAGGGGCAACCACAAAAGGTGCCAGAAAGGGTACCAAATTACTCAAGTGGGCGAAGGAACTCCAGCCCAAACAGGCGAGTCTCCCCTAAAAAGTCTATCCGGCGTACCCTTGCCATGATGGGCGGTGTCTCGCTAGGGACGAGGCTGGCCGAAGCAGGAGATGGCGCGGGAATGGTCAACTGGACGGTCTGCTCGGGTCGAAGATGTTGGCCAGAGGTAATACATGCCCCATAGGCACTAATATTCAAGGTTTTTGTCAGCTCAATAAAATCGGTTCCGTTGGCATCGGAACCGCGCAAAAAGACCGGGATCTGGATACGAATCCGTGGGGACCGTCGATTGGGAGAGGATTCCAACGGGGAACCTTCCCTGAGTTGCTCGATTCGTGTCTTCACAGTGATAGTACTCACGACCTAGTACAAAAGGAGCAGTTTAGAGGCCAGATGAGTAGGACCAGGTTGGAAACAAAATCCATATTTGTGAGCGGCTTAGCTAATGTAGCCGGGTCTCAAGATGCGAGCGGGCCAGGGCTCGGAACGGTTTGAGTACTGGATTTCCCTAAATGTGCAAATGGAACGCTTTTACCATTGACAGGCGGAAGGGTGTCTGTAAGGATGGGCAATAAGAGACGGGAAAATATTTTCCACTAACGAGGATAGGTCCTAGAATTCATGGAAAATACTGCAACGAGCGCTAGCAAGCCAACACTGACGAGTCCGAATTTGCCCGTGGAGCACGTGCGCGCCCTGTTGGACATGATGGACCAGAGCGTCGTGGTCGTCGATCGCGATGGCTTAGTCCTGATGGTGAATTCCCTCGGACGCAAGTGCCTGGAAGCGCATGGCAAAGATGAAACGAACCCGCTAAACTTTTTCCAAGAGCTGCTAAATGTGGATCCGCTCGAGATTTCAAGACGAATTGATAGCGGCGAGAACGAGTTTCAACTGGATTGTCAGACATCCGTCAAGACCTATCACGTACAGGTGCGCTGGATTCCCGAAATGGATTGGGTGTCCGTCCAGTTCAGCGACGAAAAATACGGCAACGGTGAAGTCCTGGGCGATGCGCAGCACACGGTTCAGGAATTGCTTCAGGAACGAGACATCACCTACCGCAACTTGCTAGCCGCCTATCTGAAACTACAGGAAGTCAATCGGCAGAAGACGGTGTTTTTGGCATCCGCCGCGCATGAATTGAAAACGCCATTGGCGGTGATCAAGGGCTATTACGATTTGTTGCTGACCGGATCGCTGGGGCGTCTCAGCGAGAAACAAAAAGACATTCTGGAGGAATCGAAGGACAGTTGCGAAAGGCTGGTGCGGCTGGTCTCGATGTTTTTGAATTACTCGGCCCTCGAGAGTGGCAAGCTGGTGCTGCAACTGCGAGAGAACGATTTGCGGGATTGCCTCGCGGAGATGGCCGGGCGCTGGTCGGAGGCATTCCAGAGAAAGAAAGTGAAACTGGAAACGATGCTGGACCCGTCGATTCCCACCTTCCGTTTTGATTACCAGAAAGTGCAACAGGTCGTGGCCAATCTCCTGGACAACTCGTTGAAACATACTCCAACGGGAGGGAGTGTGACGCTTCAGGCCAAACCACATTTTTGGGAAAGGCGCGTGTCGACCGTCGCTCCCACTGAAGAGCGCAGGAGGTTCCGGCTGCCGCGGCCCAACAGTGTGGAAGTGAGCGTGACGGATTCCGGCGGAGGAATTGCGCCCGAACACCACCAGGAAATATTTGAAGATTTTGTGCGAGTCGATGGGCACACGTCGGGCATGGGCCTGGGATTGGCCATCGCCAAAAGATTCATTCAAGCCCACCGAGGAAAAATCTGGGTGGAGAGCGAACACGCCCGGGGCAGTATTTTCGCGTTTTTGTTGCCGATGGACCAGAACTGAGAACGAGGAATTGGGAGAGGGGAAAGACCGATGGCCGTAAAAGAGAAAATACTCGTGGTGGATGATGAGCCCAGCATCCGTAAATATCTGCAAACCTTGCTGGAAGTAGACGGATTCGAAGTGGAGGCGGTGGGCTCCGGCAAAGAAGCGCTGGAGCGCGTCAGCGCGGGCGAGCGACCGGACTTCATTATCCTGGACGTGCTGATGTCTCCGATGAGTGGGATTGAGACGCTGCAAGAGCTGATGCATCTGGACCGCAGCCTGAACGTGATCATGCTGTCGTGCTCGAATGAAGTGGGGACGGTGGTGGATGCGATTCGCCTGGGCGCGCACGATTACCTGACCAAGCCGTTTGAGAAGACCGAGCTGGACGCGGCCATGCTGAAGTCGCGCCAGAAAAAGCAGCTGAAACAGGAAAATCAGGAGTTGCGGGACTACTGCGATCAGGTGACAGAGGACTTGAGTTTCCTCGCCGCGAGCCCGCAGATGGTGCGAATCCGCCAGCAGATTCTCCAAATTGCGCCGGTGGACGTGCCGGTGTTTGTCTGCGGGGAAAGCGGGGTAGGCAAAGAAGTGGTGGCGCGCATGATTCACCTGCGGTCGAAACGGAGGAATCAGCCTTTCGTAAAAGTAAACTGCGCCGCACTTCCAGGGGAACTTCTGGAATCGGAACTGTTCGGTTTCGAGCAAGGCGCGTTTACAGGAGCCGTGCGAGCGAAGCCCGGGAAATTTGAAATGGCGAATAAAGGAACGATTTTCCTGGACGAGATTGCGGAGATGTCTGTGCACCTGCAGGCGAAATTGTTGCACGTATTGCAGGACCACCAGTATTCACGATTGGGCGGGCGGCATCTGGTGGAAACCGATGTACGCGTGCTGGCGGCTACGAACGTGGATGTGCATGAGGCCATGAAGAGCGGGAGATTCCGCGAGGATTTGTATTACCGGTTGAACGTGCTGTCGATCATCGTGCCGCCCCTGCGCGAGCGGACTACGGAAATACCGCTGCTGTTCCGGCATTTCCTCGAAAAATACAGCGAGAAATTCGGAAAGACACTACAGCCGCCATCGAAGCACTTGCTGGACGCGGCCATTAACTATCCGTGGCCGGGCAACCTGCGCGAACTGGAGAACTTCGTCAAGCGCTATGTGATTCTGGAAGACGACGAAGGCAGCTTGCGGGAATTGGTGGAGATGTCTGCGTCGCGTCAACGGACCTCGCCGCGGGAAGAGATTAGCGTGCCGCGGGAACAAGGGTTGAAAGCGCTGGTGCGCGGATTAAAGGACGAGGCCGAAATGGAAGCGATCGCGGACGCGCTCGAAAAGACGCGGTGGTGCCGCAAAGATGCCGCAAAAATGCTGGGGATCAGCTACAAGGCACTGTTGTACAAGATGCGACAGTTTAATCTTGATACTCCCAGAACTCGACGGTCGGCGAACGGCGGAAAAGCCGATGAAGCTACGCCCGCTGTCGTGGGGGCGAAGGACGGAGCCTAGGGAGGGTTAGTACGCCACGGTTCGAGCGGGACAATCCCAAGAAAAAGAAAACTTGCGCGAATAACCCGTGCCAAGGTATTGTGCGCTCCGAATGTAAGGGCCAGCTAGAACGATCCGCAGCAGACTCCGTCTGGGGTGCAGGCTATAGTTGCTTGAAAGAGCAATAGGTGAGCGGGCTGTGCACGAGATTGCTTAGGGAAAGATATGGACCTAAGGAATCTTGAGCGCGAGACAACGGATCGGAAGTCCAGTAAGGGCACGCTTAAGCGATCGATGAGGAAATAGTGGCTTCGGAGCCGGAGCCAGGGACGGAGTTGAGGATGTCCACAATGAGTGAACGCCGCACCGCGCGTCGGTACGACTTGACGTTGCCAATAAGCATCCGATTTGCCGCAGAGAAATTGATTAACCGTCAGGAGGGAAAAACGCGGGACATCTCACCCCGCGGATTGTATTTCGTTATCAGTCAGGACTTGAACGCAGGCTCAGAACTGGATATCACCTTGACCCTTCCGGCCGAAATCACCCATGGGACCGATGTCTTTGTCCGGGCACAAGGCAAGGTGGTGCGTGTGGAACGCCGCGTGGAGGATGGCGAGCCCCGCATGGGCGTCGCGGCGGTCATCGAACGTTACGACATCATCCGCGGAGAAACCGCTCGCGCCTGACAGAAGCGGTCGATTCCAGGTGCTCGTCCCCCAAAGGAACGCGCCCGTGAGTCCATGTAAATTATCGCGACTCGCCGCAGGCCGTTGCTGTTAGTAATTCGTTACTGAAAATAAACCACATAGCCATGGCCAGAACGGATGCCTGAGAATGAGAAATCTCGTTCCCATAGGTGTGTCGAAGATTTCCCACTTTAGGGAACCAATATCACATTGGGCTGGGAAGTACCGGAACTGTTGTGGTTTCCAGCAATCTAGTTTATTGATATCAAATGCTTTAGGACCATTTATCGGCGGCCAATGGTTCTCTCCGCCTGCTCCTGAGGTTCGGCCAAGCATTTGCAGGAATCTGCGCGGTGGAATGATGCCGTCAAATAACGCCCATAAAACTAGTAGCTTGGAGAGGATGAATCCCGTCCCTCCCGACCATGCTCTCTTTGGTCGTTCCAAGGCCATGGCTGCGCTGAAAGCCCGCGCCGAGAAGATCTGCCGCACCACTCTGCCCGTCCTGCTGTCCGGGGAGGGGGGCACGGGCAAGGAAGCCTTGGCTCGTTGGTTACACGCGAATTCGGAATATGCTGCCGGGGATTTCGTGAAAGTCAGTTGTGCGGCAATTCCTGGCACGCTACTCGAGAGTGAATTGTTCGGCTACGAAGCGGGAGCGTTCACCGGGGCAACCGTAGCCAAGCCTGGACGTGTGGAATTGGCGCACCGCGGCACACTTTTCCTGGATGAGATCGCGGATCTCGATTTGAGTCTGCAGAGCAAACTTCTCCATTTTCTCCAGGACGGAACCTATTGCAGGATCGGGGACCATGCCGAGCGCAGAGTGGACGCGCGGGTGGTTTGCGCCACCCACAAGGATCTCGATGAGGAGACAGCTGCGGGAAGATTCCGCCAGGATTTGTTTTACAGAATCCACGTATTTCGTCTGCAACTCCCGCCGTTACGCGCACGACGAGAGGATATTCCGTTGCTCGCAGAATTCTTTCGGACGCATTTCCAGAAACAATTCGGAATGAAGACTGAACCGTTTCCGCCGGAGATGCTGGAATACCTGAAGAATCTACCCTGGCCCGGAAACATCCGGGAACTCGCCAATGGCGTTGCCCGCTACGTGCTTATTGGACCCGAAGCCGCAATGCACCAGGAGCAAACTGCCAAACGAATCAAAACAACGGCCAGTGCAGGAGCAGCCGTTGCACCGGTGACGTTGAAGCAGCTAGCGAAAGGCGCCATCAAAGAGCTGGAGCGAAACGCCATCCTGGAAGCCTTACGGGAGAACCAATGGAACCGCAGGAAGGCGGCGCTGGCGTTGAAGATCAGTTATCGGTCGCTGATTTACAAGATTCGCGAGGCCGGGTTGCCGTCGCGCCGGGCATCTCTTCGGGCCGCACACGACGCAGAGACGAAATCGAGTCCATTCTGAAGGACAGGCCGAGTCGCGTCGATTGTGGACTTTTTGGTTTTTGCACTTCTGTTCTGAATCTTCGAGTCCCTATAACTTAATTAATATCAATAAGTTACTAGTCATGTGAGTGTCATTCTCGCTTTGTCATCATCACTGTATTCAAGTTCAGTATCCGGCCAAATTTCGGAACAGGCCGTTTAGTGTTCTTGCGGGCAGTTACCACAACTGTTCCTAAATTGGTCATCCCACCAGTATTACCTCTCGGATAGCCCCTTTACTCTCAGAACTGCCGCAGTCCACGGGGGTAAGTCGATGAGGAACGGTCTAGCGGAGACCGTCTTTGGCCAGGTCAGTCAGTTCCGCGCAAATCGAATCAAGAACGGGGAGGAAACGCTCCTCCTTGCTTTGGTGCTTTTTTTCTTAGTGATCTTGGATGGCTGCGCTGGTTTAGTGTCCGGCCAGCAACAATCCACCACGGCCAGCTTTCAGATCTCGCCCGCGAGTGTGAGTTTCGGGAAAGTCACGGCAGGCCAAAAGGCCACGCAATCCGTAACGGTCACCAATACCGGGACCGCGGCTGTGCTGATTTCGGGTGTAAGTGCGAGCGGAACTGGTTTCAGTGCGAGTGGTGTAACCACATCACAGACGGTGAACGCAGGGCAGAACGTAACGCTCACTGTCAGCTTTGCGCCGCAGTCGGCTGGCGCAGTGACGGGATCGGTTACCATTACCAGCAACGCGAATGGATCGCCGCTGACGATCTCGCTCAGCGGAACCGGGGTGCAGGCCGCCTTGACAGCGACCCCATCCGGCGTGAGCTTTGGTAGCGTACCCGTGGGCACAAGTACCTCCCAAACCATTCAATTGAGCAACAGCGGAACCGCCGTGCTCACCATTACCCAGATGAGCGCTGCCGGAAGTGGATTCAGCACGGGAACAGTGACATTGCCAATATCGTTGAATCCGGGGCAATCCACGACCTTCAACGCGCAGTACTTGCCAACGGCGACGGGAACGATGGCTGGAAGCATCTCCATCATCAGCAACGCGCCAACTTCTCCGAATTCGCTTGCGTTGAGCGGGAACGGGGTTGCGGCGATACTAACGCTCGGCTTCAACCCGACGAGCCTTAGCTTCGGAAACGTGAACACAAGTACCACTTCGTCGCAAAGTGTGACCATCACGAACACCGGCAACGCGAATGTCTCAATTTCCCAGATCAGCGTGGCTGGAACTGGATTCAGCCTCGCTGGTGCTTCCACACCTGTAACTCTGACACCCACGCAGAACCTGACTTTCACTGTGGTCTTTGCTCCAACCGCCACTGGAGCCGTCAGTGGCAGCGTAAGCGTTACGAGCAATGCTTCCGGTTCACCGGCAATGATCACGATCTCGGGAAGCGGGATACAGGCTACCTCGCATTCCGTTGCGCTAACTTGGGGCGCGAGCACCTCGACGGTGTCCGGATACAACGTCTACCGAAGTACGACGAGTGGAAGTGGGTATAGCAAGCTAAATGGGGCGCTTGTCGGAAGCCTGAACTATAGCGACACAACCGTCCAAAACGCGACGACCTACTACTACGCGACTACCGCAGTGGATTCTAGCGGGAACGAAAGCGTTTACTCGAACGAGGCGCAGGCCATTATTCCCTAGGCCGGCGCGAGTATCAACTAATCCTTGAGCGTGTTCGAATCGAGGGGCATCTCGACCGATTCCCCCCGGTGCAATCGGGCATAAATCCAAACGAGGGATTGCGCAACGAGTGCGCCGAACGCGTCGATGGCCACATCGCGCGGACTCGCGTGGCGGACAGGCACATAGGATTGGTGCAATTCATCGAGTGCGGCGTAGGCCACGGCAATCAGCAGCGTGATGACAGCCCAATCTAACCGCCAGCCGCTGCGACCGCCGCGCACACCATGAAAAACAGTAATACTGAAGACACCAAATTCGGTGATATGGGCCAGCTTGCGGATGCCGATATGCATGAGATGGAGCATACGGGGGCCGGCCGCAGGGAAAATCCAGCGGAGGATTGGCAAAATAACGCGCGCAGTCTGCTCATCGCTGAAGAAATGAGTGGAGAAGAGAGAGATAAAGAGAGCAACGCAGAGTGCAGGTATCCAGTATTTGATGTTTTGGACCATAAAGTTTATTGCACACGGAAATATTGTCGGAGCAACACTTTGCAAGGGAACACGGGTTAATTCTTACTCTCGTTTAGCGGGGAGGCTTTTTCCAGTGTAGCGAGCAGGCCCATGGCGCAGGCCGGTACGGGGACGGCCTTATTAAAGACGATGGCCTTCGCGCTCACCCCTTTGCCATAAAGATTCTTGTTGGCGCCGTTGTCCGGGCGGAGGGTGGAACCTGCAAGGGAAATGCCCGCGAACAGTCCTCGTGCTCGGGAGTAGGAAAGAATTTCGGCTCGTAGGGTGACATCGGTTTCAGCGGAGGACGTTCGGCCAACCGGGCCAGCGGCCGCGGTAGCGTTGCCACCGAGCTTGACCTTGCTCGTGAGAATGCTGGAAGCAGAACGTTGGCTCATGAGGAGAAGAACGAAGTCGGTGGCATTTCCGCCAAACTGCAAACCTGCGCTAGCGCCTGCGAGGGCCATCATCGTCGGGGCACTCCAGGAGCCATGGAACGTTTTGCGGCCGCGACAGGTCATCACGCCGCGGCCGTAGCTGCTGCCCAAGCCGAAAGGAGAACTTCAGGACCGACGGCAGAATGACGACGCAATCGGCCTTTGTCGAGAACGCTCTTAGGAATACTGTCGGGAGCGTCGAGAATCTCCTGCATCACTTTCCCAGCGTTTTCAACGCGATCTTGTTCTTTGTCCTGCGCGAATGTAGGAAAAACGAGTGCGAGAGCCACGCTGATAACGAGTAGTGTCTTCTTCATTCTTCATCCTCAGATGTTTTGTATACGCCTCGGGAGCCGCATCACAGATTGACAGATCACACGGCCGCCTGCAACGCGGTTCCAAGCAGTGAAAATCGGGTGGCGGGGTTCCTTCTTACGGCGCGATGCGATTGTCAAGCGGCACACAGGGCGGGGATGGTTACAAAAGAAGCGAAACTTCTCTTTGTTGACGCGGCCAGCCAAGGTTTGTTATTTCTCATGCGATCTGGCTACAGACGAATACAATGCTTCGGGACGCAAAGGCGTAGTCGGTTTAGTATTGATTATCCTAAAGTTCCACCTTAAAATACTCACATGCGGTACATCCCTCGAAAGCTGGACAAGGTGGTCCGACAAGCCGCCCGAGATTTCCCCGCGGTGGTCATCACCGGACCGCGCCGCTCTGGAAAGACGACTCTTCTCCGCCAATTGTACCCCAAGGCTCAGTACGTGCTTTTAGAGGATCCCGATATTCGGGGGCGCGTTCTCAGTGACCCGCGTACCTTCCTCGAAGAGCTACACCCTCCTGTCTTATTAGACGAAATTCAGAATGCTCCCGAACTGCTGAGTTACGTGCGTACGCTTATTGATGCGGCACCCCGCCGGAAGGGGCAGTGGCTGTTCATCGGATCGCAGGAAGCACCGCTGATGCAGGGTATCAGCGAGTCTATGGCTGGTCGGGCGGCCGTTTTGCAACTTCTGCCTTTCAGTATCACCGAGAGTCCAAAGGTGAACATGCTTTATGGTGGTTTCCCAGAGGTACTCGTTCGCCCGAAATCCCGAGCACTTTGGTTCGCTTCCTACCTTCAGACCTACTTGGAGCGAGACGTCCGAGCCATCTCAAACATTCGTGACTTAGTGACGTTTCGTCGATTTCTGGCAATATTGGCTAGTCGGCACGGTCAGATTCTTAATAAGACCGATCTAGCCGCTCCACTCGGGATCTCTGTCCCGACCATAAGCGAGTGGTTGCACATTCTCGAAATCACTAATCAGGTCATCATTGTTTCTCCGTACTTCGAAAATCTTGGGAAACGACTTATCAAATCGCCAAAGATCTATTGGAGTGACCCTGGCCTCGCATGCTACCTCTTGGGAATTGCATCGCAGGCTGAACTTCAGCGCTCACCTTTTTTAGGGCAATTGTTTGAAGGTTTTGTCGCTTCCGAAATAATTAAGAGTCAAGTCAATCAAGGAGCAAGGAAAGAGCTCTACTACTTCCGCGATCAACAGGGCCTGGAGGTTGATTTTCTTTTGCCAAAAGCGAATGCCGAGCTGTGGTTTATTGAATGCAAAGCCGGGAAAACTGTCCCTACCGCCGCCGCTCCACTTCTCTCGCTGCGCCGTATGCTGGAAAATCGCTCAACACGCTTGATAATACTGCACGGTCGGTCGTTCTCTGCCCCAGCCACAAGGGCCGTCGCTAGCGGAGTGGAAGCGATTGACTTGGAACAATTTGTGGGAGAGCTGACTGGCGGCCACCAAGTGTGACGTTCTTGCGTGCGGGATCTTGCACCACTCGAGTCCACCGCGAAGAAGCCGGTGTTGGAGGTCTGCCAGTTTGGCCTCATCCACGTCAGGAAGGATCATGGGAGTTCCAGAGGTCTCTCCTTGCGTCCGACGAGTGTGTCTCTGAATTCTCTCGAAGCACGCAGAGTGGAAAAGCCGGTTGCTCGCAACCGGACCCTCGCTCGTGGAGAACGCCCGAAAATTCACCTTCGGAACAAGCTTGGTTTTGTCGTCACGCTGGCACGATGGTTAGCTGAAAGACAAAACAATGACGCTAGATCGAGAGAATTGAATCAACTCGAAAATGCATTCGACGACAGCGGCCCCGTGAAGGAAGAAGTGTTCTACCGCCCGCTTCGACCGAGAGCGAGGGGGAATGGCCGAGAATGAATCGAACAGAGAACGCATTGCACTGGAATCTGCTGACGGACATGAGGCTGGAGCACCTTCAATATGCCCGTTGAGAATGTGGGCGGGCGGCTTCCTTTACCTGGAAAGAGTTTCTAGGCAAACTCGAAGGGATGCTGAAAGAACCGCTCGAGCTTTGTGCGGTAACCTTACCCCTCCACGTGAGTGCAAGCGCGAACAGTTGTGCAATCATTTGGCTCTACGTCCTAGCCGAGAAGATTTGTTGCGGAGGGCGAAACGAGGGATTTCAAGATAAACTGGTGCGCGATGGTGAACGAACTACACGGAACGAGATTTTTTCCAAATCAAGGGTGGCAGTTCCAAGTTGGCGACGCGGCGCAGATATGCCATTGCTTGTGCTGCCGCGCGGTCTTTTCCCTGTTCGATATCATCCACGGCTTCGGAAGGAGCGATCCAGTTCTTTGCGTTTACGTTGTAGACGGACGCCTGCACTCCAAGTGCGCTATGCTCTGAGAATAACCTCAGGTGTTCGCCACCTACTTTGACTTCAGCCCAGACGCCTTGATCCAGCATCAAATAATCCTCCGTGTACGAGACGACGCGCTTCCCGTGCTCGAGACGCAACGCTCTTGTGTGCGCGGAAGTTGATCGCTATCCCCTCTTGTCACACTTGGGACAAATACAGTGCGCGTTGTGGTTTCCTCCAAGCTTTCCACATATTGGACAGTTGCAATGCGAAAAGTGATCCCCTCCCAGTTTCTGGCAGTGCGGACAGACACAATGGGAATAATGCTCGCCACCAAACTTGTGGCAGACAGGGCAAACACAGTGCGCATAGTGTTTGCCTCCGAACTTTTAAGTTCTTTCGTTCGTGTCATTGAAACCTCCTTTTGGGTCCGCATACTGAACTCTGTCACACATCTGCAGGACCAAATGGGAATATGTCCTTCGCCCTTGGCCAAAAGACACCCCAGCAAGCGACAGAATCAAAATGGTCTTTTTCATTCGGCGTCCCTTACGGGGAGCGGCGGGCGCAAACATGAAAGCCCACGCGGCTTTTACAATTTTCGAGCTGCCGCCACTAGAGATAAAGCCAGAGCTCCCAAACGGTCGCAGTCCGATCTTTCCTAGGGCAGTACCGTCCCTTGTTGTAGTGGGAGCCCCTCATATTCAATGTACGCGCATGTCTTTTATGAATATGTGACGGGGCTCACCGACTCGAGGGTCATTAAGTGCGGGTTACTTGGTTGGATACCTCAATCCCCTTCGGCCTGGAGATGCCAACAGGGCGACCCAAGATTAGATACTTTACTGCCGGTAGCCGGCGCCATTGGACTACTTCCATGTCCAATCATCTCCAGCCAAGTACAACTGAGTGCAAAGTCGAAGGACTGGGGCCGGGAACCAAAAAAGCAGCTAACTGTCTGGACTGAGATAGTTGTTTTGCTCGCCAGTAACACGTGGCAAGAATCGCGAGTTTCGGGGTTCGGGCTTCACAGGCTGAGGCCGCCTTTTTTGTTTCTGTCAAATTTGTTGCTGCGATTGTTAGCGCTACTTTCGTTGCTAGGAGCGACCGAAGCTGTCTCCGCCCTGAAGCGTTATCTCCAGCAGGATCTTGAATCCGATTCCAAACAACCCGTTCGGCAAGGGATCGCGTCGTACCACCTCTGTCAGGTATTCCCTGGTCATACCTGAGGGTTCATTAGAGTGAGGCATGGACACAAACAGACGCATGCCCACCTCGTAAGTGGGCTCGCTAGAATGAAAATAAACTCCCGTCCGCGAAACGCTGCGTGTACTGCGAATATCATTGAATGGTTTAAGTTCTGGATCTGATGGCCGGATGCGCATCAGTTGGGTGAACTTGCAACGGCGGCTGGAGCGCCGCTCCACGCGCGACGGCAGTGCCGGAGACCCACCCGGTGCTGAATTTGTTTTCGGCAAGAAATCGAACGCGGACGCCATTCTCTGTCACCTTTCCTAGTCAGACTAACGCTTGAGGGGTAAAGGATAGATGCATCATCTGACAAAACCTATGGTGAGGACGTACCCAGAGTACTGGTAAGCCAGATGGCCGCTAACGGGTGAGACTCTTCCATCGGTTTCTCCGACGTCCTGGACGTGATTGTTCGTCCTCAGCCCCCCGCGCCAGCCGAAGCCGCTCGCGAGGAAACGTTCTTGTCAACCTGTTTCGTCGCGCTCCGGTCGATTTCGATCGAGCCTTTGAAGTCCGCGCCGTCTTCGATCATGATCTGTGCTGTTGTCAAATTTCCGATCACCGAACCGTCCTTCCTGATCTCGATCCGTCCCTTCGCACGCACATTCCCCTTCACGTAGCCGTATACCACGACGTCATGGGCGTTGATGTCCGCAATTAGCTTCGCCGTCGCTCCAACCGTCAATTTCCGATCCTCAAGTTCTATCAGGCCTTCGACCGAGCCGTTTATAACCAGATCCTCCGTGCCAGTAATGTCGCCCTTGATATGCAGGCTCGACCCCAGCCACCCGGCGGACGGGTCTCCTGGCGATTCAGGTAGGCGCGTCGTGTTGGTGCCCTTCTTGTCACTCGGCAAACTCTTCGATTCCGGGGCCACAGTTTCTGGCGAATCCGGTTTCTTCGTATTCCACATCGGACCCTCCTAGGGACATGACACCCCGTGCCTATATCACGACGGAGTGGGTCGACTAGCTCCCCTGTTCCAGGTTACGGGAATCCTCTGCAAGGCTCAGGGTTGCTCTGAATCGTACTCCAGTGATCCGGGCGCATCAAGGCGCGCGTGCTGAGAATGCTGAGAAGGTTTCCGAGCACTGCTGTTTTCGGAACCCAGAGGCCCACCCCTTGCACAGATTGAGTTGGCGAAGTGTAGGAGTTTTTGTACAGGCGGGTCAGAGGATAGAACATCTTCACGGTGAATCTCACTAGTGGCCAAATAGTTGAGGAATTCACAGTGGCGGGGCGCCTTCGACAATCTCGCGCACAATTTCCCTCGCCCGCTTTTCGTTGGCCGCTGACACGCAAATCTTCGTTTGTTCTCCCGGGTTCTCCAAGTGAATTGGAATTTTATTCTCCTGCATCGCCGCTGTAAGAAACTGCGCGATGCGATCGTCATTCCCGCTCCATACCTCCACCGGGAGATGTTTTTCAGTGGCCACGACGAGCGGCGACTGTTCGACAGCCGCACCGTCCTGGGCCGGAATTTCAACGTTCTCAAGATCTTCATCCAGAAGCTTCTCGAGGATCTCTTTTGCGGCGGGGAGATCGAGCGACAAAACGGCGACCTCGAAGCCAAAGCGGGGCTTCCAATCGATAGGGAGTGGATCGGCTGTCAGCGCGACCTGATCGTCACCTAGTGTCTTGTTGGAGAACGGAATATCCGCTGCTCGAAGTCGTTCGAGCAACACCCAGTGCAAGGCTGGATTCTCGCCAGCCCACAGCATGACAAGAGACCCTTGGGGGCTAGGTTTCGATGACATGAGTTCCTCCTTTACGGTGAAATTCTCTGCGGGCGTGCCGGCGACGGAGCAACTTCTCGGGCGGGGTCCTTCGGTGTCCAACAGACGGAGAGGGACAACCACAAGCATAGTCTACTACGTCTGCTGACGCGTCGGGGTTTGGTCTCGAAGAATCAAGTCCGTGTGCGCCAAGTGTCTAATATTGTACAGACATGAAAAATCTCTCCTGATATTTGTTGTTAGAACACCCTCAGAACCCCCTCTTGGGGCGGCTGTTGATTGCGACATGGTGGTTGCCGCCCCAAGATATTGCCAAGGTTGGATATGTCGTCGAAATCTGAACCCGACCCCGAGCCCGGGAATCGAGCCTCTGCTCTTTACGGAAGTCCCGATCAGCGATTCTAAGGGAGAAGAAAAGAGGGTTGCGGCCGCCGCAGGCTTCGGCAGCGGCATGGGCGGATCGGAATAGACGCTGATCCATTTGCGGGCGGTTGCTTGCGTACGCCTAGACGGCCCGAACAGCTTCCGGTTTGGATTGCCAGTCTTGTCCTCGTTAAGGGGGGTTTTTATGACTATCGCTTCAGGGAACGTTTTGAGCAGCAACCTCCGACCGCTATGTTCGCGTGACGACCACGTGATGAAATACGAGTCTGGAGACTCCAGGGCAGACACCGGGGAGCAAGCCTCGTACCACTGCGGTTCCGAAGGATGCAGCGTTCGATATAACTCAACCGAGGGATATTTCATGCTCCTGGGAAATCCAGGCCACACTTACACGGTCGACGAGCCCGGTGTAAACACAGTGACATGCCCTGCACACGGTCGCTGGTTGTACCGCCGAAGGAATGTCGATACGGAAACGGGTGTGGGATGGAGTTGTGGTGTCGACGGCTGCGAATATGACTTCGATGCCAAGACGAAGGGCGATTGGGTCAGGACCTAGCGAAGAGCCAAAGACACCGGGAGAAAGCAAAAAAACAGACTCGACTCCGACCCGCCCTCTCGTGGACGGAGTTAACCAACGATCACTCCATGGTGTGACTCCTGCCCTTGTGCTCCATTGGCATTGGGACTAGCTCTTTAACCAAGGCTCTCTCTGCCACACGCAACCCGATCAGAGTAGAACGGACGCCATTTTCTAATAGAATAAGGAAATCTGCGATTTCTTGCGCCAAAAGGCGGGAGGATTATATGACCACATTCGACCAGCAGGTGGTGGCCGCCAAGCAATGGTTCACGAACCCCCGGTTCGCAGGCATACAGCGCCTCTACTCTCCGCGTGAAATCGCCGAGCAGCAGGGTACGATTTCGAGCGACCATACCGTCGCGCGGGACACTGCCGAGGCGTTCTACGCGCGCCTGCGCGAGTTGTTCGAGCAGCGCAAGCAGATCACAACCTTTGGTCCCTATTCGCCGGGCCAGGCCGTTACGCTGAAACGGATGGGGATAGAAGGCATCTACCTTGGCGGCTGGGCGACCTCCGCCAGGGGTTCGCTCTCCGAGGATCCAGGGCCGGACCTAGCGAGCTACCCGTTGAGCCAGGTGCCAGACGAGGCAGCTGGACTTGTCCGCGCGCTTCTCACGGCCGACAAGAACCAACACTTCGCACGCATCCGCATGAGCGAAGAAGAGCGCAAGGCGACTCCGGCTGTCGATTATCGACCCTTTATCATCGCCGACGCTGACACGGGCCATGGTGGGGATGCGCACGTGCGCAACCTGATCCGTCGCTTCGTAGAGGCAGGGGTTCCGGGCTACCACATTGAAGACCAGAAGCCTGGAGCGAAGAAGTGTGGTCACCAGGCCGGCAAAGTCCTCGTTGCTGAGGACGAGCAGATTAGGCGCCTCAACGCGGCCCGCCTGCAGCTCGACATCATGCGGGTCCCAGGCATCATCGTGGCCCGGACCGATGCGGAGGCGGCGACGTTTCTCGACAATCGTAGCGATGAGCGAGGCCAACCCTTCATCCTCGGAGCAACGAATACGGACCTGCCAAGCTACCGAGTTGCCTATTTGGCCATTCTGAAAAAGCTATTCGAGCTGCGGGTTGAGGTCCGTGGACACCTCTTGTTCGCCGTGTCAGAGACCGAGTACCAGGCGACGTTTGCTTGGCTCGAGCGGGTCGGACTGATGTCGATGATTACGGAGACTGCCAAGGGCCTTGAGCTTGCGTCTCTGGCGGAGATCGACGCAGCGCTCGAGAAGATCGGCACGCGCTATATGGAAATCTGGCAGGCAGAAGCTGGGCTGAAGACCTATGGCCAGGCCGTCGCCGACGTGATGGGATCGCGTATCGAGGAAGGCGTACGCTTCGACATGAATGTCGAGGAATGGTTGGTGTTCTCGAAGCGCGCTTCCTTCTATGATGTGCGCGAGCGGGCGAAGTCCATGGGCATCCAGGTCGCCTGGGATTGCGAGCTGCCCAAAACCCCAGAAGGCTTCTACCAAATCCAGAGCGGGATCGATTATGCCATTGCTAGATCACTGGCAGTGGCACCCTTTGCGGACTTGCTGTGGATGGAGACCAAGACGGCCGACTTGAAAGACGCAAGTAAGTTCGCGCATGCAATCCATGCCGAGTATCCCGACAAAATGCTCGCTTACAATCTGTCGCCTTCGTTCAACTGGGACACCACGGGCATGAGCGACGAGGAGATGAAGCGGTTTCCGGAAGAGCTCGGAAAGCTTGGCTTCGTGTTCAACTTCGTCACTTACGGTGGACACCAAATCGATGGTTTGGCCGCCGAGGAGTTCGCGACTGCGCTAAAAGAGGACGGGATGCTGGCACTGGCGCGCCTGCAACGCAAACTCAGATTGGTGGAGTCTCCTTATCGGACGCCTCAAGCCTTAGTGGGAGGACCAAGACTGGACGGCGCATTGATGGCTTCCTCGGGACGGACGGCGGCAACGAAGGCGATGGGCAAGGGATCGACGCACTACCAGCACCTCGTTCAGACCGAGGTTCCCCCCAAACTGCTGGGAGAATGGCTTGCCGAGTGGAGGAAATGCTGGAAGCATCCAGCAAAGATCCGGGTTGAGCTGCGCCCCCACACGGCCGGATCGGAACTCTTGGAACTGAGCCTTATCGATGAACCCGGCGGCCAAAAGCTCGCGAACATCATCTTTGCCTCGGTTCAGGATCGTCGCGGCCGGAATTTCCTATCAGTTCGCGACCAGAACACCGTCGCTCCGTTGCGCAAGAAGCGAATGATGACACTCGTCCAACTATTTCTGATTCATCGCTACAAAGCCAGCGCCGTGCACTACGTCACGCCGACCGAGGATAACGAGTCCCAAGCACAGAAGATGAAGAGCATGGGAATCTTCTCTGATGTGCACACAGAAGTTGGGCAAATGATCGTCGCGAACGTCAACAAGTCGGTTGTCGACGAACTGCTCAAGCCTGACCGGATTGCCCTCTGGGAGATGATCCGGAAAACATCACCGCCGATGGTGCAGCCACCGAAAATAGCCCATCGCCACTCCTGAAAGGTCACATCATTACGAGGTGCTGCTTTACCAGATTGTCTGTCGGCTTGCAGCACTATGGGGGTATTCTCGCGCTGTGGAACGAACTCGAAGATCATTCAGTACGAGAAATTTCGGTCTTGCATGGCTCTTGTTCTCAATTGCCTTCGGTCTTCATGTCGGGGATGAGGTTGTGCATGACTTCATCGGTTACCACTGTAAGGCGATATTTCTCTACCTTCAGAACAATTTTCTCGTGAAGTCGTAAAGCCTCTTTGCTGGCAGTGCGATAAGCGAACGTCAAGAGGCAGGGCAGTTGGATAGACTGCCTATGGCAGAGCGTATTTTTCGGGCTGCTTATCGAATTTCTGCTTGCAACCAGAACAACAAAAGTAGAACGAATTCCCACGAAACTCTGACTTGTGCTTCGCTACGCTCACATCCACCATCATTCCGCAGATCGGATCTTTCGCTTCCTGCTTCAATACGGGCAACTGCGCCTGGGCCTTTGGCGCCGCCCTCGTTCCCTTCACCTGGATAATTTCGGCCAGAATACTGACCGCGATTTCCTCCGGCGAGGCGGCCCGTATATCGAGACCGGCCGGAGCCCGGACTTGGCTCAGCCGGTCGATGGCCACTCCTCGTTCCTTGAGGTAGTCCAGGATTTTGTGGGCCTTCACTTTGCTGGCGACAAACGCCACGTATGTTGCGCTAGTGAGAAGAGTTTTTTCCAGTGCCTCCTCGTCCCCTTCTCCCTGTGTGGAGACAACAATGAAAGTCTGGGGCGCGATCCTAATTTGGCTCAAGTCTAATTCCGTTTGCACCGAGTCACTATCCGGAAAACCTTCGCGGTCCGCACCTAGAGCCACGACGGAAACCGCGTAACCAATCGCCTTGCCGAGCCTCGCCAAGGTTTTCGCGACGGGAGAGCGGCCAAGAATCAGAATGTGAGGTTTCGGAAGGACTGGTTCAATATAGATGTCCAATGTGCCTCCACTGTGGCAAGTCATGGTGTAATCCACTATGCCCTCCTCCGGGGATGATGAAGGGCTGATACGAATCAAACGGGGTTGACCGTCTGCCAGCGCCTTCAAGGCTTCTTTGACCACCACAGGCTGGGCGCAGCCGCCGCCTATCCAGCCCCAAATTTTGCCATCGGGGAAAATGATCGCTTTGTTTCCAGGCTTTCCCGAAATGGGCGCTTGATAACGCACAACCACGGCAATCGCAAACGATTGTCCGTCCTTCAACAGCTCATCGGCTTTGCTCAGGAACTGACCAAACATTATGGATCACCTTTCTGGGAGCTAAAGGTATCTTTCCAAAGCCAAAAGGCTCTCCAGATTATGCGCCGCGGAAAAAACATCGACATGCGGAAGAGCGGCACTCATGCCACGCGTGACGGGCGCATAGTCTTCCAGTCCCAACAGGGGATTCAGCCAGATGAGCTTCCGGACTCGGCGTCTGGTGTCACGGAGTTCGCCAGCCAGCAACTCCGGCTCGCCGGTGTCCCAACCGTCACTCAAAATGATGAATACAGTACTGGGTGAAAGCAATCTCCTGCCCTGCTGACGGTTGAAGTCTCGAAGCGAATCACCAATCTTTGTACCACCTGCCCATCCTGCGGCTCTCTGGGAGAGTCCTCGCAGGGCGTCCGGCAAATCCCTCGTGCGGAGCAGATCGGTGATCTCAACAACGTTGGTACTGAAAAGAAAAGTATTCACACTCTTGAAATATTTCTGGAGCGCGTAGGCAAATCTCACCAGAAACAAGCTGTAGGAATTCATGGAACCGCTGACATCCAGAAAGATTACCAGCTTATGCTTCCGCGGTTTTCTCCCACGGAAGGCCAGCGTAATAGGATCGCCGCCACGAGGGATACTTCGCCGAATGGTCCTGCGCACGTCTACACTCTCTCTGAGATTCTTGATCTTGCGCCTTCGTGAGAGCCGCAGGCTCATCTTGCGAAACAAGCGCGTCGAAATCTGCTCAAGTGCGAGCAGGTCATCGACCGGCACATCGGCTAAGTCTACCTTTTGCAGTCGCTCCTGGGCGCTTGCGCCCGAAACCGATTTGCCTCCACCTTCTGCCTGTCCAGCATCACTACCGGACAAGCCCACCAGCGCTCGGGAGCCGGCTTCTGGCCTAAGGGCGTTGAACCTGGGTTCATGGCCTACTTTCGAATCAGTGCCTGATGTGCTCTCTCGAGAGCTCAAAAACAATTCGAAGATCCGAGTAAATAGATCCCATTCCTCTTTCGACGAACAGAGAACTGCCCGCAGAGCCAATTCGAGCACTTGCAAGTCCACGAGGCCGATCGCTTTGGCAGCTTCGAGTGCTGACAAAGTCTGCTGCACGCCGTTTGAGAAGCCCTTTTTTCTGGCGAATTGACAGAACTCAAGGATGGAAAAGGCCGAGTGAACTTGTTCTGGCTGTGGCATTCTGACCTTCCACCGGTGCTGCAATTTCGCTGTTCCGCTGCACACACCAATTGAGCTTAAGAAAGCATTTTCTCAATGCCGGCAGCCTTTAACTTGTTGCCGTCATCCAAGGATTTCGCCACGCAACCCAGGGTTTCTTCTACCGTTTGGACATCCAGCCGGTGTTTTCCCAAGGACATCGCGGACTGGGCGCAATCGAGAGTTTCTGTCACTCCGGGCGGCTTCGCGAGATCCAGTTGGCGCACGGCCTGAACAAATCGCACCACCTGGCTGCCAAGCTCTTCTTCGATGCCTGGCAGCCTGACGCGGACAATCTTCATTTCTTTTTCATAGCTGGGATAGTCGATCCAATGATAGAGGCAACGTCTTTTCAGAGCGTCACTCAGTTCCCGAGTCCGGTTTGAGGTAAGAATGACATAGGGAAGGTGTTTGGCCTTGATTGTGCCCATCTCGGGCACGGTAATTTGAAAATCAGAGAGGAGCTCGAGAAGAAAGGCCTCAAAGGCCTCGTCCGCGCGGTCGATTTCGTCGATAAGCAAAACGGGCGAAGCCTCTTCGGCAAGAATGGACTGAAGCAAAGGGCGCTCGAGAAGAAACTCCTTGCTGAAGATGTGCTTTTCCTTTTCTTCAACGGTCCGCTCGATTTTTTCCTCGATTTTGATGGCCAGCAACTGCTTCTGATAGTTCCATTCGTAAACGGCAGAGTTGACATCCAGTCCTTCATAGCACTGCAGCCGGATGAGACGGGTCCCCAGCATCGAGGCAAGCACCTTGGCCACTTCCGTCTTGCCCAGTCCCGCGTGTCCTTCGATGAGCAACGGTTTCCTTAGTTTGATGACCAGGTAAACGGCGGTCGCCAAGGCGCGGTCGGTGACGTAACCCAGCCCCTCGAAGCGCCGGAGGAGGTCATCGACGTCGTTGATTTGCTTGCACTCGGGAGTCATTGGGGAGGTCGGCATGATCAGTCCGTTTCCCATGAAAGGATAGAGCCAGCTTCAAGCGGCTAAATAGTCGCTTTATCGCCTGCCACACGAGCGAAATAGCGCTGATCGGTTTGGCGGTTGTTTCCGCGGCAGGTGCTGAAGCGTTTCCGAGCCCTTCAAGACGAGTCTCGAAGTTCCTGGTGAATTCTGCAAACATAATGTTGGAGACTTCGGTGATGACCCGCGATCCCATCTGCGCCAGGATGCCCACTACATTCAGCTCGGAAATGCTCGTAACTTCGGTACCGCCATTGTCAAGAGCGCGGAGTTTGCCAGTCATCTTCATGGAGGCGCTGCCGCGGCCCCGGACATCCTGTCCTTTCCCCAGGATTTCTATTTCATGGTTCTGCGGGTCCAGGCGAACAATGGTCACTTCACCTTTATAATCGGTAACGCTGGGCCCCACTTTTACACTGATCGCGCCCTTGTAAGTTTTCTCATCGACCTGTTCAGTAATTTGTGCGCCGGGCACACAAACGGCGACCTTCCTCGGATCGCTCAGGAAGCTCCAAACTTTATCCAGCGGTTCTTTCACCTGGAACGTTTTCTCGATTCGCATTGCCACGGAGCTAGTTCACCCCTTTCTCCTTTAAAACCTTCCATACCTTCCACGGGGTAATGGGCATGTCGATGTGCTTGACCCCCAGATGAGAAAGGGCATCCACAACTGCATTTACAAAAGCGGCTGGAGATCCGACGTTCGGAGATTCTCCAACCCCTTTCGCCCCAAAGGGATGGTGAGGAGACGGCGTGCAAGTGCTACCCGTTTCCCAATGGGGTGTTTCCACCGCCGTCGGAATCAGGTAGTCCATGAAACTACCGCCCTGCACATTGCCGTTTTCGTCGTAGTCGATCAGCTGCATGAAGGCGATGGCCAGGCCTTCCGTCAAGCCGCCATGGATTTGGCCTTCCACAATCATCGGGTTGATGACGTTACCGCAGTCGTCAACGGCCACGAAGCGGCGAACCTTTACCTCTCCGGTACCCTTGTCGATATCAACCACGCAGATATAGGTCCCGAAGGGGAAAGTGAGGTTCGGCGGATCGTAATAATTGACGGCTTCCAGCCCAGCTTCGAGGCCGGCGGGAATATTTGTGTAAGCAGCAAAAGCGATTTCCTGGATGCTCTTGGACTTACTGGGCGCGCCCTTCACAAAGAACTTGCCGGTTTCCCACTCCAAATCGTCCTCGCTGCACTCCAGCAAATGAGCCGCAATCTTTTTTGCCTTGTCCCGAATTTTCCGTGCGGCCATTGCCGTGGCCGCCCCTGAAGTAGGCGTGCTGCGGCTGGCATAGGTTCCGAGGCCGTAGGGTGCGGTGTCGGTGTCGCCCTCCTCAACGACCACATCCGAGGCCGGTATTCCCAGTTCCTGGGCGACGATCTGGGCATAGGTAGTCTCATGCCCTTGTCCCTGGCTCTTGGTGCCCATACGGCAGATCGCTTTTCCCGTAGGATGGACGCGGATCTCAGCGCTGTCGAACATCTTGATGCCGGCGATATCAAAAGTGTGGGCAGGACCCGCTCCGACGGCTTCGGTGAAGCTCGAGATGCCGATGCCCATCAACTCGCCTTTCTTCCGTTTCTCTTCCTGCTCTTTCCGCAGTTGAGAGTAACCCACCATCTCCAGCGCCTTATTCAATGCCCCTTCGTAGTTCCCGCTGTCGTAGGTCCAGCCCAGTGGAGTTTTGTAAGGGAATTGGTCGGGCTGGATGAAATTTCTCCGGCGAAACTCGGCCGGATCGATCTTCAACTGGTTGGCAAGGACGTCGACCACGCGTTCGATCAGATACGCTGCTTCCGTAATTCTAAAGGAGCAGCGGTAGGCAATTCCGCCCGGCGCTTTGTTGGTATACACGCCATCTACTTCGCAAAAAGAAGCGCCAAAGTCATAAGAGCCAGTGCACATGCTGAACAGTCCGGCGGGAAATTTGGTGGGCTGCGCCGCGGCGTTAAACGCGCCGTGGTCAGCGAGCGTCTTTACGCGCAGGGCTTTGACTTTGCCATTCTGGTCGGCGGCAATCTCCGCTGTCATGTGATAGTCGCGCGCGAAGCCTGTGGACTGGAGGTTTTCGGAGCGCGTCTCGATCCACTTCACGGGCACGCCAAGCGTGAGGGAAGCGACCACGGCACACACATAGCCGGGATAGATAGGCACCTTGTTTCCGAAGCCCCCGCCAATGTCCGGAGAGATAACGCGGATATTCTGCTCCGGGATGCCGCCCACGATAGAAAATAGCGTTCGGTGCGCGTGTGGCGCCTGGGACGTGAGGTAAACAGTGAGCTTTTCCGTGGCTCGATTGAAATCGGCAACGCAGCCGCAGGTTTCAAGCGGTGCAGGATGGCATCGCTGGGAGATGGCGTGCACACTCGCCTTTACCGCAGCGCTTTGAAACGCTTTGTCGGTGGCCGCTTTATCGCCGACCTCCCAATGAAAAATGTGGTTGGACTTCTCCTCGCGATCCTCGCGAAGGATGGGCGAACTGGGGTCCGTGGCCTTATGAGGGTCCACGAGGACAGGTAATTCTTCGTATTCGACCTCTACTAGCTCGGCTGCGTCGGCGGCCGTGTATTGATCGTGGGCGACGACGAAAGCAACTTCCTGCGACTGGAAGAGGACTTTGCCTGTCGCCAGCACCATCTGTTTGTCAAAGAATAGCGTTGGCATCCAGGCGAGGTTTGCTTTTGCAAGGTCCTCCCCCGTAATGATGGCCAGTACGCCGGGAAGTTGTTTGGCCTTCTCCGTGTTGATGGACTTGAGGCGAGCGTGCGCGTACGGGCTGCGCACCATGTGTCCGTAGACCATGGCCGGAAGATGGACGTCGTCCACATAATTGCCCTTGCCCTGGATGAATCTCGAATCTTCCTTGCGCTTTATCGAGTGGCCCATTCCACCGATTTCAGCGGACGTTTTAGTAATCACCTTGCCCCTCCTTGCGCCATCTTGCCGGCAGCATACTGGACCGCCTTCACGATATTCTGATAGCCCGTGCAGCGGCACAAATTGCCGGAGATTCCCCAGCGAATGTCATTCTCGGTTGGCTGCGCATTCCTTTGCAGAAGTGCGTAAGTAGACATCAGCATGCCGGGAGTACAGAACCCGCATTGCAAACCATGCTCTTGTTTGAAGCCTTCTTGCAGCGGGTGAAGCTTCCCGTCCTGGAACAGTCCCTCCACCGTAAGAAGGTCCGCTCCATCGGCCTGCACGGCAAACATGGTGCAAGATTTGACTGTCTTTCCGTTCAGGAGGATGGTGCAAGCGCCGCAGTTGCTCGTGTCGCAGCCAACGTGCGTGCCGGTTAGCGCCAGAGTTTCGCGGATGAAGTGAACGAGGAGAAGTCTGGGTTCCACCTCGGCTTCTCGCTGCTGGCCATTGATCTTGACGTGTACCGTTTGCTTTTTTGCCATTTGTCTCTCCCGATCGCCACAGCTTTTTACTTGCCAGCACGCTCAACAGCACGAGACAGCGCCCGTTTCGCAAGCTCTTTTACCAAAGCCTTCTTGTACTCGACCGGACCCCGCAAATCTGGACTCGGCGCCGACTCGTCGGCCGCAAGCTGCGCCGCCTGCTTGATAGTGGCTTCATCGAACTTCTTGCCGCGAAGGAATTCCTCCGCCTTCCTTGCCTTTACTGGAGTAGGGCCAACATTTGTCAAACCCATACCCGCTTTTTGACAAGCGCCCTTATCGTCCAGCGTCAGTTGAACCGCTACGGCAGCCGTTGCAAAGTCCCCAACCTTGCGCTCTAGTTTGAAGTAGGCGCCCCCGCTTCGCGCAGGCGGTACCGGTATGCGAATTTCCGTGAGGATTTCCTCGTGCTGGAGTGCCGTACTAAATAAAGAGACGAAGAAATTCTCGATGGGAATGACTCTCTCACCTTTTGGTCCGGTTGCTACCACCTGGGCACCGAGAGCCACCATGGTGGCAGGATGATCGTTAGCAGGATCACCGTGAGCCAGATTGCCGCCAACGGTAGCCATATTCCGCACCTGGGGATCCGCAATAACATGAGCCGTATCGAAGAGAATCGGATACTTGGAGCGCACCAGCGGCGCAGCTTCAAGCTCGGCTTCTCGCGTCAAGGCGCCAATCTTCAAGTAACCGCCCTCTTCCTTTACATACGACAGGCCCGCAATGCGATTAATGTCAATGAGAAAGCCCGGCCTGGCCAGCCTGAGCTTCATCATGGGAATCAGGCTCTGTCCCCCACTTAAAATTTTTGCCTCATCGCCGTGTTGTTGCAGCAGGGCGACAGCTTCCGGAACTGTTTTTGGCCGTAGGTATTCAAATGATGGGGGGATCATTCTCACCTCTCCTCTCTACTGCGATGTTGTTGAATCCTGGAATGGATGGGTACTACAGTGAAAAAAAGTCCACTCGGCAGTGAACAAGGAATTCGTGCGCTGTGTACGCCTTGTGCTCATTTCCGATGAGTTCGTGCCGCGTGTTGAAGTTTTCATGACCCAACCGCATTTTGGAGCCCGATTGACTTTGAAGATAGTTTGCCCGATCTAACGTCCTGACAGGATTGGTCTTCTTACCCACTTCCGCGGTGTAGCCTGAAATCAGTATCCCCGGACGACGGCGCCCCCCTAAAATCACCCACCGAGTTACCGCGGCAATCGGGAGTTCCATCTTTTGAGTCTCGGGCAATAATCATTGCCCTTATCAGGGATTCCCCGATGCCAGAGACTTGAGCTTCGAACAGACTATATAGTCCCCCAAATCGGTCTTTGTCCAGTTTGAAATTTGCCAACCCGGGTGGAGTGAAGCATGGGGAATTCTGGAAGAGGTCAGGCGCCAGGAAAAACGCGGCCGGCCGAAATGCCTTACTCGGCCAGCGCCCAAGAAGTCTAGGGAGCCGTCTGATTATTATGAGTCCGCTGACGGTGTCTCCAGTCGTCAATCGCCATCCGGATGGCATCGGGAGCAAGATTACTGCACAGCATTTTGTATTCGGGAATGCCGCCCAACGCGTCAGCTACGCCTTGCTTAGTGATTTCGTAAGCTTCTTCGACATGTTTGCCCAGAACCATCTCCGTCGCCACCGAAGAGCAGGCGATGGCCACCGCGCAGCCCATGCATTTGAATTTCACGTTCTGGATGATGTCATTCTCGATTTGCAGTGTTATCAAGACCGTGTCACTGTCCACCGGACTGCGGACGATGGCTTTGCCGGAGGGGTCGGATATGCTGCCCACGTTTCGCGGGTTGGCGTAATGCTCGCGAATTTTCTCGCTATACAAAGCTACTCCCTGGCCTGACTCGAAAAACAGGGTATATGATAAAGCATTAGCTATGTCTGCCGAATTTTACTCCAAGGTTGCAGAACTCGTCGGGCAGAGGAAACCCTTTGCCGTGGCTACGATCGTGCGCGTGGAGGGTTCCTCTTCCGCGAAGCCTGGTTCGAAAGCGATCATCGACGAACACGGCAAGATCGCGGCAGGATGGGTAGGCGGCGGTTGCGCAGAAAGCACCGTCAGAAACGAAGCCTTACAATGTATCGAGCTGGGGAGGCCTGAGCTCATTACTCTGGATATGACGGACGAGTTGCTCGGAGTCGGAATGCCCTGTGGCGGCAAAATGGAGGTTTATATCGAACCCGTTCTCCCGCAACCGGAATTATTGATCGTCGGCCACGGCCGGATAGCAGAGGTGCTAGCCACAATTGCACACCTCGTGAACTTTTCCGTTACCGTCAATGATCCAGGAGCCGACCGCGGCGCGCTTCTCCAAGCGATTCGTCTCGTCAATGAGGATTTCGATCTTACCGAGACCCCCATTGATTCCAAAACATTCGTTGTAATAGCGACCCTGCACAAGCAGGACCACGTCTGGCTGCAAAGGGCCCTGGAGGGCAATGCCGCCTACATTGCTCTCATCGCCAGCCGTCATCGTTCGAAGCTTGTGCTCGATTATCTTCTTGCGACCGGAATGCCTGCAGAGAAAATCGAACGGGTTTGGGCGCCGGCGGGCCTCGATCTCGGTGCTGCGACGCCAGAAGAAATCGCGCTTAGCATCGTGAGTCAAATGGTGGCGTTGCGTCGAGGCGGCAGCGTTAAAGCTCTCAAAGAATCCGACCCGACATCGAAGCGGGCCACCACCGACAAGGTAATTCAGCAGTGCGAAGGCGGCGGGACTCGCTGACGCTTGTGGCGGGTCTTCCCAGATTCAAGTTATCAGGAACCAGCCGCTGATTTGCCTGCACTCTTCTTTCGGCTCTCAACCACGATTTCGGCCAAAATGCTCAAAGCTATTTCTTCTGGCCCTTCCGCTCCGATGTCAAGTCCGGCAGGGGCCCGCACCCTCGCCAGTCTTTCAGGCGACTCGCCTCGTGACTCCAGGCTGCGGCGTATCTCTTGCGCTCGCTTCTTGTTCGCGACCAGAGCGATATAGTTGCTGTTTGTTTGCAGAGCTTGTTCGACGGCCTCCTCGTCAAATTTTCCACGGCTAGCCACAACCACATACCGTGCGGAGGCTGGAGGCAATTGCGAAAAATCGAGTGAATGAAGCAACCTGTGCGCCTCGGGCAAATCGGAAGATTCGACCAGGGGATCCACAACCGTTACCGTAAAATGCAACAACTTCCCCAACTTTGCCAGCGCTATCCCGACCGGCTCCCTTCCAACGATGATTAACTCACGTCCCGGCACGGGGTCTACCGTGCCGGGAGTTTCTCTTCCTCCCCGATTGGCTGTCTCAATCAGGACCTTCTCACTCACACTACCTGTGCGGAAATCGCGCATGAGCGCAACGTCGTCTTTGCTGTCCAGATCGAGGAGAATTCCAATATCTTCCACCGGCTGTTTGACGATTCCCTCCATGTGGTTGCCGAATATGGCCCGGCAGCCGATGTCTCCCGTGAGCGCCATGACCTCTGAAAAAACAGAGCGATCCAAAAGAACCGGATTGCCTCGGAAGCCCTTATAGGTTGGGACCACGATTTGTGCGTTTGATCGCATGTACTGGTCCATGAGGAGACCAAGGGTTTCCGGGCGGATGAATGGCTGGTCCGCCAACACGATGAACGCGGCGTCTACACCCGGAGACAATGCCGCCAGTCCAGCTCGCAAGGAGGTCCCCATCCCTTGCTGAAAGGATTCATTGAATACCACGCTAAGATTCACCGTGGAAATCTGCCCCTTAATCTTTTCTGCCTCGTGACCAAGCACAAGGACGATTTCCTGTACCCGAGAACTGCGAACGTTTTCTAGCACCTGGCCGAGCAAGGTGTTCTCCCCCAGTCGGAGTAGTTGCTTCGCTTCTCCCATTCGCGAGGACATCCCTGCCGCCAGAATTACCGCTCCGATTCGTGAATTGTTTCTTGCTTCCATGCACACCTCCGGGGGAGCCAGCAATTCCGAGTCTACACAGCATTAGGAATTTTGCGTAAGAGAAAGGCGTACATAGGACGTTGGCGCGTGTGGCACAGTCCTAAGCCAAACAGCCACGAGCTCCGATCGAGAAGCCTCGCAGGAATACCTGTGCAGTTGTGACGGCGTTTGCAGAAAGCTTCGCTCAGGTGCCGGCAAATTGACTGAGGGCCAGGCGCGCTTGGTCTGCAAGAGAAGACTTCGGATTCAGACTAATGGCCTTCTCGAGTTCGGCCTTCGCGCGCGTAGAATTATTCAGTTTTTTGTAGGTAAGTCCAAGGTGATAGCGGTAGAGCTGATTGTTCGGAACCTTCTTGATCGCTTCTTCGAATAGAGGCGCAGCAGACGAATACGCGTTATTGCTGTAGTAAGCCCAGCCCAGAGTATCCGCCGTGTTGGGGAGATCGGGCATTCCCTTACGGGCCGTTTGTGCAAGCGTCAGCGCCACGTTTACATTGCCACCGTGTTCCAGCATCAGGTAAGCAAGGTTGTTCGCCGCCAGCGGGTTTTCGGGCTGTAGGGTCAGCACTTTCTGGTAAGCGGTTTGCGCTTGTTGCCAGTTGCCCATGGATTCATAGGATTTGCCGAGCGAGAGATAGAGACGAGTGTCGTTCGGGGCAATTTCGAGAGCACGCTGGAAATAGGTCACCGCCTGGTCCTGTTTGCCGAGAGCATCCTGCACCTGTCCAAGCAAGGCGAGCGCATTGACATTCTTGGGGTCAAGCTCAATGGCCCGGGAAAGGGAATTCTGGGCCTGGTCTAACTGTTTGGCCTTCAGAAATAATTCGGCTTGCAGCAGATAGAGCTTCGAAGAGTTTGGATTGCGAGTAATCTGATCGCGAACAAGCTTCTGAGCATCAGCGGGTTTGTTTTCGAGAAGGTCGACTTGAGCAAGCTTGCTGACGGCTTCCATGGAGTCGGGGTCGAGAGCGAGAGCCTGGGAGAAAAGTTTCCTGGCGTCTGCAGTACGGTGCTCTGTCAAGCGTAATTCACCCAGCTTGAGATAGGGCAGAGCGTTATCCGGAATCATCTGCTGAACGTGTGAAATATCCCCTTCTGCACCCTTTAAGTCCCCTTGACCGAGACGAGCAGTGGCGTGGTCCAAGTATCCCTGGACGAGATTGGGCGAGTATTTCTTGAGCTGATTGCTGACATCCTCCAGTGTTCGCCAGTCGGAGCGCTGGGTTGCTGCCGCCCCCAGCGCGAGCCACGCTTCTGAAAAGTTTGGACGCAAGCGGACAGCTTCACGCCATTCACTTTCCGCTTGTTGCGGATTGCCTTTGCTCTGATAAGCCAAACCCAATTGATAATGGCCCGCTGCGTTCTCAGGAGCGCTTCTCAGGGCTTCCTGCAGCGTTGCGATGGCTTCGTCGGGTTTGTTGCGGCGAATTTGAATCTGTCCTTTGAGGATAAGAGCTTCCGCATCGCGCGGTGATTTTTTCAGGATGCCGTCGTCGAGGGTGGCGGCCTCGTCGAGACGGTTTTTGAGGATCAGGAGTTGGACATAAACCTTTTGGACGGACGAATCATTGGGATATTTGGCGGCAAGAGCCCCAAATTCCGTGAGAGCCTTGTCCGTCTGACCGCGCGCAAGATAGAGATCGCCGAGCATGCGGTAAGCGGCTGGATCGCCGGCCAATTGCTCCTTGGTTTCCGTGAGAACTTGTTCGGCCTGGGCTTCTTGGCCCTCGGCGAGATAGAGTCTCGCGAGCGCGGCACGTGGAGCGGCATCTTTGGGAGAAAGCTGGATGGCGGCCTGATATTGCTTCTCGGCTTCAGGCCAGCGTTTCTGTTGTTGGTAGAAGCCACCGAGAGTCATGTAGGCGAGGAGGTACTTGGGGTCAAGGGACTGAGCTTTTTTGAAGCTGGTTTCCGCGCTGCTTGAATCGCCGGAACGAGACTGAATTTGCGCCAGATTGAGATAGGTGGCTGGACGTTCTGGCGCTAAGCTTACGGCCGCGACCGCGGCAGTTACCGCGTCCTTGAAATTCCCGAGTGCCGCATCTGCATCGGACAGAAGCATTTGCGCGTCGGCATTCTTGGGATCGCTGCGCAGGATGAGCACGGCGCGATCCTTGGCTTCCTGGCGTTTTCCGCCTGCCAACTCCAACTGGCCGAGGTCGAGCTGCGCTTTCCAATTGTCCGGCTGCAGTTCGATCGTGCGTTGCAATTCCTGGTAGGCCGCGGCCCAGCTGCCCATTTTGAGTTGCGTAAGTGCCAGCTTGTAATGAGCCTCGGCGAAGCGCGGGTCGACTTGCAGGGCGCGGCCATAGGAGATCAGCGCTTCCGCATACTTTCCTTGATCGAAGTCGTGGTTGGCGCGTTCGAGGAATTTCTGCTTTTTGACATTTGGGTCGGTAGAACAGCCCAGAAGCAAAAATAAGAGAGCCACCAAAAAGAACGCCACCCTCAGGCTCGCAGGGCGAGGGAAGGACACAGATGGGAACAGTTTAAACATGGAGACTTTTCTCCAATTAACTTTAAAGTGCAATTTTGCACCCTTGGCCGGTAGAAGCAAGTCACAGTCCGCAGCTTTCATTAACCTTTGTAGAATGTGTATATTGACCGGGAATGCCCCTTCGCGGACGGGGTGTTCTGTAGGTTGTCCCACCCTCAGTCGCGCCATTTCACGAGGGGGTGGGGAAAAATAAGGAGAAATGGGGTAGAGTTTTTCCACTTTCTAAGTCGGAGGCAAGGGTGTAGAAGGGTAGGGGGATGGTTCCGCTGCTATCATTTCCATATGTTGTTGAATTTTAATGCTTTACCACGGGCCGAGGGCGAGGCGAGATGGCCCATTTGGTTTAGCGGTGGCACTCTCCGTGCTTTACTTGACTGGAAGCCTCCGGGCGCCTTGGCGAGTTGTGTGCTGACTCTGGGTAGACTGAAGCGAAAAATGAGGGCGTAAAACGATGGTAAGGAACGGTGAAATAGCGCTGGCAGACATCAAGCGGATTTTGCGTAGGCATTGGTGGATCCCCTTGGTCACCATGTCGCTCCTGGGACTCGCAGGCCTCGTCGCGACAATGGTTCTGCCAAAGAAGTACACCTCGACGACCGTGGTGCTCGTCGAACAGCCCACCGTACCGGTTGACATCGTAAAGCCTGTCGTTACCAATGATCTAAATCAGCGCCTCGCTTCCATGAAGGAAGAGATCCTCAGTCGCTCCCGTTTGCAAGCGATTATTGAGAAGTTCAACTTGTATCCCCAGAAGCGCGAAAAAGTTCACATTGAGGATCTGGTCGAAGAGTTCAGAAAGTCGGTGGAAGTCGAACTTATCCAACCGATGCAAGGTTCCGTCAACCGGCAGCCGCCCGGGTTTCACGTGAGCGTGACATTTGATAATCCGCAATTGGCCCAACAGATCTGCATTGAGATCACGTCCATGTTTATGGAACAAAACCTTAAGAGGCGTGAGCAACAATCTGTGGATACGACACATTTTCTGAGTCAGCAGCTCGATGAAGCGAAAGCGAGATTGGACGAACAGGACGCGAAGCTGGCGAAGTTCAAAGGCCAGTACCTCGGCTCACTTCCCGAAGAAGAACAAACCAACCTGAGCCTTTTGACTGGAATGAATACGCAATTGGAAGCCGTGACGCAATCACTGAACCGGGCGCAACAGGACAAAGTGCTGACAGAAACGATGTTGAGTGCACAAGAGGCCAATTGGAAGGCTACACAGAGCGGGCAACAAAATCCGGAAACCCAGGATCAACAACTCGCAGCATTGCAGGATCAGCTGACCACCTTGCTTTCCCGTTACACCCCGGAGCACCCGGACGTCATGAAGGTCAAATCCCAGATTGAGCAACTGAAACGCAAGATGGAAGAAGAGCCAGTGGCAAAGAAGCCCACTTCGGCCGCACAGGCGAGTTTGCACGAACCGCCGCAACTGCAACAATTGCGTGCCAAACTGAAGCAAGACGAACTGAGCATTGCCGAACTGACGAAACGGCAGAGTCAGATTCAGGAGCAGTCACGGGCAATTCAGGCGCGTGTGCAGGCGAGCCCGATCGTCGAGCAGCAGTTCAAGGAGCTGACAAGAAATTACCAAACCGCGCTCGAACTGTATAATGAGCTCCTGAAGAAGCGGGAAAATTCGGCGATGGCGACCGATCTGGAGCACCAGCAGCAGAGTGAAACATTCAAGGTGCTGGATGCGCCGAGTCTGCCATTAACACCCTCCTTTCCCAAGAAAATTGTCTTCGTGGGAGGCGGTTTAGGAGCCGGACTCGCCTTGGCACTGGGAATCATGTACCTCTTCGCGATCAGCGACAAATCGATGTATACCGAGCGAGACGTGGAGGTTTGCTTGCATTTGCCGGTTTTGGCGACGGTGCCGAGTTTTGAGGTTTCTGCCGCGGTAACGTCCGAACACGCGTTACGATAGTCGACCAGTGACTGGTTGAAAGTGATGTGACGATGACGATATTTGCGAAGGAAAGGACGAGATGAGCCGGATACACGAAGCCCTAAAGAAAGCCGCAACGGAGCGCTCGGCTCAGCTTGCCGGCAAACCTGTCGCCGAGTTGGTGGAGCTTGCCGGTGAGCGCCTGGTTGAGGGAGTAGTTTCTGGAGAAGCGCAAAGGGCTGTGGTTAGCCCAAGCGAACCAGGAATCCGCGCTTACAAAGAGCTGATCGCGAGATGCAAGAAAACAGAATGGAAAATGCAGCCCCGATACAGTGTATTTGCCGATGAAGCATTGTATCGACACGGAGCGGAAAGATTCCGCACCTTGCGGTCGAGACTTTACCAGATTGCGGCGACACGCACGCTGAAAAGAATCCTCGTGACCAGCAGCCTGCCCGAGGAAGGAAAGACCTTTGTCGCTTCGAATTTGGCGCAATCCTTCATTCGCCAGGAAAGTAAGACGGTGCTGCTGATTGACGCAGACTTGCGGGCATCGCGTTTGCATCTCGCCTTGGGCGCACCGGGAACCCCCGGACTGAGCGAATATCTGCGCGGCGAGGCCGATGAATACAAGATCATCCAGGTTGGAAAAGAAGGCAACCTATGCTTCATTCCCGGCGGGGCCGGGGTGTCGAATCCCAGTGAGTTGCTGCATAGTGAAAAAATGAGGTCCCTGTTAGATCGCCTAACTCCCTATTTTGACTGGATGATTATGGACTCTGCTCCCGCGATTGCAGTGCACGACGCAAGCAACCTGGCCGACATGTGCGACGGTGTGCTCTTTGTTGTGCGCTCGGGTAAAACGGACTTTGAGGTTGCCCAGAAGGGGGTAGCGGAGTTCCAGGAGAAGAATCTGCTTGGAGTTGTGCTGAACCGCGTGGAGAAGGGCGAGGCGTACGGGGATTATTACTACGGATATCCTGCGGAGAAGAAAGCCAAGTAAGGCCCCCAACAGGGACTGTGGGAAGGGCACTCTACCAAACTATGAGCAAGCCTCGAATTCAAGATAGAGAAGCTTCAGAAGGTAAGATCGGGTGCGTTTTTTCGTCGCGCTTCAGGAGCCAATAGACGGGCCACAACAGCGCCAGTCCGATGAGGAAGAAGACCACACCCCCTTCGCGGTGCAATCTGCCATACAGGAAGTCAGGATCAACATAATTTGCCAAGATCGTTAATGTGGCGATGCGGACCCCGTTCTTCACCAACATCATCAGTAGACCCGCAAACACGAAAATCGCCTTCTTCCAAAATCGAACGAAAGAGAAATGCGCGACGAGCAGGGCCAGAATGAGCAGGGCAATGCTCGATCGGATGCCGCTGCACTCCGTCGCAACTTCAATGCTCATTCTGGGCAGACGGAAAACGAATCCTTCCCGAAGTGCAGGGACACCGCTCCAATCAAAAATCCATTCGGCAACTGCCGCGGACCCTGCCTGCAAAAGATAGATGATGCGATTCAGCAGAGGTTCCGGAAAGGGAATGGCGAGCACCAGAAAAGCAAGGGGAAACCGAGCTCTTATCGCTGACTGCCGGCCAAAGATACCTGCAAAACCAGCGATCAGTAAGAGAACGTAGGCGAGGGTCGTGGCCGCGAGGCCGCTGCTCGGATCGAGTGGGATGTGGCGCACGACGAATATGGCAAGGATTGTGGCTGACAAGGCAAACAGGGAAGCTGGGACGATGTCAAAAGAGGTGCGATGAATTTTGTGGCGATCGAGATAGAGAAGCCATGCAACGAGGAAGGGAATCAGGACGATATGAGAGGCGTTGTCGTTGTTAATCGCGTAATGGCAGAGAGCCGAGAGCGGTTTCCAAAATAACAAAGAGCAAGCGACCGCCCAGATCAAAAAGAGAAGCCAAGGGCGAGACAGGGAGTTGAGTGAAGACTTCAAAAGAAGACTCCGCAGGGAAGGGTAGAGGTGCGATGAGTTCTGGATTGCCGGCTTTGCAGAGCTAAGTGAATGGCGCGCTATCCCTTAAATGTCTGTGCCCGGTGAACGTAATGACGTTCATAGTATTTCAGATATTCACCCGAGCGCGCGTTTTCGAGCCATTCTGTGTTGTGAATGTACCAATCAATGGTTCGCCGAATACCGTCTTCGAATGAGACTTGCGGCTTCCACCCGAGTTCCCGCTGGATTTTGGAGCTATCGAGTGCGTAACGGCGGTCATGTCCTGGGCGGTCCTTTACGTACTTAATCAGAGAATCGGGTTTTCCGAGGTGAGTGAGGATCGCTCGGACGATCTTTAGGTTGGGCTGGGGTGAGCTAGCAGACACGTTGTAAATGGATCCTTCCTTCGCATGTTCAAGGGCAAAGCCGATGGCGCGGCAATAGTCCTCGACAAAGAGCCAATCGCGTTCCTGCAACCCGTCGCCGTAGATGGGCAACTGCTTGTCCTCGCGGGCGTTCGCGATCATGAGGGGAATGAGCTTTTCTGGAAATTGAAACGGGCCATAGTTGTTTGTGCAGCGGAGAACAACAGCGGAAATGCCGTAAGTGTTTGCGTAAGCCGAGACAAAGTGATCCGCTGCAGCTTTGCTGGCGGCATAAGGGCTGCGGGGATCGAGGTGGGTCTCCTCCGTGAAGCTCTCGCCCGCTGGTGCGCTCCCGTAGACTTCGTCTGTACTGATATGAATGAAGCGGGGCAGTTTATGCCGACGCGCGGCCTCCAGCAGGATCTGTGTTCCCACTATATTGGTCCGAAGAAAGGGTGAAGCGTCCTCAATGCTGCGGTCGACGTGCGTCTCTGCGGCAAAATTGACGATCGCGTCGAGACCGGGTTGGAATGCTTGTTCGACTGCGTCTGTATCCGCGACATCTCCCCGCACGAGGGAATAGCGCGCGTCAGCAGCGATGTCCGCAAGACTCTCTGGATTGCCCGCATAGGTCAGCTTATCGAAATTGACGACGGTCACATCGCCGCGGCTGAGCAACAAATGACGAATGAAATTTGAACCAATGAAGCCAGCGCCGCCCGTTACTAAAACTCTCACGCGTGTTCTCCTGAACTGTCTTGGACCCGCAAATACGCAATCTCGCTCTATTCGCTGCGTCGCGTGTGCCGAGGAGGCGCCCCCCGCCCGGGCACCTTGTTCGCGCCACTTTCCGCGACCATATTTGTGGCGCGGAGGAGCGATTCAAATGTTCCTGCATCTGTCCACCAGCCTTCAAGTACGCTATGCGTCAGTGTGTGCTCTTCGAGATACATGTTGTTTACGTCTGTAATCTCGAGCTCGTTGCGCCAACTTGGTTTGGTCTTGCCGATCTTGTCAAACACGGTGGCGTCATAGAAGTAGATGCCCGTGACGGCAAAATTTGATTTCGGCGTTTTGGGTTTTTCTTCGATTCCCAGAATCCGGCCGTTGGAGATTTCTGGACATCCGAATCGCTCCGGGTCGGGAACTTCTTTTAGCAGGATGTGTGCGCCCTTTTGCTGTTTCTCGAAGGCGTTCTTGGCCTCGATGACATTGTTTTCGATGAGGTTATCGCCCAAAACCACGCAGATCTTTTCCCCTTCAACAAAGGGTTCGGCGAGCCGGAGAGCATCGGCGATCCCACCCTCGCCTTCCTGATAAGTGTAATGAATGCGGTGGAGATCGAAATCCTTCCCGTTGGAGAGGAGCCGCAAGAAGTCGCCCGAATTCTGGCCTCCGGTGACCACGATAATGTCTTTTATGCCCGCGTCCACGAGCGTTTGAATCGGGTAGAAGATCATCGGCCGATCGTAGACCGGCAGGAGATGTTTGTTCGTAACGCGTGTGAGCGGATAGAGGCGCGAGCCCTTTCCGCCAGCCAAAACAACACCCTTCATGGGAGTCCTTCCATTTGTCGGAGACTAAATCGGTCCAAGCTACAGACTAACACAGCACTTTGTAAGGCTCGGCGGCCTTTCCCTGGGAAGAACTGGTGCGTCCAAACTCCTAGACCATGTACATAGGGCGATGCCATCCAAATGGTACGGCTCAATTTCCGAGTCAGATTGAACGGAATTCTGGGGCAACGACCTTCGGTTGCACCTCAACATCGAGCATAACTTCCTTTGTCGCTCGACCCAGTTGCAGTAGGAGTACTTACGGGCTTCGATCATGACCATGAGAGCGCAGAGCGGAGAGCAAGCAGGCTGCTCAGTATCTCCGAGGAACCCAATCACTGAAGACAAGAATTGTGTTGAAATCAAAACCATCAGCAGCCGAAGATTGATCTCACGGTCTCCGTGACCGTCTCAAGTTTGCTGGACCGCTTTGATGGGCGCAACACCTAGGATCAGGATCGGTTCGCCGATTGCTAAAATATTTAAAATAAGCGATTTATGAGTTCAAAGACAGCCCGCCAGGAGCCGAGTACTGGAACAAGTTTAGAACAATGTGGTACGACTCTTCCCCCCAGTCCTACCCTTAGCGATTTATGAGACAAAGTCAGGACAAGTGAGATCAAAGCGTCCAAGTAAGTCTATCATTTTCATATATTTAGACCTATTCTAGGTTAGTGCCAAATAGTCTCCTACCTCCAATTGTGGCAGGCGAATTGCCTTTAGTCATAGAGAAAGGTCGATGTGAGATGTGGGTATAGTGGCGGTAGCTTGTCCAAAATCGTCCAATCATTCCAGGACTCGCACTTTAGGAAGCACTAATTTGAGCGATCTATCCCTTCGCGACTCGAATCTTTACCCGCAATTGCCTTGGTTCGCGTTGCAAATTAACTCCCGCAAGGAGAACTGGATTTTATCCCGACTCGTGGGGCAGGGGTATGAATGCTTTTTGCCGAAATACAAAGCCGTGCGACAGTGGTCAGATCGCAGAAAACAGATTGAATTGCCGCTCTTTCCTGGGTACCTTTTTTGTCGATTTGATCCTCTGAAGCGACTCCCTATCCTGCAGACTCCGGGAATAATTCAAATCGTTGGTTGTCATCGAACGCCTCTGCCAATCGATGAGCAAGAAATTCAAGCAATCCAATTGACGATCGATTCCGGTACCGCCAGACAACCGTGGCCGTATCTGGAAATTGGAGAACGGGTACGGATCCGATCAGGTACGCTTCGTGGGCTGGAAGGTATTCTTGTCTCGTTAAGAGGCAAGCACAGGCTGGTGCTCTCCATCACCCTTCTGAAGAGATCCATTGCTGTGGAGGTAGATGCATCTGCAGTTCAATCGCTGGTGGAGAGTTCTGCTCTGGTACCACGGGCGAGCATCCCTCCACAGGTTACTCAGATAGAACTCGCTAGGTCTTGATCAGCTCAAGTCAAAAGAAGCGGCGCCTCTCAAACTCTGTGAACGACCAGAACAAAGCTGCAACATTCGGTCGAGGAATATGAGTTGTGAAACCAAGCCGTAGGATCGCGTGACAAACTTCAATTCAGAAAATCTCCAAGGACCTGGTCCAACGCTGCAAGCAAGTAGCGACGGGCCAAACGACGTAAGTTCGCACGATGTCACTATTGACGCACGGACCGAATTAACTCCTTCGGCCGACTCGTCGCGACAACTCTACCGACTTTCTCCGATCAACGATCCTCGTTGGGCGGAGTTCCTGTCAAGAAGTTCGGAAGCATCATTATTTCATTCCGCGCCGTGGCTGGAGGCTCTGCGCCGAACTTACGGATATGAGCCAGTAGTCGTTACGACCTCATCCCCGAGCCAGAGATTGGAAAATGGCTTAGTTTTTTGTCGAGTGGAAAGTCGCCTGACTGGCCGCAGGTTAGTCTCCGTGCCTTTTTCTGACTATTGTCAGCCACTGGCGAACGGAGCCGATGATCTTCGTGTACTTCTCGGCGCACTCCAGGATGAAGTGAGTGCTAAAGGATTGCGTTATTTTGAGATTCGACCGCTCATTCCGATTAGTGTGAGCAGCCCGAATTGGCATACCGCCGCGGTCTATCTCCACCATCAGATTGATCTTAAGCCGGATCTCCCAACGCTCTACGGCAATTGCCATAGGGATTCAGTGCAACGAAAAATTCGCAGGGCAGAACGGGAAGGGCTTACCCTCAATGTTGGGGCCACCGAATCGTTACTCGATTCCTTTTATGAATTGATGGTCAAAACTCGGCGCCGACACGGCGTGCCGCCACAGCCCAAGCAGTGGTTTCGGGCTCTAATGGACAGCTTTGGCGAAGCGTTGCAAATTCGCATCGCTCTCAATGGCGCGAAGCCGATTGCCGGGATGCTCACGATCCGCTACAAAGACACACTCGTTTATAAGTACGGTGGTTCTGATGTTCTGTACAACAACCTGGGGAGCATGCACCTGTTGTATTGGAGCTCGATCCAGGACGGGAAAAAATGGGGATTGCATTCTTTCGATTTGGGACGGACTGATGCCCATCAGACCGGTCTCGCGACATTCAAGAGACGATGGGGTGCTGTGGAATCGGCGATCTCCTACGCTAGGTATACGACCATCGGAGACTGGATCCACAGTTTCGAGCCAGCTAGATCAACCTGGAGAACGCAGGTAGCAAAATTCCTATTCTCACACACGCCGAACAAATTTCTGCCAATCTTGGGCAACCTTCTTTACAAACACTTTGGTTGAAACTATTGAAGAACCAACGACCCCAATAGAGCCGAGAAATCTAGTTAGGGCGCGCGGTCATTGGATTGGATGTGTCCCGGTTGCTTCCAGGTGCTTTGCGATCTCCAGCAAGACCTTTTTAGCCCCGCTCGAAGCACGCATTCAGGACTCCGAAGGTCCGGGAACTGCTCTTCACGACATGAGAATAGATTTTCCCGTCCGAAGCAAAAGCAAAGGGATCGGTACTGAACTCAAATGCCAGCCAACCTGAATCAATTCGTATACTGTTGTAAACAATAGAGATGCTTAGGTTCAGTCCGGGGTACGGTAACCCCGGTTTTGATCCAACTGGTCAGCAAATTGCACTTAGAGTAAGCGAACGGAGATTTCAAAATATAGCTCGGCTTCGGAGAACTGCGGCACCTTCCAACAATCCAGGGTCCGCCCAAGGACCAATACCGCAGGAACGGACCGATCGAAAGAGAAAATGGCGACAGAAACCACTAGCGCACCATTGCACATTGCCCTTCCTCCGCCTCGAAAGGGCAATCCGAAACAGGCCAAGCAACGGCCTGTTTTGAAAGCCTCTGACTTGATGCAGGGCATTTTGCCAGAAGACCTTTTTCTCGGGATTCTTTGCCTTGAACGCAAGAGAGCGGAGCGTTCGAATAGAAGGTTCGTGCTACTTCTGCTCGAGGCTGGCGACACGACCGAGAATGGCCGGCACCGGGACATCGTGAAGGGTCTGGTCAAGACAGCGAATGAAGCACGCCGGGAAACTGATCCCGCCGGGTGGTACGAGCAAGACAGCACCTTGGGAATTATTTTCACGGAGTTGGGGCTTGTGAATGACGCTGAGATCAGCAGGAAACTGCTTGCCAAGGTCGATCAAATACTGGCCGTTCATCTAAGATCAGAGGACCTCCGGCAAGTTCGTGTTTCACTCCATTTCTTTTCGGATGAGTCAAGCGACGACGATTCGGGACTCTCAGCGAATCCCAGGCTTTACCCTGACATCCAGGAATTGTACCAGACGAAGAAGGTATCCTTCCTGCTGAAGAGAGCAATTGATATATTTGGCAGCCTTATGGCCCTGATTGTTCTCTCGCCTGTATTTCTTGTAATAGCTCTACTCGTGAAGCTGACGTCGAAAGGCGCCGTGCTTTTCAAGCAAGAGCGACTCGGGCAGTTCGGGAAAACATTTAATTGTCTGAAATTCCGATCCATGTACGCGAACAACGATCCCAAGATTCACCAAGCCTTCATGAAGCAGATGATCGCGGGCAAAGCCAGAAAGAACGGGGATGGCGATCCCGTTTACAAAATGAAAGACGATCCGCGCATTACAAGCATTGGTAAATTTATTCGCCGGATGAGTCTTGACGAATTACCCCAATTCATAAACGTATTGTGGGGCGAGATGTCCCTTGTCGGCCCGCGGCCGCCGCTCGCTTATGAGTACAAGGAATATGATGCGTGGCATCGTCGGAGGGTTCTTGAGATCAAGCCGGGAATTACTGGGCTCTGGCAAGTACATGGGCGCAGCCGTGTGAGTTTCGATGAAATGGTGCGTCTCGATCTTCAATATGCCCGCCGCTGGTCTCTCGGGTTGGATCTTCAGATCCTACTGAAAACCCCGGCCGCTGTAGTGTCCGGCGACGGAGCCTATTAGTCTTCCCATACCATCCGAAGTAGGTTAGATGCGTGCCTGATGGACGAGCCCCCAAGTATGCGGCAAGAGGCCCCCTTTGTAGCGCGCACTTAGTTTCCTTGTTTGTGACCTCGGTCTGGGAATTTCGATTGATCTGTATTTCAAAATCTATGGACAATATCACAACGGGTCGAGTCCGCCTAGGTCATGCCCGGTAACGACATGAGTTCCGCTAGCGCAAAACCTCTTATCTCCGTAGTGATCGTGGTGTGGAACGCAAAGGAGTACATTGCGACCTGCCTAAGGTCGATGGAAGAGGTCTGCAAAGATTCCCACCTGGAAACAATTGTCGTGGACAATGCATCAACCGATGGGGCCCCCGAACTAGTCGCTCAAGAATTTCCCTGGGTTAAGCTGATCCGCAACCCAGGTAACTATGGGTTTGCCAGAGCGAACAACATCGGAATTCTTGAAAGCACCGGTGATTTCATCTGCCTGGTGAATTCGGACGTGGAATTCACAAGTAATTGTTTCGAGCCCATGCTTCGATACCTTCAGGAGCATCCCGATGTCGGGCTCCTCGGTCCGATGTCTAAGACCGCCGACGGAAAAGTGGCTCGATCAACCATGCGGCTTCCGACAGTCTGGAACTCCTTCACTCGCGCTCTGGGAATTGACGTGCCGCTCGGACGATCCCATATTTTGAGAAGCCAACTTATGGCTGATTTCGACCACACAACCACGCGTGATGTCGAAGTCTTAAATGGTTGGTTTTGGATGGTTCCGCGGAAGGTCCTCGAAACCGTGGGCTTACTCGACGAGCGGTTCTTCATCTACGGAGAGGATATCGATTGGTGTTTGCGTTTCGGTGAGGCCGAAATGCGAATCGTATTTTTCACGGATGCAGAAGCCATTCACTATGGCGGTGCAAGTTCTGCGGCAGCACCGACGCGCTTTTCGATCGAAATGCTCCGTGCCAACTGGCAGTACTTTCACAAACACCATAGCTTTGTACAGAGAGTGGGCCTGTTCACTGCAGGGATTTTGAATTTTGGCATCCGGGCAGCTAGCTACGGGCTCAGTTCTATTTTTGTAAAGGATAGCGATGCGGACGTGATTCAGAAATTTCACCGTAGCACCGCATGTCTAACCTGGCTCTTAAAGAATCCTACAATTCTTCAAGAAGATCAGCGGGATCGTCGCTCCAACCTGAAAGGGAACAGTCAAGACAATCCAGGGAAAACGGCGCATCCGGTTCGGCGAAGATTGTTCAGGAACGCAACTACAGTCGGTAAGCGCTGCCTAAAGCTCACAGTGAGCTTGGGTTACTATTGCGTACAGAAGTTGTGGCGTCGCTGCCAATTGTTTATGGGCAAAGAGTTGCCGGGGACTTGCGTGGTTCTCTACTATCACTCTGTTGCGGCGGATGACCGAGAGGAATTTGCCAGGCAAATGGCTGCTCTCTTGCGCTTTGCCAAGCCGATCAGGGCCGACCGTAGAGACCAGTTTGAAAGTGCGGTCCACTACGCCTCTGTGTCTTTCCATGATGCATTCGAAAGCGTATGTGATAACGCGCTTCCTGAGATGGCTAAATTGGGAATTCACGCCACCCTATTTGTACCCACAGGCTATCTAGGTCAGCATCCCGGTTGGAATATGGAGGAAGGACATCCCGATTCCCAGGAGGTGGTGATCGGAGTCGACCGCTTGAGGTCCCTTAACAAGGACTTGGTCTCAATTGGCTCTCACACGGTAAGCCACCCGGACATGACATCCTTAAGCCAAGAAGCCGCCATGGCCGAACTCCGGAAATCCAGGCTCGACCTGGAGGCCATCTTAGGCCGCCCTGTAGAATTGTTTGCTTTTCCGTACGGGCGCCACAATAAGTCGCTCGTTCGATGCTGTAGGGAAGCCGGCTATCAGCGTATCTTTACTATTCAGCCCAAACTCGCTTTTTCTGAAATAGGCGAATTTGTCACAGGTTCCTGTGCCGTTTCCCCGACCGACTGGCATTTGGAGTTCAAGATGAAATTGTTCGGGGCCTACCAATGGCTGGATAAGCTGCAAGAAGTTAGAAGGAATAATGGTTCCTACTCCAATTGAGGAGTCCTCGAGCACCGGGCCTCGTCGCGAAACGCGTCGGGATGACCAAGGGATAACACGAGCCACCTACGTGCCAAATGCTCATTCGAGAAGGCCCGAGATACAAAACGGTCGTTCGAGCAGTCTGAACCTCACTCAAGCGGGAAACTGTGCGGTTTACACATGAGTCCGGTGCGTCCATTTGCACCCGAGGACATTCCCCAAGCCGCAGATCTGAACTGGAACTTTCTTCGCCATCAAGCGGGTCCATCTCCACCGGTTCTCCGGTCGTATTTTGAGAAATTGTTTTTTCACAATCCATGGTTTGACAAGTCCCTGCCTTCACTCGTATTCGAAGACGATAAAGGAAAAATCATTGGCTTTCTCGGTGTCATTCCGCGCCCAATGTCGGTGCGGGGAGAACGGCTGCGGGCGGCCTTCGGAAGCAATCTCGTCGTTCATCCCGACAGCCGCTCGACTTTGGCGGGCCTGCATTTAGTTAAAGCTTACCTCGCCGGTGCGCAGGATATCTCTCTCAGTGATTCGGCAAACGAGTTGACTGCTAAGGTTCAGAAGGGATTAGGTGCCACTACGCTCTTGCTTGAGAGTCTTCATTGGTCGCGCCCTCTTCGGCCGTCGCTTTATGCTCTCGACGCAATGAGCCGCCTGAGTAAGAACAGAATTACAACAACTCTAAGGTCCCTCGGCAAACCACTTTGCGTCCTCGCGGACAGCGTAGTGACGAAGCTCGATTTGAGTCACTTTCGCCAAAATGCGCCGCGGCTCGCGGGTGAAAAGCTGAGCGTAGGCGCCCTGCTTGAGTGTTATTCGGAGTTTTCGCGCAGGTACTCGCTCCGTCCCGAGTATGATTTCAACTCTCTGAAATGGCTTCTCGAATTCATGGATCAAATGAAGGCATATGGAGAGGTTCAACGGACCCTTCTGCGAAATGAAAGAAATGAAATAGTGGGTTGGTACGTTTATTACTTGAAGCGGGGTGGAGTAGGAGAAGTGGTGCAAATTGGCGGAGCTAAGCAGTCGACAGCAGAGATTTTGCGCCATCTTTTCTTTGACGCCTGGAAGCGAGGAGCAATCGGGTTGCATGGGCGACTGGAAGCGCAGCTGCTTGAAGACCTCTCCGGGATGGGTTGCTTTTTCTATCGCCGAGGTGGTTGGATGCAAGTGCACTCTCGCAGGCCTGAGTTACCGCAGCTCATTCAAAACGGCGACGCGTTTCTGACTCGCCTTGACGGTGAATGGTGCCTGACCAGCAATTAGCAGAGGCCATTCCTGCGTATCATTCCTCGAAAACATCTTATGAATAGGATCCGGAAGTTCCCGGTGATGCGATACGATCAAGATTCTCACCGAGTATATGGGGCCGGGTACCCCAAAAGAGCGTTTTCAGGGAGAGTATTTTCTTTTATAAACCGTTATCTGTTTAGCGGCAAGCCTAATTGCCAACGGAGCATGTTAGCCGTCTTAGTGTGGTGGAGGGAGCAGAAGCAATCGGATGAACCCTGTGCGATCCTGGAGACTCTATGAATAACGATCAGAATGTGGAGGCCGCGATCAAGAAGATCATGGGCCGGATCTTCGAAGTTCGTCCGGAGGAGATTACGGATCAGACACGCCGCCGAGAACTGGAACGCTGGGATTCACTCAGTCATCTCGCGCTGTTGGTAGCGTTGCAAGAAGAATTTCACGTTGAGATCCCTGCTGAACAAGCTTTAGAAATGGAGACCTTGGAGGATATTAAACGTGCGATTTCCTCACGTGGAATCCCTTCTCCAAAATAGGCGGGCCGGAATCTCGTTCGGAAAGGAGAAGTTTCAAACGGATTCATCAAGTCATACGCTTCGCATGAGGAAACCAACAGAAATCATGAAGTCTATCCTCAGCGACAAATGTGATCTTCATCCTATCTCTCAAACCTGACAATGAGATTCATGCTGGAGTCGGTCAAAACTCACTTGTGGTAATCGCGGACTGTTTTTCTCCTCCCTTGAAACGAGTGCGGAGATTAGCGAGTCCACGGCAAGAATCTGAGATATTCTGCTTGTGACGCCACCCTCGGCAGACGATGGCCGAGAAGATACACTCGATCCGGAGAATCGTGTCCATCATGATTTCGGTTATTGTTCCCGCTCACAACGAACGTTCCGTAATAGCGCGCACACTGAGGACCATGACGGCAGGAGCGTTTCCGGGCGAATTAGAAGTAATCGTTGTTTGCAATGGGTGCACGGACGATTCGGCTGAGGTAGCAAGAACCTTTGGGTCACCAGTTCGGGTCATCGAAACCGAAACTCCAGGCAAGACTCCAGCGCTAAATCTCGGTGACAAGGCAGCGACTTCATTCCCGCGAATTTACGCTGATGCCGACGTACTGATAACGGTCGACACTATAAGATGCTTGGCAAATCGGCTGAAAATCGGCGACGTGCTTGCGGTTGCGCCCATCGCCAAAATCGATCTAGAGGGTTGTTCCTGGCTGGTTCGGGCTTACTATGAAATCCGATCGCTTCTTCCTTCGGGCCGCGAGGGAATTGGTGGTTCCGGTGTCTACGCCTTATCGGAGGCAGGGCGCAATAGATTTTCCGAGTTTCCAAAGCTAACCGCGGACGACGGCTACGTTAGGATCCAGTTTAAGCCCGACGAGCGGGAGACGTTGACCTCCGTCAGTTCGACGGTGTTTGCTCCTCGCACAGGTTGGGATTTAATAACAACAAAGACCCGATCCCAGTTCGGCAGCCTTGAACTAGCCAGCCGATTTCCCGATCTCTGGAAAAACAAGGGCGAGGACAATAACTCCGCCCTCGTAGCACTTTTCCGACATCCCCGGCTCTGGCTCAAGCTATGCGGCTACTGCCTTGTTACACTCCTGGCTAAACGTCGTGCAAGAATTCGCATGAGGACTGGCGACACCGCTTGGCTGCGCGATAACACCACCCGCGTTGTGGCAGAGTGAAAGTTAGTCTAGCAACTTGGCAAGACTCACATGATCATTACTCTTACAGCTACTTCTCTTGGAATACTCGGATCGGCTGCCTACTATTCACCTGTCCTATGGCGGCGCAGACGTATGAATTCTGTCCGAAGGGAACTCACCAGGGATCGCATTCTTGCGCTGAGCTTTGACGACGGGCCAAGCGAGACGCTGACTCCTCGGCTGCTGGATCTGCTTTTAAAGTATGACGCGAGAGCCACCTTCTTTATGCTCGGGCGAAATGCCAAGCAATTCCCGAATATCGTCGATCGGGTAATTCGTGAGGGCCACGACGTCGGCTGCCACTCTGACCAGCACTTGAACGCCTGGAAAACGCTGCCGTGGCGCGCTGTCAACGACATAGACGCTGGCTACGAGAAGCTCTCCCGCTGGATCCCCGCAAGCGGAATGTTTCGGCCTCCCTACGGCAAGATGACACTTGCGACCTATGTGGCCTCCCGGCGCCGGGGGGCTTCTGTATGGTGGTGGACGATTGATTCTGGAGACACGCATGCGCAGTTGCCGGATACAGGTTATGTTTTGCGTGAGGTGCAACGCCAGAGCGGCGGGATTGTCTTGTTGCATGATTTGGAGCGTTCCAGGGAACGAGATGAATTCGTTTTCGCCACGACGGCTGCGTTATTGGAGCTCGCAAGGAGAGAGGGGCTGAAAATCAAGCCATTAAGCAAAATATGCTGCTAGACGAATGCCAAAACCGAAAGAAGGTCCTGGCAGTCGCCTCGGGAGGTGGCCACTGGGTACAATTGCTGCGCCTTGCTCCGGCTTTTGCCAGTTTCGATGTAATTTTTGTTGGTGTTAGCCAGGCCTATCGTTCCGAGGTGGCTGAGCACAAATTTTATTCCGTCACAGATGCCACTCGATGGGACAAAATCGCGTTACTTAAAGCTGCGGCTCAACTGGCTTGGATCCATTGGAAGGAGAAACCAGACGTGGTTGTTTCCACCGGCGCTGCCCCCGGCTACCTCGCCGTCCGTTTGGGGCGGCTGTTCGGTGCTCGGACTATATGGCTCGACAGCATCGCTAATGTCGATTGCTTGTCGATGTCTGGAGAGCTGGTGGGCCGTTACGCTGATCTTTGGCTCACCCAGTGGCCCCATTTGGAGCGAGAGGCTGGCCCTTACTATCGAGGTGCTGTTCTGTGATTTTCGTTACTGTTGGTTCGTCAATGGCTTTCGACCGTCTCGTCCATGCAGTTGATGAATGGGCCGGATTGCGCGGCCGCACGGACGTCTTTGCGCAAGTTGGCCAATCGGAATATCAGCCAAAGAATATAAGAGTCGTCCAGTTCCTCGATCCACCCGGCTTTCGCGAGTTGGTTCGTTCCGCAAGCCTGATTGTGGCGCATGCCGGCATGGGTTCTATCATCACAGCGCTTGAAATCGGCAAGCCCATCGTGGTTATGCCCCGCCGTGAACACCTAGGCGAAACTCGCAGCGACCATCAGGTTGCGACAACGAAACATTTTGAACATCGGCCCAATATCATCGTTGCGCATGACGAAACGGAGCTCCCTTCGAAGATCGACCAGGCCGAAAAGTTGCCGCTCGCGAATCAAACTCTGCCAGACGCCTCTCCGCGCCTCATCTCAACGGTTCGGGAGTTCATCAAACAAGTGAAGGTATCCGGCTGAAAACCGAAGACGGAAATAGTCACCGGAGCCGCAAGCCCCTTGCGCCCTCATCGGGGACCTGATTCTTCTCGCTAGCTGGGTTTCGAATCAGTTGACTATCGCGGTCAGGGCGGAAGGAGGATTCACGGACGCACTGGTTCCAGTCCCGGATTCATAAGCTCCGTTTGTCCAGTTGGCCGTACCCGTCGGACGGGCCAGGGGAGTGCGATTGGGCCACACCACCGTATGATTAGCGGTGTTGTACGATACTCCCACAGTCGTATCGCGCAGACATGCTGCTCCTGCCCCCGCATTAATGGCCGAGATGGCTGCGCAATAGGTCGTGTTGTTCTGCCCAGTGCCAACCTTAGCCGCTGCCGTCGAGTCCATCGGAGCAAATGGATACGTCTGGGACGCATTCAAGTTTCCGGTTCCGTTACCCGAGCCAATGGGAGCGCAAATCTGAGTAGCACCAAAGTTGCTCTGCACCCCGCCGCCACAATTTATTGAGAATGTGGGCGACGGAGCAGTGTACGAGCCTATGTAACTGTAGATAAATCCTAGAGAAGGGCTAACTGCGCCGCCCAGATCGTTATTTGTGATGCAGAAGTTGTCGGCAAGGGTTGAAATCGATTTGTAACTCAGCGAATAGCAAGATGCTCCCGGACTCGGGTCCGATTCCGCTTCAATGGTGTTGTTGAAAATATAGAAAGTGCTGGCTGGAGCCGAGCCGGCGGGCTGGGCAAAGTTACTCGGATTAATTCCCTGAGCGTTCCCGGAACTTGCGATTACGTTATTGAAAACGTAGATGCCCGTTGCCCCATCGTGCTCGAGGAGCATAACCTGGTTTTGGTAAGAAGGCACAGCGTACTGACACTGCATCAAATTATTGTAGATAAACTCATAGCCCGTTTGCGCTCCCCAACTATGGAAGCAATTTGGATGAGCATCGCTGGTAGAACCCCCGCCGGAAATTCCCTGCTGACTGGAGTCATGGACCATCGTATTGTCATGAACAAGTAGGAGATAATTGGGAGTATTAATCGGAAGGTAGATAAAGTTACTTAGATGAGAAAAGTAGTTGCGGTAGATGTTCATCGCGCCGACCCCGGCGCAACAGTCATCTGAACTATCGCTTCCGTCAATCACCGAGTCATGGAAACTGCTTTCCGTCGTAGCCGCCGCGTTCAGGCCCAAACTAAATAGAAATTGATAGGAGCCTGGAGTCTGGGTATTAGAAGGTCCGTGTGACCAGCCGTGCGCGTAGATATTTTTGGCCTCCCATCGGGCGGCGCTGTTGTAAGAGTAAGTAGATAGATAGCTGCAAGCCAGAGACCCATCTCCGCCGCAACTCGAAACCCAATAAAGTCCGGTGAACTCGATGCTGTCAATGATGAAATTAGTTGTGTGATGTGCGCTGTCACTCATCATTCCTGTGGTGTCGGCATGGTAGCCAGAAGCGCCGCCCCCGTCAAAAATTGGGCGAGTCCAACTCCCACTAGTGAACCACGCAGGGTCTACGCCGATATAGGTCGGGTTTGAAGGAGTGCCCCCGTAGGGAATGAAGGCAGGCCATGCGTGGTAGTCAACGATGACACCACCCCTAAAGATCCAACCCTCTCCCGCGGAAGGCGTGTGGGCCGCCGCCACACCAGTGGCGTTGGCGAAGCCGGGAGCGTGCTGCCATGGAGTGCTCTCTGTGGTTCCATTGTTCACATCGCTGCCGCCAGCGTAGTCGATAAAGTAACACTTCGTGACACCTGCGGGAACATTCGATGGACAATTACCCTGCGCCATCAAGGTAGTCGTGATGAAAAGAGCAAAAAGAGACCCGGTCAGAAATAGGCTTAGCTTATGCATGGCCAAAGAACAAACTCCCTCCGCGATCGGCACCGTGGCCCACGCGCCATTTGTCTACCAAGAATAGGCGGCAAGTAGTTGTTCCTCCTACTGGTTAGAAGGGCAAAGAGGTACAGTCTGTGAATTGTACCGAAGACCAGTGTCCCGGCCAGAGACACCTTTCTATCAAAAATGCTGGGGGCTCGTCTACAGGTTGGCCAATGAGGAAACCACGGACTTTTGACACCCCTGCTTCTACAAGAGTTCAAGGTAGAATATAGATGCGCCTTTCCAGGATTATGACAGTCGTCTACACCTTCCAAGGTGCGAGGGTCGAAAATGAATGAGATGGGCGGCCCGGAAAACCTCCGCTACGGGGGAACAGTGGCGGCTGCACATCCCGCCTACGTTCTGGCCATGTTGTTGGCTGGCTTGCTGATCCTCTTTCTCCGTCGAGAGAAGGCCATCTACCCCTTAATCATCGTCGGGATGATTATCCCTTATGGACAAGCGCTCACCGTTTTTGGCGCCCATTTTCAGATGCTCCGGTTTCTCATCCTCTTCGGCTGGACGCGAATAGTCTGGAGCAGGCTACAAAACAAGGACGGAGATAACAAGTCGAAGAGGCTACATCCCGTCGATAAAGTGTTTATCGGTTTGACAATTATAATTCTGATTACAGCGATTATCCTCACTCCTAAATGGGCCGCGGCATTTAATGCGCTTGGAGAAGCCTACACTGCCCTGGGAATCTACTTTTTGCTCCGGCACCTGGTGCGGGATGAAGAGGATATTCTCCGAAGTGTGAAAGCGTTGGTTCTTGTTGCTGTCGTCGCGGCCGCGGTTATGATTCTGGAGCAGACGAACCACACTAATGTATTTGGTTATCTAGGCGGTGAGATGTTGCATCCTGCGATCCGGGAGGACCGCATACGCTCTCAGGCCTTTTTCGGGCACTCCATCATCGCAGGTTGCTTTGGAGCCACTCTTTTGCCTTTGTGTATCTGGCTGTTATCGAAGGGACGAACTTCCAAGCTCTACATTCTAGTTGGGGTTGTTGCTTCACTGATCATGATTCTCACTTCGGCTTCCAGTACACCAATTATGGCGCTAGGAGGCGCGGTCCTGGCGTTTGCGTTCTGGCCGCTGCGCCAGCGTATGCGCTGGGTTCGCAGGGGGATCGTAGCGATGCTGGTGCTACTGCATCTGGTTATGCATGGTCCCGTGTGGTCTTTAATTGCGCACATTGACGTAGTTGGCGGCAACTCGTCCTACCATCGCTACCGGCTCATCGATCTATGCATTCGTCACTTTTGGGACTGGTGGCTATTCGGAACGCTGGCGAATGGCACATGGGATTGGGACATGTGGGATACCGCCAACGTGTTCGTCGGTACGGCCGAAGGATCCGGTCTCCTGGCCCTTATTCTTTTCATAGCCCTTTTTACCCGATCTTTTAGAGCGATCGGCAACGCAAGGGCTGTCTACGAGGCAGATAAGGCAAAACAATTTGAATTCTGGACCATGGGCTGCGTGGTGTTTACTCAACTGATGATCTTTGTCGGCGTGGACTATTTTGATCAGACGAGAATGGTGTGGTATCTCATTTTGTGTATGGTCATCGCGAGTACGAGTGAATACGGCCTAATCCCGATCCCAGTGACGCTGAAGCAACCGCACTCCACAAGCGCAAAACCAGCGATTTGGCGGCCTGCGGACCTGATGGAGAGCCCTGGCTTAGGCCCTCTACATGCTCGGAGGGCTGAAAAGATTCGATGAATTAGAGGGGAAGAGTCCCTCACCACTAGGGGAAACGACCTATGAGTCTTTCGCCGACCAAAATCCGTCAGATGGCAGACGTTTCGAACCCGAACTCGCTCTCGAACCGGCTGCGCTCCCGGCGATTCCAATTATTTGAATCTCTAGTTTCGACACTGCCCCGGCCGCTGCGTATGCTGGACGTTGGGGGCACGAATTTGTTTTGGCAGAATCGCAGTTGGGCGAATCGAGATGACATCCAGATTGTTACTCTCAATCTGGTGGCCGAGCCAAAGCTCTTCTCCAACATCGAATCGGTGGTTGGCGACGCCACGGATCTAAGCCAGTTTCGCGATGGTGGATTTGACGTGGTCTTCAGCAACTCTGTAATCGAACACCTCTTCACGCTTGACAACCAGCGACGGATGGCAGCAGCGGTATGTCGTGTGGGGAAAGCCTTTTGGGTACAAACGCCGAATTTCTGGTTTCCGATAGAACCTCACTTTCAGGTGCCTGGGTGGCAATGGATGCCATTCGAGATGCGCGTGGCCCTGATTCGAAGATGGAAATGTGGGTGGAGAGGACCAAGTAAAGATCTTGAGCAGGCTAGACAGTTGGTTCGCGAAGTTCGACTGATGACAAAGGCAGAGCTGTGCCAGGCATTTCCTGGTGCGGACGTCATGCCGGAACGTTTCGCCGGGCTTGTTAAATCATGGGTCGTCATCCACGGGTTTCCCAAGATCTCGAAGGTGATCTGACACAACTTCTGAGAAAGGCCGAAGGGAATTACGAAGAAAACTGAATTTTCAGTTGAGAACAATGGCTCAGACAAACAGTGAGAGACTCAGTTTCTCCCCTATACTGTTGTTTCGGTAGGAATCGAATTTAATTCTCTGGATCTCTATGCCTTCTAACATACAGGAAGCTCCTATGAAGCTGCCGAGCGGGGAAGTGCCTCCTAGTTCGCAGGCAGCGGGACCGACACTTGCCGCTACGGTTGGCAAGAATACGGTCTTCGGAGTGATTGCTCGAGTTGCCCAGGCGGGAACTCGCTTGGTGACGGTGCCCCTTGTAATAGCGCACTTGGGTCTTGGAGGTTACGGGATTTGGGCGATTATCATGACGGCCGCGGCGTATATGCGATTCGGAAGCATCGGCATTAAGTCGGCATTTCAAAAGTACGTAGCAGAAGCAACCGGCAACGGGAATTATGAGCAAGCAAACCAACTGCTAAGCACAGGTACGGCCATATTACTGGTGATCTCGACCTTAGGCTTGGTCCCCATTTCCCTAATGTCGCGAAATCTAGCGAGGGCTGCGGGAGTACCGCCCCAGTTTTTGGAATCGGCCGCGCATTCCATCTCGATGCTGGCCTTGATTATGCTGCTCTCCAATTACGGGGCGGCTTTTGAAGCTATTGTCATGGGTGGGCATCGAATTGATCTCGCTCGGAAATTTGCGACTTTCTTCACGATTGCGGAAGCTGCGGCCATCGTCGTCGTACTGCATTACGGGTATGGTCTCTTCGCGATGGCTGTCGTGATGGGTGTTTCGGAAGTCGGATTCGTCGGGTGCTGTTATGTGGCCGCCAAAAAAGTAGTTCCCCAGATCGAGATCAGCAGGAAATATGTCACTCGTAGAGTGTTTCACGAGCTTCTGAGGTATGCGGGGAGCTACCAATTGGTAAATATAATGGAGGTGATTTACGTTGCTATTGTACCGATTGCATTCCTTCGCGTGTTTGGCGATGAGTCCGCGGGTGTATATGCTCTGGCGTACAGACTGCAGGCCTCCGCACTGATGCTGCCTGATGCATTTCTGTTGCCGATCTTGTCGGGCGGAGCACTTGTCTACAGTCTAGGTTCGACAGCGAAGATGCAACGACTCATTGCTAAGTCGTTCAAGGTGACACTGGGATTGACGTTTTTACCCCTCACTTTTCTTGCGGTTTTTGGGGGTACCATTGTCTTTGTTTGGACGGGCCAGACGCCACCCTCGCTCAATGCAACTCTTTGGTTACTATGCGTTACTGGATTATTCTCCTCCTTTTCGATCTTAGCCTTAGTTCTGTATCGATCGTCAGGACGCGCGTTACACGATAATGTCAGGCAGGCACTCAGAATTGTGATGCTCTTCTGTATTGCGATCTCAGCACCCAGACTCGGGTATATGGGGGTCCTTACGGGACTTGCAGCCACAGAAATGGCAGGCATGGTATTCATGCTTTCTGCAATCACAAAGACCTACCCTGGCTTCCACGCGAAATCACTATTTCCTCAAACCCTCAAGTTGATAGTTGCGACAGTGGTTACCATTGCGGCTGGACTCCTTCTCAGCCACTCGCCGCTGGGTAGAACATTGAGTCCAAGAGTTCTTGCTACCGCTCAGCTGTCACTTGCGATCTTAGGATGTGCGCTTGCTGTGGGACCAGCATTGTGGCTCACGAAGTCCGTAAGCAGCGATGAACGAAACGCACTTCTTCGCGCACTGCTTCCAAGTAGAGTTCGGGCTTAGACTCTGTCTAGGACGTTGACAGAGTCTATCTGATGCAGCGGAGGAAAGAAGACCTAGATATGGATGTGGAGGATCCCGTCTACCTGTTTGCACGTGGTTTAACCTGGCTCCATAGTCGACGGCTCCAGTTGACGTACCCCTTTCATCAATTTGGCCGGAGAGTCTCGATACATCGTTCGTGCGATATTCTGCGCTCCATGGCCACGGAGATTTCCATTTCCGACAATGTTTATCTTGCTCCGGACGTCTGGCTGAATATTGCGCCTGGCTCGGCGAGTTCGGAGCCAAAAATAGTATTGGGTAATCGCTGTGGTATAGGGCGGCGCTCGATGATCTCTTCCAAGAATCAAATCCTACTTGAAGATGATGTATTGTTTGCGCCGTCCGTATTGGTCATGGATCACAATCATGAATTTACAGACATCACACGGCCCATCCATGCCCAGGGAGTGACTGATGGGGGCAGAATTCGAATTGAGAAAAACTGTTGGCTTGGTTACGGCGCCGTTGTGTTGTGTACTACCGGCCAGTTAACTATCGGTCGTAATAGTGTAATTGGAGCGAATTCTGTAGTCACAAGAAATGTTCCACCCTATAGCGTCATGGCGGGCAATCCCGCCAAGCTGATTAAGACTTTTGACCTGGAACGGGGGAAGTGGGGCAAGCCTGGTGAATAGACCGAAGGAGTCTGATCTCCGAGATTCGTGCATGCGGATCGAATTGAAGATCGACCGTGTTTAGCGGCTAATCGTGGCACAGCTTCTTCGCTTGATACAGCGTGCGCGTATTTCGTGGGAGCAGAAACCCGCGGCAATTTGGCGAGTGAGGATAGAAGACAACAGAAAGGCTTTTTGATGAGCGCTGCTCGCACAGCCCCGTTCCTGGATTTAGGTTCTTTCCTCACGCACCTTGAGCAGACAGGCCGTCTGCGTCGAGTTTCTAAGCCTATCGAAAAGGCTTGGGAAATTGCTTGTCTGGCGCGGTGGGCTCTGGAATCTACCCCCGAGAAAGATTCTTACGCCCTGCTATTCGAGAATGTGAAAAACCAGTCCGTGCCTGTGGCCGTAAATCTGTTTTCCACTCCTGAGATGTACGCTGCGGCGCTTGGTGTCGATTCAGAAGACTTACTGGAAGCTTGGGGTAAAGCTCTCGAGAGGCCCTACAAGCCCGTTGAGGTTGGAAGTGGGCCGGTGTTCGACGTTGTTCAGAGCCAGACTGAGCTCAACTTATTGGAATTGCCCGCACCGGTATGGACCCCGGGCCGGGACGGCGGAGCTTATCTTTCTGCCGCGAGTGTGATCACCAAAGATCCAGATAGTGGCATCCAGAACATGGGCATTTATCGGATGCAAATCCATGATGAGAAGCACGCTGGCCTGTCTTTTGGCAGCAAGATGCAACACGGCGCCATTCATTATTTAAAATACTCGAAACGGCAGCAGCCCATGCCAGTGGCCGCTGTCATTGGAGCGCCGCCGGTTGTGAGCTTTGCCGCGGCGGCCAAGACGGCCTACGGCGTTGATGAACTGGAAATCGCCGGGGGACTTGCGGGTGCACCCTTGCAGGTGGTTCGCGGAAAAACTGTGGATCTGTTCATCCCTGCGCATGCCGAATGTGTGATTGAGGGTTTTGTGCGGTCGGGAGAGGAGCGAATGGAAGGCCCCTTCGGTGAAGTTTTGGGATACCTCGCCGAAGCCTCTCCGGCCCCGGTCGTAGACATCACGGCTATCTACCACAGGTCCGCTCCCGTCCATCATGGGTATGTGCAGCAGATGCCGCCTTCGGATGGACACCTGGTGATGGAGATGGGATTCCTCGGGCCGCTCTGGTACTACCTCACGCGGAAGCTCGGGCTGAAAGGAGTTCGCAATCTAGCCATTGCGCGAGGAAGTGCCAGCTTGGCGATTCTTGTTGCCCAGATCGAGAAAGAGCATGTGTCTGAAAGTGCTGGGATCGGTCGCGCATTGGCTAAATTCAATTTGGGTCAGAAATTCATCTACCTGGTTGACGAAGACATCGACATCCGCGATCAAGAAACTCTCAATTGGGCGTTGAGCTCGCGGGTAGACCCGGAGCGCGATATAGAATTCATCAAGGATTTTCCTACCTTTCAGTATGATCCCTCGACGCTCTCCCGTGCCGCAAGGGACGGCAAAGAACTTGATGGCCCACCCTATCCTTCGTCCGTGGCCATCATCAACGCGACCGTCAAGTGCCGAGTGCCGGAGATATCGCTCCCGGGGCGCTCCGTTATGTTAAAGGCTCTGGAGAGATGGCCCGAAACTGGCCTTCCGCGGATTACTCCGAGAAGGCGTCTCTCGCGATTGCTCAGGACCCACTCGGACTAAGAGCTGCGAAATTGCTCGACAACAGGTTCCTTCCAGGATACACGTGGACGCATGACCATTGGCGGACGCAGGAAAAATGTTGAAAATGTTTAGTAATGCGGATCAGAGATTGTTCGCTTCGTGAGAGCACCCGAACCGGCAGCAGAAGTACCGGTCGAGTTCAACACCCCCATCACTGTGGGCGCAACGGTGACTTGCGCGGTGCGTAAGATTTGAAGCTGTAGATTTTCAGTAAGGAGAATATCCGGCCCTATATGGGTACTCGCCGACACAATCCGATGAGTGAGGATTGCGCACCTCGCTTGCTGCAGGACGCACTCCGAATCGCTGCTAGGGACTGCGAGGACCAGGCCAAGTTCATTAGCGGGGCAGAACGCCTGTCCTTCGCCGAAATTGATCAATATTCAGATCGCCTCGCCCTTCGCTTGATGGCGCAGGATGTCCGAGCTGGGGACCGCGTAATCCTTGGCCTCCCCAATTCCGCCAATTTCGTCATAGCCTGTTTCGCCATCTGGAAAGCGCGTGCGGTCGTAGTAGCCCTCGATCCTGCCGTCCGCTCCACTAATCTCGAGCACATCTTGGAAAAGACCAAACCCTCAGCGCTCATCGCAGAGAGAAATTTTGCGGAAAGAGTCCAGGCAATGCCTGAGGTTCTTCCTTTCTTCCGCGTTTTCTTCCTGAAAGACCCTATTGTAACTCCATCGGTTACTGCGCAGATCCGCTTGGAGTCCATACAATCGGCAATTTCTGGCGGAGCCGAAAGTGGAAACCTGCCGACTGGCGCGAGGCCGGATGACTTGGCTACCATCACCTTCACAAGCGGCTCAACGGGCGTGCCAAAAGGCGTCATGCACACGCACGAGAGCACACTTGCCTGTGCATCGTTCACGCTCAATTTTCTTGAACTTTCCAATAGCGATGTTATGGTGGTGCCCCTTCCCTTGCATCATATTCTTGCATTTCGACGGTTCCTTACGTGCTTCTTGGCACAGTGCACAGCCCTGATTGCGCCCGACATTTTTGTAGCTTTGAGCCAATTCCCGGTATTACGTCCCACCGGTCTGGTCTTGGTTCCGGCAGCCTGCAATATGATCATCGATACTTTTGCATCCTTCTTTCGCGACAACGGTGATTCCCTTCGTTACCTCGAAATCGGTTCGGAACCCATGTCCCCAGAGAGATTGAGTGCTTTGCAATCAATCTTGCCTAACACGAAGATCCACTTGACCTACGGCCTTACCGAAGGACGAGTTGGGTATCTCAAGCCAGGCCCCAAAGGAGTTTTCAATCATCTCGCAAGTTCGAATGATGGTTTGCAAATACGCGTTGTGGATGGTCAAGGCCAGGAGGTTGCCTCTGGTGAGACTGGTGAAATCCTCCTCATTGGATCCGGATTATTGAAGGGCTATTGGGGAGATTCTCCAGAGGCGCTGAAAAGGCTAGCGAACAACGGATTCCGGACCGGCGACATGGGAGTGATGGAAGCTAATGGCGACGTTCAGTTGATGGGTCGCATGGACGATATCCTTAAGATAGGCGGCCACAAAATCAATCCACGCGAAGTCGAGGCCGTCTTGCAGCGGCATCCATCCGTCTTAGAAGCGGTACTTATTGGACTAGCAGATCCATGCAAAATCATGGAGGCAAAACTACATGCGTTGGTAGTCCTGAGAAAGGACTCGGTCGTCACGCAGGAGGAGCTTGTGGCGCATTGCCGTCTACATTTGGAACCTTACAAGGTGCCTGCAAGCATTCAGTTTCGCACTTCATTCCCGAAAACACCTCTTGGCAAAATCCAGCGTCACTTGGTGGCTCAGGAGGCGATTAGAGATTCCGCCCCTTCGGGTGAGACCTCTCCTCACCCAAACAATCCAACTCCCGCTTGACCTGCATCCGATGATTTATTGGACGTCAGACGAAATCAAGCTCTGCTGGGGCTGCGAGCAGGCGTTTTCACAAAGCGCGGTGGGGCATCACGCCCCCGCTCTAATACCAGACTTTCGGGAGGCCACAATGGAACTAAGACTTGCCGCGGGATTCGGCATTTGCGTTGGAAAATTCGAATGGATGATTCCCGGAACCATTGAGGAACTTTTCGAGTAAGCCCTTAAAATGTAGGCGCTCCGGCTCCGTGAGATGAGGCATCGCGGCTAGATGCTGGTGGAGCAGCGATTCGCGTTTGTGCTCTGCTATGGTGCGGAGTTCGGCAAAGACTGCACAAGCGGCTACGCCGGCTTGCCAGCGCATGAACCCCACAATCTGCTCATCAATCAAAGCTAAGGCACGCGGAACCTCATCTTCGCGTGCCTTTTTGTTTTGTTCGACGATATCTGTGAGGTCATCAATATCGGAGAGATGGACATGTGGGAGCATTTTGGCGCACGGATCGACATTTCGCGGCACGCCCAGGTCCATGATGATCAGAGGCCGGTTTCCCCGAACAGTCATGGCAGCTTCAAGATGTTCGCGCGTGAGTACCGGTTCCGGATTGGTGACCGAAGTAACGATCAAGTCGGGCCAATCGAGCACCTCTGGTAGTTTTTCCCAGGGTAAAACCTCGCCGCCATACCGGGCCACGAGCGCTTTTGCGTTCTCTGTCGTGCGATTCAGTATCCGCAGTTGTGGAACTCCCCGGTCACAAAGGTGTTTTACGACCTGTTCGCTTGTCGCGCCAGCCCCAACAATCATGACCCGCTGATTTTCCAAGCCCAGCAATAGGCCCTCGGCCTGTTTCACACCCGCGAACGCCACGGACATGGGCTTCGAACCGATCTGCGTTTCCGTACGAATGCGCTTCCCAACTTCTAGCGCCGACTGGAACAACCGATTCAGTACACGTCCTGTTGATCCATGGTCCATGGCCACACGATAGGCTTCTCGCACTTGGCCGAGGATTTCCGACTCTCCCAATAGCAAAGAATCCAGTCCAGCGGCAACGCGGTAGAGATGGCGAACGAGATCACGGTCGCAGTGACGGTAGACCGCAGCGGCCATCTCTGCCGGCGCCAGTTGGTGGTAAGAGGCGATGAACCGTTCAATCGCCTGGAGGGCGTCTCCCGAGCGCTCACGCGCGACGCCGTAGACCTCGGTGCGATTACAAGTCGAGAGGATTACAGCTTCTTTGAGTATGCCTCGAGCACGAAGCTGGTCTGCGGCCTCGCAAGCCTGCTCAACGCGGAACGTCACGCGTTCACGCAGAGCAATGCTTGCTGTGCGGTGGCTAATTCCGATGAGGGCGAGTTCCATGTTGGTTGCTTGGGCCCGGCCTTTCTTTCCTAGGGTGATTCACGGTCTCGCCGCCGATGAAGGTGCGCAATTTACGGTTTCACATCTCGGAAGATGAACCTTCACTTCGACAGACCAGCAAGACACAAGCCGGGGGGACGACCGGAAGCGTGTCTACTTCAGTTCCCTCGCCACTTCCTTCGCAAAATAAGTGATGATGATGTCCGCGCCAGCTCGTTTCATCGAGGTCAACGCTTCCATCATGATCAGTTTCTTGTCGAGACGGCCAATGCGTGCCGCAGCGTCGATCATGGCGTACTCACCGCTCACGTTGTAGGTAGCCAGGGGCATTTGGAATTCCGTCTTCGCCCGGTACACGATGTCCAGGTAATAGAGCGCCGGTTTCACCATGACGATGTCAGCACCCTCTTCGATATCCATGGCGATTTCGCGCATCGCCTCATTGGAATTGCTGGAATCCATCTGGTGCGTCTTCTTGTCACCATGCGACAACGTCGATTGGGTGCCTTCCTTGAAGAATGGGTCGTAGAGTTTCGACGCATATTTTGCCGAATACGCCATGATGGGTGTGTTCACGAAGCCATCGCCGTCCAACGTTTCTCTCAGTGCGCGAATCTGTCCATCGAGCATCGCCGCGGGTGCGACCATGTCGCTTCCGGCTTGCACGTGAGACAGGGCAGTTTTCGCCAATACATCTTTCGAGGCATCGTTTAAGAGATATCCGTCCTGGAGGATCCCGCAATGGCTGTGGGTCGTGTACTCGCACAAGCAAACGTCAGTGACCACCAGCACTTCAGGCACATGTCTCTTCAAAGCACGCACCGCCTCTTGGACTATTCCGTTCGGCGCGTAGGCGCCAGTGGCGAGCAGGTCTTTTTCCTTGGGGTCGGGCACGCCAAACAACAGAATTCCAGGGATACCAAGGTCACGAATTTCCTTCACTTCCTCAATCAATTTATCGATAGAGAGATGAAAGTTTCCGGGAATAGCGTTAATTTCGTGCTTTATGCCGTGGCCGGGCACCACGAACAAAGGTAAGATTAGATCGTCAATCGACAGAGAATTCTCACGCACCAACCGGCGAAACCTGTCGTTCTGCCTGAGCCTCCTGAGTCTTCGAGCCGGAAATCCTGTCCCGGATTCCTTCCCGTACGATGGCGAAGTTCCGCTGACCGTCTGAGTCCTTTGCTGTGGCAAATTCTCTTCAAGCAAAGTCACTGCTGATTTGTTCGGTATCATATTTGTTGGCTCGCTGTACTGCGTTCCTCGGTAGAAACGCTCTTGGGTTTCGAAACAAAGAAAGGCATAATCTTTCCACTCACCGTTGGAAACGGAAATTCCCGAACGATTTGCACCATATTGGACTGCTTCCACATTTCCGTGCCAGATTGCGACCAGGAATCGGGGCTGTCTTCCGCTCGTCGAAGGAGATTCAAGAATCGATCTAAAACCTCGGTTTCACGAAGTTCTCCTACTCGAGGACTCACAAGAAGTTGCAGGTGGGTGAATCCGCGCGAATCTTCTTTTTCGAGCAACTGGTAATCGGTGCTTCTGCCGCCAAAGCGTTCGGGGAGATCTCTTTCGATGATGCGGATGAAGTCAGTGTCGACGAACGTCACGCCTTCGCCGGTAAGCTTTTCGTAGCTCCTAATATTGTGAAGGCAGGCATCAAAACCGACTTTGCCGAACACGCAGGGGCAGGCCTCCGTGGAGACTTCTCCATAATCGCCCATACCGACATTGAGAAGAATCTTCGGGGATTCATACAGCAGCGAAGTGAACAAATAGGATTCGACGAATAAATCCGAATGCGGAACATTCTGACGGTGGGGGATAATCGCGGTTGTGTCCTTGTAAAGGTGACAATGATCGCTTTGCGCGTGGCGTTGGTCGCAGCCCGCTGCGATCACGCCAGCCTCTGAGATCCCGTACACCGGAATGGGTGCGCCACCAACGGCTTCAATCTCTTTCCTCTTTTGTGATGTCAGAGGCTCTCCAGTAACCAGAAACTTTGTGCCCTTGAGATTCAGATTCTTCTCTGCTGCTGCAATGCAAATCCGAACGGCCGAGGAAGCAAACGTATAGACAATGCAACTTTCGTTATGTTGAAGTGCTGAGGCTGCCCATTCTGCGACTTTCAATGCGTCATCAAGCCCTACATACTCAGGCTCGGCCAATCGAGAGCCATGCAGCTTGCTGAGTGTGAAAATGAGCTTGGTGCCCCATTTTTTCTCCCAATTGACGTTGAGTTGATCTTCGGCCACCTGGGAAAACCAGCGTTGAACCGGATTGCCTATGTGGGAAAAACGCAGGCTCG
>Ga0307471_100000032_pt1 | contig 64730 bp, 64 predicted proteins | sample atmos_gasesAM3C__2_FD_204566 | JGI IMG/M metagenome (GOLD analysis project Ga0307471, IMG submission 204566) | Hardwood forest soil microbial communities from Morgan-Monroe State Forest, Indiana, United States - atmos_gasesAM3C_515 | ecosystem: Environmental > Terrestrial > Soil > Temperate... | reverse complement strand
CGGCAGGGGGTCGATCCGCGACGAACGTCGTTGCAGGTCGGCATCTTTGGAGCCGAACCGTGGACAGAGGACATGCGCCACGAGATCGAACAACATCTCGACATGCACGCCGTCGACATTTACGGGCTGTCCGAGGTCATCGGCCCCGGCGTCGCCAACGAGTGCCTCGAGACCAAGGACGGCCTGCACATCTGGGAGGACCACTTCCTTCCCGAGATCGTCGATCCGGTCACCGGGGAATCGGTGGTCGCGGGCGAGCGGGGCGAGCTCGTGTTCACCACACTCACGAAGGAAGCGATGCCGGTGATCCGCTATCGCACCCGCGATCTCACCAGGTTGCTCCCCGGCACGGCGCGTTCGATGCGGCGGATGGAGCGGATCGCGGGGCGCAGCGACGACATGATCATCCTCCGCGGCGTCAACATCTTTCCCACCCAGGTGGAGGAGCTGATCCTGGGCATCCCCGCTCTGTCGCCCCACTTCCAGATCGTGCTGACGCGGCCGAAGCGGCTCGACGAGATGACGGTGCGCGTCGAGGCCAGGCCGCACTCAGCCGGTGCAGACGCGCGTCGGCTGGCCGGCGAGCGGCTGGTCGTGACGGTGAAGCAGCGCATCGGAGTGAGCGTCGCGGTCGACGTGCTCGAACCCGGATCGATCGAGCGCTCGCTGGGCAAGGCGAAACGGATCGTCGACCTCCGCCAGGGTTGACCGCGCTGAGCGTCATTGACCGGTCAGGCGTCGCGCCGATACAATACCAACCGAACGTTTGGCTGATTATTGCTGAGAGGCGCTCATGGAATCACAGGATCTCGAGGCTCAGTTCAACGGCTTGGTGGAGGCCGATCAGCGCATCGAGCCTCGCGACTGGATGCCCGACGCGTATCGCCGCAACCTGATACGCCAGATCGCGCAGCACGCCCATTCCGAGATCATCGGTATGCAGCCGGAGGGCAACTGGATCACCCGCGCGCCGTCGCTGCGTCGCAAGGCGATCCTGATGGCCAAGGTGCAGGACGAGGCTGGGCACGGTCTGTACCTGTATTGCGCGGCCGAGACGCTCGGTGTCGACCGCTCGGAGCTCATCGATCTCCTCCACGCCGGGCGCCAGAAGTACTCGAGCATCTTCAACTACCCGACGCTCACCTGGGCGGATGTGGGCGCCATTGGCTGGCTGGTGGACGGCGCCGCGATCACCAATCAGATCCCGCTGTGCCGCTGCTCGTACGGACCCTATGCGCGAGCGATGGTGCGCGTCTGCAAGGAAGAGTCGTTCCATCAGCGTCAGGGCTTCGAGATACTGCACACGCTGTCGCACGGCACCGCCGCGCAGCACGCGATGGCTCAGGATGCGATCGACCGATGGTGGTGGCCGTCGTTGATGATGCTCGGCCCGCCGGACGCGGAGTCGACACACAACGCGCAGTCGATTGCGTGGCGGGTGAAGCGCTTCACCAACGACGAGTTGCGCCAGCGGTTTGTCGACATGGTCGCTCCCCAGGCCGAGGTGCTCGAGCTCACCCCACCCGACCCGCAGCTGCGATGGAACGAAACGCGCGGCCATTACGAGTTCGGCGAGTGCGACTGGGACGAGCTCCGGCGCGTCGTCGCGGGCGACGGGCCGTGCAATCGTCAGCGGCTTGCCCACCACGTGCACGCGCACGAGGAGGGCGCGTGGGTGCGCGAGGCTGCGGCGGCATATGCGGCGACGCATCCTGCCGCTGGAGTGGCTGCGGCATGAGCAACGAGGTCGGCGAGCCGCTCTGGGAGGTGTTCATCCGAAGCCGGCGCGGCTTGTCGCACAACCACGTCGGCAGCCTGCATGCCCCCGACGCGCAGATGGCGCTGCGCAACGCGCGAGACGTGTTCACGCGCCGCATGGAAGGAATCAGCATCTGGGTGATTCCCTCGGCGGAGATCACAGCATCGTCGCCCGACGAGCGCGATCCGTTCTTCGAGCCCGCGGCGGACAAGGCCTATCGGCATCCCACGTTCTACGACATCCCGAAGGAGGTGCGGCAGCTGTGAACACCGTGGCGGCAGACCCGGCGGGCGCGTACACGCTGCGGCACGCCGACGACTGCCTGATGCTCTCCCACCGGCTGGCCGAGTGGTCGTCGCGGGCGCCGACGCTCGAGGAGGATGTCGCCCTGACGAACATCGCGCTCGATCTTCTTGGTCAGGCCCGTGCACTGTACACGCGGACCGCAGAGCTCGACGGCACGGGCCGCGGCGAGGACGACTACGCGTTTCTGCGTGAAGAGCGCGAGTTCGTCAACTGCCTGCTCGTCGAGCAGGAGAACGGTGACTTCGCAACGACCGTCGTTCGCCAGCTGCTCTTCTCGACATATCAGCTGGAGACATGGAAAGCGCTCAGCGCGTCGACGGACACCACGGTCGCCGCCATCGCCGCCAAGGCGGTGAAGGAGGTGACGTACCACCTCGACCATGCGACGCAATGGACGCTGCGGCTGGGTGATGGCACGGCCGAGAGCCACCGGCGCATGCAGGCGGCGTTGGAGCGGCTCTGGCCATACACGTCAGAGCTCTTCGAGACCGATGCAGCGACTGATGAGCTGGTTGCGCGAGGTGTCGCGGCCGACCCGGCATTGCTTCGCATCGCGTGGACCGCTTGTGTGGAGCCGGTCTTGCGCGAGGCGACGCTCGAACCGGCATCCACGTCCTGGACGCCGACCGGCGGCCGGCGCGGATTGCACACGGAGTGCTTCGGGTACATGCTCGCCGAGATGCAGCATCTCCACCGCTCACACCCGGGAGCACGATGGTAACGACACGCGGGGGGGCACCCGCCGCGTCCCCCCCGGCGGTGGTGGATCGGATCCGCCGCCTTGCCGGCGAGGTTGTCGATCCGGAGATACCCGTGCTCACGATCGAGGATCTCGGCATCCTTCGTGATGCCCGCGTCGACGCCTTTGGTCACGTGGAGATCGATGTCACCCCGACGTATTCCGGATGCCCCGCGCTCGACCTGATCCGGGCCGACGTCGCCCAACGGGTGCGCGACGCCGGCTATCCGAACGTCACGGTCAACGTCGTGCTCTCACCGGCGTGGACGACCGACTGGATGTCGGACGCGGGGCGGCGCAAGCTCCGCGAGTACGGCATCGCACCGCCACGGGCGCGCGATGCCGGCATGACGCTGCTGCAGCTTGCCGTCGAGTGCCCCGTGTGTGGCTCAGCGCACACGGGCGAAGTGGCGCGCTTCGCGTCGACACCATGCCAGGCGCTGCGCCGCTGCGCTGGATGCGCCGAGCCGTTTCATCACTTCAAGGAGCATTGATCCGGTGATCGCCGCGCCGCCGGGAGCGCCTGCGCGGCACCGCCGGGCGACCCTGCATCCGCTGCGCGTGGCGGCGGTGGAACCGCTGACTGCGGACGCGGTCACGATCGAATTCGACGTTCCGTCCGAGCTCGCCGAGGACTATGACTTCATCCACGGGCAGCACGTTTCCCTGCGCTGCGCCGAGGCCGGAGACGATATCCGTCGCAGCTACTCGATCTGCACGCCGGCCGGCTCCGGCGCGCTTCGCATCGCGGTCAAGTGCCTGCCCGGCGGTGTCTTCTCCACCTACGCGCGTGACCGGCTCCGCCCCGGTGACCTGCTCGAGGTCGTCACTCCCACCGGGCATTTCAACAGTCCCCTCGACGCGACCCAGGCACGCAGCTATGTCACGATCGCCGCCGGCAGCGGAATTGCGCCCATTCTCTCCATCATCGCAACGGTGCTCGCGTGCGAGCCGCGGAGCAACGTGACGCTGCTGTACGGCAATCGCACCGTCGCCGACATCATGTTCCTCGAGGAGCTCGAGGACCTGAAGAACCTGCATCCTGAACGCTTCGTGCTCTATCACGTGCTCTCGCGCGAGGAGCAGGAGGTGGAGCTGTTCCATGGTCGCCTCGACCGCGACAGGCTCGGTCTGTTCCTCGACTCGCTCATACCTCCACACGGCGTGCATGAGTGGTTCCTCTGCGGCCCGCGCGCGATGATCGATGCGGCGCGAGCGCTGCTGGTGGAACGGGGTGCAGACTCGGCGCACATCCACTTCGAGCTATTCCACACCGAAAGTGTCGAAACCGCGCGACGCGGCGCGACCCCTGTCGCAACGGCATCGTCGTCGCTCGCAGGGGCAGGTGCATCACGTCCCGCCGAGGTGACGATCATCCTCGACGGCAGGCGCTCGACGTTCTCGCTCGACCGCGACGGCGAACGCGTGCTCGACGCCGCACTGCAGGTGCGTTCCGACGCACCGTACGCATGCAAGGGCGGCGTGTGCGGCACGTGTCGCGCCAAGCTGGTGAGCGGGACTGTCGAGATGGAGCAGAGCTACGCGCTGGAGCAGCACGAGATCGAGGACGGCTTCGTGCTCGCCTGTCAGTCGCATCCCACATCGGATCGCGTGGTCCTCGACTTCGATCAATAGCAGGGCTGAAAAATCCGCACCCGACGACCGCGATCTCTCAGCGTTGGAAATTGGCCTTGCGTTTCCCACGCACCGCGGCCACGCCCTCGACGACGTCGGGGCCCGTGAAGCCGAGGAATTCGAGCGCGAGCGAGCTGTCGAAGATCGGGCCGGCCGCGCGAAGCCAGTTGTTCAGCGCGTGCTTCGTCCAGCGGATGGCGGTCTCAGACCCGGCGGCAAGCTGACGTGCGACGTGCAGCGCGCGCTCGTGGAGCTGATCGTCGGGGACGCAGAGGGACACCAGGCCGATGCGCTCCGCCTCCTCGCCGCTCACCGGCTCGCACGTCAACAGGTGGTACTTCGCCTTGGCCATGCCGCAGAGCAGCGGCCACACGATAGCGGCGTGGTCGCCGGCGGCGAGCCCGATGCGGGTGTGGCCGTCGATCAGCCGAGCGGAGCGGGCGGCGATGGAGACGTCGGCGAGCAAGCCCACGACCAGTCCGGCGCCCACCGCGACACCGTCCATCGCCGAGACGATCGGCCGCCCGCAGTTGATGACGTTGTAGACCAGATCTCGCGTCTCCTGGAGGACGCGGGCGCGGGCGCCGAAATCGGCCACGATCTCATCGATCAGGTCGAGGTCACCACCGGAGGAGAACGTACCGCCGGCGCCGCGAATGACAACCGCGCGTGTGTCGGGATCCCTGTCGATAGCCGTCCATACGCCGGCCAGCTGGCTGTGCATGGCGGCGCTCACCGCGTTGAGCCGCCCCTCCGCGCTCAGCGTGATGACCAGGATCCCGTCTTCGGGGCGATCGAAACCGAGGCTGGGAAACGCATCGGCGTATTCGATCATCGGGGAGGGTTCAGGAACCCGTGAAGGCGGGCTTGCGCTTTTCCTGGAAGGCGGCGATGCCGTCCTGGTAGTCGTGGGTTCGCGATGCCCGGCCCTGCGCCGCCGCCTCCGCAGCGAGTATGTCGGTGAGCGGTGGGGCCTCATCCAGGATGCGCCGCACGATCTGTTTGGACTCGCGGAATGCGGACGTCGGACCGCGGGCGATGGTGCTCGCCAGCTCGCGCGTCCTGCGGACCAGGTCGGCGCCGGCGACACTGCGGTTCACCAGCCCCCACTCGGCTGCCTCGCGTCCGGAGAGCAGGCGTCCGGTGTAGATCAGCTCGAGTGCGCGATGGGAACCCAACCGCGCGACGAATGCCGCATGAGCGCCGCTGTCGAGCACCGCGCCGATGCGGGCGAAGGGCGACCCGATGCGCGCGTCGTCGGCCGCATACACGATGTCGCAGGCCAGCGCGAGACCCAACCCGGTGCCCAGACATGCGCCGTGGACGGCGGCGATCGACGGCACGGTCAGACCGGCCATCTGCTCGATGACAGGGTTGAACACATCGCGAAGGATTGCCTCGCCGTCCTCGTGCAGCGGATCCGCGTCGGCCAGGTCGCGACCGCTGCAGAAGGCACGGCCGTCGCCGCGGACGAGGAACGCGCGCGACCCAACGGACTCCGCTGCGTCGAGGCTCTCTTTGATCTCGCGCACCATGTCGGCGTTCATCGCGTTCATCTTGTCGGGCCGGTTGAGCACCAGCTCGGCCACGCCGTCGCCGATCGTGAGTACGACGGTCTTGAACTGATCAAATGCCGGCATACGCTGGCCGCTCCTTGGCCGTGAGGATCTTGAGCTGGCTGGTGCACACCGTGACCCCGTTCTGATTGAGCACGTCCCAGCGGTAGGTCACCAGGCCGGTCTTCTCATCGCGGTCCGTCTTCTCGATCACCTCGATGTCCAGATACAGCGTGTCGCCGATCCACGTCGGAGCCACATAGCGCAGCCGATCCGTGCCGTAGTTGGCAAGGATGGTCGTGGCGTCCGCGGGAACGCCGAGACCGGTGGCCATCGCGAAGACCATGATGCCCGGAGCGACTCGCTTGCCGAACATCGAACGCTCGGCCGCGACCGCGTCGATGTGCGGGTAGAACCAATCTCCTGTCAGGGCACACCAGTTCACGATGTCGGTCTCGGTGATGGTGCGCCCGCGGGTCCGCTGCACCTGGCCGACCTCGAGTTCGTTGTACGTCCGATAGAGCAGGAACCGATCCATCCACTGATACCTCGAACCAGCTGTAAATCAACCTTTCGATCGGCTGGAGACCGGAAGTCTACGATTGTGATCTGGCCACCGTCAACGACGCGCGCACCTTGACGAATCATCCGTACGTTCGGTATTTTCAGGGTCGTATGGGGCGCCCGCCACTCGCTGAGCGCAGTCCGTACGACCGTGACCGAGTCGTCGATGTCGCCGTGAGGGTGTTCACCGAGCGCGGCTACGACGGGACGTCCATGGCCGACATCGCGCGCGCGCTCGGCGTGCACAAGAGCAGCATCTACCACCACGTCGCCAGCAAGGAGCAGTTGCTCGAAGACGCGGTGAAGCGAGCTCTCAACGCGCTGCACGGCATGCTCGCCGAGCCCGGCGCGACGGAAGGCACCGCGGTCGAGCGCCTGCGCTACGTGGTCGGCCGTACCGTCGAGATCATGGTGCGGCAATTGCCCGAGGTGACCGTTCTCCTGCGTATTCGCGGCAACACTGCGACCGAGCGCTGGGCGATCGCGCGCCGGCGCGACTTTGATCGCGCGGTGCAGGGCATCGTCGCTGCGGCGATCGCCGAGGGCGACCTGCGCAGCGACATCGACACCGCCCTGGTGACGCGGCTCATCTTCGGAATGTCGAACTCTGTCACCGAGTGGTACCAGCCCGGCGGCCGGCTGTCGGCCCGCGACATGGCCAGCGCCATCGAGGCCGTGGTCTTCGAGGGCCTGCGCCTGCGCAGCTGACGTGGTCAGGCGCGCTCGACAAGCGTCGCGATGCCCTGGCCCACGCCGATGCACATCGTCGCCGCTGCGCGCGTGCCGGCGGGTCGCCGCTTGAGCTGGTGCACCAGCGTCGTCATGATCCGCGCGCCCGAGCAGCCGATGGGATGTCCCAGTGCGATCGCGCCACCCAGCGGATTCACGCGGTCGTCCTTGACGGGAAGCTCCTGCAGCACCGCGAGCGACTGGGCCGCGAACGCCTCGTTCAGCTCGACGAGCTCCAGCTCGTCGAGTGACCACCCGGCACGCTGCAACGCCTTGTGCATCGCGGGAACCGGGCCGATGCCCATGCGACGTGGCTCAACGCCGGCAGTGGCGGTGGCCACGATACGCGCCAGCGGGCGCAGGTGCAGGCGCGACACCGCGTCCTCCGTGGCCAGGATGCAGGCCGCAGCACCGTCGTTGAGTGGACTCGAGTTTCCCGCGGTGACCGTGCCATCCGCCACGAAGACGGCCGGCAGCTTGGCCAGGGCTTCCAGGGTCGCGTCGGAGCGTGGCCCTTCGTCGACGCTCACCACGTGGTCTGTCTTTCCGCTCCGCACCGTGACCGGGATCAGCTCATCGGAGAACATCCCCGCTGCCTGAGCCGCGACCGCTCGTTGGTGGCTGCGCAGCGCGAACTCATCCTGCGCACCGCGTTCGATCTCGTACTCGCGTGCAAGCACCTCCGCCGTCTCGCCCATGGAGAGGGTGTGTTCCTCGGGCATCTGCGGATTCACCAGCCGCCACCCGATCGTGGTGTCGAACACGCGCTGCTCGCGCGGAAACGCGCTGTCCGGTTTGGGCATGACGAACGGGGCCCGCGTCATCGATTCGACGCCACCCGCGATGGAAATCTCACCATTGCCCGCACTCAGCTGGGCATGCGCACTGTTGATCGCCTGCAGTCCCGAGCCACAGAGGCGGTTGACGGTGACCCCGCCGATGTCGAGGGGCAGACCGGCCAGGAGGACTGCCATGCGCGCCACGTTGCGATTGTCCTCGCCCGCCTGGTTGGTCGCCCCGAGCCATACGTCTTCCACGTCGCCAAGCGGGATCTCAGGGTTGCGTCGCACCAGTTCGGCGAGAACCGTTGCGGCCAGGTCGTCCGGCCGTGCCGCGGAGAGCGTGCCTCGATAGCGACCCACCGGAGTCCGGCAGGCGTCGACGATGAAGACGTTCACGCGTCGCCGACCACAGCGGCCAGCGTCGCCGGCGATCCCTGCAGCGCGGTGCGCTGCATGTAGTGCTTCACGGCACGGACTCCACCCAGCTCCTCGCCACCGCCCGCGCGGCCCGGGCCACCATGGACCATCTGCGGCATCGGCGTGCCGTGCCCCGTCGACTCGGCCGCGCAGTCGCGGTCGAGCACGAGGAGACGGCCGTGGTGCGGCGCCGTCGCCAGCACCACGTCACGGATGAAATCGGCGTCGCGCGAGACGATCGAACCCACAAGGCTTCCCCGGCCGCGCGCCGCGAGGGTTATGACATCGTCGACGGTGTCGTACGCCATCACGGTGCTCACAGGGCCGAACGCCTCGACCTCGTGTGGTTCGGGCCGGTCCGCGTCGTTGCAGCGCAGGAGGATGGGCGCGATGAATGCGCCGCGACGTGCGTCGGCGTCGACGGGCTCCACCTGGTCCGGGTCTCCACTGACGATGTCCGCGGCGCGGCGCAACGACTGCACGGCTCCGCGCACCTCGTCGCGCTGGCGCAGGCTGACCACGGGTCCCATGGTCACGGCGTCATTGCGCGGATTGCCGACGACGACCTTGTCGAGGCGCGCTCGCAACGCCGAGAGGAAGTCGTCGACCATGGGTTGCGGCACGAACGCCCGGCGGATCGCCGTGCATTTCTGACCCGCCTTCACCGTCATCTCGCGTGCGACTTCTTTGACGAAGAGACCGAATTCGTCTGTGCTCGACCCCGAGTCCGGCCCGAGGATGGAGCAGTTGAGCGAGTCGGTCTCCGCGTTGAAGCGGGTGGCGCGACCGGTGACGGCTGAATGGCTGCGCAGCAATGCCGCGGTGCTCGCGCTGCCGGTGAAGGCGATGAGATCCTGCCCACCGAAGTGGTCGAGGAGATCGCCGAGGCCGCCGCAGACAAGTTGCACAGCACCTTCGGGGAGCAGGCCCGAGTCAATGATGTCGTGAACCACCGCAGCCGTGAGAAATGCCGTCTGACTCGCCGGTTTGACGATGGACGGCATCCCCGCGAGCACCGCCGGAGCCAGCTTCTCGAGCATTCCCCACACCGGGAAGTTGAATGCATTGATCTGCAGCGCCGCGCCGGGCAGCGCCGTGTACACGTGACGCCCGACGAAGGTGCCCTCCTTGCCCATCTGGACCGTGTCGCCGTCACCGAGCACGCGCCCTTCGGGGAGTTCTCGCCGCCCCGTGCCGCTGAAAACGAACGTGGTGGCGATGCCGCCGTCGATGTCGACGGCCGAGTCGCGACGAGTCGCGCCCGTGGACGCCGAGAGGTCGTAGTACTCGCTCTTCCTGCTGTCGAGGTGGGTCGCGAGCGCCTTGAGCGCCGCCGCCCGCTCGTGGAAGGTGAGCCGCCGCAGCGCCGGTCCCCCCACGCGACGGGCATGATCGACGAGCGCGCGGGTGTCGAGCCCGCTGCTGGATACGCGCGCAACCGGATCTCCGGTCGCAGCGTCGACGGCGACGACGCCGTCGTCCGGGGCCGTGTACCACGTCCCCGCCACATAACTGGCGAGCATTTCGGGCATGCGATCAACTCCTGTGGGCAGTCAATTCATTGTATTCACGGCGCGGTGGCCTCATCGGTGAGCGTCCAGCCGCGATCGGCGAGGACTGTGCGCAACGCGTGCGCCGATTCGGGTCCCACGAAGAGCTCGATGAGCCCGACCGGCAGCCCTGGCGCGTGCTCCACGCGCAGGTCCTCGACGTTCGCGCCTGAAGCGGCAGCGTCGGCGAGCAATCGTGCGAGCTGTCCCGGCTGGTCAGGGACGACGACGGGCACGATGTGATAGCTGCGTGGCGACCCTCCGTGCTTGCCCGGCAGCCGGCTGTGGCCGGCGCCCCCGGCTTCGATCAGCCGGCGTACCGAGGTGGAGTCAGGCGGTACCGACCGCAACGCGCCCGCCACCTGCTGCAGAGAGGAGGTCAACCCGTCCATCGCATCGGCAAGCGGTCCTGCGTTGCCGGTCGCGATGTCGACCCACAGCGAGGGATCGGCAGCGGCGATGCGTGTCATGTCACGCAGCGCCTGACCCACCAGCTGCAGCACTGCGTCCGGTTGCGTGGCCAGCTGCGAGGCGAGTGCCGAGGCCACGATCTGGGGCAGATGACTCGTCATCGCCAGGGCGTGGTCGTGCTCCTCCGCCGTCATCGTCACCGGGGTCGCTCCGCATTCCGTCACCAGCCAGCGCGCGGCTTCCAGCGACTCGGCCGAAACCTGCGCGTCAGGAGTCAACACCCAGGCGCGCCCGGCGAACATCGCCGGGTGCGCTCGGAGCGGCCCGCCCCGCTCGCGGCCCGCCAACGGGTGGCCGCCGACGTAACGCGACAGTCCTGGTGACGACGTGAACGCGGATTCCGACGGATTGCCGAGCAAACGTCGCAGTTCCTGCTGCACCTCACGTTTGATGCTCGCGGTGTCCGTGACGGTGCCGCCGCCTTCGCCGATGCGCTCGGCGATGACTCGCGCGGTCTTTCCGGGCGGCACGGCGACCACGGTGACGTCGACCGGCTCGCCTTCGTGAGCATCTCCTGCGCCCAGCTCGTGAGCCTGGCGCAGGCGGGTGGCGCTGACGTCTGCGAGCCAGACTCGATGACCGCGCTCGCGCAAGGCAAGCGCGACCGACGTTCCGATCAGGCCGGCTCCGACAACCAGCACACATCGTGCCGGCGCGGATCGTCGCCCGCTCACAGCACGACCGGCGTCAGCCACCTCGCGTAACGGTCGTTCTCACCCTTGCAGACCCCGAAGTACAGCTCTTGCAGCTGTCGTGTCACCCTGCCCGGCTCATGGTCGCCGACGGGGCGACGGTCGATCTCGATGACCGGAGAGACCTCCGCGCCGGTGCCGCAGAGCAGCACCTCGTCGGCGATGTACAGCTCGCTGCGATCCACCTCACGTTCGATGACCTGCATGCCGAGCTCGTCGCGCGCAAACGTGATAAGCGTCCGCCGGGTGATGCCCTCGACAATGTTCTGCGTGACCGGAGGTGTGATCAGACAGCCGTCGCGCAGGAGGAAGATGTTCTCCGCGCTGCCCTCGCTGACGTGGCCGTCGTGAGTCAGGACGATCGCCTCGTCGAAGCCGTTGAGGTATGCCTCCGTTTTGGCCAGGGCGCTGTTGACGTAGATGCCACTTGATTTGGAGCGCGCCGGAGCGACGTTGTCGTCCATGCGCCGCCAGCTCGACACCTGGCAGCGGATCCCTGCGGTCGTGTCCACGTACGCGCCGAATGGAACCGTGACGATCATGAAGCCGTCGCGGAGGTTGTGGAAGCGGATGCCGACCTCTTCGTTGGCCTTGTAGACCAGCGGCCGCACGTAGACGTCGGTGGCGAACGCATTGCGTCTCAGTACCTCAACCGTGATCTCGCAGAGCTCTTCGACGGTGTGAGGGAGCGCCATGTGCAGCATGCGCGCGTTGCCGTGCATGCGCTGGAAATGGTCCGGCAGGCGGAACACGTTGAGCCGCCCCTGCCGTTTGCTCCAGTAGGCACGGATGCCCTCGAAGCAGCCGGTGCCGTAATGGAGGGCGTGGGTCAGCAGCCCCAGATGGGCATCGCCGTAGCGACGGAACTCGCCTTCGTGGTAGACCCAGTAGTCGGCCTGCGCTTTGCGCTCCACCGGGGCGACCAGCGGCTCAGTCATCGGTCATCGCGATTCCGGGCTGTTCTATCAGGTCTGCGAGATGCCGCACGAACCCGCCCGCGACAGCGCCGTCGGCGACGCGATGGTCGAATACCAGCGAAAGCTGCACCACTCGGCGTGCTGCGACCTCGCTTCCGACGATCCAGGGACGCTCGACGATCTGTCCCACGCCCAGGATGGCGGCCTCCGGTGGATTGATGATCGCGGTGCCGCCGTCCACGCCGAAGGCACCGAAATTCGACACCGTGAATGTGCTGCCCGTGAGGCCGGACGGAGTGAGGATCCCGTCGCGCGCTGCTGCAGCCAGGCGCTCCAGCTCGGCAGCGAGCTGCAATGTCGGCATTCGCTGCGCGTCACGGATGACCGGGACGACCAGGCCGCGCTCGGTCTGCACCGCCACGCCCAGGTGGACCGGGGCGAAGGTGACGATCTCGTTCGCGCCGGAGTCGAAATGGGAGTTGAGACGGGGAAACCGGCGCAACGCGATCACGCAGAGTCGGAGCACGACGGCGAAGGGCGTCACATGCACGTCACCCTGGTTTGCGTTGAGCTCGGCGCGCAGCTCGAACAACCTCGTCGCGTCGGCGCTGAGCCACGCGATCGCGGTGGGGATTTCGCGGTGCGATTGTGTGAGCCGCTCCGCGGCGACACGGTCAATGCCCTTCAGCCGGCGATGCGTCTGGCCTGCTGCTTCGTCCACGTGTGCGCCGCTCGGTGCCGCCCGCCGTTGCGTGTCGGCGCGCTCGATGTCAGCGCGGCTCACGATGCCACCCGGCCCTGACCCGGTCACAGTGCTCACGTCGATGCCCAACTCCGCGGCGAGACGGCGCACGAGCGGCGAAGCGGGCGGTGTCGCGGAGCCGGATGCCGCCGCTGCCGACGGCGTGCGCGCATCGCCGGGGAGCACACGCCGGCGCCGCGCGGCTGGATTCTCTGCCTCGTCCGTGCCGTATCCCACAAGAACGTTTCCCGATCCGACGGCCGGGGTCGCCGCGCCGAGCTCGATGCTGATGAGCGGACTTCCCACCTTGACGAAGTCACCCGGGACGCCGTGCAGCTTGACCACGCGGCCGGCGAACGGTGTCGGCACCTGCACCACCGCCTTCTCCGTGGACATCTCGGCGATCGGCTGGTCGACAGCAACGCTGTCCCCCTCGGCGACCAGCCACTCGAGGATCTCGCCCTCGGTGAGTCCCTCGCCGAGATCGGGCATCAGAAAGTCGCGCACGTCTGGCATCGATCAGTACTCGAGGGTGTGGGCGACCGCGTCGAGGATACGGTCGGCGGTGGGCAGGTAATGACGCTCGATCTTGGCGGGCGGATAGGGAATGTCGAAGCCGGTGACCCGCAGCACCGGCGCCGCCAGGTGGCCGAAGACTCGTTCGCTCAGCGTTGCCGCGATCTCCGCACCGTAGCCGGCGAAACGCGGCGCCTCGTGGACGACGACGGCCCGACCGGTCTTTGTGACGCTGGCGGCAAGCGTGTCCGTGTCGAGAGGGCTCAGCGTGCGAACGTCGACGACCTCGAGGTCCCAGCCGTCCGCCGTCGCCGCTTCCGCGGCCTCCATCGCCGTGGTGACCATCGGGCCGTACGCGATCAGCGTGGCGGTCGTTCCGACGCGGCGCACCAGTGCACGACCGATGGGTAGACCGTCCGCCGGCAGCTCGACGTCCTCCTTCTGCCAGTAACGGCGTTTGGGTTCGAGGAAGATCACGGGATCAACGTACTCGATCGCCGCGCGCAGCAGCGCGTATGCATCGCCGGGACTCCCTGGAGAGACCACGGTGAGTCCGGCGGTGTGCGCGTAGTACGCCTCGGGACTCTCGGAATGGTGTTCGACGGCGCCGATGCCGCCGCCGTAGGGAATGCGGATCACGATCGGCAGGCCGACCGCTCCGCGTGTTCGATTGCGGTACTTGGCCACGTGGCTGATCACCTGGTCGAGCGCCGGATACGAGAAGCCGTCGAACTGCATCTCGACCACCGGGCGCAACCCGTACAACGCCATGCCGATCGCCGTGCCGACGATCCCGGACTCCGCCACAGGCGTGTCGAAGCAGCGTTCGCTCCCCCACTCGGCCTGCAGCCCGTCGGTGATCCGGAAGACGCCACCCAGGCGGCCGACGTCCTCGCCGTAGACGATCACAGTGTCGTCATCGCGCATCGCGTCGCGCAGCGCTGTGTTGAGAGCCGCGGCCATGGTGATCGTCATTCCGTGGCCTCGGCGGCCGCGAGCTCGCGCTCCAGAGTGACGCGCTGCGCCTGCAGCTGAGGCGTCGCCGTCGCGTACACGTGGTCGAACATCTCACACGGGTCGCCGGCAGGTGCGCCGTAGAGTGCATCACGCATGCGCGCCGCGATGGCCTCGCCTTCCGTCTCGATGCCGGCAAGAAAGTCGTCGTCCGCCACCCCGGCTTCGCGCAGGACGGTGAGGAACCGTGCGAGCGGATCGCGCTCGCGCCAGTGGTCGACCTCCTCGGCACTGCGGTACCTCGTCTGGTCGTCCGCGGTCGTGTGGCCCTCCATGCGGTAGGTCACCGCCTCGATGAGCGTGGGTCCGCCGCCGTGGCGAGCGCGCTCGACCGCCTCACGCGCCGCACCGTAGACCGAGAGCACGTCGTTGCCGTCGACGAGCACTCCCGGCATGCCATAGCCAACCGCACGCAGCGCGATCGATGACGTATGCATCTGCAGTTGCACGGGCACGCTGATCGCGTACTGGTTGTTCTGAATCATGAACACCACAGGCGCCTGGTAGACGGACGCCATGTTCATCGCCTCGTGCGTGTCCCCCTCGCTCGCGGCACCGTCGCCGATGAACGTGAGCGCAACGATCGGGTCGTGCCGAAGTCGCGCCGCCATCGCCAGCCCGGTCGCGTGCAGCGCCTGTGTGGCCAGGGGTGTGGTCAACGGCGCGACCCGGTACCGCATCGGGTCGAAGCCGCAGTGCCAGCTCCCCTGGAACAACGCAAGGGTCTCGACGATGTCGACGCCGCGCGCGAACACGCCGACGGTGTCTCGATACGAGGGGAAGAGCCAGTCGTTCTCCTCCAGCGCGAAGACCGCTCCGACTTGCGCCGCCTCCTGTCCGTGGCTGGATGCGAAGACGCCGAGGGCCCCCTGCCGAGTCAGGTTGACCGCCTGGCGATCCACCCGGCGGCCCAGGGCCATAAGGCGATACAGGCTCCGCAGTCGTGCATCGTCGAGCGCGAGCTCGTGGTCAACAGGATCCTGGAGGCCGCCCTCGGGCGCTACCTCCTGCCAAACCGCGGCCATCCGTCGGGCCTCCCCGGCAGTCTCGGCGGCCGCCGGCCCTCGACCCGTGGTCACATTTATTGATCTTACCTGCGCACCCGCACGCCGCTTAGTTGCCTTCGCCGGGATCGTACATCCGTGCCGGAGCCCTCAGCCCGCGATCTCGTCGGCCTCCTCACGCCGGGCTGATTCGGCGATCGCGTACTCGAACGCATCCGCAAGGGCGATCCAGGACGCCTCGATGATGTTGGTGCTGCAGCCCACGGTGCTCCAGCGGCGATGGTGGTCGCCGCTCTCCACGAGCACGCGCACGCCCGCGGCCGTGCCGTCGCGGCCGTCGAGCACGCGGACCTTGTAGTCGAACAGCTGCGTCTCGGCGATTTCCGGATAGCTCGGTGTCAGAGCCTTGCGCAGCGCCGCGTCGAGCGCGTTCACCGGTCCGTTGCCCTCGGCGGCGGTGTGGACCACGTCGCCGTTCACCTGCACCTTGACCGTCGCCTCACACACAAGCGCGCGCCCCTCGCGCTGCTCCACCAGCGTGATGTAGTCGACCGGCTGAAACGGGGATCGGTGACCCCGCGCGCGGCGCACGAGCAGCTCGAACGACGCTTCCGCGCCCTCGAACGAGTACCCGCGGTGCTCCAGGTCCTTCACCTGGTCCGTCACCAGCCGAACGACGGCGTGGTCGTCGCCGAGGTCGACACCGAGGTCCTCCGCCTTGGACTTGATGGTGGTGCGTCCCGACTGCTCGCTCACCACCGTTCGCCGGCGGTTGCCGACTCGGTCGGGTTCGATGTGCTGATACGTGTACGCCGCCTTGGTCATGGCATCGACGTGCTGGCCGCCCTTGTGCGTGAAGGCCGCGCTGCCGATGTACGGCGCCGAGTGCGGCGGGGCGATGTTGGCGATCTCGGCGACGTCGCGGGCCACCGTGGTGAGCCGCCGCAGCTGCGCATCGTCGACGACGCGCACGCCCATCTTCAACTGCAAGTTGGGGATCAGCGTGCAGAGGTTGGCGTTGCCGGTGCGCTCGCCGTAGCCGTTGACACATCCCTGCACCTGCACGGCCCCCGCACGCACCGCGGCGAGCGAGTTGGCCACGGCGCAACCGGTGTCGTTGTGGCAGTGGATGCCTGTCACGGCTCCGAACCGCGCCACCACGTCGCGCACCAGCGACTCGACGGTGTCGGGAAGCGTGCCTCCATTGGTGTCGCACAGCGTGAGGCGGTGTGCGCCGGCGGCGAGTGCGCTCTCGAGGCAGCGCAGCGCGTAGTTCGCGTTGCTGCGGAAGCCGTCGAAGAAGTGCTCCGCGTCGAAGACGACACGCCGTCCCTGCTCCGCCAGCCAGCGCACGGAATCGGCGATCATGCGCAGGTTCTCGTCGTCGGACGTGCGCAGTACGTCGGCCACCTGCCGGTCCCACGTCTTCCCCACCAGCGTGACGATCGGCGCACCCGAGTCCAGCAGCGTGCGCAGCTGCAGGTCGTCCTCGGGCCGGACGTCTGGGCGGCGGGTGGCGCCGAACGCCGCGAGCACGGCCCGCTGCAATCGGTGCCCGCGCATGGCTGCGAAGTACTCGCTGTCGGTCGGATTGGCTCCCGGCCAGCCGCCTTCGATGACCGCCAAACCGAGCTCGTCGAGCAACTCGGTGATGCGCAGCTTGTCGGAAACCGAGAAGTTGATGCCGACGCCCTGCGCGCCGTCGCGCAACGTGGTGTCGTAGATCTCCAGTGCCCTCACGATCGCGCACCCACGGGTTGGTACCGCTCCGAGAGTGCACGGAGCACGGCGTCGCCGATCGCCGCTGTGCCGTGCTCGCCGCCGAGGTCGTGGCTGAGCACACCTGCGCTGACGCAGCGGTCGACGGCAGCCTCGACCTCGCGTGCCAGGTCGTCGCGGTGCAACGAGTGGCGCAGGAGCAGCGCCGCCGACAGGATGGCGCCGTATGGGTTGGCGATGCCGCGACCCGCGATGTCCGGCGCGCTGCCGTGGATCGGCTCGTACAGTCCCGCACCATCGCCGAGGCTCGCGGAGGGCAGCATGCCCAGTGATCCGGCGAGCACGCCGGCCTCGTCGCTGAGGATGTCGCCAAAGAGGTTTTCGGTGACCACCACGTCGAGCTTGGTCGGACGCTGTACGAGGTGCATCGCGAACGAGTCGACCAGCTGGTGCTCGAGCTCGACCTCCGGGTAGTCGGCCCCGACGCGAGTCACGGTGTCGCGCCAGAGCTGGCTGCTGATCAACACGTTCGCCTTGTCGACCGAGGTCAGCTTGCGCCGCCGTGCCATCGCCAGCTCGAACGCGACCCGCGCCACGCGTTCGATCTCGGCCGCGGTGTAGACGGTGCTGTCGCGCGCGGTCTCCGTGTCGCCGCTGCCGCTGCGCTCGCGCGGCAGGCCGAAGTACGCGCCACCCGTGAGCTCGCGGACGATGACCATGTCTGTTCCCGTCACGACCTCGGTACGCAGCGGGGTGCGGTCGGCAAGCAGCGGGTGCACCCGCACCGGGCGCACGTTGGCGAACACGTCCAGTGCCTTGCGCAAGCGCAGCAGGCCCTGCTCGCAGCGCAATTCACCGCGCAGGTGGTCCCATTTGGGACCGCCCAGCGCACCGAAGAGGACCGCATCGGCAGCGAGACAGGCGTCGCGCGTGTCTTCGGGCAGCGGTGTGCCGGTCTCGTCGATGGCGCGACCGCCCATGAGCCGCTCCTCGAGCCGCAGGTCGACGCCCGCGCGGTTGGACACGTCACGCAGCACGCGCAGCGCGACTTCGACGACCTCCGGACCGATGCCGTCTCCGCGGATCACGACCACGCGCGCGCTCATGACGGCGCGGCCTCACGGGTCAGGTCGGGCATCCATGACGGCCGCTGCGACTCGAAAGCGGCGATGGCTGCGCCGTGCCGCATCGTGAGCCCGATGTCGTCGAGGCCGTCGAGCAGGCAGCGACGCGCGAAGGAGTCGATATTGAACCGAAAGCGCAGATCGCCGGCGCTGACCGTCTGGTCCTCGAGATCGACGATGGCCACCTCCCCGGGGCTCTCGACCGCGAGGTCGAGCAGCTGCCGGACCGCCTCTGCGCGCAGCGTGACCGGCAGCAAGCCGCTCTTGAGCGCGTTGCTGTGGAAGATGTCGGCGAACGACTCTGCGATGACGGCGCGAAAGCCATGGTCCTGCAAGGCCCACACCGCGTGCTCGCGTGAGGAGCCGCATGCGAAGTTGCGGCCGGCGACCAGCACCGTGCCGCCCGCGTACTCCGGCCTGTTGAGCACGAAATCCACGCGCGGCATCCCGACGGCGTCGTACCGCCAGTCGTTGAACAGGAACTCCCCGTAGCCCGTCCGCTCGATGCGCTTGAGGAACTGTTTGGGAATGATCTGGTCGGTGTCGACGTCGGCGCGGTCCAGTGGCACCAGCCCTCCGTGCTCGCAGCGAAACGGCCTCATGCGGTCGCCTCCTCGAGCACCCCGAGGGTGCGGACGTCGACGAAGTGACCCGCCAGCGCTGCCGCCGCGGCCATGACCGGTGAGACGAGGTGAGTCCTGCCGCCGCGGCCCTGACGACCCTCGAAGTTGCGATTGCTGGTGCTCGCGCAGCGCTCGCCCGGGCGCAGCACGTCGGCATTCATGGCGAGGCACATCGAGCAGCCCGCGTTGCGCCACTCGGCGCCCGACGAGCGAAACACCTTGTCGAGCCCCTCCGCCTCGGCCTGCGCCTTGACGGCGGCGGAACCGGGGACGACGAGGACGCGCATGCCGTCGCGGACCCGCCGGCCGCGAAGCACACCGGCTGCAGCGCGCAGGTCCTCGATGCGGCTGTTGGTGCACGAGCCGATGAACACCGTGTCGACCGGGATGTCCTCGACGGGAGTCCCAGGGACCAGTCCCATGTAGGCCAGCGCTCGCGTGGCGGACTCGCGCTGCGACGCATCTGCCATCGATTCGGGATCCGGCACGCGACCACCGATCGGCACGGATTGCGCGGGATTCGTGCCCCACGTCACCGTCGGCTCCAGCACCGAAGCGTCGACGACGACCGTCGTGTCGTGGCGCGCGCCGTCGTCGCTGCGCAGGTCCAGCCAGGCAGTCATCGCCGCATCCCAGCGAGCACCATCGGGCGCGTACGGCCGGTCGTGAAGGTGTGCGAACGTGGTCTCGTCGGGCGCGATGAGCCCGGCGCGGCCGCCGCCCTCGATGGTGAGGTTGCACAGCGTCATACGCTGCTCCATGGAGAAGGCGCGCACCACCTGCCCTGTGTACTCGACGACGTGGCCGGCCGCGCCCGCGGTGCCGATGTGACTCAGGACGCCCAGCGCGACATCCTTGGCGGTGACTCCGAACGGCAGCTCGCCGTCGATGCGGATCTCCATGGTTCGCGGCCGCGTCTGGCGGAGGCATTGCGTGGCGAGCACGTGCTCGACCTCCGAGGTGCCGATCCCCAGGGCGAAGGCTCCGAAGGCGCCGTGTGTCGCGGTGTGCGAGTCGCCGCAGACGATCACGGTCCCGGGAAGCGTCAGGCCCAGCTCGGGGCCGATCACGTGCACGATGCCCTGACGCGCGTGGCCCATGCCGAAGCAGGCGATGCCGTGCTCCTCGCAGTTGCGGCGCAGTGCCTCCATCTGCGCGCGGCTGACCTCGTCGGCGCCGTCGGAGCCGTCGCCGGTGGTGGGTACGTTGTGGTCCATCGTGGCCACAACCTGCGACGGGCGGCGCACGGTGCGCCCCACCAGGCGCAGCGCCTCGAAGGCCTGCGGCGAGGTCACCTCGTGCACCAGGTGCAGGTCGACGTAGAGGAGCGCCGGTCCGTCGGGCTCCAGGGCGACGACATGCGCGTCCCAGATCTTGTCGAACAGTGTCTTCACGCGGGTACCGCGGCCGGGTGCGGATTTTTCAGCGCCAGTCTGTTCAAAGCGTTCACATACGCCTTCGCGGCGGCGACGATGATGTCGGTGTCGGCGCCGTGGCCCGCACAGAGCGTGCCGTCCGAGCGCACGCGCACGCGCACCTCGCCCACGGCGTCGATGCCGCTGCTGATCGCCTGCACGGCGAACTCCTCGAGCTCGCCGGGGATCTGGACCAGCGTGTCGATGGCGCGGTATGCGGCGTCAACAGGGCCGTCGCCGAGCGCCGCCGCTTCGCGCGTCGTGCCGTCGGGCAGCGTGATGCGCACGGTCGCGGTGGGGCGCATGCTGGTGCCGCAGCTGACCTGCAGGTGCTCTAGGCGGTACGCCTCGTCACCCGTGTGGCGCTCGTCGGCGACGATCGCCTCGAGATCGCGGTCGGTAACCTCGCGCTTGCGGTCCGCGAGCTCCTTGAAGCGCGCGAACGCGCGCGCCACGGCCGCGTCGTCGAGCCGGTATCCGAGTTCTGCGAGCCGCTCGCGCAACGCGTGACGTCCACTCAGCTTGCCCAGCACCAGGCTCGACCCGGCGCCGACCTCCTGCGGTTCGATGATCTCGAACGTCCGCCGATCTTTCAGCATGCCGTCCTGGTGAATCCCGGAGTGGTGCGCGAACGCGTTCGCGCCGACCACCGCCTTGTTCGGCTGCACGAGCATTCCCGTGAGCTGCGACACCATCCGCGACGTGCGATGAAGCTGAGCATGGTCGAGACCGGTCGCGACGCCGTACACCTCGGGGTGCAGGCGCGTCGCCGTGGCGACCTCCTCGAGCGCTGCGTTGCCCGCCCGTTCACCGATGCCGTTGACACAGGTCTCGACCTGGCGTGCGCCGGCGCGCACGCTCACCAGCGAGTTGGCAGTGGCGAGGCCGAGATCATTGTGGCAGTGCACCGACAGCGTAACGCCGTGCATCGAGGGCACCCGCTCGTACATCCAGGCGATGAGGTGGCGCCACTCGTCGGGTGTTGCGTAGCCGACCGTGTCCGGAAGATTGATGGTCGTGGCGCCGGCGTCGATGCACGCGCCGACGATCTCCGCCAGATATTCCGGCTCGGTCCGGCTCGCGTCCATGGGCGAGAACTCGACGTCGTCGCAGAACGACAGAGCCAGGGACGTCATGGACACGGCTCGCTCGTACACCTCGCGCTGGGTCAGACGCAGCTGCCCTTCGCGGTGGATCGGAGAGGTGCCGATGAAGATGTGGATGCGCGCGTGCTTCGCGGGTCGGAGAGCGTCGGCACACACACGGACGTCCTCCTCGAAGCAGCGCGAGAGCCCCGCGATGACCGAACCCTCGACCTGCTCGGCGATGGCGCGCACGGCGGCGAAGTCCCCCTGCGAGCTGGCCGGAAAGCCGGCCTCGATGACGTCGACTCGCACGCGCTCGAGCTGGTGCGCGATGGCCAGTTTGTCTTCAACCGAGAACGCGACGCCCGGCGACTGCTCGCCGTCGCGCAGCGTTGTGTCGAGGATGAGCAGGCGCTCCTGAGCGTCGACTGATCCGTCGTGAAGTGGATTTCCCAGGCTCATGTGCGTGCCGCCTCCTTCGTGGCTTCACCGTTGAGCACGTGCTCCATGCCGGGCGCCGTCTTGGCCTGCAGCCATGTCATCTTCGTGCGCAGCGCCGCTCCGACACGCTCGATGGGCAGGTGCTGCTCCTCGTCGCGGAACTCCGCGAAGTTCGGCCGGCCTGCTTCGTTCTCGTGGATCCAGCGGCGGGCGAAGGTACCGTCGCGAATGTCGGACAGCAGCGCACGCATCGTCTGCCGCGTCCGTTCATCCACCACTTTCGGTCCGCTCACGTAGTCGCCGTACTCGGCGGTGTCGCTCACCGAGTAGCGCATGTACGACAGGCCGCCCTGGTACATGAGGTCGACGATCAGCTTGAGCTCGTGCATCACCTCGAAGTACGCCAGCTCCGGTTGGTATCCGGCTTCCACCAGCGTGTCGAACCCGGCCTTGACCAGCGATGAGATGCCGCCGCAGAGCACCGCCTGCTCGCCGAAGAGGTCGGTCTCGGTCTCCTCGGCGAATGTCGTCTCGAGCACGCCCGCGCGGGTGCCCCCGATGCCACGTGCGTACGCGAGGGTCCGCTTGCGCGCGGATCCGGTGGCGTCCTGGTGCACGGCGAACAGGCACGGCACTCCCTGCCCGCCGACGAACGTGCTGCGCACCAGGTGTCCCGGGCCCTTGGGCGCCACCAGGCTCACGTCGACGTCCGCCGGTGGCTGGACCAGCCCGTAGCGGATGTTGAATCCGTGCGCGAACATCAGCATGTCGCCGGCCTGCAGGTTCGGCGTGATGGCGGAGTCGTACAGCGCGCGCTGGCCGGTGTCGGGCGTCAGCACCATGACCACGTTCGCCTCGGCGCACGCAGCCTCCGGCGTCATCACGCGCAGTCCAGCAGCTTCCGCGTCACCGCGGCTGCGACTTGCTTCAGGCAGTCCGACGCGAACGTCGTGCCCGGAGTCGCGCAGGTTGAGCGCGTGCGCGTGCCCCTGCGAGCCATAGCCGAGCACGGCGATCTTCCGACCGGCGAGCGCCGCCGGATCGGCGTCGTCGTCGTAGTACATGCGAGCGGTCACGGTGTTCTCCTCGTGTTCCGGGTCAGCGGTTCGGGCATGCACCCCACCCGTTGGAGGGGACGTCTCGGAGCCGAGCCGCTGAGCCAGACCAGGCGCTTCACACCGTGCCCGTCGTGTCGGCGGCGACGTCGTCGCCCACCGGGTGGTGATCGCCGTTGCCGTTGATGTCGAAGTCTACGAGGCGGATGCGCGCCTGGTCGCCACGCACGAGCGCGACCGCGCCGCTGCGCGCCAGCTCCTTGATGCCATACGGCCGCATCAGCTCGATGAAGTTGTCGATCTTCTCGGTGTTGCCCGTCACCTCGATGATGGATGTGCTCGCGGCGACGTCGACGACGCGCCCGCGGAAGATGTTGACGACGTCGAGGATCTCGCCACGGCGCTCCGGAGGTGTGTGCATCCGGACCAGCAGCATCTCGTGGGCGACGTTGCGCAGCCCGGTGATGTCGTCGATCGTGATCACGTCGACGAGCTTGGCGAGCTGCTTTGTCGCCTGTTCCGCCTGCTGACGTCCGACATGGACCGCGATCGTCATCCGCGAGACGGCGTCATCCTCGGTGGGGCCGACCGACAACGAGTCGATGTTGAAACCTCGCCGGCGGATCATGGACGCCACGCGCTGCAGCACGCCAGGCTTGTTCTCGACCAGCACGGACAGCAGACGCGTCTGGCTCATCAGCTCGCCTCCACGAAATCGAGCATGCCCTTGCCCAGCGGAACGATCGGGTAGACGTTGGCGTCGGGATCGATGTCGAAGTTCAGCAGCACGGGCCCCTTGTGCGCGAGCGCCGCGTCGAGCATCGGCCCGACGTCCTCGCGGCGCATGGTCGACATCGCCTTCATCCCGAAAGCGTCGCCGAGCTTGACGAAGTCGGGCGTGAAGGTCAGGTCGACCGCGGAGCGCACGCCCTCATAGAAGTCGTCCTGGAACTGGCGAACCATCCCCAGCGACGCGTTGTTCAGGATGACGACCTTGACGTCGACGTTGTGCTCGACCATCGTCGCCATCTCCTGCATGTTCATGACGAAGCCACCTTCACCGGTGACGCAGAAGACGGTCGTGTCCGGGTTGGCCAGCTTGGCGCCCATCGATGCCGGGAACGCGAAGCCCATGGTTCCAGTGCCGCCCGAGTTGATGAACAGACCGGGCTTGCGATAGTTGAACCAGAGCGCCGCCCATATCTGGTTCTGCCCGACGTCGGCGAGGACGATCGCCTCGTCATGGCACCTCGCGTACATTTCAACAAGCACTTCCTGCGGCTGCAGGAGCCCGGTGTTGTTGACGAAGCGCACCGGGTGCTCCTCTCGCCACTGGTCGACCTGGGTCAGCCACGTGCTGCCACTTCTGGGTTCGACCACGTCCAGCAGCCCCTGCAGCGCGACGCGCGCGTCGCTGACGACGCTGACATGCGGCGTGACGTTCTTGCCGATCTCGGCGGGGTCGATGTCGATGTGCACGAGGTGCTCCACTCTCGGTGCGAACGAGTCGAGCCGCGTGGTGACCCGGTCGTCGCAGCGCATCCCGACCATGATCAAGAGGTCGGCGTCGCACACCGCCTTGTTGGTATAGCCGGCGCCCATGAATCCGACCAGCTGCAGCGCGAGTGGGTCGCGAGGCGGGAACGCACCGGTGCCGAGCAATGTCCAACCCACCGGGATCTCCGCGCGATGCGCGAGCTCGTAGAGCTCACGCTCCGCCTGCGCGATGATCACGCCGCGCCCGGCGAGGATCACGGGGCGCTGCGCCTCGCTGATCAGCTGCGCGATACGCCTGAGCTTGGCGGGCTCCGGCCTCGGTGGCGCGCCGAACGAGCGCATCCGCACTGGCGTGTCGTTCGGCGTGAACTCGGTCCTGGCCGCCTGCAGGTCCTTGGGGAAGTCGATGAGCACTGGCCCGGGCCGCCCGGTCCTTGCTACATAAAAAGCTTCCTTGATGGTCGCGGCCACGTCGTCGACCCCTGTGATGAGGTAGCTGTGCTTGACCACCGACATCGTCGACCCGATGACGTCCGACTCCTGGAAGCTGTCGGTGCCGATCGCGGTGCTGGGCACCTGGCCGGTGATCGCGACCACGGGGACCGAGTCCATGTAGGCCGTCGCCAGGCCTGTCACCAGGTTCAGCGCTCCCGGTCCGCTGGTGGCGAAGACGACGCCGACGGCGCCGCGGCGGCTCCGCGCGTAGCCGTCGGCGGCGTGTGCGCCACCCTGCTCGTGGCGAACCAGGATGTGCTGCAGCTGCGGGTACTCGGGAAGGTAGCGGTAGAGCCAGAGATTCGCTCCACCCGGGTACCCAAAGATGGTCGTCACTCCCTCGCCGATCAACGATTCGAGCGCGATCTGCGCGCCGGTCAGTACGCGCGCCGGATCCGTGTTCGGTGCGTCGCTTCGCTCGGCACGCTCGGCTGTGGCCGGCCGGGATGCGATCACTGGTAGCTGCGCTGGATCGATTCCCGCACGAACTCGTCGCCCCGATTGCCACCGTCGCGGTCGCGCGACGATGCCTGGGCCGCACGCTCTCTGAAGGCACGCATGGCGTGCGCTTCCACGTCGGCGTCGCGGGCTTGCGCGTAGAGCCTGCGCATGTGCATCCACGGGCCGGATCCCTGACGGAACGTCGCCATGCCTGGTCCTCCTTGTGTGGCGCCGGACAAAAAGAAAGGGCCCCCTCGAGGAGGGGGCCCTTTTGATTTCCGGCTCTGGTGCGGTGCCTACGTGTGCACGCGCCCGGCCTGAAGCCATAAGGCCCCGCTCCTAATCAGGAGCAGACCCAGGACCAGGACCAGGACGAGACCGTAGGTCATATTGGGACGGGAGCATATCGCTGGCCGGTTGACCAGTCAAGGGCGACTATGCTTCGGAGCCATGACAGAGCAGGAACGCGCTCGTCCCAGCGCGGCGATGCTGCACGGTACGGATCGCGCGCCCGCGCGCGCGATGCTCAAGGCGATCGGATTCAGTCGCGACGACCTCGAGCGGCCGATCATCGGAGTCGGCCACAGCTGGATCGAGACGATGCCGTGCAACTGGAACCACCGCGCACTCGCCGAGTGCGTCAAGGCGGGGATCCGCAGCGCCGGCGGCACGCCGATGGAGTTCAACACCGTGGCGATCAGTGACGGCGTGACCATGGGGACGGAGGGGATGAAGGCGTCGCTGGTGTCGCGCGAGCTGATCACCGACTCCATCGAGCTGGTCGCTCGCGGCTACCGCTTCGACGGCCTCGTGCTCATCGTCGGCTGCGACAAGACGATCCCCGCGGCGGCGATGGCCCTCGGCCGCCTCGACCTCCCCGGCCTCGTGCTCTACGGAGGGACGATCGCTCCCGGGCGGCTGAACGGTCGCGACCTCACCATCACCGACGTCTTCGAGGCCGTGGGCGCGTTCAACGCCGGCCGGATCGGCGCGGACGAGCTGCTCGCGATCGAGGAGCACGCGTGCCCCGGAGCGGGTGCATGCGGCGGGCAGTTCACCGCGAACACGATGAGCTGTGCCATCGAGTTCCTCGGCCTGAGCCCACCTGGTGCCAATGGTGTTCCGGCCACTGACGGCCGCAAGTCCGAGGTCGCCGAGGCGGCGGGCCGGCTGGCCGTGCAGCTCGTCGAGAACGACGTGAGACCTCGCAGCATCGTCACCACCCAGGCGCTCGAGAACGCGATCATGTCCGTCTCCGCGACGGGGGGCTCGACCAACGCTGCGCTCCATCTGCTCGCCATCGCCACCGAAACGGGCGTGCCCCTGACTCTCGACGACTTCGATGCCGTGTGCGCGCGCACGCCGATCATCGCCGACCTGCGCCCCGGCGGACGCTTCGTCGCGACCGACCTCTACGCGGCGGGCGGGCTCGGTGTGCTAATGCAGCGACTGCTGGACCTCGACCTGCTCCACGGCGACGCGCGCACCGTCGACGGTCGCACGCTCGCCCAGGTCGCTGCGGAGGCTCGCGAGACGCCGGGCCAGGAGGTGATCCGCCCCGCGGGCTCACCGCTGCGTGCGCACGGCGGCATCGCGGTGCTGCACGGCAACGTCGCGCCCGAGGGGTGCGTGGTGAAGCTCGCCGGCAACGACCGGGTGGATCATCGCGGCCCGGCGCGCGTGTTCGATCGCGAGGAGGCGGCGTTCGCGGCGGTGCGTGACGGCGTCGTGGGTGGGGGCGACGTGGTGGTGATCCGCTACGAGGGGCCGGTGGGCGGACCCGGCATGCGCGAGATGCTCGGCGTCACCGGCGCGATCGTCGGCGCAGGCCTCGGCGACTCGGTCGCGCTGATCACGGACGGCCGGTTCTCGGGCGGGACCCACGGATTCATGTGCGCGCACATCGCGCCGGAGGCTGCGCTCGGCGGGCCGATCGCAGCCCTGCGCGACGGCGACATCGTGCACCTCGACATCACGCGTCGGCGCATCGACGTCGAGCTGAGCGCCTCGGAGCTGGCGGCGCGGCTGCGCGGCTGGCGTGCGCCCGAGCCGCACTACCGCTCGGGAGTGTTCGCAAAATACGCGGCGAGTGTTGCCTCTGCAAGCAGGGGGGCTGTCACGAGCTGACCGCCATCGCATCCGCGTCGAACGGCGACAGGGTGCGCAGAATCTGGTCCGCGTCGGGGCTGCCGACGATGAGCCCGCGATCAGTCGCCTGGTAGATGAAGTCGATCGCGCCGGGCTGCGGCAGCAGCAGATCGAGAACCCGCGCGAGCGTGCCGGGGCGGTTGGGGAGCCGCATCGCGTACACCCTGCGTGCGTCGAGCACGACGATCCCCCGCTGCTCGAGCGCGGCGGTGGCCCGGATTGCGCTCTTGACCAGCACGTGGCACTCGGCGGCGGCGCCGCCGCCGATCATGCACACCGCCTCGATGTTGATGCCGGCGTCGCTCAGGGCTGCGGCTGCATCTCGAAGCGTCACATACCCGTCCGCCAGCGAAACCGTGAGGTCGTCGAGCTGTTCGACGTGCATCAACGGACCCTCGCCACCATGAGGTCGACGTCATCCGATGCCTGGAACGCGCTCGAGCTGGTCAGGCACGCCTCGATGACCGCGCGCATGACGAGCGCGGCGGCGTCCGGGTGCAACGAGGGAGCTCGCTGCTGCACGCGCGAGATGACGTCCTGCTCCCTGCCGCGGTCGCGAAGCGGCACACCGAGCTCCTGCTTGACGCGCGTGAGCGCGTCGACCACTCGAGCTCGCCGGTCGATGAGCCCGGCGATGGCCGAGTCGATCGCGTCGAGGGAGTGGCGGGCATCGTCGACGCTGCGCGGCAGCGACGGCCGCACCGACGCGCTCAGCATCTGGACGGCCCGTGTCAGAGCCGTCAGCTCCGCGGGCGTGATCGCCTGTGCCCCGTCGCACAACGCGTGCTGCGGCGAGGGGTGGCACTCGATCAACAGGCCGTCCGCACCAGCCGCAACCGCGGCGAGGGCCAGCGGCGCCACCCACGCGCCGCGTCCCGTCGCGTGACTGGGGTCGACGATGATCGGCAGGTCCGTCTTTTCGCGAAGCACGGCGATCGCGGAGACGTCAAGGGTGTTGCGCGTCGCGGTCTCGAATGTCCGGATGCCCCGCTCGCAGAGGATGATCTGGTCGTTGCCCGATTCGGCGACGTACTCGGCTGCGGCGAGCCATTCGTCGTAGGTCGCGGACATCCCGCGCTTGACCACGACGGGAAGCGCCGTCCGCCCCGCCGCGCGCAGCAGCGGTGTGTTGTGCATCGAGCGGGTGCCGATGAGCAGCGCGTCGACATGGGGACGGAGACGCTCCACGTCGGCGACCTCGAGCGGCTCGGCGAGGACCGGCAGACCCGTGAGCCGCCTCGCCTCATCGAGAAGCTCGAGGCCCTTCATACCAGCGCCCTGGAAGCTCGCCGGGTGGGTGCGCGGTTTGAAGACGCAGCCCCGCAGCGCCGACGCGCCGGCTGCAGCCGCCACCTGCGCGTGCTCGATGTAGTCGGGCTCGACCGCGCACGGTCCCGCGATGATCGGGATCCGGTCGTCGCCAAATGCGACATCGCCGATGCGCACGCGGTGCGCCCCGACCGTGCGCGGTGAGCTCGGAACGAGCTGCTCGATGATCACCGTCCGTGACCTCCTGCGAAGTGATGGGTCACTCCGCGGGGCCACCGGGACCGACCCATCGTTTCCGATGTTGCCGGCCCTGGGAATCGACTGCGCGCTAGGTGGTCACCACCGCGCGCAACCGGAGAGCCGGCCGCGCATAGCAATAAAAGTAACCGTGGCAGCGATGCATTGCCCGAACCTTAGCACGTGCTCGGCGATCGATGTACGGGGAGCCTCGTTAAGAAGAAACAGGGGCCGCAACGGCGGCCCCTGTTTGCCAGCTCAGCTAGTTGGACGATGTCAGCTCAGCTTGCGCGTTGCCTTTACAGGCTCCTTGACCAGCAGGCCGAGGAGCACCATGCCCAGGCCGCCGAGCACCAGGAATCCGGTGACGGCGAGTCTGAGGTCGTCAGCAACGCCGGTCCCGGGCGTACCTGTCGTGATGCCCTGAACCTGGCTGCTGGGCGGCGGGAAGTTGTGCGAGACGGTGCAGGCCGGAACATCCGGGTCTGGGCAGTTCGTGTTGTCGGCGAACGCCGTGTTCACCAGTGTGAACGTGCCGTTGAGGGCGGTCGTGGTCGATCCCGGGCTCTGTATCACCGCGGTGTAGGTCACCGTATCGGATGCGTGAGCCGGAACGGACGCGTACGTCCAGTGGTACTGGCCGGTGCCGTCCTTGTTGATGGTCACGGTCGGGTTGCCGACGAACGAGTTCGTGGTCCCGTCGTTCATACCGTCGTTCACCGTGAAGGCAGCGTTGCCGCTCATCTTGTCATCGACTCTGACGTTCGACGCCGCGGTGCCGGAGGTGTTCTGCAGTGTGATCGTGTATGTGATGATGGTGTTGACGGGAACCGCGCCGCTGGCGGGCGATGCCGTCTTGCTCAGCACGAGGTTCGGCGTGCCGGGATTCGGTGTTGGCGTGGGCGTCGGTGTGGGCGTCGGGCCTGGCTTATCCGGGCACTGCACCCAGAAGGTCTTGTGCTTGTGCGGATCCGCGCTGAACTGCAGCTTGAAGTGGAAGCCCTGCTTGTTGTGCACGGCGTCGCCGTTGGCGACGGCGTCGTCGATCAGGGTGTCCACATTGATGACATCCATGACCTGAGACCCGCCCTTGCCCTGGTCGTAGTTCCAGCTTCCAGGACCGGAAGCCGGCCAGTCCTGCTCCTTCGAGCCGCTTGGCGGCCAGCCATCGACCGTGTACGTGCCCGACGGATCGGCGAGTTTGTCACCCCAGAGGTTGATGTCCGCGCACGCGAGGTGCGGGTCCATCTCATGGCCGGGGCCGGAAGGCTGTCCGACGTTGTCGACCCAGACATCCCCCTTGTTGTTGTTGCCCCCTGCGGCCGCCAGTGCGACATGCGAGTTGGCGCCGACGAGAGCACCGGCAGGAGCCGCGATCAGGCAAAGCCCGAGGCCGGCACCCACCAGCGTCAACCGCCGGCTCCTAGTACGAAACCTACCCAAAGACATCCGCTTTCCCCCTTTGTGTTGTTCCTTTCCGCTTCCTTGACTGGTCACGGTTTTCACGAAATCGCTCTGTTATGTGCGCGGCGCCGGACGACGATCCCGGCGGCGAGCAGGACATCGACCCCCGCGATGAGTGCGAACCACTGGATCGGCAGGTGGCCGAACAGCGAATCGACGACGGCGGCGGGCAACCCTGCGATCGGCGAGACCGCGGGATGAGTCTTCACGGACCCGATCACCACGGGCAGCCCCTGAAGCCCGGACGAAGGCGTCCAGACGGGGGTGACGGCGGCTGGAGCGGACGGCCCGCTCGCCGGTGCGCTGCCGTCAGCCGACCGGCTCGTCGCCAGCGCGGCGACTGCCGACGCGGTGTTCGAAGCGGCCTGGGAGCCAGACCCTGTGGCCGAGCTCGTCGCGCCTCCGCTCGAGCCGCTACCCGTACTCGAACCTGAGCCGGTACCCGTACCCGTGCCGGTCCCGCTGCCGGAACTGCCAGGTGTCGGGCTCGGGCTCGGGGTTGGACTCGGACTCGGGCTCGGGGTCGGACTCGGGCTCGGGCTCGGCGTCGGGCTCGGGCTCGGGCTCGGCGTCGGGATCGGGGCTGCAGTGGTCGTTGCCACCGAGCTCCACGCCGCGTCACAGCTGCTCGCGGTTGAGGTTGCGCAGTTGATGCCCGCATCGACACCGTGGAAGCGCACCCGGATCGCGTCCGTGCTGTCGCCGGACGTCAGCGTGGCTGAGTAGGTCACGCCCAGTGAGTCCTGCGAGTTGACCCATATCTTGTTACCGCCGCACAGGTTCGGGACAGAGCCGCCGCCCTGGTATCCGGCCGGGTCTTGCGAGCTCGCGGTGGCGTGCCAGCTGGTGTCGCCTGCCGCGCTCGCGTACGAACGCTTGGCGAGCGCGATCACCAGGTGTCCAGAGGGCGACGGCTGATTCTGCTTGCAGTTGAGCGCGACAGTCGCGGTGGCGCTGGACACGTCCACGGTCGCCGCGGGGTGCGCCCCCGCGAAGGCGAGATCGTAGCCGGCGGAGATCCAGTCGCCCGGGTTGACCTGGTCACCGCTCGAGAGCGACGACGGTCCCGAGCTCACAGCCCCCGAGCCGGTAGCGCCCACCGCTGTTGGTAGGCCAGCAACGAAGAGCGCCGCGACCGGCGCGGCCAGCATGAGCGGAAGAATCCGCCTGCCCGTGTTCCTTGTTCTCACCCTTGGTGCCCCCCAGGTCGTCCACCACGAACGGCGGATCGACCGTTCTCTCACCCTTCCAACCACCTACAAGGGTTTGAACGCTTTTAGTGCACCAATCCTTTCATATCGGGCAAACAGAGTCGAGTCCCAATTTCTGGGGGCGGCGCGGGCACCCCGGTGAGGCGGGTGAGCCGGCCCATCGGAGCCGGCCCACCGCCGCGAGTGCCGCTGTCAGTCAGTGCTTGTCGTTGTCGTTGTCGCAGTGGCTGCTGGGGCTGCCGGTGTTCTGGTCGTCGGCGTCGTTGTCGCCGTCGCAGCTCACGTTGCCGAGCCGCATGTCATAGAACAGCCCCGGATCCGCTGGGGTGCCCGACCAGAAGGTCGCCCCGGTGTTCGGATCAACGGACGGGAAGTGCTCGACGAACCCGTCCGGCTCGACGTTGGTCGTCGTGGCCTGCACGCCGCCGCCGCTGTCGATCACGATCGTCATCGATTCCGACTGGCAGGCGCTCCCACCGTTGCACGGGCGGTAGCCGGCGGGCGTCGCAGTCTCGACGAGCGTGAACGTTGACGAGCCGCTCGCCGGGATGTCAGCGGTGAAGGTGACGCACCCGACGGGCACTGACACGCAGTCGCCACCCTGGATCGGGCACCCTCCACCGGTCCTGACGGTGGTCGGCCCTCCCGGCGCTGCGGTCTGCGTTTCGATCGTCGCGCCACTGGAGTCCTGCAGCGTGAACGTGGCGCCGCCGATGGCAGCGCGGCAGGAGTCGATCGTCTGGACCACGATCTGAGCCTGCTTCTGCGCCGGCGCCGGGCAGTTCACCCAGAAGGTCTTGTGCTTCTGTGGCGCCTGGACGAACTGCAGCTTGAAGTGGAAGCCCTGCTTGTTGTGCACCGCGTCGCCGTTGGCGATCGCGTCGCTGATCAGGGTCGCGACCTTGATGACGTCAAGTATCTGATCGCCGCCCGCGCTCCGGTCGTAGTTCCAGGTCCCCGGTCCGGATTGCGGCCAGTCCTGCTCCTTCGAGCCGCTCGGCGGCCACCCATCGACGGTGTAGGTGCCGGTCGAGTTGGCGAGGCCGTTGCCCCACAGATTGATGTCAGCGCAGGCGAGGTGCGGGTCCATCTCATGCCCAGGACCGGGCGGCTGGCCGACGTTGTCGACCCACACGTCACCCCTGTTCGTGCCTGCGGTGGATGCCGGTGCTGCCAGCGGGGCTGCGGAGGCCGCCATGGGGAGGGTCCCCAGCAAAACCCCCGCGCTGACCGCAACGAGCGCATACGCAATCCGTCTCGATAGGAATCGTCCCACGCCACTACCTCTCTATTAACCCGCCGCCCTACCTTCTCTTTTGGGGCGATGGCAGCGATCCTACTGCCCTGGCTGCGTTGCTTGGGGCCTCCGAAGGCTTCATGACAAATTCGACAACGCCGTCGCGCCGTCGATTTGCATTTTTCGAGCAGTGCCCGGTATGATCCCCGATAATCTTGACTTGCAAGGTCAAGTTTCCAGCGGTCGACGCAAGCGGCCAGCAGAAGGAGGTTCGACACCATGGGAGACGGCAGCTGTGGCACGGCGGGTGCCTATCTCCGACCAGGGCGTCGGCCCTCTCAGGAACTTCAGTAGCCAGTTCGGCACGGGCCGGCTGATCCCCACACGGTCCATGGCTGCGTGCGCGGGCGCCGCGACGGAGGAAGCGTCGTGAGCGCAGCTCCTGCCGTCGACACGCTGTGGCTCGACGAGGTCCGCGACGACTACGAGGCGCGTCACCCGAGCGAGATCATCGGCTGGGCGATCGACACCTTTGACCGCCGGCGCCGCGTGGTGGTGACCTCTCTGCAGGCGGAGGGCGTCGCGATCGCCGACATGGCGTTGGCCTTCGATCGCGACGTTCGGCTGGTGACGATCGACACCGGCAGGCTGCCCGAGGAGACCCTCGCGTACCTCGACACGCTCCGCCGTCGCTGGGACCGCTCGATCGAGGTGGTCACGCCTGACGCGGCCGAGCTGCAGCCCTTCCTCGCCCGGAACGGCGTCAACCCGTTCTACGAGTCCGTCGACCTGCGACTGCGCTGCTGCGAGCTGCGCAAGGTACGCCCGCTGCAGCGCGTGCTGGCAGACGTGGATTGCTGGTTCTCCGGTCTCCGCCGTGACCATTCTCAGGAACGCTCCCAGGTGGAGTTGATCGAGTTCGATGCGGAGCACGGTGGCATCGTCAAGATCAACCCGCTCGCCGCGTGGTCAACGGATGACGTGCATGACTACCTGCGCCGGCAGCGCCTGCCACTGCATCCTCTCTATGCGGCGGGATACACCAGCATCGGGTGCGCCCCGTGCACGCGCGCGGTGCGCCCCGGCGAAGACGCTCGCGCCGGACGCTGGTGGTGGGAGCAGGACGTCGCAAAGGAATGCGGAATCCATGGCCGCGTCGAGATCGAGCTCATCGGCGAGGGCGTCGCGTGATCGGCACCGGGCTGACGGTGTGGCTGACGGGACTGTCGGGCGCGGGCAAGTCGACGATCGCCGCCGAGATCGCGACCGCGCTGCGCAGCCAGGCGCATCGCGTCGAGGTGCTCGACGGCGACGAGGTGCGGCGGAACCTGTGCGCGGATCTCGGGTTCAGCAAGGAGGATCGCGACACCAACATCCGGCGCATCGGCTACGTCGCCGACCTGCTGACTCGCAACGGCGTCATCGTCCTCGTCGCCGCCATCTCGCCGTACCGCGAGGTTCGCGAGGAGGTGAGAGATCGCATCGGCCGGTTCGTCGAGGTGTACGTGCGCTGCCCGCTCGATGAGCTCGTGCATCGCGACGTGAAGGGGCTGTATCGAAAGGCGCTGGCCGGCGAGATCGCGCACTTCACCGGCGTCTCCGACCCCTACGAGGAACCGGAGGACCCCGACATCGAGGTCGACACCAGCACAGAGGACGTCGCCACCTCGGTCGACCGCGTGCTCGCCGTCGTCGAGTCCCAGCTGGTTGTGCGCCAGGTGAGCGGAGCACCGTTCGCGGTCCACTGATCGAGGCCTGTCATGTGTTCGACATGCGGCTGCGGCGCGCCACCCGAAGAGCTCTCCAAGGTTGAGCAGGTCAAGGTAGCGAGCAACCATCTCCGTGGCGCGCTCGCTGACGAGCTGCGCGTCGACACGCCGGCGTTCGGTGAAGAGAGCGTGCAGCTCCTGAAGTTCCACGGCGTCTACCAGCAGGAGGACCGTGACCGGCGGAAGGAGGCGCGCCGTCTCGGGCTCGAAAAGCACCATCAGATGATGGTGCGCACCCGCGTGCCAGGCGGTGTCGTGTCGGCGCCCGCGTACCTCGCGCACGACGACGTCGCACAGCGATGGGGAAACGGGACGATGCGAGTCACCACGCGCCAGGACTTCCAGCTGCACGGGGTGTTGAAGGGCAACCTGCGCGCCTCGATTCGCGCGATCAACGATGCGCTGCTCACCACGCTCGGTGGGTGCGGCGACGTGGAGCGCAACATCATGAGCTGCCCCGCCCCGTTCAGCGACAGGCTGCGCGCAGATGTCGCCGGCATTCTTCCGCGCCTGGTCGCGGCGCTCACTCCGGCGACCGGCGCGTACCACGAGATCTGGCTTGACGGCGAGCTGGCAGTCAGCTCCGCGCGTGTCGACGACGAGCCCCTGTACGGCGAGCAGTATCTCCCGCGCAAGTTCAAGACCGCCATCGCGCTCGAAGGCGACAACTGCGTCGACGTGCACGCCAACGATCTCGGTCTGGTCGCGTTCCGCGACGGCGACGGCGGATTGGGCGGATTCAACGTGCTCGTGGGCGGCGGCCTCGGACGCACGCGCAACAAGCCCGATACCTTTGCGGCCGTCGCTGTGCCGCTCGCCTCGGTGACGCCCGGGCAGGTGATCGACGTGAGCCGCGCCGTCATCATGGCGCAGCGGGATCACGGCGACCGCAACAACCGCCGTCACGCGCGCCTCAAGTATCTGATCGCCGACCGCGGGCTGCCCTGGTTTCGTGAGCAGGTGCAGGCACGCGTCGAGTTTCCACTGGCGGATCCGCGAGATGTACGCTGGCCTCCCGTCGACGACCACCTCGGCTGGCACGAGCAGACCGACGGCGTCTGGTTCCTCAATCTGTACGTCGAGAACGGGCGCATCGCGGACGGCGACGGCAACGAGCTGCGCACCGCGCTGCGCCGCATCGTCGAGACGTATCAGCGTGTCGTGCGACTCACGCCGCAGCAGAACGTCATTCTCAGCGACATCGGCGATGGCGAGCGCGCAGAGGTCGAGCGCATGCTCGCCGCTCACGGCGTTGCCGTCAACGGCGGACTGCATCCGATCATCGCTCGCGCGATGGCGTGCCCTGCACTGCCGACCTGCGGTCTTGCCGTCGCGGAGAGCGAGCGCGTGCTCCCGGAGCTGATACGGGCACTGGCGTCGCTGATCGACGAGCTGGGCCTGCGCGACGCAGGGATCAGCACGCGCATGACCGGGTGCCCCAACGGATGTGCGCGCCCGTATCTCGGCGACATCGGACTTGTCGGGACGACTCTTGGCAAATACGACGTCTTCCTCGGGGGTGACACGACGGGAACGCGGCTGAATGAGCTGTATGCGCCGGCCGTCCGGCTCGAGGAGATCCTCAACGTGCTTCGCGGGCCACTCAGCGCATTCGCCACCGAGCGAGCGGGTGACGAGGCGTTCGGTGATTGGTGTCAGCGCATGAGCGTGAGCCTGCTGCGCGAGCGGTTCGGACTCGGTGCAGCCACGGGCGAGACGGGAGTGGTCGCGACGATCCCCTTGGTGCCGGCGTGACGGTGCCGTTCGTCGCCGCGCTGAACGTGACCGGACAGCGCTGCGTGCTGATCGGTGGTGGCGAGATCGCCGTGGCCAAGGCTCGTCTGCTGCTCGACGGGGATGCCGACGTCATCGTCGTCGCGCGCGACGCGTGTCCGGAAGTGCGTGAGCTCGCGGCCGCTGGGCATGTGCGCTGGATCGCGCGCGACTACACCGGTGGCGACCTCGCGGGCGCGTTCATGGCCATCAACACCGTTGCGGCGCCGGACGTGCAGCAGCGCGTCTGGGAGGAGGCTGTTGCCGCGGGCGTGCTGCTCAACACCGTCGATCGGCCCGCGCTGTGCCATTTCGCATCGCCCGCGCTCGTGCGCCGGGGACCGCTGCAGGTGGCGGTCTCCACGTCAGGTGAGAGCCCATATGTCGCCGCGGCACTGCGGCGAAGGCTGGAGCGCATGGTCGGCGAGGACTGGGGACAGCTCACCGCGCTGATCGGAACTGTGCGGCGACGGTTGCGCAGGCGTGGTGTGGCGGGCGCCGTCCAGCAGCGCGCCTTTCGCCGCCTGCTGCAGCCCGACGTGCGCGCACTGCTGCGACGCGGCGAATATGCCGGCGCCGCTTCGCTCGCCGGCTCACTCGTTGACGATCAGAGCGCTGGCCGCGGGCGGGTGCATCTCGTCGGCGCAGGTCCCGGCGATCCCGAGTTGTTGACGATCGCGGCGCGCGACCTGCTCGCCGGCGCGGACATCGTCTTCCACGACGCACTGGTGAGCGAGGAGATCCTGCGTCTCTGCGACGACGACGCAGAACGCGTGGACGTCGGCAAGCGCGGCGGCCGTGGCGGGCCACGGCAGGCCGACATCAACGCGCGAATGATCGCAGCGGCGCGCGCCGGTCTCCATGTCGTTCGGCTGAAGGGTGGAGACCCCTTTGTGTTCGGGCGCGGTGGTGAAGAGGTGCAAGCGCTGATCGCGGCGGACGTCTCCGTCAGCGTCGTGCCCGGGCTCAGCTCGGCAACCGCGGCGCCTCTGCTCGCAGGCATTCCGCTGACGCACAGAGACCTCGCATCATCGGTGGGATTCGCAACCGGTCAGGAGCGCGAAGGCGCGGACGCGAGGCACCTCGAGTCGATCGCCGCGGCCGTGGACACGCTGGTCGTGATGATGCCGCTCAACCGGCTGGAGGACATCACACGGCGGCTCTCCGCCGTCGTGGGACCGGAGCGACCGGCGGCGCTGATCTCCAGTGCCTCGCTGCCACAGCAATCGGTCGTCACCGCGCCACTCTGCGACCTCGTCGCCGAGAGTCGCACACGGGGGATGACCTCTCCGGCCACCATGGTGATCGGTGAGGTCGTGACGCTCTCTCCGTTGTGGGGAGCCGGCCTCAGGTTGCGAGCAGCCCTCGACGCCGGAGCAGTCCACGCTCCAGGGGCGTGAAGATCACATCGTCGACGGCGATGCCGACGACGAGGATGGTGAGAACGGCGGCGAACATGAGCGGGAGATCCCCGAGAGAGCGTCCGTTGTCCAGCAGCGAGCCCAGACCGGAGCTCGCCAGTGATCCGATGATGAGCTCGGCTGCCATGAGCGATCGCCAGGAGAACGCCCACGCCTGCTTCATTCCCGCGACGTAACCGGGGAGTGCGGCGGAGATGATGAAGTGACGGTAGAGCTGCGGCCCCCGCGCGCCAAGCGAGCGAGCCAGGCGGAAATGCAGCGGGGGAATGTGGTCGTACGCCGAGAGCACGCCCATGGCGATTGATGGGAACGCGCCCATGATCACCACGAAGTACATCGCGTTCTCGTCCTGTCCTCCGGCGACGAGGAACAGCGCAGCGATCGGTACCCACACGACCGACGGGAGGCTCTGCAACCCGGCGAGCAGCGACCCCACCGCCGCACGCAACACGGGGATTCGTGCCGCGGCGAGGCCGATGACAGTTCCCACCAGGAGTGCCAGCGCGTAGCCCGTTGCCGCGCGGCGCAGGGTGTTGAGCAGCGCCGGGTAGAGCACTCCTTGGCGAGCGAGGTCGCCGATCTTTGCCAGCGCGTCGCCCGGACCGGGAAGGGCCAGGCCGGCGGGAGACTTCACCCCGACGACGACCAGCAGCTGCCAGAGGCCGAGCAGGATGCCGATCGCGAGCAGGCGCGGCATCACCGCTCGACCGAAGCGGCGCATTTTATTGGGTGGTGTCACTGCCGACCTCCAGGCGGAGACGCGCGGTGATCTCTGTCGCCAGAGCGGCGACCTCGACGGCATCCAGCGAGCGCGGCCGCGCGATGTCGACGTCCCAGAGCCGCCCCACTCTGCCGGGCCGCGAGGTCATGAGCACGACACGGTCGCCGAGCCGCACCGCCTCACGCACGTTGTGCGTCACGAAGACAATGGACCGCCCGGTTTCCTCCCAGATCCGGGTCACGTCCTCGTGAAGGGCGTCGCGAGTGATGGCATCGAGCGCCCCGAAGGGCTCGTCCATGAGCAGCAGCTCGGAGTCCTGCGCGAGCGCGCGGGCCAGCGCAACACGCTGCCGCATGCCGCCCGACAGTTGATGCGGCCGGCTGTCTGCAAAATCGATGAGCCCCACCATGTTGAGCAGCCGGTTGACCCTGACGCTTCGCTCGGTGGGCTCGACGCGGCGCAGCCGGAGCGGAAGCTCGACGTTGCGACGCACGGTCAGCCATGGCAGCAGCGCGGGTTCCTGAAACATCATCGCGGGTCGTGCGACCGGGCTCTCGATGCGTCCCGCGGTTGCGCGATCGAGGCCCGCGATGAGCGACAGCAGCGTGGACTTGCCACAGCCGGACGCGCCGACGATGCAGAGGAACTCGCCCTTGCCCACCACGAGCGATACGTCATCGAGGGCGGGGATCGCCGCCCGGCCATGACCGTAGACCTTGGTGACGCGCTGCAGACGCACGACCGGCTCGGTGCCGGCGATGCGCAGCGCTTGCGGCGCCAGGGCGACGGCGCTCATCCGAGTCCGCCCGCGTTCACCGCGGGCTTGCCTGCCGCCCCGAGTATCGCGTTGAGCGGCGCGAGGTCGACGATGCCACTGAGGTTCGTCGTGTCGAGCAGTCCGGCCTGCTGCGCATGTTTCGCGTCGGACTGCAGGTCGGCGGCCAGTGGGTCGACGCTGAAGGTGAGGTGGGACCAGGCGAGCGCGAGAACTGCTGGCGAGAGCGGCTTGGCGCCGGTGATGGAGGCCAGCGCGACATTGGCTGCGGCGGGAGCTGTCGCCGTGTTCTGTCGGATCCAGTCGACGGCCTGCACCAGACCTTTCAACAGGTCGTCGACGATGTCCGGGTGCTGGGTCAGCAGGCTGCTGGTCACCACGAGCTCGGTCGTGGGGAACGAGTGATTCGGCCATAGCGACGCTTCGTCAACGACGAGCGTCCCCTTCCCGGTGATGACGTACTGCGATTCGTACGGCTCCGGCTCCCATCCACCCGCGATCTGGCCGGCCACGAACCGCTGCAGGTCGACGGCGTTGCCCGAGCTCGAATCAATGGTCACGTCACCGCCACCGGTCAGGCTGGTGTTGAGACCGTGCTGTCCGAGCCAGGTGCGCAACGCGACGTCCTGCGTATTGCCCAGCTGCGGCGTCGCGAGCGTCTGCCCTTTCAGGTCTTGCGGAAAGTTGCCGGAAGCGATGGCTTTGCTGACCACAAGCCCGGCGCCGCCGGAACCCGCGCCGGCAATGATGCGGACTCCCTTTTGGGTGGATGTGAAGGCTTTGATCGCGGGGCTCGGTCCCACGAACGCGGCATCGAGGGAACCGCCGAGCAGGGCCTCGTTCTCGGCAGGACCGGCGCTGAAGGTCTTGGTCTCCAGGGTTGTGCCCTGGGGGAGATGCGACTGGAAGAACCCATTGCTGACGCCGAGCAGTGCCGGCGCGTGTGTGAGGTTGGTCAGGTAGCCGAGCCTCACGGTCGAGGGCTCCGAATTCGACGAGGGCGTCCCGGTGTTGGCTGCAGCCGAACCGCAGGCGCTCAGCCCCAGCGCGCACAGTCCGAGCACGGCGTACGAGACGCCCAGCCGTCGCCGAGTATGTGTGTGCAAGCGCGTGCTCCTCATCGTGTGTACCCGTCCCGCCAGAGCAAACTCTCGCACCTGTCCGGCACATCGAACAAGCAGTTGGGTTCTATAATTTCGTTCGCTTTTTACGAACTATGCGTACCTCAAGCCACCCTCGACCCCACTCGGTACACCGCCCACGTCCGCGGATCACCCTCGATCAGCTCCACACCTTTCTCGCCGTTGCGGAGCACGAGCACGTGACCGAGGCGGCGGAAGCGCTGGGCCTTTCGCAGGGTTCTGTGAGCGCTGCGCTGAGCCGCCTCGAAGCGACGCTCGGCCTGCCGCTGTTCCACCGTGTGGGACGGAACATCCGCCTGACCGACGTCGGCCGGGCGCTGCGCCAGCTGGCGAGCCGCACATTCGACGACGTTTCGGCGATCGAGGCGCTGACTTCCGGATACCTCGCATTCGAGCGCGGCCAGATCAATGTCGCCTCCGGGAGGGTCATCGGCGCGTATCGCCTCTCCGGCTGGCTGGCGCCGTTCGTCCGGCAGCACCCGGACATCGAGGTGCATATCGCGCTCGCACCGATGCACGTGGCGCTGGCGATGCTCGAGGATGGGAGCGCGGACGTCGCTGTGGTGGGATCGTTCGTGCGCCGGTCAGGGCTGGAGACGATGGCGCTGGAGCGGACCGATCTGGTGATCGTCGTCGCTGCTCAGCACCCGCTGGGCGGCAGCGCTTCGCCGTTGCGCGAGCTGCGTGCCCATCGCTATCTGGCGCACGAGCAGGGCAGTGCGACGCGCACGAGAGCGTCGCTGGCGCTTCGCGGTCACGCCGACGACTCGCACGTCATCGAGCTGGAAGAAGGGGCGCTGATGGCCGCGTTGCTCGCAGGCATCGGGTTCGCCGTGATGCCGAGATCACTCGTGGCCGCACACATCGCCCAACGACGTCTCGTGGTGCTCGGCGGTTCCGGTCACCAGGTCACGCAGCAGTTCACCGCTGCGCGACGGGTCGCGCTGCACACTCCCGCGGTGCAGGCGCTGTGGGGACACCTTGCGTCGGTGGCCGCGGAGTCGGCCCCAAGCCCGCCCACCCAGTAACCGCGCGACGGGTACTTGCCCGCTAGCGGTGGTCTGTTTCTGACCCGTCATAAGGCCGTCAGGGCGTCGTTGGAGAATGTCAGAAAACGACCGGCGGGATCGCACAGTCCGCACTTCCCTGGAGCCACCGAATGCTGCACAAGGCGAAATCCTCGGGAGACACCCGGCGCAGATCCCGCCATCACAACCGCGGCCAGGATGGCCAGGCGGTGGTGCTGTTCGGCCTGTTCGCCCTCGTCCTGTTCAGCCTGACGGGGCTCGCCTTCGACGGCGGACGCTCGTTCGACGACCGCCGTGCGCTTCAGGACTCGGCCGACACCGCCGCAGACGCCGGCATGCACATGGTGCTGCTCGACTACCACAACCAGTCGGCCCCGCCGTGGAGCGACTCGCAGATCGCGCTGACGATGCATTCGCTGGTGAACGCGTCGCAGACGGCCGGCAGCGGGCTCTCCGGCTACACCGCGTACTATATCGACGAGACGAACGCCGCATATCCAGCCGGCTGCCAGGTGGGAAGCCTCGGCACGGGCGGCGTGTGCGGCTCGAGCACCGCGATGACGCTGTGCACGACCGCCGGACAGTCGAACTGCATCGCCGGTGTGAAGGTCACGCCGACCTTCACGCACAAGACAATGTTCCTCAGCGTGTTCGGCCTCTCGTCGTCCACCCAGAAGGCCACCGCGACTGCTCGATACAACCTGGGCTCGCCTTCCACGGCCGGGTTCCAGCAGTTCGTCGTCTGGCACGCCGCGTGCGACGTCAACTACAACAACGGCTACGTGCCTGACAGCGATCCCACCGGTGAGGGTGACCAGGACCCGGTCGCCGTCGGAGACCTGGTGCGGGTCGCCGACGACCATTTCTTCAAGAACAACGGGAACAGCTCTGAACCCACCAACTGTGGCTCCAACAACAACGCGGACGGATCATCGGATTTCAAGGGGTACTTCGGGGCTGGGCCATACCAGTACCAGCCGAGCACGACGATCGCGCAGTGCGGCACCGACAGCCACAACGGCACGTGGCAGGGAGGGACCGAGACGGTGCTGAACGTGAACGACTGCTTCGTCGGCGCCCACGGTGTGGCCTCGGCGGACCCGCCCTTCGACTGCAACACCTACGTCATGCCGATGGTGGACGGCGCCTGGGGCAATAACCCTGACCTGCACGTCGGGGCGCTCCTGGCCGTGAAGTGGGCCGGGTGCACGACAAGCGACACCGGCGACGACGAGATCGTGCAGTGGGTCTGCCAGCCGGGATCCAGCTCAGCGACATGCATCCCGCCGAACGCGATGGTGACCGTGACCAGCGGTTTCTACCAGTAGCGGCGCGGGCGACGGAGATTCGATGGATGCACCAGGACCGGCGACGGGTCTGTGACGTTCCCGTCATAGGCCCTGCGCGCCGCCCCCGGACAATTGCCGGCGAGGGGTGCGATCGGCGAGTCCCGCGCCCTTCCTGGAGCTGCAATGACACGAACATCGAAGTCCTCGGGCGCGATCCGGCGCCGGCCACTCCGCCGTGGCCGCCGTCAGGGTGGCCAGGCGGTGGTCCTGTTCGGCCTGTTCTCCTTCGCCCTCTTCGGCCTGGTGGGGCTCGCCCTGGACTCCGGGCACGCCTTCGACGATCGCCGCGCGCTGCAGGGCGCGGCCGACACGGCCGCTGATGCAGGCATGCACATGGTCCTGCTCGACTATCACAACCAGTCGACCCCGCCCTGGAGCGACTCGCAGATCTCCTCGAAGGTGCAGTCGCTCGTCAACGCGTCGAAGACCGCCGCCAGCGGCATCACCTCGTACACCGCGTACTACATCGACGAGACCAATGCGGTCTATCCCGCGGGGTGCCAGATCGGCCATCTCGGCAGCGGCGGTGCGTGCGGCGCGAGCGCGACGCTGACCCTGTGCACGAGCGCCGCCCAGTCGAGCTGCATCGCCGGGGTGCAGGTCACGCCGAAGTACACCCACTCGACGCTGTTCCTCAGTGTGCTCGGCATCAAGACCACCACCGAGGCGGCGACCTCGCAGGCACGGTACAACCTGGGTGCGCCATCCACCAGCGGGTTTCTGACGTTCGTGGTGTGGCACTCCAACTGCGACAACGTCTACAACACCGGCTACGTCCCGGACAGTGATCCAGCCGGCGAGGGTGACCAGGATCCGACGGCGGTGGGAGACCTCGTGCGCGTCACCGACAACCACTTCTTCAAAAACAACTCGAGCGGTGACTCCATGGTGACCGCCTGCGGCTCGAACAACGAGAGCAAGTCCTCCGACTTCAAGGGCGGGTTCAACGGCAGTCCATGGGGCTACCTCGCCAACACCACCGTCGAGCAATGTGACTCGAACGCCGGCAGCATCCCGGTCAGCCCGACCGAGACCACCATCAACGCGAACGACTGCATCGACGCCGCCCACGGGAGTCCGGGCAATACACCCCACGACTGCAACGTCTACATCATGCCGGTGATCGACGCGGTCTTCGGCAGCGAGCCGGAGCTGCACGTCTCCTCCTTCATGGCGATGAAGTGGGCCGGTTGCACCATCCCCGCCGATACCAATGACGACTACATCGTCCAATGGATCTGCCAGGCCGGTTCCAACTCCTCGACCTGCATCCCCCCGGCCTCGATAGCGTCCGTGACCAGTGGCTTCTACCAGTAGGCGGCGGTCGCGGCGGGGTCAGTCGCTGGTCGAGCTGGCGATCATCCTGCCGATCGGGCTGGTGATGATGGGGCTCGCCGCGGACCTGGCTCGCGGGTTCTTCATCGGCAGCCAGGTCTCCAACGCGGCCCGCGAGGGCGCGCTCTTCGCCGCCCACCATGCCGCCACCGAGACCAGCCGCACCCAGTTCGAGACCGACACCAAGACTGTCATCAGCCAGGAAGAGCAGAGCAGCACCTCGTGCCCGAGCGGCAGTCTGTCGACGACCATCGCGTACTCGTCGACTCCCACGATCCCGCTGCCGGCTGGCTCGTCGACCACCGAGACGATCACCGTGTCCTGCACCTACACCGACTACATCGGCCTCCGACCGGACGGCGGCAGCCAGAAGGTTGCGACCACGGTCAACGCGCTGCTGGTGAACTGACATGCGTCGTCACGGTCGTCGCCGTCAGCGAGGCGCCACCGTCGCCGAATTCGCGATCTCGTCCACGGTGCTGTTCTTCATCCTGTTGGGTATGGCTGATCTCGCCTACGGCATCTACGGGATCAACGCGGTCACCAACGGTGCACGCGAGGGCGCCCGCTACGGGATCGGCCTGGGGAATCCGCAGCCGGCGTGCTCTTCGTCGTCTTCCGGCATGACGAATGCCGTGAACAACAGCACCCCCGGTCTGGCCGGCGTGACGATCACTGCGTCCACCGGCACCCAGACGTTCGGAAGCGCCAGCGACTCGTACTGTCAGGTGACGGTGAGCTGGTCGATTCCCCCGTTCGCTGCGTCGTTCGGCCTGCACAACGTCACCGTCACGACGACCTCGCGGGTCTACGAGAACAACGACCTGAACTGACTGCCGGGCTTGACCGCCACGGTCGCTGAGCGTCGCTGAACCATGGCGCGGTCCTTGAGCCGCAGGAACGGCGCTTCGACATAGCGGAACGAGGCCGCCGCGGCCCCGAGCGACAAGGCCAGTGTTCCGAGGAACGCCGGCGGCCCCTCGATACCCAGGCGCGGCGCGAGGAGTGCGAGGCACAGCGGGTGATACAGGTAGACGCCGTACGAACGTCTTCCGATCCATGTGAGCGGGCGCAACTCCAGAGCGCGAACCACAAATCCCAGCGGGCGGACGGCGACGGCAACCACGATGGTCGCCGAAGCGATGCCGATGAGGGTGTAGCCGAAACCCGTCATCAGCAGCGACGCCTGCTGCACAACTGCCAGCATCGCAAGCAGTGAAGCGGCGGCGGCGACCGCTGCGCCACGGACGACAGTCATCGGCAGACGATGGAAGACGCCCATGGGCGCGGCCAGTGCAATGCCGCATCCGATGAGGAGTGAGTCGGCACGGGTGTCGGTGCGGAAATACGCACCAGGGACACCGGTGATCCGGTGTACGAGAACAAGTCCCACGAGTGCGACCGTCGCAGCGAGGGCGGCTCGCCGTCCGCCACAGGCGAACAACAGGTACAGCACGATCGGCCACGTCCAGTAGAACTGCTCCTCGATGGACAGCGTCCACGTGTGGACGAGGAGTCCGGAGTGGACCTGACCGGAGGTGACCAGCCAGTTGGCGACGTAGAAGGCGGCGGCGAACGCCTCGCGCACCGTGTCGCCGGCGGATGCTGGATACAGCAGGTAGGCGATCAGCACTCCGAGGACGAGGGTGACAGCGAGGGCGGGCAGCAAGCGCAGTGCCCGGCGTGTGTAGAAGATGCGGAAGGAGATTCGGCCCGTGCGTTCGTGCTCGGCGACGAGGATGGAGGTGATGAGGTAGCCGCTCAGCACGAAGAAGACATCGACACCGATCCACCCGCCTGGGAGTGCCTGCGGCCAGCAGTGGGACATCACCACCGCGAGCACGGCCAGTGCGCGCAGCCCGTCGAGCGCGGGCACGTATCCGCGGCGCTGGGTCACGCCCAGCACCATTGCTCACGCGTTCGCCGGGTCCAGTGCCTATCCGGTTGCGAATCGGCAACGGGAACGTGGACTACTCAGCAGCCGCCACTGACGAAGATCGTCGATCGGTAGTACGCGAGCTCGGCGATCGACTCACGGATGTCATCGAGTGCTCGGTGCGCCTTGGCCTTGGGCGGCGCGGCAGCATAGACCGCCGGATACCACCGCCGGCACAACTCCTTGATGCTCGACACGTCGATCGACCGGTAGTGGAGGAAGTCGTCGACCTCAGGGAGCTGCGCTGCCAGGAAGCGCCGGTCGGTGCCGATGGAGTTGCCGCATAGCGGGACCGTGTGCGGTTCGATGCCATGCGCGCGGAGGAAGTCGAGCGTCTGCCGGCCGGCGTCAGCGAGTGAGACCGTCGAGGCCTGGGACGCCGCGAGCAGGCCGGAACGCGTGTGCATGCCGCGGACCACGTCGTCCATCTGCTCCAGCTGTTCGGATGTGGCGTGTACCACGATGTCGGGCCCCTCCGCGACTACAGCGAGCTCGTCGTCGGTCAGGAGCGTGGCGACCTCGATGATCACGTGACGGCCGGGATCGAGGCCGGTCATCTCCAGGTCCATCCAGGCGAGCACGGTCACGATCCTAGCGTCACAGCCTGCCGCAGAATGCGCGCAGCGATGGCCACGGCGCTTCGTGTTGCACTGATCGGCTACGGACTTGCGGGACGGGTCTTTCACGCGCCACTCATCAGCGCCGTGCCGGATCTCGTCATCACCTCCGTCATCACACGCGCGGTCGAACGGCGCGCCGCGGCTGAGCGTGAGGTTCCGGGAGTCCACCTCCTCGACGATGTCGATGCACTCTGGGCACGCGCCGGCGAGCACGATCTCGCCGTCGTCGCGACACCGAACAGCTTGCACGCGCGGCTTGCGCTGCAGGCCCTCGAAGCCGGCCTGCACGTGATCGTCGACAAACCGTTCGCAGCCCACGCCGACGACGCACGCAGGGTTGTCGACGCTGCCGTGCGCCACGAGCGGGTGCTCACCGTGTTCCACAACCGCCGTTGGGACGGCGACTTTCTGACTGTTGCCGAGATCGTCTCAGCGGAGTCGATCGGACAGGTGGCGCGATTCGAGTCACGGTTCGAGCGCTGGCAGCCGGCCGCGCAACTGGCCTCGTGGCGGCAGGACGCGGAGCCCGACGCCGCCGGCGGTCTGCTCTACGACCTCGGCAGTCATCTGGTCGATCAGGCCATCCGGCTGTTCGGCCGCCCGTCGTCGGTGTACGCCGAGATGTACAACCGCCGCCCCGGCGTCACCGTGGATGACGACACGTTCATCGCGCTCGAGCACGCCGGCGGCGTGTCGAGCCACTTGTCGGTCAGCGCGGTCGCTGCGCTCCCTGCTCCGCGCTTTCGTGTCCTGGGAACAGCGGGCGCCTACACCAAATACGGTCTCGATATTCAGGAGGACCAGCTGCGGGCGGGGATGCGGCCGGATGCGACGGAGTTCGGGGTCGAACCTCCCGAGCGCTGGGGTCGTCTGTACACGGATGGGCACGAGCGCCCCCATCCCACTGCAAAGGGGCGCTGGGCGGACTTCTATCCGATGCTCGTGGCTGCGATTCGCGGCGCCGCGCCACCGCCGGTGGATCCCACAGATGCCGTCGAGGTCCTCGAGGTGCTCGAGGACGCGATCGAGAGCGCCCGCACAGGCTGCGTCACCCCCTGTCGGTGATCAGGGAAGGTGGCGTGCAGATCACCGACGCAGCTGATGCGCAGCAAGTCATGAGCGCTGTCCTGACACGGCTCCCGAGCGCTGGATATCCACATCAGGCCTGAAAGGTCGGATCTAACCCGACCGTAGCCGCGCCGACCTGTTCGCGTGAAAGGGTTCTTATCGCGTGAAGCCAGAGTGGGCCCGCGAGCGGCCCAGCAGCACCCCGCTGAAATCGAGCGAAACCGACGCCCGACCGTCTGGTAAGCATCCATTAATCAAGCGGGTCCCGGCGCGCAGAGCCGCGCAGAGGGTTCGAATTCACACTGCCACACTCGGCTTGACGCCATATGAACCCCTTCCGATCACCGCGTGCCAGTGATCACCTTTGACTGAGGCGGGGCCAGGCGCGTGTGCCCGGACGGCGTTCACATTCAGATCTACGAGCGCGCCGTCGACTAGCACGCCAAGCTGTGCGTTATAGTCAGTAGTGACTACATCTCGGGAGGCTGAGAGAAAACAATCCGGCACGTACCTGTTGAGGAGACCTGTTATGTCACGCGTTCGGGTCCACAACTTCTCGGTGTCCCTCGATGGTTTCGGCACCGGTGAGGGCCAAAGTCTCGAGGCGCCATTCGGACACGCCGGTAACCGCCTCCACGAATGGTTTTTCCCTACCCGCAGCTTCCACGAGACGCAGGGCGATCCGGGCGGGAGCACGGGCGTCGACGATGTGTTCGCGAGCAACTGGGATCGGGGCATCGGTGCCGAGATCATGGGCCGGAATAAGTTCGGACCTCAGCGGGGGCCGTGGGCTGCCGAGGAGTGGAAGGGCTGGTGGGGGGATAACCCGCCGTTCCATACCCCGGTGTTCGTGCTCACCCATCACCCGAGGCCCTCGATCGAGATGAAGGGAGGGACGACGTTCCGCTTCATCGACGCCAGCCCCGCCGAGGCCCTGAACGTCGCCCAGCAGGCCGCTGGCGGCCTGGACGTCCGCGTCGGCGGGGGCCCCTCGACTATCCGCGAGTTTCTTGCCGCCAACCTGATCGACTACATGCATATAGCGATCGTGCCCATAGCGCTCGGGCGAGGGGAGCGCCTCTGGGACGGCCTTGAAGAAGTTGAGTCGCGCTTCGAAGTGGAGACCGTCAGCTCTCCCAGCGGCGTCACGCACGTCACCCTTTCCCGCCGATAGGCGGCCACGCCGGCGTAGGCCGCAGCCGGCGTGTGCGGGGACGCGCGCCTTCAGGACCCCGGTCGCAGTGCTCAGGTCGCGCGTGACGTGCGGCGCCGGCGGAACATGGCGGTCGCCCCCAGCAGCGCAAGGGGCGCAAGCACCAGCAGGGCCGTCGCGGGTGCCTCGGGCGTCGACGTCGCCGGCGTGCACGTGGCAGTCGGCAGAGACGGCGCACCAGTGCTGAACGGGCAGCTCTCGACGATCGGCGGCGAGAGCTGCGCCGACGCGCCGAGCACGTTCTCGAACAACCGGTAGCCGACATAGGTCACCGCATAGTCGCTGACACCGAACGGGTGCGGCGTCGAGCCGCTCGGCGAGCTCAAGCCGGGATCGCTGGTTGGATCGGGCAGCAGGGCGCCGATGATGCGCACTTTGCCCGAGCCGAGCGGGATCTCGCCGAGGCTCGTGTTGCCGGTGCCTGTCGTACCGGCGGTGCGCCCGCCGGCGGCCTCCCAGACATTCTGCGACACCCACCAGGCCGGCGAATGCACGGTGGAGGAACTCGAAGAGAATGTGTTGTCGATGCCGTACCCCACCGGCACCGGCTCGTAAGTCTGGCTGCCAAGCGGGCGCATGCCCGCAGTCAACGGGTCACCCGCGACCTGGTTGATGTAGCCCGCGTAGACCAGCCCCGACGACACCGCACTCGATGGGATGGAGCCGGTGTGCGATGACCCAAGGCCGGTGAAGGAGGCAAGGTCCTGCAACGCGCCGTCGGTGAGGATCACGATGCCGCCGTTCTGCGCATATTGGTTGAGCGCGCCGAGGAACGCGGTGTTGCTGAGGTGCGCATCTTGTGCCACGACCACGTCGGCGTACGGAGCGAGTTGTGGCGCGCTCGAGATCGACGAGGCGTCGAGCGCCGTGATCGGGTGGTCCGCGTAGGGGATGAGATCCTTGAAGAATTGGTCCGTGGTGGCCGGGTACGGCTTGCCTGGCGGGCGGGTGGTGGCGTGGCAGGGCGGCGCGGTGCTTCCGGTGCAGTTGTCGGCGGTGAGCGAATGTGAGTTGCTCACGTAGGCGATCGGCCCCGGCAGCGCGAGCGACGCCTGCTGCGGCTGCATGGCGATGTCCATGGCTGTGCGTACCGCGACGCGCATCGAGTGCACGTTGGACGCCTCGATCTCCTGGTTGAAGCCGGTGAACGTGTTCTCCTGGCCAGGTTCGCCGTTGATCCAGAGCTCGATGGTCCCGGTCACTGCGCCGAGCCCAGTCCACTGGTTCGCCTGCCAGTCGGCGTAGCCGCCGGACACGAGGTAGCCGTAGATGTCCCACGACGTGTCCCACTCGCCCACGCGATAGATCATCTGTCCCGTCGCGCCGCCGATCTCTGCCAGGATGTTGTCGGTCGTAGTAGCGGACAGGTTTGACATGTACTGGTTGAAGATTTGCGTCTGCAGCATCGAGTGCTTGAGGTCGAACTGTCCCGCGGAGAGGAGCACGTCGAGCATCAGTTGCGCGGTGGGAGGCGTCTCCACAGTGGACGAGCCATGCACGTCGTAGCCGTAGGCGAAATTGATTCCCAGCGTTCGGTGCAGGTAATTGCCGTTCGCCTGCACCAGCCCCTGGACCTCGGGATCGGTGAGCGGACATGTCGTCGGGTTCTGAAAGCCGACAACCGGCCACTCGCGGTTGAGGTCGTGCGTCGCCTGATTGGCGCGAGTGAACTCCACCACCGGTGGCATGGTCGGCGCTGTGGAGGGGCAGGCTTGGGTGCCAAGCGGGTTGGCCTGTGCCTGCTGGCACGTCGGCGCCGGCTGGGTGGCGCCATCGGGCACGTCGCCGCACTGCCAGCCGTCGGGGTTGGCGTCGGTCATCACGATGACCTCGTGCTTGAGATCGTCAGCGAGTGTCGGATCCGTGGTCTCGGCCAGATCCTCGGCGACACGGGCGAAGCCCTCGGTGCCGTCGCGCTCGTCACCGTGGATGTCCCCGTTGAAGTACAGGCCGACGCGCGAGGAGAGCGGCGACGGGTCCGAGAAGTCGGTGATCATGACGTCGTACACGGGACGGCCGCCCGCGGTCTGCCCGATATTGTTGAACCGGAGGCGGTCGGGGATCGTGCCCTGCATCGACTCCGTCTGCAGCTCAGTCATGGCCCCGATCCACTCGTTGTAGGTGAGAAACCCGGCACTCTGCTGCGCCTCGGGGATGATGCGGCCGCCGCAGGCCGTGCGCGGCTGCGTGGGGCACGTCGGGGTGGCGTGCGCCGTGGTAATCGTGGAGACACATCCGCCCGCTAGCACGAGCGGAACGACGGCCGCTACGACTAGTCGAATGCGCATGCTTCGCCTCCCTTCGCGCCTTCCAGCGACAGCGAGTCTACGCCACCGCGGCGCGCCCGTGTGTGAGTTCAGTCGCGGGGTTCAGGGGTCAGTGGCACGACCTGGGCGAGCCGCTGCGAGGGTGTCATCCAGCTGAGTGTTTGTCGAGGCCGCTCGCTCAGTTTGCAGGCAACGGCATCGAGGTGTGCTGGCTGTAGACCGAGAGGTTGGTGAGTCGTAGGAAGTACTGTCGGAGCAGGCCGCTGGTGTTCTCGTTCGTGCCCCGCTGCCAGGGGCTATTCGGGTCGCAGAGGTAAACCTGCACGCCGGTCTCAGCGGTGGAGCGCAGGTGCTCAGCCATCGCCTTGCCTTGATCCCACGTAAGGCTGCACCGGAGTTCCGGTGGAAGTTTGAGGATCTTCCGGCTCATCGCTGTGCGGACGAACTCGGCAGTGTTCTTCTCGAGCTCGAGCAGCACGACGTATCGCGTGCTGCGCTTCACCAGCGTGCCAATGCACGTCTTGCGCGTACCCATGATTGGGTCGCCCTCCCATGCCCCGGCACGGCTCGGTCGTCGAGATCCGCCGGCCGCTCGCTGATAAGCACCCTGTTGGTCAGCTTGCCCTGTACATCCGGGATGCACTTCTTTTGACCGGCGCACGGCTCGCCCGGTTCGCAGCGCTCGGTGGAGCTCGTAGCGCAGCTCGGCGCGGCCCTGGACATGCAACGAGAGGCAGATGGTCTCGTGCGGGACGCGCATCTCGGGGTCAAACAGATAGGCGATGGGAAGGTGGCGGGTGCGGAGGAAGAGGGATTCGCCTCCTCACTCGCCACCCCGGAAGTCCTGTTCACGTTAGGGCGTTTGTCGCGCGAAGCCAATAGCGCGCCATAAGCGGGCGGGGTGCGGCCCGCTGAAATCGACGCAATCACGGACGCGCGGCCGTCTGATGGGCATCCCTTGGGCGGGCTCAGAACGCAGGGCCGCAGGGTCGCGCAGACTACCCGGGTTCGAGTCCACGCCAGAACACACAGCTTGCCGCCAAACAAACCCCTCCCGCGCGTGGCGGGACCGCACATTAGCATCGTCTGAGGCGGCGAGTTCGAATCCTCGTTAGGCTGCCCAGCCGATATTCACACCGCACTCGGTCGTGTCGCTCGAAATCGGAACGCGCCCTCGGCCCGCAGCACGTCCGCATCAACGAATCCGGCAGCCTCCAAGCGGGTGCCGAAGCTGTCGGGGTCGACCATCACCATAGTGTCGAATAGGTGGGCGAGGCGGAACACGAAGCTACCGGTGCTGTCGGAGCCAGCGAACGTGCCGCCCGGGCGCAACACCCTGTGCACTTCCGCGAGAACCTGGTCCTGCTGGTCCGCTGATGGCACGTGGTGGAGCATGGTGAAGGAGACAACGCTACTGAAGCGCCCTTCTCCAAACGGCATCACAGTAGCATCGCCCGTTACCACCTGCACATTGGTTCCGGTCATGCGCGCGCGGAGCGTGTTGGCGAGAACGTGGTCGATCTCGATGGCGGTGAGCTTCGGTGCCCAATAACGCAAGCTGTCGGTGGTCAGCCCTGGTCCCGGCCCGATTTCGAGCACATCGTCACCAGGAGCGACATCGCGCAGCACCCAGGGCATGAGCGTCTGCAGCGCGGTGGCCCAGCGGTCGCTGTGGCAGTACCATCGGTGGAGTCGGTTCACGTCTCTCAATTATCAAATCGATAGCGGCGGGCGTTTTTCGCCCGCGGCCCGCCAATCAGAGGCCCGTCCCGAGCTCGACGTCAGCCTCTACGACAGGCTTGCGCTGGTTGGTGTGCGGCCTCTCCTTGTTGTTGCATGAGTCGTGGGCTGACGAGGTCCGCCACCTTGCTCATTGCCCGCAATACCCATCCCATCAGACCAACCACCGGAGCTAGGTACCTTCCCCGCCTCGACGTCAGGCGCCGACCGCCGGTCCAGCCAACGGGCGCATGAACACAGTTATCGCCGCGATTGTGTCCGTTGTCGTCGACGCGGAGCAACTCAGCGCCCTCAATCAACCGGCCATGCAGTTCTGCCGACCAGCTAAACGCATAGACGTGGCCGGAGTGAAGCTGATGCCTGAAATCAACGTGACTGAATGCGTCGAACAGGATCTCGTAGAGTTCTCGCGCCGCCTCACGCTCTCTAAAACGCATTCTGAATGATCGGCGAGTGGAGAACAACATCCGGCGCAAGGATTGCGGTCAAGGCGTTGAGAGCCGGTGCCGCCACGCATCGAGAAAGGTCCGGACGGCATCGTCGCCATGCGTGTCGGTCGCGATCGTGGGCTCGACGCCGGTTTACGCATCTGTCACTGTCGTGCAGTCCTCATGATCCGGGGCTCTTGCCGCATCGCGAGGAGACCTGCCACGCCAGTGAAGATAGCGCCGCCTATTTCGATCAGGACGACCGCCCAGGCAAAGACGTCGGGGCGGAGCGCAAGGTACGAGTTGCTGAGCACTCCCCATGGGGGCGCGAGGTGCGCTGCCGATACAAAGATGGCCGCGATGAACCCGACCGCGACTGCCACTCGCGGGCCAAGGCGATGGTTCGTGAGCGCGAGGACCAGCGTCACCGCGGCGCCGGCGGTGATGAGAGCCCCTCCAATCATCACCTCGGGTGTGAGACCAAAGAGGGGCAGTCCCCATCCGCGGCGAAGGTGATCGGCTCCGTGCAGAAGGTTGCCCACCAGGAAAGTGGTGGCGGCGAGAGGAAGCCGACGAACGCCGGCCCTACTCATGTCGGGGGCACGTCGCGGGTTTTGAGGGCCACCGCTCGCTCCAGCAATAGCGGTGCGACGCGTCGGTGGCCTACGAGCATGGCCTGCATGACCAGATGCCAGATGGTGCCCCGGCTCTTTACGAAGGTAACCAGACTCAGACAGCCTTCGCCCGTGAGGACCACCAAGCGTATGCGACACCTTGTTCCGTCTCCCATCAGAACGGCCGATCCGCGATCCGGTGCAATCACCCGAAAATACGCCACGTGCTTTCCGGTGCGAGGGGATTTCAGGCCGGTGACGGCTCCCCACAATGCAGCGAAGATATGCAGTGTCAGGCCCGATGGCGTGAACATGACACGGGCCCAGGCCTCTGCCGAGGCTCCATCACCCGATGGCACGCTGATCGCAAAAGCATCGATGTAGTCGAAGGTCTCCGCGCCGACGAGATGCCGAGCGGTATCGGATACGGAACAGCGGACCGTGCGTCCATCAGCTGTGACCATGAACCGTCTCCTCTCCTCATATCTGGTCAACTCGCCGTGCCCTCCTGGCAGCACCACGCATCATTCTGGACATTCTGAATGTTCATCAAGATCGATGTCAAGCTCGCGACTTTCCGAGTCGGCACCCCGGTCCGACGGTTGCGAGCATCGAGATCTCATGAACACCTGCCCGGTGCGAGAATCCTTACTAATGGATCGGGTCAACGGCATCTTCGTCGATGGGATGGGGACCGCTGCGGCAACATCGGGAATCCTGACGCAGCTTCAGGGTCGCATCTTTGGACTGCTTTATCTGCAGGATCGGCCGCTTTCGCTCGACGACATAACTGATGAGCTGCAGCAGAGCAAGAGCAACGTCTCGGTCCAGATTCGAGGACTCCTTGATTGGCAGCTTGTGCGGCAGACACGGGTCGCGGGATCACGGCGAGATCACTACGAGGCGGCGACAGATTTCTGGCGCGTCATGCAGGAAATCGTTGAGCGCCGATTCCGATGGAATCTGCGCCAGGTACTTGCGACGGCAGATGAAACCGAGCGCGCTCTGGCTTCCAATGCCCGGCACGTGCGGCGCGAGATGGTCCAAGAGCGGCTGACCGCGCTCCGAGCGTACTTTTTGGCTGTCGATGCCCTGCTCGGCGCCCTCAGCCAGGGTGAGCCAATGACATCAACCCGGATGCATGAGGTGGCGACGCACATGTCCCCCCTCCATGACCCTCCAAAGGCCCGAGCGCGATCAAAACGGCATCGCTCAAGATGATGCATCCAGCCTTTGCAGCTAGGGCTCATCGGAGGCTGAGCGCCACGATTCGGGCCCCGCTAGCAGAGGTTCGCCGCCCGCCCCCGCGCGCGCCGACCGGGCTGCCGACGTCGTGACGCTACTGAGGTATGTCACGAATGTGGCCGGTGCGGAGGGAGAGGGATTCGAACCCCCGAGGGCTTGGCGGCCCTTGCGGTTTTCAAGACCGCTCCGATCAACCACTCCGGCATCCCTCCGCGGCTGACCGCACATGTTAGTAGTGTTGTTCCCAAGCTCCAACTGAGGCTTCAATCGGAGCGCAACGGACGAGCCGTCCCCGCCGCGCATCCGCACGCCCGCTCAGCCGGCACGGCCTTCACCAACAGCACAAGCAGGCGCTGCAGCCGCTCGACACTCTGCTCGAACACGCTGAACACCCGTTCCTGGGTGACGTGCTCGATTTCGGGTGAATCCTGGAGCCCGGCGTCGTAGTCGGTGACGAGCGAGATATTGACGTAGCAGATCCCGAGCTCGCGCGCCAGCGCGACCTCCGGGTACTGCGTCATGTTGATCACGTCCGCGCCCATTGCTCTGTGCATGATCGATTCGGCGCGGGTACCGAAGCGCGGTCCCTGCACGACCATCACGGTACCCTCAGTATGCACGGTGAAACCCGCGTCGTGCCCGGCGACGGTCGCCAGCGGGCGCAGCTCGTCGCAGTACGGTGAGGCCATCTCTACGTGTGCGACGGCCGGGCCGTCGAAGAACGTGCTCGCTCGCCCCCAGGTGCGGTCGATGAATTGGTCGCAGATGACCAGATCACCGGGTGCGAACTGGGCGTGCAGGCTGCCCACCGCGGACGGCGCGATGACCCGCTCGACGCCGAGCTGGTGCAGGGCGTGGATGTTGGCGCGGTAGTTGATCCTGTGCGGCGGCAGCGTGTGCGCCGTCCCGTGGCGCGGCAGAAATGCAACGCTGGGGCCATCCACGTCGACGAGCGTGATCGGGGCGCTCGGTCGTCCGAACGGCGTGTCGGGTGTCAGGGAACGTGTCGGCGTGAGAAACCGGTAGAGGCCGGAGCCGCCTATCACGGCAATGTTCGGCGAGCTCACGTGCCGCGGGTCAGTTCGTCGAGCTGGTCGGCGTGCTGTTCCAAGTGTCCGACCAGAAACTCCTCGACGATGCCGGCGGTGGTCATCACGCCCATCGTCGGGTGCAGCCCGCGGGCTCGGAGCGCGTGCTCAGTCAGGCCGCGCACGAACTGGCGGAGCGCCTCGAGGTCGCTGTGCGTTTCCGACCAAAGCACCGAGACCGGCACACCGCGCCCGCGCTCGATGGCGGCGATGCGGCCTGAGTCGCTCTTGGTGCGCCCGAATGGAACGGGATCCTCGACGAACCCATCGATGACGTGCTGCGCCTGCTCGATCCAGTACGGAATGAACTCCGCGACATGAGCCCACACCTGCCCCGCCTCCCAGCGCTCGCCGCTGGCCGGATCTGCAGAAGTGAGCGACTCAGCGCTTGACGGCCGCGCAGCGTGACCGGCGAAACGCTCCTCCGCTCCGTCGAGACGCGAAAGGAACGCATCCGCGTCCGTCATCCCGCCAACCTCATCGCAATGGTCTCAGGGGAGCACCTGCGACCACGCGGTTGCGCAGCGTGCCCAGCCGGTCGACTGCTAGCTCCACGACATCACCGGGCGCGAGCCACGGGTACGCATCGGCGCCGTGTACGAGCGATAGCTCCAGGATGCACCCAGTCCCGCAGGTGCCCGATCCGATCACGTCACCCGTTTCGATGCGTGTCCCGCGCGATGCGTATGCGAGCATCTCGCCGAAACTCCAGTAGATGTCGGCGAGGGACGCGCGCGAGTACTCGACGCCGTTGACCGATGCCGTCATGGTGAGATCGTACGCGCGGCCTCGGCGTGCGCTCTCCAGTTCGTCGGGCGTGACCAGCGCGGGGCCGAGCGACGTCGCGAAGTCCTTGCCTTTGACGGGTCCCATGCTCAGCTTCATCTCGCGGCGCTGGATGTCGCGAGCGCTCCAGTCGTTCATGATGCAGAACCCGGCGATGTGGGTCTCCGCCTGGTCGGGAGGTATATCAACGCCGCCGCGACCGACGATCGCGGCGACCTCGAGCTCGAAATCCATCTCGGCGCTCCCCGGTGCGATCGCCACGTCGTCATCCGGGCCGACGATCGCGTACGGGTTGCTGAAATAGAACACCGGGAGCTCATACCAATCGGGATCCATCTCGAGCCCGCGCCGCTGTCGGGCCGTCTTGACGTGCTCCTCGAACGCGTAGAAGTCGCGGACCGTCGGCGGCTGCCGGATCGGCGCGCGAAGTCGCACGGCGTCGCGCGCGACGACCTCGGCCGGATCGCTGTGCGCACGCTCGGCCGCGCGCGCCATCCGCTCACCGTCGTCACCGAGGAGCGCGAGCAGCGACGCTCCGATCGGGAGACCGCGGATAGCCTCGTCGACCAACAGTCCGAGTCGGTCGGCGTTCTCCTTGTGATGACGGTACGTGACCCAGCGCAATGACGATCTCCTCGCGGGCGTGTGCAGCCCGCCACACTACCTATACTTGGAAGCCCCGCGGGGAGGTGGCTGAGAGGCTGAAAGCGCCCGCCTGCTAAGCGGGTGAGGGATGTTAAGTTCCTCCGGGGGTTCGAATCCCCCCCTTCCCGTTCCTCGTCCCTAGGCTCTGGAGCGTCTCCGCAATCCAGTCGATCGTCATCTGGTGCAGACGAATGCCGCGACGGAGTGTCGCTGTCGGCAGCCGGTCCATACCCTCTTGAGTGATTGACGCAAACATCATCTGGCGCTGCTCGAGAAGGCGTCGATGTCGCAACTCGTACTCGTGGAGCAGACGCCGCAGCGAATCCTGGTCGATGAGCTCACCAAAGAACACGGCGAGGACGAGCGGAGAGTGGAGCTGGTCGTCCCGCGGTCCGTCCGCAACCCATTGGCTCAGCCAGGCGCGCAGTGCCTGACGCCCGCTGGCCGTGATACGGAAGAGGCGTCGCGCACGAGGCCCTTTGCTTCCCGCTGCCTGCACGTAGCCGAGGGCCTCGAGGCGAGCGAGCTCCAGGTAGACCTGGCTCCGCGTGACGTTCCAGAAGCGTGAGACCGACCGCTGCGCACTGTCATGGATCTCCCAACCGCTCATTCCGATGCGACGCTGTCGCACCACCGGTGGAGCTGGCCCGAGTTCGAGAAGGCCGAGCACGCAGGCGGCGGTCGCGTTGACGTCACCCTCGGCGTCGCGGCGTGCAGGACGGCGGTGGCCGCGGACACTCCTGTTGACTGCCACGAACGCATAGTACAAACTGAACGTCCAAAATGGAAGCAGGTGTGACGGCTGACGTTTCGGGCCGCAGCAGGACGTTGACGCTGCGCGATGGACGCGCCGTGGGGCTCGCTGAGTACGGCTCCCGGGGCAGTCCCGTGCTCTATTTCCCGGGGCTGGGAGACTCCCGCCTCAGCGTTCCCCCAGAGGGTGCCGATGGGACTTCCGGTGCGCGAGTCATCGCCATCGATGCCCCCGGTGTCGGCCTATCTGACCCGGCCCCGTTTCGTTCCTTCGCAGCCCGAGCCGAAGATACTGAGCAGGTCGCCGATCTCCTTGGCCTCGACCGCTTCGCAGTATTTGGCTGGTCAGCCGGCGGGCCTCACGCACTTGCCGCCGCGAGGAGGCTGAGCGACCGCGTCTCGATGGTCGGGCTCGCATGCGCGTTCGCCCCGTTCGAGCGCGCGGAGGTCCGAGCTCTGTCCACACGCCAGATGCGCCAGGGCGCCTCGATGATGGCGCGGCTGCCGTTCATGGCCACACTCCTGACCCGACGCCTGCCGAAGCTGTACCAAAGAGGCCCGCGGCAGGCATTCCTCAAGCAGTTTGGGCCGGGTCTGTCCACATCTGACCGGGCACTGCTGAACACTGCCGCCGGTGACGCGCTGCTACGTGGCGCCGCCGAAGCAGTGCGCCGCGGCAGCACGGGGCAGGCGCAGGAAATGAAACTCCTCCTCGCGTATCCCTGGGGGTTTCGTCCGGAGGACGTTGAGGTACCCGTCTTCCTCTGGTACGGCGACGAGGACAGGATCGTCACCCCTTCGACCGCGAACTATCTGCACAGTGTCCTTCGCCAAAGCACGCTCACCATCTACCCGGGCGAGGGCCACATGCTGCCCTTCAGCCATTGGGACGAGTTCATGCGCGTCCTTGGTGACCGGGACTAAGGGACGGCGGATCCCACGCCGTATAGTTGGTGCCCGGCGGGCCACGGCGGAAATCGCGATGCGGGGATAAGACGTGGACGTGATGAGCGTCCAGGACGCGATGTTCCTGGACATCGAAGACGGGAACAACCCGATGCACATCGGATCGGTCGCCGTGCTCGAAGGGCCGGCTCCGAAGTACGGTGACCTCGTCAGGCTCATCGCAGCGAAGCTTCCGTTGGTGCCGCGATACCGCCAGAAGGTGCGCTTCGCGCCGGGCTGGATGGGGCGGCCCGTGTGGGTCGACGACCCACACTTCCAGATCCTGTACCACATCCGTCGCACGGCAGTTCCGCCACCTGGCGGTCGCGATGAGTTGCGCAACCTCGCTGGTCGCGTCTTCGCCCAGCTGCTCGACCGCAGCAAACCCCTGTGGGAGATGTGGATGGTCGAGGGACTCGAGGAGGGGCGCTGGGCGATCATTTCCAAAGTCCATCACTGCATGGTCGACGGCGTCTCCGCAACCGACCTGCTGACAGTCACATTCGATGCGGATGCATCCGCGTCGCCTCCGTCGCGGCTGGAAACCTGGAACCCGTCGCCCGAGCCGAGCTCGATGAGCCTCGTTGTTCAGGGACTCACGCGTGCCGTGTCCGGGTCGGTGGGGCAGTTGCGGAATTTGCCCGGCGCGTGGTTGACCGCGTCGCGCCCGAGCACGCGACTCGCCGAGATGTCGCGTCTGCTGCGCTCTCTCGGGGAATGGGCGGAGCGATCCGCGACCTCGCTCAACGGACCGATCGGTCCGCACCGCCGCTGGAGCTGGGCGGAGGCGAGCCTGGACGACGTCAAGACCGTACGCCAGGCATTGGGCGGCACGGTCAACGACGTCGTGCTCGCCTCCATCACGGCCGGGTTTCGTTCTCTGCTGCAGGACCGCGGCGAGGAACTGTCCAACCGGGTGGTGCGCACGCTGGTGCCGGTTTCAGTGCGCAGCGATGCGGAGCGGGGCACGTACAACAACCGCGTCTCTGGGTTGTTCCCCGGGTTACCCGTCTCGATACCCGACCCGGTCGAGCGGCTTCAAGCCATCACGGCACAGCTGTCCGGTTTGAAAGAGTCGAAGCAGGCAGTGGCAGGCGATGCACTCGCCCGTCTCGCCGGGTTCGCTCCACCGATGCTCATGGCGCTGGGCGCACGGCTTGCAGTGCGAACCCCCCAGCGCGCTGTACAGACGGTGACGACGAACGTCCCCGGTCCGCAGTACCCGCTCTACGTCGCGGGCCGTCGCATGGCGTACTCCTACCCGTACGTGCCCATCTTCGGTAGCGTCCGGATCAGCATTGCGATCTTCTCGTACTGTGGTCGGCTCTTCTTCGGCATCACCGGCGACTACGACACGGTCACCGATATCGACGTCCTCCGCGATGGCATCGAGACCGGGATGAGCGAGCTGGTCGCTGTCGCGCGGGGGTCGGTCAGGCGGCGGCTGCGACCCGCGCCGGAAACAAACGGCCTGCCCAGGCGGGCGGCCGGAAGGGCCGCCACGCTCCCTCGCGCTGTGCCAGGCGATCGGCGATAACCCAGAGCACCGCGGGGTTGTGGCCGAACCCGAGATGGCTGCCATACACGGCGACGTTCTCGTGGCCCGGGCCGGGTGCATCAATGCAGGCCTGCCAGGGCACGATGCCGTCGAATTTCGAGTAGATCGCCGTGCTGGGAACCGGGATCGGACGCCCGAGATCCTCGCGCGACGGCAGTGCCTCCGGCCTGAGGTGGATCCGGTTCAATCGCTCGTACGTACCATTCGCCCTGCTATCCCGCGGGTCAGCGAGGCGGAACGGGCTGCCGAGCGTGATGACCTGACGCACGAGCCTGGGGTACCTGCGTGCCAGCTCGCGGGCAAAGATGCCGCCGAGGCTCCAGCCGACAAGACTTACCTTGACTCGCCCGACGTCATGCAGCTCGGTGAGCAATCCCCGCATGCCGCTCTGGGTCGCAGGGGTCGGACCGAGGTTGCGTCCCAGCCCCCAGCCGTGGGCGTTGTAGCCGAGGCCGCGCAGGTAAAGGCGCATCGTCGACGTCGACGTGTCGTCGGCGAGCAGGCCGGGGATCACCACCACGGGATGGCCATCGCCGCGGGGCGCGGCGAACACTGCCGGCGCTGTCGCCAGCAGCGCGCCGTAATCGAGCAGCGCGCGGCCCGGCTCGGTGAGGAAGAGGCTGAGCGGAGGGCGCATGGACGCGGTCATCTCGCTGCTTCAGGTCAGCGGCTCTGGGCGTGGTAGTGGTCGGAGATCTGCTGCCACGACGCCGAATTCACGCTTCCGGGAAGCGGTGACTTGCCGTCGAAGTAGCGCACGGCGCCCGTGTCGCAGTTTCGGTACTCGCCAGGGCTGACCACGGTTCCCGGTGGGAAGCGCACGCCACGTGACACGGAGTCCGGCATGTTGCGCCTGCCGGCGGCCTTGTCGTCCTGGGCGTGATAGTGATCGGAGACCTGCTGCCACGCGGACGAGTTGGTGCTTCCCGGTAGCGGCGTCTTCCCGTCGAAGTAGCGGACGACACCCGTGGTGCAGTTGCGGTACTCCCCGGGGCTGACGACCGTCCCGGGCGCGAACCGAATGATGTGATGCTCGCTCATGCGACGAGTCTACGGCTCCTACGCTGGTATCGGGGAAGCCGCGATGTCCGCCAGCGCGTCCATCGCCATCGTCAGCTTCGCCGGGGTGGCGCTGAAGCACAGCCGGATGTGGTCCGGCGCCCCGAACGCGACTCCAGGAGTGACGAGCACTCTTTGTTCGGCGAGCGCCTCCACCGCGGCGATCGTGTCCCGCCACGGGCTGCGAATCCAGAGGTAAAGGCCGCCGTCGGGTTCCGCCGCGTCGAGCCCGGAGTTGCGAGCCAGCGAGACCACGAGGTCACGGCGCTCGCGATACGGGGCAATGTTGATCTCCCACGACTCGAGGTGCACGAGCGCGCGCTGGGCGGTGGCTGGAGCGTTGACGAATCCCAGCGCGCGCATCGCCAGCGCGAGGCCCCGGTGCGTCTCCGCGTTCACCAGCGAGGGGTGGAGCACGAGGTACCCGATGCGCTCGCCGGCGATGCCGAGGTCCTTGGAAAAGGAGCGTGCGAGCACCGTGTGCTCGTAGTGGGAGAGCGGCTGGAGCGCAACGTGTGGGTGATAGGTGAGGCGGCGGTACACCTCGTCCACGAAGAGCATCACGTTGCGACCGTGGTCGGCGGCGTGCGCGCGGAGCAGACGGACGAGGGCACTCAACTCGGTCGCGTCGACGACGTGGCCGCTGGGATTGCAGGGTGAGTTGAGGATCACTGCCGCGCTGCGGCTCGACAGTGCTGCGGCGATGCCGTCGAGATCGATGCCGAGGTCGGTGCGCGAGGGGATGGGCACGAAACGCGCGGAGGCGGTCTCGCAGTACAAGCGGAACTCAGGGAAGTACGGAGCGATGCCGATGACGTCGTCCCCAGGATCCACGAAGGTACGGATCGCCACGCACATCGCTGCCGCGGCGCCGGGCGTGATGGCGATGGACGCGGCGTCAACGCCGGCGAAGTCGACATCCCTCGCGGCACGCTCGCGCACGTCCTCGTAGCCGAGATTGGGCATGTATTCGAAGCGCTCGGGGAAGCGCTCGGCGGCGGCGGCGCGGAACGCTTCGCCGACAGCCTCCGACGCCGCGAGCGGCTGACCGATCGACAGGTCGGCAACGGCATCGTCGCCGTGCAGCTTGCGCAGCCGCTGGCCCTCGAGTGACATGCGGCGGATCCAACCGCCCGACTCGAGTTGCGCGTGTGTCCAGCGAGAGAGGGTCATGCGAGCGCGCGACTCAGGCGATGCTCGTGCTGCCGCGCATCCCGCCCGCGTGCCAGCTGAACGGGTACTCCTTGTCGAAGATCTGCCGCGCGACCGAGGTGCGGTGGAGCGGCCGGAATGTGTCGACCATCACGGCGAGCTCGTCCGTCTCGCGGGGCCGCTCCAGCGACGCCTCGAGCGCGCCGGGCTGCGGACCGTGGGGCACACCGCCCACATGATGGGTGAACGACCCCTGCTTGATGCCGCGGCGCGCTGCGTAATTGCCGTCGACGTAGTAGAGGACCTCGTCGGAGTCGAGATTGCTGTGGTGGTACGGCAGCATCACCGCCTCGGGGTCCCAGTCGAGCTTTCGCGGCGCGAACGAGCAGATCACGAGGTTGTGCGCCTGAAAGGTCTGATGGATCGGAGGCGGCACGTGGAAGCGTCCCGCGCGCGGCTCGAAGTCGTGGATGTTGAACGCCACCGGGTAGATCGTGCCGTCCCAGCCCACGACGTCCCACGGATGGTGGTCGAGCATGTAGCGGCTCACGTGGTTGGCACGCTTGAGCCATACCTCCACAGGGCCATCTCCCGTTTCCAGCTGCTCCGGTCCCCTGAAATCGCGCTCCGAATAGGGTGCGATCTCCAGCAGCTGACCGTTTCGTGCCCGGTAGCGATCGGGTGCGTCGACGAAACCGCTGACCTCGAGGCAGAGAATGCGCGTGTCCGCGACGTTGTCGACCTCCAGGCGGTAGACGGTGCCGCGCGGAATCACGAGGTAGTCATGCTTGCCGAAGTGGAGCGTGCCGAATTGGCTGCGCAGCACCCCGCCACCGGTGTGCACGAAGAGCACTTCGTCGGCGGAGCCGTTCACGTACAACGCCTCCTGCTGCCGCGCTGGGATCGCGAGACCGATGCGGATGTCATCGTTCATGAGCAGCCAGCGTCGCGTCGAGACGACGTCGCCCTCAGGCTGCAGATCGAAGCCCTTGAGATGCGCGTTCTCGTGCACGATCTCGTGCTCCGGAACCAGCATGTCGGCCGGCCCCGCGGTGACGTCGCGCGCTCCCTCCGGCATGTTGCGGTGATAGATCAGCGACGACGGCCCGTTGAACCCCTCCCGCCCGAAGAGCTCTTCGAAGATGAGACGCCCGTTGTCCTGGAAGCGCATGTGCCGCTTTCGCGGCACTTCACCAACCCGTTTGTACGGTCTCACGCGAGCAGCCTAGCGCGCCCTGGAGCGGTCGCGTGACCGCGCTGCACGCGACACCTACAGGTTGCCGCGGGCGGCTTGCTCGCGTTCGATCGCTTCAAAGAGGGCTTTGAAGTTCCCCTTGCCAAAGCCCTTGCAACCCTTGCGTTGGATGACCTCGAAGAACAGCGTGGGCCGGTCGGCGACGGGCCGCGTGAAGATCTGCAGCAGGTAGCCGTCGTCGTCGCGGTCGA
>Ga0307471_100000031_pt1 | contig 65020 bp, 55 predicted proteins | sample atmos_gasesAM3C__2_FD_204566 | JGI IMG/M metagenome (GOLD analysis project Ga0307471, IMG submission 204566) | Hardwood forest soil microbial communities from Morgan-Monroe State Forest, Indiana, United States - atmos_gasesAM3C_515 | ecosystem: Environmental > Terrestrial > Soil > Temperate... | reverse complement strand
GCTTCACCACGCTGGCCTGATTTCCATCGTCGGTCAGGTCGACGAAGAAAAGTCAATCTCGGAATCTGCGCCTCAAGGTTATGAGGCAACGCAAAACCCAGAGTGGTATGCGGAGCAGGCGTCAAGGCTGCGCGATGAACTCGAATACAGGCAGGCTCAGCTTCGTGAATACCAGGAGGCGTTTGAGGATGCGCGAAGTCTCAAGGAATCAACGAGCGGCATAGATCTAGTTGGCGCGGACTTCGCCATTACTCCGGAAGCCGGCATGGCAATCCTGCAGCAGTGCGTACTGGAAGAGCAAGCGAGGCTCGACGACCTCGAAGACCTGGCCCGCCGTAATGACATCGAGGCAGGTACGCTGCGCGGACAGTGAGTTCGCGAGCGTGTTGACAGAGGCCTCTGAATTTTCTTGACGCGCACGTGAGAGTAGCGATGGCCTCAATTTTAAGTACTGGAGAATTTGCCATGAACATTAGGAAACTTTCCAAGCGGGTTTTTGCTGTAGTTCTCTGTTGCCTACTTGTGGGATTCACTGTGCAGCTAAACGCCCATGGATCCATAGGCCAGTCGAACGGCCAGCCACCAGCTTCACCGGTTAAACAGTCCCCTCAGGAGTTGCAGCAACTTGTCGCGCCAATCGCCTTATACCCGGACGCATTGGTGGCGCAGATTTTGGCCGCTTCCACGTATCCAACTCAGATCGTCGAGGCAGGCCGCTGGATGCAAGAGCATTCCAACCTTAAGGGCGAAGAACTGGCCAAAGAAGTCGACAAGCAGGACTGGGATCCGAGCGTAAAGGCCGTGGCGCAGTTTCCTTCGGTTCTCGAAAATATGGACAAGAACCTCTCTTGGACTTCGTCGCTCGGCGATGCCTATATCAACCAGCCGCAGGAGGTCACAGATGCGGTGCAAACCCTGCGTCAGCAGGCCCGTAACGCCGGCCATCTGAACAGCAACGAACAGGAGAAGGTGACCACGCAAGGCGGCACCATCATCATTGAACCTGCCAACCCGGAAGTCGTCTACGTGCCCGCTTTTGATCCTTGGCTGGTGTACGGCGCGCCTATCATCGCTTACCCGGGCTGGTATCCCGTGCCCGGGGTTTTTTGGGGTGGCGTCGGACTCTCATTCGGTATCGGATTTGGAATCGGATACTTTGGAGGATTTGGATGGGGTTGGGGTCATTGGGGCTATGACTGGCATGGCCGTCGTGCATTCTTTGACCACCACGACTTCGTCTCACACAACCGAGACTTCGGTCACGAGGGGTTTCATCACGGTGATTTTAGCCATGGCGCCCACGGTGGCGGATTCCATGGGTCTTCGAGTTTTCACGGGGGTTCCGGTTTTCATGGAGGTTCCAGCTTTCACGCTCAAGCAGGAACGCACTCCGGCGCTTTCAGCGGCTTTGATCACGGCGGAAATGTCCGAGGCTTTTCGTCCCGCGGAAGGTCGAGCTTTGGCGGTGGTGGCTTCCATGGCGGCGGTTTCCATGCTGGTGGCGGACGACGCTAGGTCCTCGTGTGTACCGCGCAGAGCAAATCAGGAAGGAGATCAATATCATGATGCAGGGAATTTCAGTCTTTATCCAAGATGAATGCAAGAAGTCTGTTCGATTTGCAGTGTCTGTTCTGTTCGTACTTTCCCTGGGCTGTTCGTCTGCGCCAATCTTCGCCCAGGAGCCGGGACAGCGGACCTTTGCCTCTGCCGAAGATGCCGGCCGGGCTTTCTTTGCCGCCACGCAGACACAGAACGAACAAGCTCTCTTGAGCATCCTCGGGCCAGATGGAAAGGATGTCATTTCGTCCGGGGACCCAATCGAAGATCTGGATTCCCGGGTAGAATTTGTCGATAAATATCAGGAAATGCATCGTTTCACGGCAGAACCGAGCGGAGCTGTAACTCTGGTCGTCGGCGCCGAAAACTGGCCGTTTCCAATTCCCTTGGTGAAAAACAACGGTTCGTGGTATTTCGACACGCCAACGGGCAAAAATGAGATTTTATTCCGGCGCATTGGCAGAAATGAACTTGCCGCTATAGACGCCTGCCGCGCCTTGGTCGAAGCGCAAAAGCAATATTTTGCCCGCTCGCGGGAAAACTCTCCCAAGCAGTTCGCGCAGAAACTAGTCAGCGATGAGGGCCAACACAATGGTCTGTACTGGCACGGTGCTGATGATGAATTCGATAGCCCGATAAACTCCCTCATCGCCTACGCGCGCCAAAATCGCCCTAAGGATGAAGTTGGCGAACACATTCCGTTCAATGGATATTTTTTCAAAATTCTCGCGAGCCAGGGAACCCATGCACCGGGCGGAGCCAAGAACTACATCGCCAACGGAAAAATGATCGCGGGATTCGCCTTCGTTGCCTATCCTGCAGAGTATGGCTCTTCGGGCGTGGTGACTTTTATCGTCAACGACTCGGGAACCATTTACGAAAAGGACCTTGGACCCGACACAACAAAACTTGCCCAAGCGACGACTGTCTATGACCCGGATTCCTCTTGGCGCAAGACGGAATGAATGTTGACAGGAGGAGTGCCGACACCATGTGTTACCGAATTCTCGGCGTGTTGCTATTCAGCCTTCTCACATTTAGCGCGCTCTTGATCTCCGCGGCGAGCAAAACGGAAGTTGGCGCAGCCATTTCCGGCGAAGCGAACCCCCTAAGCGGCTTCGACGGTCAAATGCCACCCTCGTTCGAGCAAGATGTGGTCAGGGTCGTTGCCCAAGTTGATCGGATTGAGGCCGACACTTTGAGGCAGATGGAACACACCACGCTCGATCGCCAAGGGCAGGTGCGCACTCTGGGCAAATTACTGCTCTTTGACAAGCATCTCTCGGTCAATCAGAACGAAGCTTGTAGTTTCTGCCATACACCGGAGACGGGATTCACCGGACCGATGCAATCTTTGAATGCGACGACCGTTTCGTATCCAGGATCGGTGAGAACTCGCTTCAGCAATCGAAAGCCGCAGAGCTACATGTACGCGCCCTTCTCGCCCGTGCTCCACTACAACGCGCTCCAGGGCGATTTTGTTGGCGGCAATTTTTGGGATATGCGCGCGAGCGGCTACCGCCTTCAGAATCCCAGCGCGGAACAAGCCCAGGGACCGCCGACGAATCCCGTAGAAATGGCCTTGCCGGATTCAGCTTGCGTTGCGTACCGCCTTTCGAAGGCTCCGTATCGCAAGCTCTTTGAGACGGTATGGGGCGGGGACTCGTTCAGCATTCACTGGCCTGCCGGCGTCGAAAAGGTCTGTGCGACTCCAGGGCCGCCACCGGCGAATGATCAGCAACCGGTCCACTTGAGTCGAGCAGACCGAGATCGCGCCGACCACGTTTATGACGGGTTCGGGCTGGCGATTTCCGCATACGAGTTCTCGCCAGAGGTGAGTCCTTTCACGTCAAAGTACGATTACGTTCAAGCAGGAACAGAACAATTCACTCCGCAGGAGAAACTGGGCTACGAGCTGTTCCGCGGCAAGGCGCGATGCAACGAGTGTCACCGGGACGGCGGCCCCGGGGAAGAGCCCCTCTTTACGGATTTTACCGCCAGTAATCTCGGCGTCCCCAGAAATCCCGGATTGCAAATCTACTACGAGAGCCGGCCCGACCAGGGCGGCTACCGTCCTAACCCGGCAGGAGACGCTTATGTCGATAAGGGAGTCGGATCCTTCCTGCGGACGCTGCAAAGCGATAGCGGTCAGCTTGATCCAGATTCTGGGTGGCTGGAACTGGCGCCGAAGTTCGAAGCGAAATTCCAAGTACCCACTTTGCGCAATGTCGACATGCGTCCCGCCCCAAGCTTTGTGAAAGCCTACATGCACAACGGTTACTTCAAGAGCCTGAAACAAGTGGTGCATTTTTACAACACGCGCGACGTACTGCCCAAATGCAAGGCAGACGATCCCGGCGAGAAGGTCACCTGCTGGCCAGCGCCCGAGGACTCCACCAATCTCAACAAGCGACAACTCGGCAATCTCAAACTCACGGACGAGGAGGAAGATGCCCTTGTCGCTTTCCTTACGACTCTTACGGATGGCTACAAGATGCCAAGCCCACCGACGGGGAAGTAGGTTTGCTTGTCGATCTCTGAATTGCTCGGCACGTGTACCAATCTCTTGGATATGGACCTGAAATGAGTACGATCACTCAACCTTTGATGTCACCCAAGTTGCGCGACGATCGCGATAGTGTTCTGTTGCGATCCCTTCTGCGGAAGGATGTGGCTTTAAATGGACCGGCATGGCTGCCCCTTGCCTTGGTCTTGGGGGCCACTGCTGCGGTCATCTATGCAGACCATCTCGTCGTCTCGGTCTCGCTTGCCTACCTCTATGTACTCCCGATTGCTGTCGGTGCTATTTTTCTGCGCAAGAGGGTCAGCTACAGCCTGATCGTCGTCTGTGTTTTGTTCCATGATTGTTACTCCCCTCGCGGTATTCATCCGGGGCTTCGCATCTTTCACAATCTCTCCGCAATGTTGTGCTTCGCCTTTGTTGTTTATGTCATCCGGCGCTATATGGAGCAGCGGGAGGCGCTTGCTAAAACCGTTCAGCGGCAGCGTGATGAGCTCCTCCACGACGTAGAGCTGGCCGCGCAGGTTCAGCGCTTGTTTCTTCCCTCGGGCAAACCGGCCGTTGCAGGACTCGAAATAGCCGGGATGATGCACCCCGCGCAGGGCGTGGGTGGCGATTACTACGACTATTTTTCCATCGACGCGCATACCACCCAGATCATCATTGCCGACGTAGCTGGAAAGGGCGTTCCCGCCGCCCTATTGATGTCCGCGACCGCAGCAGCCGTACGGCTTGAGGCGAACCATGGTCGAAACATGCTGGAGCAGGTGGAACGACTGAATACGGGAATCCACTCCGTGTCGGACGACGAGCGCTACGTGACCTTGATGCTCGCCGAAATCGATGTCGCTAAACGGTCAATCCAGTATGTCAATTGCGGCCACAATCCCGCGCTTTTGTTTCGCGCAGCTACGGGCACGCTTACTCGCCTGAGCTCGTCTTGTCCACCCATCGGATTATCTCCGGAAGAGATTTGCGAACTGGCCTTAGAAACCCTTATGGCCGGCGATGTGTTGGTTTTCTATACCGATGGCGTCACTGAGGCAGAGAATCGGCTTGGCGAAGAATTCGGCATGGAGCGCCTTTCCGCGACAGTGCTAGGCAGTTCTTCGCTGTCGGCCGAGGACCTCATGACCAACATCTATAACGCTGCGGCAGATTTTTGCCGCGATAACTTCAACGATGATGTAACCATTCTCGTCGTCAAATGCAATTTCGACGGCTCCCCGACTGTGAGTTCGTAAAACGTTTGGCCATTAGCACTCTGAGAGGTCTGCGAGTCCGGCTGCGGCAGATGCCTGCGTCCTGACTCATTCTTCCTGTTTCGGAAGTCTCCTTCTCCATCCTCGAACGACCCGCTGTCAGCATGTCGACAATGGTCCAATTCGCTGAACTCCCGGCTCCTCGGCCCCTGCTCCTAATTTCCCACCTAATCTTATTAAGGGTCTTTTGTTTCAACCACTTCCGTGAACTGCCCTGGGCTCTCTACCGTGGCATCCGGGCTGCATCTCCGATTGCCCGACCCTAGATGCCAAGGCCCCGAAGCACGGGCCATAGGCGATTGGATTAATACCGTCCGGCCACTCCGGACGGAATTGGGGATGGGTATATGTGGATCGTCAAGCTGGCGCTGAAGGAGCCGTACACCATCGTAGTGCTGGCTATCCTGATCTTCCTTTTTGGGGCGCTGGCGATCGTTCGCACGCCCACGGACATTTTCCCCAATATCGATATTCCCGTGGTCAGCATTATCTGGAACTACAACGGCCTCGAACCTCAGGAGATGGCTGACAGGATCGTCTCCATCACGGAGCGCAACCTCACCACCACGGTCGATAACATCGCACACATTGAATCGCAGTCCCTTTATGGCATCGCCGTGGTGAAGGTATTTTTTCAACCAACGGTGAGCATCGATAAAGCCATTGCCCAGATCACCGCGAATTCACAAACGCAACTTCGGCAGTTGCCTCTGGGAACCACGCCGCCCTTGATCATTACCTACAGCGCCTCGACCGTCCCCATCCTCCAACTCGGGCTCTCCGGCAAGGGCATTTCGGAGCAGCAACTGAACGATTATGGGCTTAATTTCATTCGTCCCCGGCTGGTCACCGTGGAGGGTGCCGCCGTCCCTTATCCGTACGGGGGCAAGCAGCGCCAGGTACAGGTGGACCTAAACACGGCCGCTTTGCAATCGAAAGGTCTCTCGCCGTTGGATGTCGTCAATGCCATTACTGCGCAGAATTTGATCCTTCCATCGGGGACATCGAAAATCGGTTTGAAGGAATATAACGTCGATATCGCCAATGCGGCTCCCGAGACCATCGCGCAACTCAATCGCATCCCGGTCAAGACGGTCGGCACCACCACCACCTACATCGGCGATGTTGCGTGGGTGCGCGACGGCTTCCCACCGCAAACCAATATCGTCCGCGTGAACGGACAACGCTCTTCGCTCATAACCGTCCAAAAGAACGGGAACACCTCGACGCTAGACATCATCGCTGGGATCAAAGCTCTCTTGCCCCAGATCAAGCAGATCGTCCCAGCGGCCTTGGACATTAAACCTCTCGCGGATCAGTCCGTCTTCGTGAAGGGCGCCATTAAGGGGGTGGTGACAGAAGCGTGTATCGCCGCCTGCCTTACCGGCTTGATGATCCTCATTTTTATCGGCAGCTGGCGCAGTACGATCATCATTCTTGTTTCGATTCCTCTCGCGATTCTAACTTCCATCATTGCTTTCAGTGCGCTCGGCCAAACCATCAATATCATGACCCTGGGTGGCCTCGCTCTGGCCGTCGGAATCCTGGTGGATGATGCCACGGTTGAAATCGAGAACATCAATCGCAACCGCGGCGCTAAACCAGAAGAGGACATGGATGAAGTCGTCCTCGAAAGCGCCGCCCAGATAGCTACGCCTGCCTTTGTGTCCACGCTTTCCATCTGCATTGTGTTTGCTCCGATGTTCCTGCTCTCCGGCGTCGCGCGATATTTGTTCGTTCCGCTCGGTGAGGCCGTGGTTTTTGCGATGCTGGCTTCTTATTTCCTCTCCCGCACCGTAGTTCCGATGATGGCCAAGTATCTCCTGCGCCATGAGCACAACGCTCCGCAGGCCACGAAATCCCGCAATCCTCTGGTTCGCATGCAGGCTCGTTTTGAGGAGGCGTTCGAGCGTCTTCGCGAGCGCTATCACCGCTTGCTCGAAAGTTGCCTTCATCATCGTCGCGCCTTCCTCGTAACTTTTTTCTCCGCGTGTCTCGGTTCCTTGGCTCTGCTCATTCCCTGGTTGGGCCGCGATTTCTTCCCCAGCATCGACAGCGGCTCGTTCAATCTCCACATGCGTGCGCCAACGGGCATGCGCATCGAAGAGACCGCGCGCCTCTGTGATCTCGTCGAGCGATCGATCCGGCAACAACTCCCGCCGGGCGAGATCTCAAACATCATTGACAACATCGGACTTCCCTACAGCGGCATCAATACGTCTTACAGCAGCACAGGAACTGTCGGCACCTCCGATGCCGATATCTTGGTGACGTTGGCCACGAACAACCACAAAACCGCCAAGTACGTTCACGATCTCCGAATCAACCTGGCAAAACAATTTCCCGGCGTGACCTTTTCTTTCCTGCCTTCCGACATGATCAGTCAAATTCTGAACTTCGGCTTACCCGCTCCCATTGACATTCAAGTGGTTGGGAATGACCTGGCCGGCAATCAAAAGTATGCCGACGCGTTGATTGACCAAGTCAGGTATATTCCGGGGATCGCTGACCCACGCATCCAGCAGCCGTTCGATCAACCCTACATGCATCTTTGGGTCAACCGCACCAAAGCACAAGAGATCGGCTATAACACCCAAGCCATCGCGCAAAATGTATTAATCTCCCTTGGCGGCAGCTTCCAGACTTCCCCAACCTACTGGCTCGACCCTAAGAATCGAGTCAGCTACCAGATCTCTACCCAGACCCCTCAATACCGCGTCAACACGCTCCAGGATCTCGCCAACATGCCGATCACAGGACCCACTCCCGACGCCCCACCGTCGCTTCTCGCGAGCTTCGCTTCCATCCAGCGCGGAACGGGCATGGCGGTGGTCTCCCACTACAACATCCAGCCCGTCATTGATATCTACGCTGCGGTCCAGGGCCGCGATCTGGGCGGCGTATCTGGCGACATCACGCGCATCATCAGTCAAACTCATAATCAACTCCCCCGCGGTTCGCAAGTTGTCCTGCGCGGTCAGGTACAGACAATGCGTTCCTCATACGTCGGCCTTTTAAGTGGCCTGGGCTTTGCGATTGTGCTTGTCTACCTGCTGATCGTCGTGAACTTTCAGTCTTGGCTTGATCCCTTCATTATTATTTGCGCCCTTCCCGCGGCCCTCGCCGGGATCGCCTGGTTCCTGTTCGTGACTCACACCACCTTAAGCGTCCCGGCACTCACAGGCACGATCATGTGCATGGGCGTGGCCACCGCCAACAGCATCCTGGTGGTGAAATTTGCCTCCGAGCAGATGGATGAGGGTAAAGACCCTGTGGCGGCGGCGCTGCAGTCTGGATTCACGCGCTTCCGTCCCGTGTTGATGACTGCGCTTGCCATGATCATCGGCATGATGCCAATGGCGTTAGGACTGGGAGATGGTGGCGAGCAGAACGCCCCTCTGGGCCGCGCTGTCATTGGTGGATTGCTGTTCGCCACGGTATCCACGTTGTTCTTCGTTCCAACGGTGTTCAGCATTCTCCATGGGCTGCACTACAAGCCGGCTGGGATCGGCCTGAAATCCTAAGGGGTTTCTCGCAAAGGAACTTCAAGGTGATGTCAATGCAATCGCAAACAGAAAAACAGGTTCTCATGCACTCTCCGCAACACGCGGGCCCTATCCCGCTGCCAAACCGGCCGCGACGAGGCTGGCTTATCGGCATTGTGGCCCTCCTCTTGTTCGCCGCGCTTTTCACTTCCGGTGTTGTCCAGCGAATCCACTCAAGCGCCAGTCTAGGTACGGAAACCGCGGACATGGCCGTCCCTACGGTCTCGGTGGTTTCGCCTCAGCACTCCGCACCTTCGCAGGAAATTGTGTTGCCGGGCAACGTACAACCTTATGTCACCGCTCCGATTTACTCCCGCACGAATGGTTACCTGCAGTCCTGGAATTTCGACATCGGAGCGCACGTGAAAAAAGGACAACTGTTGGCGGTCATCGCCTCACCGGAAGTCGACCAACAACTGGGGCAGTCGCGCAGCAATCTCGAAACCGCACAGGCCAACCTCAGGCTGGCCGAAATCACCAAGAATCGTTACCTCGACCTGCTGAAGACCCACGCGGTATCTCAGCAAGACGCCGACAATGCCGTCGGTACTTACAACGCCAACAAAGCGATTGTCGACGCCAATCAGGCCAATGTGAAGCAACTCGAGGCCTTGCAGTCGTTCGAGAAAATCTATGCTCCGTTCGACGGAATCATTACCGCTCGTAATACCGATGTCGGCGCTCTCATCGACTCGGGAAGTAGCGGAGGCGTGAAGACCGACATGTTCCACCTATCGCAGGCCGACAGACTGCGTGTGTATGTCAATGTACCGGAAGAGTATTCGCAGGCGATTACCGCGGGTTTGACAGCGGATCTCAGCTTGGCGGAGTTTCCCGGCCGTCAGTTCACCGGGAAGCTTGTGCGCACCTCTGAGGCCATCAACTATGCCACTCGTACGTTGACGGCTGAAGTTGACCTGCATAACCCGACAGGGCAATTGCTTTCGGGCTCGTATGCGGAAGTCCATTTCAAAGTGCCAGGGCAGGTCTGCACCTACATTTTGCCGGTCGATACTCTTCTTTTCCGAAAGGAAGGTCTGCGCGTGGCCATTGTCAAGGACGGTAAAGCGGAGCTCATACCGGTGACACCGGGTCGTGACTTCGGCGATTCCATTGAAATCGTTTCCGGTCTGCGGGGCAATGAATCAGTCATTACGAGTCCGCCAGATTCCATCACCGACAACGAAAAAGTGCAGGTCGCTCAGGCCATCACGGCTGGAGGGACGCAATGAGTTTCCTTCGCGGCCGCAGTGCAAACATTCGAGTCCCGAAGCCCATAGTGGGCACGGTTTGCTTCGCAAGCACGCTCTTGCTTGCGGGTTGCACGGTTGGACCAAACTATCGCCGTCCCGCAGCTGAAGTTCCGGCAACCTACAAAGAGGTGGGAAATTGGAAACAGGCTCAACCGAACGACCAGAATCTCGGCGGGAACTGGTGGGAATTGTTTCAGGACCCTCAACTGAACGCCCTGGAACTAAAGGTCAATGTTTCCAACCAGAATTTGAAGGCGGCTGAGGCCCAATACACGCAGGCTCGCGCGCTTGTCCGCTACTACCGGGCCGATTATTTCCCCACGATCGCTGGGGGCGCGAGCGCGACGCGAACCAAGATCTCGAACAATCGGCCCCCTAGCCTCACCACCAATGGAGCCACGTACAACGACTTTCAGATCCCCTTCGAATTGTCTTACGAAGTCGACGTCTGGGGACGCGTGCGCCGCACTGTAGAGTCCTATCGCGACCAGGCACAAGCCAGCGCCGCCGACCTGGCCACCGTGAACTTGTCTATGCATGCCCAATTGGCTTTGGATTACTTCCAGGCCCGCACACTTGATGCTGAGGAACAGCTCCTGAATTCGACCGTGACGCAGTACCAACAAGCCCTGGACTTGATTGAGAGCCGCTATGCCGGAGGCCTTGCTTCCGATCTGGAAGTCCAACAGGCCAGAACTCAGCTTGAGACAACTCGCGCGCAGGCGATCGATGTTGGAGTGGCCCGCGCTCAGTACGAACACGCAGTGGCAGTTCTGATTGGGAAGCCCCCGGCCGATTTCAGTCTCGCTGCTCTTCCCCTCACGGCACCTCCTCCTGCGATCCCGGCTGGTCTACCCTCAGAATTGCTTGAGCGCCGTCCCGATATTGCAGCGGCGGAAAGGCGTATGGCCTCGGCTAACGCTCAAATCGGAGTGGTCAAAGCGGCTTATTATCCGACGATAAGTCTAGGCGCCACGGGTGGTTTCGAAAGTGGTGTAATCACCACGCTCATCTCTGGCCCGAGCGGCCTCTGGTCGGTGGGCGGCTCCGCAATAGCGCCCATTTTTGATGCCGGCCGCCGCCGGGCCAACTTGGATCAAGCCATAGCCGCCTACGATCAGACCGTCGCCAACTATCGCGAAACAGTACTGACCGGTTTTCAACAAGTCGAAGACAACGTGGCCGCGTTGCGCATCCTCGAGAACGAAGCACAGGTTCAAGAAAAAGCAGTCGTGGCCGCCCAGAAGTATCTGGAACTCGCCAACACACGTTACGCCGGTGGCGTCACGAGTTACCTGGAAGTCACAACCGCTCAAAGTGCGGCTCTCTCGGATGAAATCACCGCCGTGAACATTCTCGGCCGCCGCATGGTTGACGCGGTGGCCTTGGTTCAGGCGCTCGGCGGTGGCTGGAATAGCTCCGAACTACCGCAGCGCCCTGAATGCTGCGGCAAACTCGCGGCGAGCTCAAACTGATTCCTCAACCTTCCCTGAATTGGCCGGCGTGCTCCTTGGCTACTTCGTGTCCCGTTGTCACTATCGGTCTCTCTCGCCAAGAGGTCGGTTCGTTTGTCACCACTGTCGCATAGCGGTATCCTCCATCTAGAGCCCTGCATTTGGAGGCACCATGACACTGTCCCTAACACCCCTCGACTCGCTGCTTGTGACTTTTATACTCGCCACACTGACTTTCGGCTTGCCCATTCTCGTCGTGTTGTCGATCCGCTTTCTGTGGGATCGCAACTTGAAACTCGGCCGTTCTAGAGAGCTCGAAAAGCTCATCTGGCAGTTGCACCGCATGGCGAGCGCAATGGAGCACCAAATGAATTTGTCATTTCCCGCGGTTCAGCCGGGCACGGAGGAGCCAAGTGATCTCGCCTATCTCCAGCAGATTGCTGCTCAAACGAAAGCCGCCACCCAGAGCACTGCCACAACCAGTACTGCGGCGGCCGCGACAGAGGAGCAAGCCACGAAACAGCCCGTGACCTCGGAGCAAGCTGCCCAGCAGGCTCCTTTTCCGCCGCTCGTGCCAAGAGAGCCATCTGCCGAGGCTCCACGCCACGGAGGCGTCAATTCCATGTTCGGGTTCTAGCTTTAGTTTTTCCGCACAAGTGGAAGAATCCTGCCGGCATCGATACGGTCGTTTTTTTCCCAGCGGCAATGGCCTGCAGCATGATCTAGGGATGTATAGATAGGTTCCCGGAGGGAGCCTTCTTGGTGTCTCTGAATCAGCGTCCGCTGAATTCAGCTTTTATACAAGAAGCGCTCCTCCATTGACCTGTTCATTCAAACTTATCAGCTACTTACAAGCTTCCTGTGCAGTTTCCCCAAGAACTACTGCAGCTTTGAATACTCAGACTTTGCCGCGATGAGAACGGGGATGTCGGGGTGGGCGTCTTTCCAGAGGGTAAGGAAATCCTGATAGGCTGCCCTGGCTTTGGCATTGTCGCGTTGCATGGCGTATGCGCGTGCGAGGCCGAGATGGGCAAGCACGAAGAGCGGGTTGTTCGCCACCAGGCTGCGAAGGTCGAGGAACTTCTGGAACTCCACAGTGGCTTCGCTGCCTTCATGAAGAAGCAGATACGCCTGGCCACGCACATAGGCGGGATAAAGTAGTGCGCCAAATTCGAGGTTGGACGGAAGCAAGCCTAGCTCATAGGGAGCCGCAGCCTTGAGAAGCTCTATGGCCTTAGAGGGGTCGCTGCGGTTGATTTCGATGCTTGCACGGATAGTGGGCAGCCAATAGCCGTTGATGACCGTATCTAGGGGAAACCGTTTTTGCAGTTCGTCTGCGATTCGCTCTGCTCGTGTCGAATCCTCCTCCCGCGCTAAAGCCAAACCCGCCAGAATCTGGACCCCTCGGTTCGACGCCAAGTTCAACGCAGAAGCAGTCTGTTCGGCCGCGAGTGCCAAATTGCCGAACGCCGCTTCCCTCAACGGCCCATTCAGCCGCCACTCCGCTGCTGTCTCTTTTCTATCGTTGCGGCGGGCGGATTCGACAGCATGATTAGAGAATTCCCGTAGGCGTAGGCCATTGCGAAATTAGGGTCAAGTTCTATCGCTTGCTTAAAGAACGGAATCGCATGAACGTTTCCGTTTTCGTTCCAGTTTTTGTCTCCCAAGCTATAGGCTTTCAGGGCTTCGAACGAAGCCGTTGTGGCCTCTTCCATGCGCGTATCGAATCTCTCGACGGAACTGAGTGATTCGCCGAGTTCGGTGCGCAGTTTCGTGGCCGCGTCACCGAGTGCGTCAAGAACTTTTTCCTTCGCTGCCGCCTGCACCTGTTTCCATGCGAGCGTGTTGCCGCTCTGACAATTCACGGCCTTTAAGCCCACCACGTACTGCTTCCCGATATTCGCAATTGAGCCCGCGATATGCGCTTTACTCCCCGCGCGCTGACAGACCTCACGCGTAATTTCAGCCGTTAGCGGCGTGCCTGTCGGCTTCGTCATTAGCCGGAGCGTCGCCCCAATCCTCTCGTCCGAGAGAACATGGAGGAAGGGTGACGATGGGTTCTTCTGCTTTTTCGATGGCTTGCTCTCGAAGATTTCATCGGAAATGTCTTGACGCCTGACCATTCGCGCAGATACTGGTGGGCATCCCTGGCATGGCTATTACCGTCTGAGTTGTTGAGCCAACCTCGGCCAAGATCATTTGCGATCAGGAGCGCGAGTCATGGGAAATCAGATACAAACAAGAGCATTTCGCGTGGGCATCGCCGGGCCTGTAGGATCAGGCAAGACCGCACTCGTGGACTGTCTAAGCAGAAAACTTTACCCGCGACTCAGCCTTGCTGTGGTCACCAACGACATTTACACGAAGGAAGACGCCGAGTTTCTTCTTCGTCAGGGTACGCTTCCGCCCGAACGAGTTAAGGGCGTCGAGACCGGGGCCTGCCCCCACGCGGCGATCCGTGAAGATGCTTCCATGAACTTGCAGGCCATCGCGGAGCTTGAAGATCATCTCCCCGGACTTGAGCTCATTTTTGTCGAAAGCGGTGGCGACAATCTGGCGGCGGCCTTTAGCCCGGAACTCGTGGACATTTGGGTGTATGTCATTGATGTAGCCGAGGGTGACAAGATCCCCCGCAAAGGCGGTCCGGGGATCATACGCTCCGACCTGCTGGTGATCAACAAAATTGATTTGGCACCCTATGTGGGCGCCTCCCTTGAAGTCATGGACCGCGATTCGCGCAAGATGCGCGGGGATCGTCCTTTTGTCTTCACTAATCTGAGGGAGGACGTCGGGCTCGACACCGTCATCCACTGGCTCGAGGAAAAGCTGCATCAGCCCGCCACCTCGCGCCGCGCCCTGATTGACGCTCACTTGCCTTACGCCGGGCAACCTCATAGCCAGGAGCACAGCCATTCTCACGATCACCAGCACGACCCCATCCATGGCCATCAGTAACAAAGGATGCCGCCGATGAAATCTGACCCCGATCCCAATGTTTCTTCGAATCCACAGCATCTGGCGCATTTGCGGCTCCTTCACCTGGCCGACAGTGCTCTGCCCGTCGGCGCGCTGGCTCACTCCTTTGGCTTGGAAACTCTGGTTTCGGCGGAGATGCTGGAGGCCGGCAATTTGCCCGGCTTTCTCCGTGGTTATTTGCAGGAAGCGGGGAGGATGGAAGCGGTGGCGTGCCGTGAAGCCTTTCAGCTTGCGGGGACAGAGCACCTGAACTTCCCCACCGCTCGATGGATTGAGCTCAACGATTACTTAAGCGCCCTGAAGCCTGCCCGCGAAAGCCGGACCGCAAGCGCTGCGATAGGCCGGACATTTTTGCAGGCCGCTATCGCGCTCGGTGATTTCCCGGTTCTTCAGAAAGCCCGTGAAGCCTCGTTCGATTCCCTGAGCCTGATCCATCATGCCGCAGCTTTCGGCTTGGTGGGTGCCACGTTCGCGTTCGACGAAACGCGTACAGTCCTCGCGTATCTTCACCAGATGACCGCTAGTTTGGTCTCTGCATGCCAGCGCTTGCTGCCAATCGGTCAGAACGAAGCCACGGGCATGCTCTGGCATCTGAAGCCCGCGATAGTCGAAACCTCGATCCTCAGCGCGAGCTGCACACTCGACACCGTGAGTTGCTTCATGCCTTTGCTGGATTGGGGGGCCATGGAGCATCCTGCACTGCCAACGCGCTTGTTCATTAGCTGAACGCCGGAACTTAAATGACTGCGACGGCCACTGAAACCCGCCGGAAAATCGAGCCGGATATCCCCGGGCCAGGCCGCGTTCGCGCTTCAATGCGATTGGATTTTTCCCACGATTCTGCCACCGGCAGCACATTTCTGGCCGGAAGCCTCCAAGAACCGCCGCTACGAGTCGTGCGCTCTTTCACTCTCGAGGACGGCACCGCTCTGGCTCATCTCCACAATGTATCCGGCGGTTTGCTCGGTGGCGACCATCTCGCACTGCAGGTAAATCTCGGCTGCAACACAAGCGTACAACTTACTACCGCTGGAGCCACGCGCATCTACGGTCACCGGCGGGGGTTTTCCCCAACAACGCAATGCACCCAGGTCGCTATCGGGAAGGGCGCTTTGCTTGAATACCTGCCGGATGCGACCATCCCTTTTGCGCGCGCACATTTTCTTCAACGCACATCCATCGATCTGGCTGCTGGCGCCGGTATGTTCTGGTGGGAAATTCTTTGCCCAGGCAGGGAAGCACGCGGGGAACTGTTCGAATATGAGCAATTCGAAATGAAGACATGCGTGACCGCGCTCGGCCGCAAAATCGCCGCGGAAAATATTTGCCTGCGGCCTGCCAGCCAGGATGTTTCGTCCCTGGCGAGGCTGGGACCCTATCGTTACGTCGCGACGTTTTATATTTGCCGCCTGGGCCTCGACGCAACCGCCTGGTCTGCCCTTGAAGATCGCCTTCGCGGCTTAACGAGCGGCTTGACGCGCTCCGGCGAAATCCTTTGGGGAGTCAGCTCTCTCGCGGCTCACGGGTTGATTGTCCGATGTCTCGCTTACAACGGGCGCGATGTTTCGTCCGGACTGCAGGCCCTCTGGCACGAGGCAAAGCTTCAGTTATATGGCCGTGAAGCGATTCCGCCGCGCAAGGTGAACTAAACTGCTCTCGGCGGTTATCGCGCGGCCCGCAAGGCTGACCAGGAGGTGCTCGTGCATTTAACTCCGCAGGAACAAGAAAAGCTGATGATCGTGGTTGCTGCCGACCTTGCTCGCAGACGCCAGGCCCGCGGGCTGAAACTCAACTACGTGGAAGCGGTCGCCATTCTCACCGCCGAAGTTATGGAAGCCGCTCGAGACGGCAAAACAGTTGCGGAGATCATGAGCCTCGGTGCAAAAATACTGACTCGCGCTCAAGTCATGGACGGCATCCCCGAAATCATTCATGAAGTGCAGGTGGAAGCCACGTTTCCAGATGGAACGAAACTCGTCACCATTCATGATCCAATCAAATGACACCAACCGCTCCAAGAAATGCAACGCCATTCAAGTCATCTGCGATTCGAGGTGAAATTATGAAGCCCGGAGAATATCTGCTGGATCTGGACGCCGGACCCATCGAAGCAAACAGGGGACGCAAGACCGTCCGCGTTCTCGTAAAAAATAAGGGCGACCGCCCTATCCAGGTTGGAAGTCATTTTCATTTCTTCGAGACGAATGCCTCCCTCTCCTTCGATCGCGAAGTTGCTTATGGTATGCGACTCAACATTGCCTCCGGCACCGCCGTCCGCTTTGAACCCGGTGAAGAAAAACAAGTGGAGCTTACGGATTTCCGTGGCCGCCGCGTCATTCACGGTTTTAGCGGACTAGTCGAAGGCCCTCTCGACGACACGCGGACGCGCTCCGCATCCTTAGCTCGAGCGCGCAAGGCCGGCTTTTCATCTGAACAACAGGACAAATCCCGATGAGCCTGGTCATTCCTCGCCGCACCTACGCCGACCTTTACGGACCCACGAAGGGCGACCGCATTCGCCTGGCCGACACCGATCTGATCATCGAAATCGAAAAGGACTTTACGCATTACGGCGACGAAATCACTTTTGGCGGCGGAAAAGTAATCCGCGATGGCATGGGCCAGAGCAGCACCGCCGTCCGGGAAACGCAATCTGGCGCGCTCGATCTGGTCATCACCAACGCGGTGGTGCTCGACCACTGGGGAATCGTCAAAGGGGATATCGGCATCAAGGACGGGCGCATCGTAAAAGTCGGCAAAGCCGGCAATCCCGATACGATGGACGGCGTTGACTCGGAATTGGTTGTCGGCGCAGCCACCGAGGTTATTGCGGGTGAAAACTTGATCGTTACGCCCGGCGGCGTTGACAGCCATGTTCACTTCATTTCCCCTCAACAGGTTTACGCCGCGATTTCCAGCGGTATCACCACGATGATCGGCGGCGGAACTGGCCCCGCCACTGGAACCGCCGCCACCACCTGCACGCCTGGAGCCTGGAATCTCGCACGGATGCTCCAAGCTGCCGAGGCCTGGCCGATGAATTTTGGTTTTCTCGGCAAGGGCAACGCCGCCGCGAAAGCGCCTCTCGCCGAACAAATTGAAGCCGGCGCCTGCGGCCTCAAACTCCATGAAGATTGGGGAACGACTCCTGCGGCCATCGACGCCTGTCTCCAGGTGGCCGATGATTATGATGTCCAGGTCGCCATTCACACGGACACGATCAATGAAGCCGGATTTCTGGAAGCCACAGTTGCCGCCATCGGTGGCCGCACCATTCACACCTATCACACCGAAGGCGCCGGCGGCGGTCACGCCCCCGATATCATCCGAATCGCTTCTTTTCCCAATATTCTTCCTTCCTCAACGAATCCCACGCGCCCCTTCACGATCAACACCATCGCCGAACATCTTGACATGCTCATGGTTTGTCACCATCTGAATCCACAAGTGCCGGAAGACGTTGCGTTCGCCGAAAGCCGCATCCGCCCGGAGACCATCGCTGCCGAAGATGTTCTCCACGATCTGGGCGTGCTCAGCATGCTCTCGAGCGACTCGCAAGCCATGGGGCGCGTCGGCGAAGTGGTTCTTCGCGCCTGGCAGACCGCGCACAAAATGAAAACTCAACGCGGCGCGCTACCGGAAGATTCCTCGCGCAACGATAACCAGCGAGCAAAACGTTATATTGCCAAGTACACCATCAACCCCGCTGTCACCCACGGCATGGCTTCGGAAATCGGCTCCATCGAGTCGGGAAAACTTGCTGACCTGGTCCTCTGGAAGCCTGCCTTCTTCGGCGCTAAGCCGGAGATTGTGCTCAAAGGCGGCTTCATCGCCTGGAGCACCATGGGCGATCCAAACGCGTCCATTCCTACGCCCCAGCCGGTCCTTTATCGACCGATGTTCGGCAGCTTCGGTCGCGCCACCGCTCCCACTGCCATTACGTTTGTATCGCAAGCCGCGGTTACCTCTGGATTGCCCCGAGCATTAGGCTTGAACAAAATCGTCAGACCCGTCCGCAACTGTCGCCGCCTCGGCAAAAAGGACATGCTTCACAATAGCGCCACTCCCGCCATGGAGGTCGATCCAGAAACCTATGAAGTGCGCGTTGACGGCAAGTTGATCACCTGCGAACCCGCGAGCGTTCTGCCCCTCGCCCAGCGCTATTTCCTCTTCTGATTCTTGCGCTTTCCCTCGAGCGCGTTTCCGCAAACCGTTTCGTTCCTAAAATAAAGGAATGTATTCTGTTCTCGATTGTAAACCAGGCAGGAACGAAACGGCAGAAAGCTCAGCGTCTGGCATCAAAGAATGGAGATCCCGGTGAAGAGGTCGCTTGCTCCAGATTCGCTTCAAGAAATTACCGCGCCTCTCCGGCAGGCGCACAAGGTCTTCGACTCTTGCTACCCTGGGCCGCGGGGCGACCGCCAGCCTGTCCACACAGTCTACGGCGGCGCACACTTGTTCCGCGCGGACACCGCGAGCCGCCTCGGAGAGAAGGCTCTGCAAGCCCTCGATGAATATGCCCCCGATTTCCTCGCTTTTGCCAGGGCCATCGAACTTCCTGGCGTGGAGCGCCTGTTCGCATCGCCCGAGCCCGCCGCTGCCCTCGCAGAATCCATCCAGGCGAACCTGGACACAGCGCGAAAAGAAAATCGCCCTGCCTGGTTTGCACACACGGTCTACCGGCGCGTCCGCGAGAAGCTCCACCGCGAACCCGTTGAAGATTTTCGCATCGACTTTGAAGATGGTTACGGTAACCGGCCTGACGACGAGGAAGATGGCCACGCCTCAGCCGCGGCCGGTGAAATCGCTGCGGGAATGCTGGCTGGCACACTGCCGCCGTTTGTCGGCCTACGAATCAAGCCCTTTACGGAAGAGCTTCGCCACCGCAGCGTCCGCACTCTGGACATTTTCCTTACCGAGCTCCTAACAAAAACAGGGGGCAAGCTCCCGCAGAACTTCTTCATTACTATTCCCAAAGTCACCATTCCGGAAGAATCCGCTGCTCTCGCCGCCGTCTGTTCGCGGCTGGAATCCACGCTTGGCCTGAAACAGGGGATTCTCCGGGTCGAATTGATGATTGAAACGCCACAGTCCATTTTCAATGAGCGTGGCCAGGTCAATCTGCTTGCCCTCGCCGCTGCGGCGCAAGGGCGCTGTGTCGCCGCGCATTTTGGCATCTACGATTACACGGCCGGGCGCGGCATCACGGCTTCTTATCAGCACATGACCCATCTCGCTTGTGACTTTGCCCGGGAAGTCATGCAAGTGGCACTGGCTGGAACAGGCATTTGGCTCTCCGATGGTGCCACCAATGTCCTTCCCGTTCCTTTGCATCCCAGCGCCAAAAACGCGCCGCAGCTGACCGCCGCCCAAGCTGCCGAAAATCGCCAAGCCGTTTATCAGGCCTGGAAACTTCACTTCCAGCACATCCGGCATTCGCTCGTGAATGGCTACTATCAGGGTTGGGATCTTCATCCTGCACAACTTGTCACTCGCTATGCCGCGGTCTATTCCTTTTTTCTCGAGAGCCTCGACGCCGCGGCGGAGCGGCTTCGCAATTTTATCGCCAAGGCGGCGCAAGCCACCCTTGTCGGTGAAGTCTTCGACGATGCCGCCACCGGCCAGGGGCTTTTAAACTTTTTCTTGCGCGCCATCAATTGCGGCGCCATCAGCTCCGAAGAAGCTCAGGCGCTCACTGGGTTGACTCCCGCAGAGCTACGCAGTGCTTCCTTTATCAAAATCCTGGATGGCAGGAAAAAGTAAACAACCTGTTCAATCTTTGCGCAGGGTGGCTTCGATCAATCCGTGCGGTTCTTCCGTCGGCAAAAAAATCACTCCAGGATTGTCCAATTTGAAGGGCGACAAATCCACGAGATGGAAGTGTTTGTTCGGCAGCGAAAGATGAATCTCCCGGACACTTTCGAAATGGCTGAGCACGGCCTCACCCATTGCATACAGTGTCTGCTGCAGCGATTGGCTGTCATGCTCGGCAAACGTTTCCAGCATCATTTGCCGGATGCCGTGCCAGCTAGCTCCAAATTCGGCTTGATCTTCCCGGTAAGTCCAGCTCGCTCGGATCACTGTGGAAAGGATGCGATTCCGGTCTTCCTTCAGGGTTGTATATTCGTCGCGCAGGAAATTCTCGAATGCCGATTTCGCGGTTTTCAGTACGAGCAGTCCTTCAATACCGGCGCAAACCGTCTTTTCGTTGCGAGTGCCGCTGATTGCTGCGGTACGCTTTTCCTCGGTCGTGCGCGTGAAAGTGTGAGCGTGCGATCTTCCTCCAAACGGCAGCCGAGCCCAGAGAGTCTCCGCGGCCTCGATGCGAACCCGCGAAACTTGGGGATGGCGCGCTAAAAAATGATCCACCAGTTGCAGGCAAAACTTCTCGGCCGTTTCGATGCGATGCTTTCGTGCCAACGCGTACACGGTGTTTTTCATCGTGTCCGTTGGCAAGATTGCCGTGTTGTCTCCCTTCGTGTGCGCCGTCTCGAAATCTCCTTCCAACCGGATGCCCAGCGTCAGCTCCTGGATATCGTGCCGGCCTTCTTGCCGCGCGACCCGCAACAATCGAACACGTTGTTTGCCATAGTTGTTCTCAGCAAGCCGGATGGCCATCAGTCAGCTCCCGCGATAGGTTGCATATCCATACGGGCTCAATAGCAACGGAATGTGGTAGTGTTCCCGCGCATCACGCACCTCAAATACTATGACCACCTGCGGGTAGAGTCCCTCGATCTGGCGGTTTGCGAAGTAGGCGCGAGTGTCGAATGTTAAGCGATAGGTCCCCCCTCCGAGCTCCTTCGCTGCGGCCCACTCCTTCAAACGCCCATGGCCATCCGTCAATCCGCGGCCCGCCTCTGCCCACGCGCCGCCAGCCATCTGCGCCTCCAGAATCACCGGCACATTTGCCGCCGGTCGCCCCAGCGATATGTCCAGCACATGCGTAGTGATCTGGCTCATGACTCGAGTAATTTCTCCAAGCGCAGCCGCGTAATCTTGCGTTGCTCTTCCGCCGCGGCACGCAATTCCGATTCAGGATTATTCTGTATTCGTTGCTGTAAGGCCTTAAGAATCTCTTCGCTAGTTTTCCCTGTGGCGCAAATCAAAAAAACGTACCCGAATCGATCCGCGTAGGCTTGATTCGCCGTGGCCAGCGCTGCCAGCACTTCCGGCGCTGCTTCTTGCGCCGCAGACTGCTCCTCGGCGGACCACCGGCTCGCCTCTGCTGATGGCTTTGCTTTTGTCCGCTTTTCTCCAATGGCCGGATGATTCCGGAACGCTTCCAGCCAATCCTCGCGCCCCATGGCGGCCCAGGTACTGTCCGCAGCTTGAAGGAGATCCGAAGGGGTCACAAATGGCCGCTGTTGGGCCATCCGTTCCGCCCACTTTCTTGCACCGCAGCAATCCATGAGGGTCTTGATGGCCTTCTGCAGCGGCAGACGATGAAAACGTGCCAGCCCTGTCAGGGGCTTCGCCGTGTTTTCGGCCCGCCCAAACACACGCAGCCGGCTTACGCCTCCATCGGGATAAATCTGAAATCGCACATGCGTTGCAACGCGCGAGTGGTGAAGTCTGTCGAACACGTGGCGATGATTGGCCTTCAGTTTTGTCTTCGGCAGCACCTCCTCCCAGATCTGCGATTCCACCTTCAGGGCATCCAGATTCTCCGCCCCACAAGCTTCCAACGAACAGCAATCCGGAAAATTCCCTTTAAAGTGTGCTGTATCGACTTCGACACGCCGGATCGTGCCCGTCACCCCCAGCTTCACAATTACCCAATCATGGCCCGGACCACGCCTCCTCCGCGTCTCCCATCCATCGCCCATATTCTTCGCGCGGTACGGCATCAAAAGATTCCTCGGGGCGCCAAAGAACTCGTCGCTGGAAACCACCACGCTACCGCCGTTCTCCACCGCCGCGAGATCGATCACCTCGCGCGAGATCTGCTTTGCGCCCGGAATCGCCTTTCCGTGAACGCGCAGTCTTGCCACTCCACCGTCCGGATAAATCTTCAAGCGCAAATGTGTAAACCGGGTTGCGTCCTGCACGGGAAATAAATTCAGAGAATCACCCTTCAGCGCGGTTTCCGGAAAGATTTGCGCCCAGTTTGTCTCTGGCGACCGCAATCTCTTTTTCTCACCTGTGTACGGATGTCGTTCCCCCAGGTCGCATCCTTCCAGGGAAAACCGTTCCGGATAATTGCCCCTAAAATAGCTCGTATCCACCACGATTCCACGAATTATTCCGGGCAAACCAAGTCGGACGATGCACCAATCATTCCCTGGCGTTCGCCGCCGCCGCGTTTCCCATCCGTCCATCCATTTCCCGCGCGCCGTGAATTCCCCGTCGATAAAAATCGGTTTCGACTCCTTCAGCAAATTCTCCTTCGGCGCGAAGAAATCATCATTGGCCTCGACCACGCGGCCGCCCAGCCGCTCCGAAGCCAGATCCGCAAGCTGTGTGAAATCCGTCATGCTTTTCCCCGAAGCAGAACGCGACCGGCTGGTGCGGCGCAAAATTGTCCGCAGTCGAAAATTTTCAACCCGTGCAAGAAAGTTGCGTCGACTCTGCCCATAAGCCCGCGCCCTGCATACGGCGTAAGTTTGTGCCGGTGATGGAGCTGGGCCGGATCAACCTGGAACGGAGTATCGGGATTCCAAATCACCAGATCGGCGTCGCGGCCTATTGCAATCGTTCCTTTTTTCTTCGCAAGCCCCGCCAGTCGTGCCGGACCTGCGCACATCCATTTGGCGATGTGTGTCAGAGAATAACCGCGTGCCCTCGCTTCCGTCCACACGGCCGGCAAGCTGAGCTGCAGCGAAGCAATTCCTCCCCAGGCCTCCATGAAATCTCCATTCCCCCGCTTCTTCATTTCTGGCGGGCATGGAGAATGGTCGGTGACGATCATCTCGATCGTTCCATCACCTAGTCCGGCCCACAACCGTTCGCGATTCTCGCACTCCCGTATCGGCGGCGCGCATTTGAACTCTGTCTCACCATCCGGAATATCCTCGGCAGCAAACGTAAGATAATGAGGACACGTCTCGGCGCTGACTCGCCCCCCATTCGCTTTCGCCTCCCGTATCCGCGGAAGTGCATCCGCCGAAGCAAGATGCACAATATGCACGCGCGCTCCGCAATCTTCGCTGAGACGCAGAAGAAGCGCAATCGCCTCGTTCTCCGCTGCGCGCGGGCGGGACTCGAGCCATGTTTGATACGAGCGCCCCACCGGAGGTCCTGTGCACCGTTTCACTGCCTCTTCGATGGGCCCGGGCAACTCCGCATGTACCAGCAGCGGTGCTCCCAGCTTTGCCAGTTCTGATAGCGCCCCGCGGAGATCTGTTTCGCCCACGCGCGCAAACTCTTCCACTCCGCTATCAACCAAAAAGCATTTAAACCCGAAACATCCCGCCTCCCAAAGCGTGGCAAGCTCCTTCGTATTTCCCGGCACCACACCGCCCCAAAAACCTGTATCCACTAAAATCTTGCCTGTCGCGGCCTTGATTTTCTCTTGTAATCCAGCCCGACTGGTCGTCGCCGGAATACTGTTCAGTGGCATTTCCATCAGAGTCGTTATGCCTCCAGCCGCGGCAGCCCGCGTCGCCGTCGCAAATCCCTCCCATTCCGTCCGCCCGGGCTCGTTAATGTGCACATGCGTATCTACCAGACCTGGCATCACCGCCAGATCTCCGGCCTCGTATACCCCACATCCCGCACCAACATCCTCAAATTCAGAGATACCCGCGATTACTCCGCCTCTAATCTGAATCGCTGCTGCCCGTTCACCTTCTGGTGTGAGCACACGTCTGCCCCGCACGATCAGGTCCAACCCGTTACTGGAGCTGTCTGGCAAGTGGAACGAATTTGGCATTCCCGCTAGGCCGCCATCCTTTCGCAGAATTCCGCGAGAAGGTTTTGCGCGACACGCAGCCGGTATTGCGCCGTGGATCGCATATCATTGATGGGCGCGATCTCGCGAGCAAGAGTTTCTTGCGCGGCACGCACCACCGCCGGCGCCGGTTTTTCTCCCTGCAACAATTTCTCGGTTTCTGTCGCGCGCAATCCCGTTGGTGCCACACTTCCCAGCGCAATCCTTACATCTGCAATTCGTCCTGCCTCGAGACGCGCCGCCCCTGCGAAACATACCTTCGAAATTGCCTGCGCCCGGCGTGTGCCCACCTTCCGGTAGAACTGCATCCATTCGCTTTTCTCTCTCGCCACCCGAATCCCTCGAATCAATTCGTCTCCGCGGAGATCGATCTGTTTGTAGCCCTTCCAAAAGCCCTGATAGGGCAACCAGCGTGTCCCGTGAACCGAAACCAGTTCGAGTTCAGTGTCATAAACTAGCAGTGCCGGTGGCGAATCCGCCGCCGGGGATGCATTCGCAATGTTCCCTCCAATCGTTCCGCGGTTTTGCGTCGCGATACTACCGGTTTCGGCGGCCGCGCGGCACAACAGCGGAAATTCCCGCTCGAGCACTTCCTGGTTCCTAACATCGGAATAAGTCGTCAGCGCTCCCAGCGTCACGTGCCTGGGCGTCACTTCGATTCCTCGCAATTCCCGCAACTTCCAAATGCTCAGAAACCTTCGGTGCGGCAGTTTTCCCGCTTCGAGCAGCACCATCAAGTCCGTCCCTCCCGCGAACGCTTTCCACACTCCGGGTTCGCGTGCCAGACGTTCCAATGTGCCCGCAAGATCTCTGGGCACCTCCATTTCATAACCCGCGAGATAGGACCTCATGCACGCTGCCCCATGGCACGGCAGGCTTCCACGACCGACTCGAAAATTTTCGAGTACCCCGTGCATCGGCAAAGATTTCCAGCGAGGCCTTCGCGAATTTCACTCTCCGTCGGCTGCGCATGGCGCGCCAGAAGATTCAGTGCGGCAAGAATCATTCCTGGCGTACAGATTCCGCACTGCGCACCGCCGTGCGTAAGAAAAGCCTGCTGCAGGGTACTCAGCCGGACTCCATCGGCAACTCCCTCTATCGTCAGGATGCTCGCGCCGTCTGCCTGCGCCGCCGGCACCAGGCAACTATTTACGAGTTCCCCGTCCAATTCAATCGAGCAAGCCCCGCATTCACCCTCTCCGCATCCTTCTTTCGTTCCTGTAAGCCCCGCTTGCTCGCGCAGCACATCGAGCAGCCGCGCCATCGGGTAGGCCTCTATGGTCATGGCGCGCCCATTGATCTTGCACTGCACCCGGATCTTGCGCACGGCCTCACGCATTCACGCTCTCCAGCATCTCCATCAGCTTTTCTGGTGTAATCGGAATTTGGCGGATGTCCGCGCCCGTCGCGTGCGAAATCGCGTTCGCAATCGCGGGAGCCGTCCCATCCAAGGGCAGTTCTCCGATCCCTTTCGCGCCTGCCGGGCCTCGCTCGTATGGGATTTCCTCGAAATGAACGCGGATCACAGGAACGTCCATCGACGTGGGCATGATGTAGTTGGTCATTTGCCCATTCACCATGCGCCCTTCCTGCCAGACCACATCTTCATACAGTGCGAACCCGATCCCTTGCGCCACTCCGCCTTCGATTTGTCCCGCTGCAAGTACTGGATTAATCACCTTCCCGACCTCTTGAACGGCGACAAAGTCTTCTATGCGGATTTCCGCCGTTCGCACGTCCACCGATACTTCTGCCACGTAAACTGCCCACGCATACGCGCCGTAGGCGTCGCCCTGGTATTTTCCATCGTCCCAACGAAGATCCTTTGGATGCTGATATTTCACGAGCGATCCCAGCGCGCCGAATTGCTCGATGTATTGCCGGGACGCGTTCCCAAACTCCTTCGCTCCGTAACCTGCTTTCAGAAATCCGCTATCCGCGAGCGATTTCTTGACCGCCAGCGCTGCGGTCTCCACCAATTTCCCAACGATCATCGCGGTCCGCGAGGCTACCGTCGGCCCGCTGTTTGGCACGAGTGAGGTATCCGGCTGCAGGATTTCCACCCGCTCGCATTCCAGCCCAAGCGCTTCGGCTGCAATCTGGCCGAAAATAGTATTGGTCCCCTGGCCCATCTCCGTGCTGCCCGCCAGGACTTCCACCATGCCGTCACGCGTTACTCTAACCATGGCTTCCGATGCCAAATACTCCTCACCCGAGCCGGTAAATCCCGCGCCGTGCAGAAACGACGCAAACCCAATGCCTCTCTTGATCGCGCCGCGCGCATTCTCCTCCGCAAACCGCTTCCGCTTTGCGTGATACGCACTCATTTCCAGCGCACGCTCCAGCAGTTTGTTCATGTCCACTCGTTCGCGGATCACTTGCCCGACGGAAAGCGTCTGGCCTTCCCGTATGAAATTCCGCCGCCGCAATTCTTCCGGGGCGAGTCCCACAGCGCTGGCAACCCGGTCCAAATGCCGCTCGAGCGCGAACACACTTTGTGGAGCTCCAAATCCACGGAAAGCGCCGTGCGGTGGCGCATTCGTTGCGATCGCGCGGCTCCGAATGCGTACGTTGGGGCATTGGTAAGGCCCCGCCGCATGAATTGTTCCTCGCGACAATACGACCGGCGAAAGCGTTTCGTAGGCCCCGCCATCCAGTGTGAAGTCGATCTCCATGGCCAGCAGCTTGCCCTCCGGCGTAACTCCCGTGCGGTGCCTCGTCCGCGAAGGGTGCCGCTTTGTTGTCGCGGCCATGTCTTCCGCGCGGTCGTAAATGATTTTCACCGGTTTGCCCGATTTCCACGCCAGCAATGCCGCATGGCCCGCGATCATGGAGGGATACTCCTCCTTACCTCCAAATCCACCTCCGGTTTCCGTCTGCACCACGCGCACGCGTTCTTTCGGCAGTCCAAATAACCGCACTAGCGCCTTGTGCACGTAATACGGGCATTGCAGCGATCCCCACACGGTTACACCTTCCGCCGGACTGGCCCGGGCGATCATTCCTTGCGGCTCGATGTAGAGTTGTTCCTGTGCTCCAGTCTCGTACTCTCCCTCGACGATAAAAGCGGCGCCGTCCCATGCGGAATCCAGGTCCCCTTTTTCCACTTGAAGAGCCTTAAAAATATTGTCCTCGCCCCAGATTACTTGCTTTCTGGAAAGCGATTCTTCGATGGTAAACACTGCGGGCAGCGGCTCGATTTCGATACGCACCGCTTTGCGCGCCTCTTCCAGTAAATATTTGTCGGGATGCGCGAGAAGCACCACCGCCTCTTCCGGATGGTTCACAGCCTCATCCGCGAGGCACGGCTGGTCTTCGATCAGCAGCGCCACGCAGTTCTTACCGGGAATGTCTTTTGCCGTCACGATGGTGAATTCGTCCCAGGGTATTCCTTCTTCGAAATGGATCCCTAGAATTCTTCCCCGCGCAGCCGAGCTCCGGACCGTCACCCCGTGAATCATCTCCGGGAAGGTCAGGTCGTCTACGTAGCGTGCACCCCCGGTGACCTTTTCCCGTCCTTCTTTGCGCGGAACCGATTTTCCGATTTGACGCTCTTCCATTGGCTTCCTTCTGGTGCCGTGGGCGGCACGATGATTTCGTGCCATTGTAGCTCAGCCTCTTTGAATCCGTGCCAAAAGACCGGGATTGTTCGTCGCGTTCAGCCGCCGTTCGCAGCCCGCCGGCAATTTTTCTTGCGATCCTGATTCTCGAAAATTCAGTGGCGGGTGGACCTGCGGGTTGCTCGAGGGTTAGCATGTGTCTGCGCCGCGGAAGAGCTGCAGATTGAAATTTGCCAAGAGCGAGGGCACTCTGAAACAGGCACTCAACATGATGTCCACCGATTTCATGCGCCGCGCCATCGCCTTAGCCCTTGAAAACGTACGCACTGGCCAGGGCGGGCCGTTCGCTGCGCTCGTCGCGAAGGATGGCCGCGTGGTTGCCGAAGGCGCCAATCGTGTGACAACTACGAACGATCCTACCGCGCACGCCGAGGTCGTAGCGATTCGCGAGGCCTGCCGCAAGCTCGGCGATTTCCAGCTTTCCGGCTGTGACCTCTATACCACTTGCGAGCCTTGTCCGATGTGCCTTGGAGCTATTTACTGGGCGCGCCCAGCGCGTGTTTATTATGCTTGTTTGGCTTCCGATGCCGCCGCGGCTGGATTTGACGATGCTTTCATCTACCAGGAGATAAATCGTCCGCTCGCCGCCCGGCGCGTGCCCATGGAGCAACTCCTTCGTGAGGAATCCCTGGCAATTTTTTCGCTCTGGATGAACCACGAAAACAAGACTCCGTACTGAAAACAGCCAGGTCCATGGTCAAGAATTCAGGCTACCTGCCGCGGGCGCGGCCGCGTTAACGCTTGCAGCAGAAAGTCCTATTCTTCGCCAATGTCTTCATTCCACACGGCAGGATTGGCGCGAATGTACTCGGCGAGCAGCGAAACGCATTCCTGAGAGTCGAGATCAATCACCTCCACACCCAGGGAACGCAGCCACGCAATCCCACCCTGAAAATTCCTGCTTTCTCCAACCACCACGGCCCCAAATCCAAACTGCCGCACCAGACCGCTGCAATACCAGCAAGGCGCAAGTGTCGTCACCATGATCAGCTTGCGGTAACTCTTTTGCCGGCCGGCGTTGCGAAACGCGTCTGTCTCCCCGTGTAGGGATGGATCACCTTGCTGCACGCGGCGGTTGTGGCCTGCGCCTACCAACTTGCCCGCTTGATCGAAAATCGCAGCGCCAATGGGAATGCCACCTTCTTTGAGGCCGACGCGCGCTTCTGCGATAGCGACCGCGAGCATGGATTGGTAATCCAGAGTTGAAGTCACGGCTTCTCCCCGTGCCAGCGTGTGAAGAAATCCACCACCCTAAACTTATATCATCCTGGTGCGCGTCAAGGCGTTGCCTGTGTTGTGGCCTTGGTATACTTTTTGGACAGAGTAAATACCCCGCGTCCCAGTCACCGGTAGACTCCCGTCACTGAGTGAGAGAAGATTTTCACCATGTCTAATTCATTCTTTCGCCTGGTCGTGGCATTTCTTTGCCTGGTCTTCGGCCCGTCGACCTTGAGGGCACAAACTGCTCCGCAAGTAGCTGCCGAGAAGGACTCCGCTCGCGCGCCATACCTCGACCCCAATCTCCCTCTGGAACAACGCGTGAACGACCTGGTGTCGCGCATGACCCTCGAAGAAAAAGTCTCGCAGATGCATGACGTTGCACCGGCACTGCCTCGTCTAGGCATCCCCGCCTATAACTGGTGGAATGAGGGATTGCACGGCGTGGCGCGCTCGGGAAATGCCACCGTTTTCCCCCAGGCCATCGGCCTTGCCGCCACCTGGGACAGCGATCTGGTTCACCGCGTCGCCGATGTGATCTCGACGGAAATACGCGCGAAATATAACGATGCGGTCCAGCACGGAAACACGGGCCGCTATTTCGGCCTTACCTTTTGGTCTCCCAACATCAATATTTTTCGCGACCCGCGCTGGGGACGCGGCCAGGAAACCTACGGGGAAGATCCTTACCTCACCAGCCGTATCGGAGTGGCATTCGTTACCGGCTTGCAGGGCGGCGACCCCAGGTATTTGAAAACCGTCTCGACACCCAAACACTTTGCCGTACACAGCGGTCCCGAGGCCTTGCGCCATCGTTTTGACGTGCCCGTTTCCCAGCACGACCTGGCAGACACCTACACCCCAGCGTTTCGCGCCACAATCATCGAAGCGAAGGCTGATTCGGTCATGTGTGCTTACAACGCCGTGCGCGGCGAACCTGCCTGCGCCAATCGCCTTCTGTTTGACTTGCTGCGCAATAAATGGGGTTTCAAAGGCTACGTGGTCTCGGATTGTTCAGCGATTAGCGACCTCCATCAAGGCCACGGTTTTGTCCTCTCCCTCGAACAAGCCGCCGCTCTCGCTGTGAAGGCAGGGACGGACTTGAGTTGTGGCTCCGAATTCAACGTGCTTCCCTTCGCGGTGCAGGATCGTCTGCTTTCGGGGGAGGACATCGACCGCGCCGTGAAGCGCCTGTTTGAAGCGAGGTTCCGCCTGGGCATGTTCGATCCGCCGGATCGCCTGCCCTGGTCGAAGCTGACCATCGCCGACAACGACACGCCTGAGCATCACCGCCTCGCTCTCGAAGCCGCGCACAAGTCTATCGTGCTTCTCAAAAACGACCGTAATACTCTGCCGCTGAAATCTTCCGTGAAGACTCTCGCGGTTATCGGTCCGAATGCCGATTCCGAGGAAATCCTCCTGGGCAACTACAATGGCTCACCCTCGAGCTACACCACTATTCTCGATGGCCTTCGAAAACGCTTTCGCAACGCGAAGATTCTCACCGACGTCGGTTCTCCCGTAACCGAAACGAGCGCCACTGTGATTTCCCCGGAGTACCTTCGCACCGGTGGCGCAAACTCTCAACCGGGCTTGAACGCAGAATATTTTTCCAACGTCTTTCTCTCGGGCACTCCCAGTCTGACGCGCGTGGATGCCAACGTGGATTTCGAGTGGAACAATGTTTCGCCCGCTCCGACTCTCCCCGCCGAAAACTATTCCGTTCGTTGGACGGGCGAACTCGTTCCTCCCATCGATGGTGACTATCGTCTCGGCGCCGATACGGACGGAGGGTATCGCATTTATCTAGATGGAAAAAAACTTATTGACGACTCGGGCCCTCATCAAACGCGCACGACCACCACTCTCGTTCCTCTGCAGGCGGGCCATGCTTACCCTATCCGCATGGAGTATTACCACACCTCTTGGGAGTCCACGGCGCGGCTCCTCTGGCTGCCCCCGAATCTCTCTCAAGAGGCTGTGAATGTCGCCCGGAAGGCGGATATCGTTATCGCCGTGGTCGGTCTCACTCCGCAGTTTGAGGGCGAGGAAACCGAATCGAGCGATCCTGGCTTTTTTGGAGGCGATCGCCTGGATATCAGTCTTCCGAAACCTCAACAAGAACTTCTGGAATCACTCGCGGCTACGGGCAAACCTCTGGTCGTGGTCCTCACGAACGGTAGTGCTCTTGCCGTGAATTGGGCTCAAGAACATGCCGCCGCCATCCTGGAAGCCTGGTATCCCGGCGAGGAAGGGGGCACGGCCGTTGCCGATGTCCTTTCCGGCGATACCAATCCCGCGGGACGTTTGCCGGTAACCTTTTATCAATCCGTTGCCCAACTGCCCCCCTTTGGAAACTACTCCATGGCCGGCAGGACTTACCGCTACTTCACCGAGCCGCCCCTCTATCCTTTCGGCTACGGTTTAAGTTATTCGGCGTTCAATTATTCTGAGGCGAAAGTCAGCCTGTCCCAAGTCGCCGCGGATGGCTCCGTCACTGTTTCCGTTCGTGTGACGAACAGCAGTTCCCTCCCGGGCGATGAAGTTGTCGAGCTGTATCTTGCGCATCCCGGGGTCATTGGCGCTCCGATTCGCTCTCTGGCCGGATTCCAGCGCATTCATCTCGATCCCGCTGCTTCCCAGTCCGTGGATTTCACTCTGCGTGACCGTGATTTGAGTGTTGTTGACGAGACCGGAGTCCGCCGCATCGTCCCCGGCACCGTCGATGTTTGGATCGGCGGTGGTCAACCCGTTGCCGGTCCGGGCCAGCCGCAAACCAAGGGCGCCCGGACCGCGTTTACAATCACGTCCGGCGCAACCCTGCCGGAGTAGAGCTACCGCTCTCAATCGATGCCGTCGGCCTGGAGTGCGCTGATATTCTCCTCGTGCCAGGGAGGCAGGACCTTGATGAGCACGTAGAGAATGACAAAGGGAAGAATGAGCAAAATGACCGCGGGCAAGAGTCCTTCCCGCGTGACGAAGTCCATCTTGTACGTTGTGTAACCCAGAAAGCTCTTCGAGAAAAGCTGGCCGGCGATTACCACGTTCCAGCGCATCGCAAAAATACCAATCATGGTCAGAATTCCAGCCAAAGCATAGATCCGCTCGCGCCCCGCTTCCGTGAATCTTACAAATTGCGTTGCGGCCAGCAGACCAATGGGCACCAAAGTGCCCAGGAAAATCTGGAGAACGATCTGCGAGACGAAAAGGCGCGTGTGCACCATGAAGTCGAGACTCCGGAACGACTCGTCAGATTCATAAATACGGTGGATCAGGTCCAGCATTTCCAGAGTGAAATCGATGATGAAGGTATACAGCAGGTATTTGGCAATCGTGTCCAGACAGCGCATGTCAATCGCTGTTCGCCTGATGAACGAAGTGAGCATGTACATAAGCAGAACCAGGGCAATTCCAGAAACCATCGCCGAAAAAAGGAATACCACCGGCATCAGCGGCGTCGACCACCACGGATTCGCTTTAATCGGGCCGAAGATAAAACCAACATAGCCGTGCAGGAGGAAGGCTGAAGGAATACCAATCAGAGTGATGATCCAGCCTACGCGGTCGTCGACTCGCAACACACGCGGGCTGATGTTCTGCGAGCCCAGCGTGAACACACGATAAAGCAGACGCTTCCCGCCACGGCTCGACTGCGCCAGCAGTACGATGTCGTGCCGGTAACGAGGTTGCGACACTATAAACAGTGACCTTGCTGGAGCGAGTGCGTATCGAGCGTACGTCTATTAGACCCTATGGCTCACGCAGGGCTTATGACCCTGGTCACGGCAAATTGTGACCTCGGTCACAAGGCCCCGCCCGAGCAACACGCCTCTCGCCTGAATGGCGCTCATTAAAAGAGAAAACGATTCCCGAGTACGCCCGGCGTGGTACGATTCCGCTGCGTTTTCCCAAATAGCGGCTCAAAGCGGAAACCCCGCCTGCACGAGTTGCTAAGACTGAGCCGGGAGGGGCGACCATGGGTTCCATTGCCATCAGTTCAATCGTGCTCGCGAGCGTCTTCGGAGGCGCGCTGTTCGGCATGTTTCTCCGCGCTGCTTTACCCCAGCATCATCTGAGTGGTGAAACGAAAGACGTCGTGAAGCTGGGGAGCGGACTGGTGGCCACAATGTGCGCTCTTGTTCTTGGCTTGCTGGTCGCTTCAGCCAAAAGCTCGTACGACGCGCAGGGTTCCGAACTGACGGAGATGTCCGGCAAGGTCGTACTGCTGGACCGCGTCCTGGCTCACTACGGACCGGAGACAAAGGAAGTGCGGGATGTGCTTCGGAGTTCCGTTGTCAACATTCTCGACCGGATGTGGCCGAAAGTTCGTGCGCAGGGTAGCCAATTGGAGGCACCGTCCGCAAGGGCTGAAGTGCTGGTGGATAAAATACAGCAACTCACTCCTAAGGATGAGCGGCAACGCCTGTTCCAGTCCCAGGCACTCAGCATCGTTCTAAGTCTGGGACAAACGCGCTGGTTGCAGTTTGCTCAGGGGGTCAGTTCCGTTTCCAAACCTTTACTCGTCTTGCTGGTTTTTTGGCTCAGCACGATTTTCGTCAGCTTCGGGCTGTTTGCCCCTCGCAACGGGACCGCCGTCGCCAGTTTGTTCATCTCCGCGCTGTCGGTTTCCGGCGCGATCCTCTTGATTTTGGAGTTGTATTCGCCATACGTGGGGCTCGTTCAACTCTCGAGCGCCCCCCTGCGCGCAGCGCTCACGCAACTCGGAAGATAGCCCCCTATTACGCAAGAGTGTATGGGCTGCGGGCCAGACGAGCGTGGATTGACGTGAGAGAGATAGAGCCAGCCTCGAAGACCTGCGCTTCGCCTCTATTTTATGACCAAGGGTTTCAGATTCGCTTTTTGCAGCAAGGGATTGACTCCAACGCGGACTTGTTCAGCCACGATTTTCCATCGTTCGAGCGTATCCTTGCTTGCCGCACCCCACGCCTCCGCAGCTGTCATTGAGTCTGACGTCGGAGCCACGTCCGCGCTTTCCACCACGATCAACAAACCAGTCAGCGCGGCCGCGACCCGGGGAAGGGGCGCATGCTCCTTCCCCGGAAGAGCGAGTCCAAACAGCATGAAATCAGCGTCACTATCGGGCTCCACCGCCACTTCAGTCTTTTGTTTGAGCTCCTCCAATGCGCTCAGGATTTCGGCTTTGCCCGCGGCCTCTTTTTTACGTTGCTCAATCTGTTTTCCTAAATCACCAGCCTGGTGCAAGGCCGTGGACACTTCTCCCAGTCGTTCGCTGAGTTGCGATGCCAGCGCAAACTGCCGCTGCAGCGCTTCCGGCGTCACCTTGGCACGCGGGTCCATCTTGACCGTCAAGGGTTGCGCATGGCTCTTACCGTTGGTTGTCAATTTCACGGTATAGTCGCCCGGCACGATCCAAGGCCCCGCGGTCAACAAATACGATCTGTGCACGCCATCGGGCAACGCATATCGTAAATCCCAAATAAATCGGTGCACGCCCGCTTCCTGTGAGAGAGGTTGCGGGTCGCGGACCCAATTCATGGTCAAAGGGACAGAGTTCGGGTCCGTTCGATGCAACTTATCGTCGCTTGCAAAGCGCCTGACCAATTTGCCGGCAGAGTCAAAGATCTCGAGTTGAAGCGGTGCGGGAGGTTTCTCTTTCAAGTAATAATCCAGGACCGCGCCATCCGGCGGATTTGCCGCTAACGGTTCATCGGCTGGCACGGGCGTACCTTGATCCGTGCCCGGTTGCACGCGATAGGCGGTTTCCGGGGTGAACAGCCACTCGTCACTCGTTTCCCATTGCGAATCGATCTGCCGCAGCGGGGTCACATCGTCCAAGATCCAAAACGAGCGCCCAAACGTGGCAATCACAAGATCATTCTCGTGAACCACGAGATCGCGCACCGAGGTCACGGGAAGATTCAATTGCAGTGACTGCCAGTCTTCTCCGTCATTGAAAGACACGTACACACCCTTTTCCGTGCACGCATACAGCAGCCCTTTTCGCAGAGAATCTTCCCGCACACAGTTCAAGAAACTTCCGTCCGGTATCCCCCGCGAAATACGCTGCCAACTCTTGCCAAAATCCCGCGTGCGGTACAAATAAGCGTTTAAGTCGTCGAGTCTGTGGCGATCCACAGCAGCGTAGGCCGTGCCCGCATCGAAATGCGAGGCTTCGATGTGGGTCACCTTGCTCCACGCTGTAAGCTCACCCGGCGTCACATTCTTCCAGCTCTTGCCTTCGTCCTCTGTCAACTGGATCAATCCATCGTCCGTTCCTGTCCAGATCTCCCCTGCACGCAGGTAGGATGGCCCGATCGTGTAAATCACCCCGCGTCGCTTGTTCGCTGGAGCGTCTGCGGCGGTGGCCGGATCCAGATTCGCGGGAACACCTGCACCTTCACGTGTCAGGTCCGGGCTGATGATTTTCCACGAGTCGCCTCCGTCTGCCGTGCGAAAGAGTACTTGCGAGCCGAAGTAGAGCACGTGCGGATCGGCAGGCGAAAACACCAACGGCAGCGTCCACGTTCGCCGGTAGCTTCCCGAATGCGCCAGCGTGGGCGGCATCAACCGAATCTCTTCGTTGCTAAAGTCTTGACGGCTGACAAAACCGCCATAGATCACACCACGATTCAGCGGGTCCGGCGCGATGTAACCGTTTTCGTCCCCCGCCTCGAAGGGCCGCCAATCATGAAAATTCAGCGAGCGGTAGTTGCTCCGGCTTGGCGTCGCGGCCGAGTCGCTATCTTGTTGCGCTCCATACACCCAGTAGGGGAATTGCTTGTCTGTGGCAACATGATAGAACTGCCCGGTCGGCTGGTTATACCAGGAACTCCAGGTTTGGCCTCCGTTGCGCGTAACGATGGCACCCTGGTCGCAGCTAAGGATCATCCGCTGTGGTTCTTCAGGATCGATCCACAGCTCGTGGTAATCGTCACCGCCAGGAGCACCTTTCCATGCCTCGAAGCTCACACCGCCATCCCGCGATTTATACGCTGCCGTGTTCGGAACATATACGGTGTCCGCATCTCTAGGATCAACGGTGAGTTCTCCGAAGTACCATCCGCGTTGCCACATGCGTCTGTCTTTCGAAACTAGTTTCCAATTCTGCCCGCCGTCGTCAGAGCGGTATAATCCGCCTTCTTTCGCATCCATTAGCAGATAAATTCGCAGCGCATTGCTCGGCGCAAACGCGATCCCTATCCGCCCGAGACCCTCTGAAGGAAGCCCGTGTCCACTGACCTGTTCCCAATGCTCGCCACCATCCGTCGAGCGGTAGAGCCCGCTTCCTGGGCCCTTCGATGGCGCGTAAATGCTCCACGGAGGACGACGCGTTTGCCACAGTGCGGCGTAAATCGTTTGGCTGTTTCCCGGTTCAAATGCCAGGTCGATAGCGCCCGTGTTTTCGTCTTTAAACAGCACGCGCTGCCAGTTTTTCCCTCCGTCGTTCGACCGATAGACGCCGCGCTCTGCATTCGGGCCGTAGGCATGTCCCAGTGCCGCGACAAACACTCGGTTCGCGTCTTTCGGATCCACTAGAATCCGCCCGATTTGCCGAGAATCACGCAATCCCCTATGCTCCCACGTCTTTCCCCCATCCGTGGACTTGTACATCCCGTTTCCGCCGGAGATCGAGGAGCGCATGTCCGCCTCTCCCGACCCTACGTAAACTATTTGTGGATTCGAAGGCGCGACCGCGATTGCGCCGATCGAAGCAATCGGCTGTCCATCGAATATGGGGTTCCACGTGCGCCCGGCATCATTTGTCTTCCACACCCCTCCGCCCACCGCGCCGAAATAGTAGACCTCCGGCTCCCCGCGAACTCCGGTCACGCTCAGTACTCGTCCTCCCCGAAACGGTCCAATCAACCGCCACTTCATCTCCTGGAAAAACTTTGCATCGAACTGTTCCGCATTCTTTGGCCGCGCGCTCATCCTCGCCGTGCCTGCCACGACGCATACCAGCGCCAAACAAACCATCAATCCAGTCCCGCGACACCAACTTTTCATGCAGTTCTCCCCCTGAACGCAATTCACTCAACTTATTTGAAGCGCTGGGAGTATAGCGCAATCTCAATGAACGAATAATCCGTGCCAACGCTGTATTTTGGCCCCAACGCGTTGACTTTCCTCACAGCACCCCACTACCATGACTCTCGGGAATTCCCACAGCAGACAAGTTTTTTCCCGCGATTTCCCCTTGGCATGGTGGACTATGCATCAACCACAACGGAGGAATCCATACGGAACGAACGCGGCTCGTACTTCGTCGGCCCACTGGCCCGCTACAACCTGAATTTCGATAAGCTCTCCTCCCTGGCCCAGGATGCAGCGCGCTCCGCGGGACTCTCCAACGAATGCCGCAATCCCTTCCAGGGAATTCTGGTCCGCGCTGTCCAGACGGTATATGCTTGCGAGGAGGCCATGCGCATCGTCAACAATTACGAGATGCCCGACAAGCCGGATGTGGACGTCATGCCCTGCGTCACCACCGGCCATGGTTCTACCGAAGCTCCGCGTGGCATCCTCTATCATAAGTATCGCTATGACGAGCGCGGCCTCGTTGTCGGCGCCAAAATTGTGCCGCCAACCTCTCAGAATCTCACAACCATGGAGGCCGACCTCTTCGAGTTTGTTTCCACTCGCCTGCACCTCCCCAATGACCGGCTGCAATGGCAGTGCGAGCAGGCCGTCCGCAATCATGATCCGTGCATTTCCACGCATTTTCTGAAATTAAGGATAGACCACCAATGACCACACGGCCCTTCAACACGTTGCTGATTGGCGTGGGCAACCCCTTTCGCAGTGACGATGGTGTGGCCGGCGCCGTCATTCGCCGTATCCACGGCGAGCATCCCGCGGCGGTTCAATTGCTCGAAGAAACTGGCGATGGCGCCGAATTGCTGGACGCCTGGAAAGGCGCAAACACGGTCATTCTTATTGATGCCGTACAATCCGGCGCGCCGTCCGCCACCCTTTATCGCTTCGATGCCCACGCCGAAAAGCTTCCCGTCTGGTTTTCTCATTGTTCCACGCACGCCTTCGGTGTCGCGGAAGCCATCGAACTCGGGCGCACCCTCGGCGAACTCCCTCCGCAACTGATTGTGTATGCGATTGAAGGCTTGAATTTTTCGCCCGGCATTGAACTTTCTCCGGAGATCGCCGAAGTCGTTCCCCACGTAGCTGCTCGCATCCTCGACGAACTTCGCCAGCTAACCCCCGTCGCGGGCGCCCGCACTCTCTGACGCGCTTTCCCGATCACTCCTCGTCGCCTTTCATCTTTTGCTCTGCTTCCTCTTTTTTCCCTCCGGTTGTGACCGCAACAAACCGGGTGCTATCCTCGTTTCTATGGCGGAATCGGACAATTTTCCTCGCGCGTCCAGCACTTCTTCGCCCCTCGACTCTGCCGCGCGGCAATTTGAAGCTCTCCTGAATGTCAGCGAAGCCATCGCGCAGGAACGCGATCTCAACGCACTGTTCCAGCAGCTTGCCGAGCGCCTCCATAGCGTCCTGCAATTCGACTTTCTCGCCCTGATTCTTCACGACCCTTCGCGCAATACCATGCGTCTTCACCTTCTGGCGGCCCGCGATCCCATAGAAGCTCCTGTCTCCCGCGAACTCGCCGTCGAAGACGCTCCCGCCGGATGGGTGTGGGAAAATCAGCAGCCCTTCGTATCGCTCGACACCTCCAAAGATTCGCGTTACCCCGACTTTATGCAACGGATTCAGGACCAAGGCGTGCACACCCTTGCCATCCTGCCTTTGACAACGGCTCAACACCGTCTTGGCGCCATGAGCTTCGGCCGCTACGTTCCCCACGGCATGACCGAGGTGGAAATCGATTTCATGAAGCGCGTTGCCGCGCAAGTTGCCGTCGCCGTTGACAACACTCTCAACACCGAAGCTGCTCATGCCTACCAGCAACAACTCGCACGCGAACGTGATCGCCTTCAGGTTTTGCTCGACATCAACAATCTCCTCGTCCGCACCCGCGACATCACGGCTCTGTTTCAAGGCATCGTCTCTACCCTCAAGCCTGTCCTTCAGCACGATTACACCAGCCTCGCTCTCCTCGACTCCCCTTCCGGCCTGCTCAAGATTCACACGCTCGATTTACCTGGCAATGCGCCCGTGACAAAAGGCGAGATCACCGTGCCCCTCGAAGACACGCCGTCCGGCATGTGTTTTTCCAGCGGCCAGGTCTTGATCGCGCGTGGTGCGGAATTGGATCGCTTCGACCACACCGTGCTGCGTTTTCTCAAGGATCAGGGCGTGCAGGTCATCTGCTGCGTGCCTTTGATGTCGCAAGGCCGCACCTTCGGCACCATCAACCTCGCCAGCCGCAATCCGCAAGCCTTCACCGGCGCTGATGTCGAATTGATCCGCCAGGTCGCCGCACAAGTGGCTATCGCTCTCGAGAATGCCCTGGCTTTCAAGGAAATTGATGCTCTCAAGGACAAGCTCGCCGTCGAAAAACTCTACCTGGAAGAAGAGATTCGCTCGGAGCTCAATTTTGAGGAAATCATTGGCGATAGTCCGGCCCTGCGCCGCGCTCTCACCCAGGTGGAACTCGCCGCTCCGGCTGGAACCACGGTCCTTATTCTCGGTGAAACTGGCACCGGCAAGGAGCTCATCGCTCGCGCTATTCACAATCTCAGCCCGCGCCGCGAACGCACTTTCGTCAAGGTGAATTGCGCTTCCATCCCTGCAGGTCTGCTCGAATCCGAGCTTTTTGGCCACGAGCGCGGCGCCTTCACTGGTGCGCTCACGCAAAAAATCGGCCGCTTCGAATTCGCGGACCGCGGCACGCTTTTTCTTGACGAAGTGGGCGATCTTCCGCTCGAGCTGCAGCCGAAACTTCTGCGCGTTTTGCAGGAACAGGAATTCGAGCGTCTCGGAAGCAACCGCACCCAGCACGTGGATGTGCGCGTGGTCGCCGCCACCAACACCGATTTGGCCCAACTCGTCACCGAACGCAAATTCCGCAGCGACCTTTATTACCGCCTCAATGTTTTTCCCATCCACATCCCCGCGCTGCGCGAGCGCCCTGAAGACGTTCCTCTGCTGGTCCGTTATTTCGTGCAGACCTTCAGCCGACGCCAGAACAAAACCGTCGAGTATGTGCCGTCGGATGTGATGGAAGCGCTGGTGAACTATCCCTGGCCAGGCAACGTGCGGGAATTGGAAAATCTCATCGAGCGCGCTGTCCTGCTCTCGCCCGGCAACGAATTGCGTGTCCCTCTTGCCGAACTCAAAGCGCAATCACCCGCTTCGTTCGCCGCTGCTGCCTCTGCTGGCCAGACCGCGGATCTGCCCCGCTTTGCGGCGCCGCCTTATCCTGCGCCCGTTCCCTCCGCTAGTCCCGTTGGCACACTCGAAGAATTCGAGCGCCAGCACATCCTCCGCGCCCTCAAACAAACACATTGGCGCATTGCAGGTCCTCGCGGTGCCGCCAATCTGCTCGGCATGAAGCGCACCACTCTTCAAGCGCGCATGCGCAAACTCGGCATTCGCCGCCCCATCTAATATTTGCTGTTCTTGCTCGGTTGTGTAGCGCAGAGTGACTCCGCGGGCCCAGCGCCTTGTTCTTCCACGTAGCCTATTCCTCTAGTGGCAGGCCCGTCCCTATCAATCCGTACTCTTTAGGAGGGCACGACTTCAGTCGTGCCGTAAATGCTTCTCTGCTCTTGGGCTTTACCCCTGAAGTTCTAGGAACTAGAGTACGCGTGCTGCTGCCCTGGTAGTGGCCGATCCCTTGAGGTGAGCCTCGCCGAACCCGATAAGCCCCTATTATCTGCTGAGTTACGCAAGAATGTCGGACCGCCGACAGCACTTGTATTGCCCTGTTTGCCATTTCTCATATTCCCTTTTCCCATTTCCGCTTACAAAAGGACTATTGGCGTTTCGGGCGTCGGCCCTTTCCACGGCCAGCGCGCCCCGGTATCCTTATAGGGTTGCTATGAACGCGCCGCTTCCATCTCATCGCACTCGGCTTGGCCGGCTATTCCTTTTCTGTTCGGTCGCGATCACCGGCGCGGCTCTGCTCTTGCCTTTGCTGGCTTCGTCGCAACTGCCGGTCATCCGATTTGTGCGCGACCCGGACTTGGCTCCTGACTTCAAATTGAAAGATCTTTCGGGAAACGAACTTTCGCTCGAAGGCTCGCGCGGCAGAGTGATTCTGCTGAACTTCTGGGCCACCTGGTGCGGCCCGTGCCGCGCGGAAATTCCCAGCTTGATCGCGCTGCAGAATCGCTACAAGGACCGGTTGCGGATTATCGGCATGGACGTGGATGACGAAGACGAAAACATGGTTCGCGAGGTCGTCGAATCCGAAGGCATCAATTATCCCGTCGCCATCGGTCCACTCCAGATTCGCATGGCTTACGGTGGAATTACCGCGTTGCCCACCGTGTTCGTGATCAATGCGGAAGGTCGCGTCGTGCAGAAACATGTCGGGCTGTTCAATCCCGCCTTATACGAAACCGAAGTGCGCGCCTTACTCGATCTCCCGGTGGCCGCGAGGATCGAAACCTTTGTAGATACCGGCGAAGTCTTCCTGAAAAATGCGAGTCGTGCCACCACGCTTCCTGGCGTGGATATGACCAAGCTGACTCCCGACCAGCACTTGGTGGCGTTACACAAGTTCAATGCCGAGAATTGCACGTGTGGCTGCAAATTCACGCTGGCGCAGTGCCGCATCTACGATCACAACTGCCAGATCAGCCAGGACCGCACCGCCGAAATCGTGAAAAAGATTGCGGCGGCCGCGGTCGAACCGGAAAAAGCGAAAAGTGAGAGTACCGCACCCACTCCCGTTCCGGCCAATTCCCCTGTCCCCAACTCCGCTTCCCCGAATCCAGCCTCGCCGGATGCCGCGAAGCCCGATACCGGCAAGCCATAAAAACCAGCCTGGCCAAGTTTTCTGCCGTTTTTTCTCGTGATTCTACTTTTTCATGAGCTCGAGCAGCGCCGCGGTCATCGCTTTCACGCCGGTACGTATCGCCGGCTCGGGTACCGGAGCGAATTCGCTGGAATGCAGGCTGGGCAGTCGCGACCCTTTTTCCTGCGACTCCTTAATCTTCAGAGGATCGACTGCGCCCAGCCAGAACATGGAAATTGGCGGACGGGGATCCTCGAGGGCAAACAAGCTGAAGTCCTCGCTGGCCATAACCGGCTGTCCCTGTGCTACGTTCTCCTTGCCAAGTACTTTCTCCATGGCGACAGCGATGCGCTGCGTCAGTTGCTCATCATTGATGGTTGCCGGCACATTGTCTTTGCCTACTTCGATGATGGGCGCGCGCTCCACGGGAACCCCTGCGGCCGCGGCAACTCCATTGGTGATTCGCGCAATCGCGGCGAGGGCCTTTTCCCGCTGTGCTGGCGTCATGGTGCGCACGGTCAACTGCAGGTGCGCATCATCGGGAATAATGTTGTGCTTCGTTCCGGCGTGAAACGAACCTACAGTGACCACCGTTGGCTCCAGCGGATTCATCTCCCGGCTGACAACCGTTTGTAGCATCACCACTACCTCCGACGCGATCACGATGGGATCCTTGGTCATATAGGGGGCCGCGCCGTGGCCTCCGTAACCGCGAACGGTAATATCCACGGTATCCGCGCCAGCCAGCATTGGCCCGGCATGCCACGCCACCTTACCCACCGGCAAGACGGGGGAATCGTGCAGCGCCAGCACGTAGTTGGGCTTGGGAAACTTCGTGTACAGCCCCGCGCGCAACAGGGCCGCGGCTCCACTCACGATCTCTTCGGCGGGCTGCCCGATCAGGACAAGCGTGCCGCTCCACTCGGCCTTTTGTTCGGCCATCATTTTTGCGGTGCCAAGAAAGACCGTCATGTGCAGGTCATGCCCACAAGCGTGCATGACGCCTACTTCGCCAGCGGCTCTCTTGGCCTTCACCTTGCTCGCGTACGGCAGCCCCGTGTTTTCCTTGACCGGCAGCGCATCCATGTCTGTGCGCACGAGAATCGTTGGCCCCGTTCCATTCTTGAGGACCGCCACAACGCCGTAAGCCACTTCTTTCGGATCGTTGTACTGGCCGAAATGATCAGTCACTTCGTAGCCAAGTTTTTTCAGTTCGCTGGCGATAAGAGCCGAGGTCTCTTTCTCTTGCATTGACAGTTCCGGATTTTCGTGAAAGTGCTTGTAGGTGCCAACCCAGTCCTGGATGTTTTGATCGATCTTCTGGTCGAGATTCTCCTGTGCGGCAACACGAAGATTCGCCGCCAGAAGTATTGCCAACGCGATTATCCACTTTGCCCACTGCTTTTCCATGTGCGCTCCTCGCCAGCTTCCGCATCTTATCAAACCCATGCGGATCCGCCGGACAGATTCCTTTCCTCTTGCCCTTCGCCGCGTGGCGGTCTAAACTCGCGGCCCATTGGCTGGAGTTTGTCACTTCCTGGGAGGATTCATGAATCGTCGCGTTGTTCTTCTGCTCTGTATTCTGGCGGTCGGTGGCTTCTTCACGGTGCGCGGTGCGCTGTCGCAGCCGCAAACGCAAGCCACGCGGCGCGTGATCAATTTGCCCGAGAAAACAGTTCAGGCCCCTTTTAGCGATGCCATCCTTACGGGCGATACCCTTTATCTTTCCGGCAGCATTGGCCTGGACCCGAAAACCGGCAAGCCTCCGGAAAGAATTGAGGATGAAATCAAACTCCTGCTCGACGGCTATAAAGCTAGACTGGCTACGGCGGGAATGACCATGGATGATCTTGTCTACGTGCAGATTTTCTGCAGCGACCTGGCTTACTACGACAAATTCAACGCCGCCTATAAGACCTATTTCACCAAAGATTTTCCAGCCCGCGCGTTTATCGGCGCGGGGTCTCTGCTGCGCGGCGGGCACTTCGAGTTGCAAGCAATTGCCGTGCGTCATTGAAAAAAGGCGATGGGAAGAAGGGACTTGACCGGGGCGTATTATGTAATTATACTTAACGCTGTTAATGAGGAACTTCGTGGGCGTTCAAGAACGCAAATCTCGCCAGAAAAAGTATCTCCGGCAGGAGATTCTCGATGCCGCAAGCGAACTTTTCGTGAAGGAAGGCTACGAAAACGTGTCCATGCGGCGGATTGCCGAGAAAATCGAGTACTCTCCGACGACAATTTATCTCTATTTCAAGGACAAGGCCGAGTTGCTCGAACAAGTCTGCCAGGAGACCTTTGCGCGCCTTTCCCTTGTTTTGAAACGCATTCAAGAGCACCCCGGCGACCCTGTCGAAAGGCTCAAGCGCGGCCTCCTTGCCTACATCAAATTCGGGCTCGAAAATCCGCATCATTACCGGGCCACGTTCATGATGCCGATTCCCGACGGCTTTCCTGAGCAGAAATACTCGTGGCCAGATTCGCCGGGCATGCAGGCCTTCGATTTCCTGCGCCGTTGCGTTTACGATTGCATCGGTACAGGGAAATTCCGCGAGGTGGATCCGGAGTTGGTCAGCCAAACCTTGTGGGCCGGCGTGCACGGACTGACCTCCCTTCTGATCAATTTTCCGAAGGGCTTCCCCTGGGTAGACAGAAATCAACTTACTCATTCTATGGTAGATACCTTGGTGCTGGGGGTTTTTTCGCAAAGGCCGTAAGCAAGCCTCATTTTTTTCATTGATACTTAACAGTGTTATGAAATAGAGCTGTGTTACTTTTCCCCGGCCCCGTTCGTACCTGTTTGTAGCTAGCCGTCAGGAGTTCGACCATGGCACCGCTCGCTCGACACAACTTGTTCCACGATCGCATTCGCTTCGTGGTGACGCTGACTGGCATCGTCTTCGCTCTCGTGCTGGCCATCATTCACTGCGGATTCTTCCTCGGCTTCGCCGCCGCGCTGCTCTCCATCAACCAAGTGACAAAACTCGACCCCGCCATGGTTTTCAAAGGCTAAGAACGGGAAAGGAGATGTTTATGACAAATCTCGAATCTGTGGTCCGCAATGAGTTGGCTTTCGTGACTGGTGCCACCGGTTTGCTCGGCAATAATCTGGTACGACTACTGGTGTCACGGGGTGTGCACGTGAGGGCACTGGTGCGTTCGCGCGAAAAAGCAGAGAAGCAATTTGAGAATCTCCCCGTGGAGATCGTTGTGGGTGAAGTGACGAATGTTCCACGTTTCGCGGCGCTTCTCGAAGGAGTGACCGCGATCTATCACACGGTCGCCTATTTCCGCGAAAACTACCAGGGCGGCAAGCACTGGAACGAGCTTTACGAAACGAATGTGCGCGGAACGGCGGCGCTCTTCGAGGAAGCCCATCGCGCAGGCGTTCGCCGGATCGTCCATACCAGCTCTGTAGCCGTGCTGACGGGCGCGCGCGGCCAAGTCATCGACGAGACCATGGGCCGGAGAGCAGCAGAAGCGGACGACTACTACCGCAGCAAGATTCTCACAGACCGCGAGGTTGACACATTTCTTGAGAAGCATCCGGAGATGTGGGCTTGCCTGGTGCTTCCCGGCTGGATGGTGGGCCCCGGCGACCGCGGTCCGACATCGTCCGGCCAGGTGATTCTGGATTTCCTGCGGCGCAAGCTGCCGGGAGTGCCGCCCGCCACGTTTTCGGTAGTGGATGCGCGGGATGTTGCCGAGACGATGTGGCTTGCTGGCCAAAAGGGGCGTCGAGGAGAACGTTATATTGCGGCGGGGCGCCACATGAGCATGGCCGAACTGTTCCAAAACCTTGAGCGCGTTTCTGGAGTTCCCTCACCGCGATGGGAGGTGCCTTCGCCAATTCTTTACTTGCTTGGAGTGGCGAATGAGATCTGGTCACGCTTCAGCCGTCAACCGGCTTTGATCAGTCTGGCCACGGTTCAACTGATGTTGCAAGAACGGGACCGCACACAGTTCATTCACGGCAAGACGGAGCGAGAGTTAGGCATTCGCTTTCGCCCGGTTGAGGAAACCTTGCGCGACACGATTACCTGGTACCGGGAAAATGGCTGGCTGGAACAGTTGCACTCTGAACAAATTTCCCATTGGCCAAGCAGGGAAAGCGGCATTGACGAAGACTGCAAGCACACCTCGAGACACTGGAAATGGGCCCGAGGAAGAAGCAGCTTTGGGCTCACGAGCAGATTTCTAAAGTCCAACTGGGTGCAACGGTGGCTCGCAACGGAGCGTATAGCAAGAGCTGAGCTTTCCCCGTATGCCCATATATGGGCTTACAGTGGTTGGCTACATTAGGTCTATTGCCCATATATTGGCTAATACCTCAATGATCTTCTATCCTTGTGAGAGGTAAACTCATGATCCATAAGCGTATTGCAAAGTTTCATCCATCAGCTTCATTGGCATCTCCTTTGCTCCTCCACAACGGTAACGAGACGATTCTTATGCTACGAATTAGTACAGAAACAAGACGCGGAAAGTTGATTTTGAGTGTGGAGGGCCGCCTGGCCGGTCCTTGGGTCGCTGCCTTAGAGCAGTGCTGGCGGGAACTCCTTACAAGCTCACCTCGCCAGAAATTCAGCATCAATCTTTGTGGGGTAAGTTACATCGACAACGCCGGCAAGGTGCTTCTGAGGGAGATGCACCGGCTCGGGGGCGAACTGATTGCCGAGGGCTGTCTGAATCAGGCCATCGTCAACGAGATTACCGCCTCGAAGGAAAAGGGCGGCGATCCCAAAGATGGCGATACCCGCAAACCCTCCCCCATCATTTTCTATATCACATTCTTGAGCCTGCTATTTTTGCCGGGCGCGCTTCGGGCACAAGGATATACTTCGCCGCTTCCGGCCAGCGCCCCGACGGGCACGCTGAAATTGACTCTGGAACAAGCCGTAGGGCTGGCCATCAGACAAAACCCCACGGAACAGATCGCGGTGATCAATGCGGCGGAGAGCGTTCAAGATAAGAACATCACGCGTTCTGATCTCTTGCCCCAGGCTAGTTTTCACGTAGCTGACTCGGCTAATCGCGTAAACCTGCTAGCGCAATTCGGCGGGCTCCCGTTTCCCGGGCTGCCGCATCATCTTGGTCCCTACCAGATATTTTCCGCCGGGCCAGACTTTGGGAGTTCTGTGCTCGATGTTTCTCTATGGAAAAGGTATCGGGCGGCGCAGAGCCAGGTCGATGCCAGCAATGCGCAGAGCCTGTCAACGCGGGAACAGGTGATTCTGCTGGTCGTGTCGCAATATATCGCCACGCTGCGGGCCATGGCTAATGTCGAAGCCTCCAAGTCGCGCGTTGAGCTGGCGCAAGCACTCTACGATCAAGCTGCCGATTTGCAAAAAGAAGGGGTGGGCACGGGCATCGACACATTGCGCGCCAACGTGGAACTGCAAAACGAGAAACAACGTTACATCGCCGCCGAGAATGACCGTGACGAAGCCCTCTTCGGCCTGAATAAGCTCTTGAATCTGGACCCGCGGCAAAAAATCGAGTTGGCGGATTCTCTTCACTTCTTCGACACGCCTCAGCCGGACGTGGACGCCAGTATCGATCTGGCTCTGGCGTCGCGCGAAGAGTGGAAAGCCCTGATGGCGCAAGAAAAAGCTGCCGGGTATCAAAAGCAATCGATCCAGTATTCGCGGCTGCCCTCGCTGCGGTTCGACGGCAGTTGGGCCTATCTGGGCACCTCGGCCACGAATGGCATCCCGACCTATGAATATCAGGCCAGCGTGAACATGCCAATTTTCACGAGCGGAAGGATTCACGCGGAAATCGTCAGGGCCAATCTGGAGCTGCAGAAGATTGGGCAGCAGAAGGCCGACCTGCGCAATCAGATTGCCCTGGACGTCAAGACCTCTCTGCTGAATCTGGATTCTGCGCGCGTGGAAGTGCAAGTGGCGACTCTCGGTGTGCAGCTTTCCAATGAAGAGGTGTCGCAAGCACGAGATCGTTTCAACGCCGGGGTCGCCAACAATATCGAGGTGATTCAAGCCCAGGATTCGCTCGCTCGAGCCAACGACAACCAGATCATCGCCCTGTACCGCTACAACCAGGCCCGTGCCGACTATGCACGCGCCATTGGACAGATGGAAAAGACGTACTCGAAGTGAGAGGACACGATGAGTGTTGAGATCGAAGTGGGGCTAGAGAATGCGGCAACGGTAAAAGTCCCCCAGGGGGAGCAGCAAAGGCTGGAATTGCCGCCGAGGGCCATGGGTAGCCCCAAGGTTCGCCGCATTCTGTCTTTGGCCGCGATTGTGCTCGTGGCCGCTTTTGCGGGCTTGTACCTCTATTTTCATAACCGGGAAACTACGGACGACGCCCAGGTTGACGGCCACATCACACCCGTCGCCGCAAAAATTTCAGGCCGCGTCGCTCAAGTGCTCGTGGATGACAATCAGGCCGTGAAAGCGGGGCAACTGCTGGTGCAGATTGATCCCGGAGACTATCAAGCGGCGGCCGATCAGGCGAAAGCCGCGCTGGCACTGGCAGAGAGCGAAGCACGTTCCGCGGGCATCGATGTTCCGCGCACCAGGGAAAATGCGACCAGCGACAATTCCAGCGCGCAAGCGCAACTTGCCGGGGCGCAAGCCGATTTAATGCGCGCGCAGGCGGCTTACGAGCAGTCGCAGACGGCGGATCTGGCTTGGGCGCAGGCGAATGTCGAGAAGAGCCGCGCCAACGCGCAACTGGCCAAGTCCGATCTCGAGCGCTACGGGCCGCTCATGGAAAAAGGGGAAATATCGAAGCAGCAGTACGACGCGGCCAAGGCGAATGCCGATGCCACCGCCAGCGCGTTGACCGCCGATGAGCAGCGGCTGGCTCAGGCGAAGCGAAATATTGACATCACTCGCGCCCAGTTGGATGCCGCCAAGGCGCGCGTGGAACAAGCAAGGGCCGGTGTTTCCTCGGCAGTGGCGGATCAGAAGCGGGTCGGCATGCGCTCGGCAGACGCGCAGGCAAAGCTTGCGAAGGTCGAGCAAGCCCGCGCTGCCCTCGACGCGGCTCAGTTAAATCTGAGCTACTGCCAGATTGCCGCCGCAGTCGACGGCGTAGTGACGCACAAGCAAGTCGAGCCCGGCCAGATACTTCAGCCCGGTCAGGGACTGATGGTGCTTGTGCCGCTGCAGGATGTGTGGGTCACGGCAAACTTTAAGGAGACGCAGTTGCGGAAAATGAAGGCGGGGCAGAAGACTTACGTGGAAGTAGACACCTACGGGAAAACGTTTACCGGCCACGTGGATTCCATTGCCGGCGCTACCGGAGCGGTTTTGAGCTTGCTGCCGCCGGAAAATGCAACCGGCAACTACGTGAAGATCGTGCAGCGCATTCCGGTAAAGATTGTTCTTGATCCGATTCCCCAGAGCGTAGCAGTTCTTCGCCCGGGGATGAACGTGGAAGCGACAGTCATTACGAATTAGGAAGATTTCAGTGCCTCGAGGGCCATGCTACAGAGAATCACAGCGAAGCTGCGGATGCCGGATGGCACGATCAACCCTTGGGTGATCGCCGTTACGGTGACGATGGCCACGTTCATGGAAGTGCTCGACACTTCCATCGCCAACGTAGCGTTGCCGCATATTGCCGGCAACCTTTCCGCGGGGGCAGACGAATCCACGTGGGTACTTACGTCGTACCTGGTGTCCAACGCGATCGTGCTGCCGCTTTCGGGATGGTTCTCGTCGATCCTGGGCCGCAAACGGTTTTACATGTCGTGCGTAGCCCTGTTTACGGTGAGTTCCTTCCTGTGTGGTCTGGCGCCGAGCCTTGGCATGCTCGTGGTGTTCCGCATTATGCAAGGCGCGGGTGGTGGTGGTCTGCAACCGAGCGAACAAGCCATCCTGAATGACACTTTTCCGTTGGCGAAGCGGGGCATGGCCTTTGCCGTGTACGGCGTGGCTGTTGTGGTCGCGCCAACGATTGGGCCGTGGCTGGGTGGCTGGATCACCGACAATTACTCCTGGCGGTGGATCTTCTACATCAATATTCCCGTCGGGATCCTGTCTCTTCTGCTGACAAATTTTCTGGTTTCGGATCCGCCGTATATGAAGCGGACCAATATCAAGGAGGGCTTCCGCATCGACTATGTCGGGATTGGGCTGATCAGCCTGGGCCTCGGCAGTATGCAAATCATTCTGGACAAAGGTCAGCGCGAGGATTGGTTCGCTTCCGGATTTATTCGCACCTTCGCCGTGACCATGCTCGTTGGGCTAATTGCGGGGGTGATTTGGGAATTGCGAGAGAAGAATCCGGTGGTTGATTTCAAGATGCTCAAGGAACGCAATTTCGCAGTGGCCACAGTAGCGATGTTTTTTCTGGGATTCGTTCTTTATTCCAGCACCGTCCTGATTCCTCAGTTCTTGCAAGAGCTGCTGGGTTATCCGGCGGAGATGGCAGGGTTGGCGCTGTCTCCGGGAGGCGCGGTGATTATGCTGATGATGCCGGTTGTAGGCATCCTCGTTTCGCGCGTGGATACCCGCTGGTTGATCACGTTCGGATGCATGGTATCGGCCACGGCGCTGTTCATCATGGCCGGCTGGAATCTGAATCTGGATTATCGCCATGCCGTCTATGGACGAATGTTGCAGAGCTTTGGTCTGGCGTTCTTGTTCATTCCGATTAACGTGGCGGCTTTTGCCTATGTTCCCAAGGAAAAAACCAACATGGGGACCGGGATCATCAACCTGGCGAGAAATATCGGTGCCAGCGTCGGCATCGCCACCGTCACGACGATGTTGGAGCGGCGCACGCAATTCCACATGGGCCAGTTGATGGAGCACGTGAATTCGATGAGTGCGGCCTTCCGCAATACGGTACATGGCTTCACCAACGTCTTTTTGACCGCGGGCTCTTCCGGCCCCGGCGCCGCGAGCCGGGCGGAGGGCATGGTCTACGGCGTGGTGCAGCGGCAAGCCGCAATGCTGGCGTTTGTCGACAATTTCAAGATGTTGGGAGTGATTTTCTTTACGGTTATCCCGGTTTTGTTGTTGCTGAAGAAGCCTAGAACTCCAGGAGGAAATGTTCCGGTCCATTGAGGCCACCGTTTTCTTGTAACTATTTGGGGCTAAATCAATCTAGTGATGTGCATGGGGGGAGCAAATGGCAACGCAAGTGATAAGCACTACGCAACTTAGCGAACAGAAGCTGATCCGCGCGGGGCAACGTGGCGACGCACTGGCAATTGAAACTCTCTTTCTCCGTTACCAGCGCCAACTCTTCCAGACCGCACTTCGCGTGCTCGGGAATGCCGAAGACGCCGAAGATGCTCTGCAGGATGGACTGTTGTCTGCCTATCGAAACCTGAAGCGATTCGAAGGCCGCTCGCAGTTCTCCACCTGGCTGACACGCATCGTCATCAATGCTGCGCTCATGAAGCGCCGCAGTGCCAAGGCGCGCCCGGCCCTTTCACTGGACGAGACGCATCACGAGGATGAGCTGCCGGCCGCCGAGCGCTTCGCGGATGACGGACTGAATCCGGAGCAAGTGTACGCCGGCACGGAGATTCGCACGATGATTAACGAGAATCTGGATGAGCTTTCGCCGCTTCTCCGGACGGCTTTCGTGTTGCGCGAAGTGGAGGGCTATTCCACCGGTGAAGCCGCCAAGAAACTTGGCGTCACAGAAAACACCCTCAAGGCTCGTCTCTGGCGCGCACGGCACCAACTTGCCGAACGCCTGGGCCACCGCCTCCGCCGCATGAAGGACGGGATGAGCGGCGGTGCTGGCATGGGCGACGCTGAGTGCAGCTATTGCTGAGCGCTAAGCTGGTTATTGGGAACGAGCAGGGCCGCGCGGTTGCGGCCCTGTTTCCTTCTTGTCTCCCTGATGTGACTCGCGTCACCGCTGGCTGCCACACCGAACCGCTAAGCTTGGGCTGTGTGGAGGTCTGCCCTTATGAAAGCTCCTACGAGATTTATCCGTGGTGCCGTAAAACCTCGCTCGCCCTTCAGGGCGGGGATATAAGGCACCGTGAAGCAATCAAAGCGGCGTCTTCCGTTGTTCTGATGTACTCTTTCAGGATGTTGTTGGGAGCCCCACCACAGTGGCCGCGAAGTAGGATGGCGACCAGCACCTTTCCCGCTATCGACGTTGGATGTCGGGAAGTGCGAGTCTCAGTGACTGAAAACACCCCAAAGCAGAGACAGAATGCTTTGGCGGATCGTGCATGAGCAGGTGGAGGTGTTCTGCTTGGCCGTCCGTCTCGACCAGTTGCGACGCAAAGTCGGTCGAGACTTTCTGGAAGATCGTTCGGAGCCGTTGGAAGGCATCGCCGTCAAAGACCTTTCTGCGATCCTTTGTAACAAAGATCAAATGGACGTGAAGCTGAGAAACACAATGCCGGCCGCGGCGAATCTCACTTGACAATCGCACAGAGCAGGTAAAATTGGCTTAGGAAAATGGCCCGGAAAACTTTCAAATTCCGCCTCTATCCGAATCGCCAGCAGCGCGAGCGATTGACAGCTACAGTCGATGTCTGTCGAGAGCTATACAACGCGGGGCTGCAAGAACGCATTGAGGCTTGGAAGAAACGCACGCCTGTTAAAGTCTTCGACCAGATAAACCAGCTACCCGACATCAAGCAGATTCGACCTGACGTTGCTGAGGTTTTCAGTCAAGTATTGCAGGACACCTTACGACGTCTCGATAAAACCTTCCAAGCCTTCTTTGCTCGTGTAAAGCGCGGGCAGACTCCGGGTTTCCCGAGGTTCAAAGGACGCAACCGCTACGATAGTTTCACCTATCCCCAAAGTGGCTTCGCGTTAGGAGTAAGACTGCAGCTTTCGAGGATTGGCAACATCAAAATCAAGCAGCACCGGGAAATTGTCGGGGACATCAAGACGCTCACGATTCGGCGAGAAGCCGGGTGTTGGTATGCTTGCTTCTCGGTGGAGTTTGAACCGAGGAAGCTTCCTCGGAAGGACACGAGCATCGGTATGGATGTTGGTCTAGAAACCTTCGCCCGCTTGTCGAACGGAAGAGCGATTGAGAATCATCGTTTCTATCGTCAGGCGCAAGCATCATTGCGTCGTGCTCAGCGCAAAGTAGCACGCCGACAGAACAAGGAGTCGCATCGGCGTCGTAAAGCGATTCTGCTTTTGCAGAAAGCACACGCCCATGTCGCCAACCAGCGTAAAGATTTCCAACACCAAGAGTCATTCAAATTGGTGCGAGATTTCGGAACCATCGTGGTCGAAGACTTAAACATCAAAGCTCTCTCGACCGGGATGCTTTCGAAAGCAGTTCATGATGTGGGATGGTCTTCCTTCCTAACCATGCTTGCCTACAAAGCTGAGAACGCTGGTCGGCAACTCATCAAGGTAGACCCAAGGCATACGAGTCAGGAATGCCCCCATTGCCACGCCGTCGAAAAGAAGCCTCTTTCGGAACGAGTGCATCGTTGCGACTGCGGTTTAACGCTCGGACGTGACCAGGCGGCGGCATTGGTCATCTTATGGCGCGGACTGCGCCTTCAAGCGCCAACAGATAGGCAGTTAGCTACTGTTGCTTGAGAAGCCCCCCCGGCTTCAGTCGGGGGAGTAGGTCACCTCCCTGCTATTGTCGGCGGGGCGGTCGGTCAGAATTCCGCGCTTATGCCCATGGGCAAACCAGTACAGAGGCAAGCTGCCGGAAAATATTGGTCCGCCCGCCGATCTGGCTCCTCAGGCGAAAACAGTGTCTACCGGGAAGTGACGAATAGGCGCTCGCCTCGACCATCCCCATGCTCGGGGTAAAACGCAGCCGTTTCCTCGTTCGGCCTGATTCTTGTCTGGTTGTCAGAATTTCTAAGATCGAGTTGCTTTTTTCACCGCCGGGCCGCGGCATAGCGTCCCAGCACGCGCAACTCGCTGGTGGCTTCGCGCGCCTCTTTCAGGGCTTTTTCGAGCGCGTCGTTTCGTTCTGCTTCCACATCCAGATAAAACTGATATTCGAAGGGCTTTCCATGAATCGGCCGGCTCTCGATCTTCAGAAGATTCACGCCGTGTTTGGCAAACGGTTCGAGGGAAGCGAGTAGTGCTCCCGGCCGGTGCGCTAAGCGCATCGCCAGCGAAACTTTGTTGGCCTTCGCTTGTCGAAACCGTTCTGCCTCTTGCGGTGGCAGAAGCAAAACAAAGCGCGTGAAGTTCTCGGCGTTGTCTTGAATACTCTCCTTCAGAATCGCTGCGCCATAGTGCACCGCAGCCCGTTTTCCGGCGATAGCCGCGCATGCCTTGTCACCCCGGGCCACCATTTCCCGCACGCTCCCGGCGGTATCCTCGGCCGGCACCCGTTTAAGGTTTGCGTGAGCTTCAAAGAATCGTTCGCACTGTGCCAGGGCCATGGGGTGGGAGGCCACCGCGCGAATGTCGCTGATCTTTGCGCCGGGGCAGCCGATGAGGTGGTGCTCGATGGGAAGAATGGTTTCGCCGCAGATCTCCAGCATGCTCTCCAAGAGGAGGTCGTAGACGCGCACTACGGAACCCGCCAGGGTATTCTCGACGGGCACGAGAAGTGCGTCTGCGGCCGCTTCCTTAATGGCACGAAAAGTGGCGTCAAATGTCGCTCGCGGCACCGTGCGGATTTCCCCGCCCAGGAATTGCACTGCGGCCGCTTCGCTGAAGGCCCCCGGCTCGCCTTGAAATGCGACACGCATTCTCTTGAAATCAAGATCGCTCATTCTCCCCCATCCACTGCTCTCGCTTTTTCCGTAGCATGCCGATTCAAGTTATACTTTCCCTTTCGCGGGAGCCGGAGGTCTCTGCATCATGCCACAGAATCGTCCGCCATCGGGCGAATACGCCCCTTTCTATGAAGCGTACGTGAAGCTTGTGCCGGAAAAAGAGATTACCGCCACGTTGGAATCCCAGCTTGTCGAGACGAAGAAGTTATTCGGCGCGATAAAGGAAGATCAAGGCGACTTCCGGTATGCTCCCGGCAAGTGGTCCCTGAAGGAAACACTGGGCCACATTTCCGATTCGGAGCGCATCTTTGCCTACCGGCTTTTGCGGATTGCCCGTGGCGACCGGACACCACTGCCTGGCTTTGAACAGGATGATTATGTGAAGTCAGGCAATTTTTCTGGGCGAACACTTGGCAGCTTGGTCGAGGAATTCGCCGCCGTTCGCCATGCCACGCTGGCCCTGCTTCGTTCGCTGGACGATTCGGCTTGGCCCCGCCGCGGCGTAGCCAACAAGTACGAGATCAGCGCGCGAGCCCTGGCATTCATTGTGGCGGGTCACGAACTCCACCACAGGAAGATTGTCCAGGAGCGCTACCTGCCCGCGCTGGCCCGTCCCTGAAACTTGCTTCAAATTGGTCCGGGCAGATTTGTCTCGTCTTCCAGCATCTTTTCGACGAAAGTCTGGGGCTTCGCTGGCTCACGATACTTCGCCAAAAAACTGCCTGGCGGTATCGTAGTCTTGCGCAAATTCGTCCTCCCGCGCTAACTCGTCTTTCCGCGACGGATGGAGCAGGCAGAAAAGCAGGATCATGGCTAGGGCGAGAAATACACTCGCCGCGAGAGTGGTTGCCGGGTCCGCCTCCAACGGACGTCGGATGAGACCCCACATAAGGTAGATTCCGCAAAAAGAGAGCCCGGCTTCCACAAATAGCCCCAAACTCCAGAAGGTTCTGGGCAAGCTTGCGCGCACGACCAAGGGTGCCCGCCCGCGTGCCTCAACTGGTTCCCATCGAATCACTGTCATACTTGATGGCTTTCCATGCACTCCGCCGATACGGCCCAACATTCCTCGCCCCGCAGAAAATCCAGGTAGGAAAACACGGTGGGCGCTGCCATTCGTTTCATCGGCGAGCCGCAGATGCACCGAAGATTTGCTTCCTCTCTGCTGGGTAAATTCATTACCACGGACCAACCGCAATCATTGTTTTCACAATGCCAATGGTCACCCTCCGTCCTGATCATGACGGACCTCTCTGTTATTGATTGTGCAACGTCTACGTGTGGTATTTCATAGGAGCTTCTGAGAATCCTCTTAGACGGCGATGTGGTAGTTCATGCCATAGTAAAAGTGCATTCATTTTTTGACCTTTTTCTTATGAGGGTAAATCCTGGACGGGATTTGGGGAAATCCGCTTTGCGCGCCGTGAAAAGTCGGTGCGAAGCAGGTTTCCAGTTCCGTTCTGGAACTCTCTTCGCCCAGTTTTCCGACTGGGCGGGTCTTTTCACTCAATCCACAGTAAACACGCTCTTGGACTGCTGAATATCCGCCCTAATTTCTCTTGTGCGGGCACGCCTGGCCCCTGGGGAGAAGCGTTCCAGCGTTGGGTTGCTTTTCTACCGTAAGTTGCCATTGTTTGCGACCCACTGCTACACTGCTTTCTTGCCGGTAGCTTCCTGGCGCTTTTGGGCTTCGCCTGCGTCAACCCGGCATTCCTGCTTGTGCTTTCGCCGGGCCTTGTGCACATCGTCCCCGGCGGCATTCCGGCCCGGCCCACAATCCAAAATTGGCCTCGGCCTTTCAGACGGGAGAATTCGCGTGGCAAAGTATGACGTCGCAATTATCGGCAGCGGTCCAGGCGGCTATGTGGCCGCCATACGTGCGGGTGAACTGGGCCTGAAAACGATGGTCGTCGAGAAGGATCCGTACCTCGGCGGCACCTGCCTGCATATCGGCTGTATTCCTACGAAGGTCCTGCTACATCACGCCGAGGTCTACGACCATTTCAAGAACGCCGCGGAGCTCGGGTTTGAAGTGTCCGGGCTAAAAATCAATTGGGCCAACATCCTGGCGCGCAAGTCGAAAATCGTCACGAAACATGCCAAGGGCATTGAATTTCTATTTAAGAAAAATAAAGTGGAATGGACGCAGGGCTGGGGCAAATATGAAGGCCCGGGCAAAGTGAGCGTGGAGAAGGACGGCAAGAAATCCACCATTGAAGCCAATAACATCCTGCTGGTCAGTGGCTCCGAAGCCAAGAGTCTTCCCGGCATCGAGCCCGATCACAAGACGATTCTGACCAACCGCTCGATCCTGCAGCTTCCGGAAATTCCGAAGACTCTCATCGTCATCGGCGCGGGCGCTGTTGGCGTCGAGTTTGCTTCCATCTTCAATTCGTTTGGATCGCAGGTGACGATTCTCGAAGCGTTGCCACGCGTGGTTCCGGTGGAAGACGAAGAGATTTCCGCGGAGCTCGACAAGACCTACCGGAAAAAGGGAATCAATATTCAGACTGGCTGCACGGTTGACGGCGTGAAAAAGGATGCCAAGGGCGTCACCGTCTCATTCAAGGATAAGGACGGCAAAGCACAAACACTGCAGGCGGAAAGGTTGCTGCTCGCTGTCGGACGGCAAGCTATGACCACGAATTGCGGGCTGGAAAAATCGAAAGCGAACGTCGAACGCGGGTTTGTGCACGTGAACGAATACATGCAGACGGATGAGCCGGGCCTGTATGCCGTGGGCGATATTGTCGCGGGGTTGCCGCAATTGGCGCACGCGGCGATGATGGAAGGCATCGTGGCCGTCACTCATATCGCGGGCAAGCCGACACATCGCATCCTCAAGACGCGCATTCCCAATGCAACTTACTGCGAACCACAGATCGGCTCGATCGGGCTGACGGAAAAACAAGCGCGCGACGCGGGTTACGCGGTGAAGACGGGGAAGTTTCCGTTTGTGGGCAACAGCAAAGCCACCATTCTCGGCAGCCATGGGGGCTTCGTCAAAGTTGTGTCTGACGAGAAATACGGCGAAGTGCTCGGCATTCACATCATCGGCCCGCTGGCCACGGAGATTCTGGCGGAAGCCGCCACCGTGCTGCAACTCGAAGGCACCGTGGACGACATGATGAATATGATGCACGCGCATCCAACGGTCTGGGAGGCCATGGGCGACGCGTTTGCCTCTGTGCGCGGGCTCCAAATCAATGTCTAGTTTTGAGTCGTTAGTTGGCAGTTCTTAGTCAAAGCCAAACCCGCCACGGATGGACAGCCCACATGCGGAGCGGGGATGTGCCAGCGCCTTACGAAAACAGGGAACCTGCGACTTAAAACCATTTCCCCTCATGAATCCTCTCCTCATTACCGACCTTGGCCTGATCTCCTTTGCCAACGCATTTGCTCTCCAGGAGCGGCTCGTGGCGGCTCGCAAGGCTGGCGCGATCGAGGATGTTCTGTTGTTTTGCCAGCATCCCCACGTGATCACCTTTGGCCGCAACGCCAAGCCAGAAAATCTTCTCGCCTCCGAACACGTCCTGCGGCAGAAGGGCGTGGAAGTTCACGAAACCAATCGCGGCGGCGACATCACTTATCACGGGCCCGGCCAGATCGTCGGGTACCCCATCCTCAATCTGGACGCGATTCGCCGCGACGTCCATTGGTATGTGCGCACACTCGAAGAAGCCATGATCCGCGCCACTGCGGATTTTGGATTGAGTGCGTTTCGCATCCCCGGCAAAACGGGCATTTGGGTCCATCCCGGCGCGAAGCCGGACGCTGCCGAAGAAAAACTGGCCGCCATCGGCGTGCACATCAGCCGCTGGGTCACGTCGCACGGGTTCGCCTACAACGTCGCGACGGACTTACGCTATTTCGATCTCATCGTGCCCTGCGGGATCGTGGACCGGAAAGCCACTTCGCTCGAAAAACTCCTCGACCGCAACGTGGCTATCGAAGAAGTGAAGCCTCGCCTGGCGCATCATTTTGCCGAGGTCTTTTCGCTCGCGCCCCGCGCCGTCTCCCGCGAGAAACTCCTTGGTGACCTTTCTCACCTGGCAGCCCTCAACAATTCCTCGATTTGAAAGACCCGCGTTATATCCCGGGCTAAGCCGCATATCCAGAAATAGAAGAGCCCCGCGCGCAAAGCTGCGACGTGGGGCCCTGTAAGGATCTAAGTGTTCTGAGCTGTCGGCCCTTACTGCTTCATGGGCGCAACATGGAAAATGATGGCCCGATCGACCTCGGAGCGTGAAGCATCGAGATCGAGCAGGCTTGCGAAGAGATTCGCGATGGCATCCTGCTCTTCCTGGGTGCGCCGCTCCCGGTCGCTGATGAAAGCAGCGCGGATCGTGTCCATCGCGGAAAGATCCTTAACGTCATACCAGGTGAAGTGCGTGAATGCGCCTTCGGTTCGAATCTCTTCAACGGTAAAGCCAAAGGCCAGAATCACGCCGTCGGCAAGGAGTTTGTCGAGTACTGGTTTGTTGTATTTTTCCCAGGCTTTCCGGTATTCGCTGGCTTTGCCCGGATGCACTTTGACAAAGTTGAAGCGCGTGTATGGCAGGACGGAAGTAGGGGCGGCAGATCCGATAGCGATCACCAGATCGCGTGTGAGGTAATCGTGCGTCTTGCCGATATCAACGGCGTCCGCCAACCGCGCGGTCACGGAGGAGGCGGATGCCGATCCCTTCTTTGTGACGCCAGACGTGCTGGCTTCGTCATTCAGTTTGGCGATCTGCGTGCGCATGGCCACATCCACTTTCTCGACACCCGACCAATCGGCCACCGCGTACCAGATCGTGTGTGTCGCGTCGCCAGGGACGCGCAGCAGGGGCACTTGGACGCCCCAGGCCAAGATGACGCCGTCAGCCATGAGTTTGTCGCGGACGGGAGTGCCAACAGTCTTCACGAGATCCAGGAACTGCTCTTCTTTGCCGGGATTCACGGTGTAGTCGTACCAAAACGTGAGCGGCTGCATCTGGGCTTGCTGGGCAAAACTGGAAATCGAACAGAAAAGAACAGCCAAAAGACAAAACAATAATCGCTTCCTCATTCTTACTTTTCTCCTTAAACGTTTTTCGTTTGCGTCTGTGGCAGGAACCTGATCGTTGGAAGGAAGAGAGTGTGGACGCTGCGAAGAGCCATGCAACAGCCACACTTCGAAAGGCCAACCAACAGATGAACGGGCCCTCTTTTAGCATTCCCATGGGCGGGCGTCAAGGAATACGAGATTTTCGGCTTGACAAGGAAGGGGCGTTTCCTGATACTAAACCGTATGGTTAAGTATTCGACTTCGCTCGATTCCACCTTTGGCGCCCTGGCCGATCCCACGCGCCGCGCTATCCTTGCCACGCTCATGCTGGGCCAGGCTTCCATCACGGAGCTGGCTAAGCCACATAGCATGTCGTTGCCGGCCGTGATGAAGCATGTCCGCGTCCTGGAAGGGGCGGGTCTGGTGTCACAAAAGAAAATTGGACGCACACGCTGCTGCCAGCTTGCCGCGGCTCCCTTGAAGGATGCCGAGGCCTGGCTTTCGCAATATCGAATCTTTTGGGAAAGGCAGTTTGATCGACTGGAACGCTATCTGAAAGAACAAGACGAAAAGGAGAACAGTCCATGGCAACACCGCAATCGCAACCGGCCACGGCCGTCCAAGTAACGCGCACATTCGCGGCCCCGCGCGAACGTGTATTTCGTGCCTGGACCGACGCCAAGGAGTTGGCGCTGTGGTTCGCGCCCTCGACCGAATACACCACCATCGTTACGGAGCTCGACCTGCGTGTGGGCGGGAAATACAAACTCGAGATGCATCACAAGGCCGGCAACGTTCACACGATCAACGGCACGTACCGGATGATCAAACCTCCGGAGAAGCTGGTGTACACGTGGAGGTGGCAGCACGACACGGCTGGTCCGGACTCCGTCGTCAGCATAGAATTCCGCGATCTGGGCGGCTCGACTGAGGTTTGTCTGACCCACGAGCATTTGCCAACGGCCGAAGCGCGCGAAAAGCACTCGCACGGCTGGAACGGCTGCCTGGAACAGCTCCAAAACTATCTCGCGTAAGCGCCTGCGGTGACAGGCCTGCGGTGTCATCCAGAGGAGAACAAGGCGACATGCAGAAGAATTTTTGACGGTTGATTCTCGAAACACTCGCACACGGTGCGACAAGGAGGAGCTATGGCGATCGTTGATGCAATTTTGATGGAACTGGAACAGGAGGCGAAGACCACGCAGAGGGTGTTAGAGCGCATTCCAGAAGACAGGTTGAGTTGGAGGCCACATCCAACGTCGTTTTCGCTGGGGCAACTGGCAATGCACATAGCCGCCGGTCAGGGTCTGATTGCCAACATCGTGAGGGAGGATGTGCATGAGGTGAACATTCCACCGCAGTCCGAAGCGACGAGCCGCAAGGAGGTCCTCGAGGCCCTTGCGCAAGGCACTGCAGGCGCGAAGGAAACGCTCAGAAATATGAACGACGCGCGGATGATGGCCACGTGGACCGCGACAAAGAATGGCAAGACCCTGATGTCGGTCCCGCGCGTGGTGTTCATCCGCTCCATCATGATGAATCATATCTATCACCATCGCGGCCAGCTCGCCGTGTACCTGCGGATGCTGCAAGTTCCCGTACCCGCGATTTACGGCCCCAGCGCCGACGAAAATCCGTTTGCCGTCAGCGCTTCGGCCTGATTCTCGAGAATTTATTTGTGCTATTCCTTTCGGACGCCGGGGCGACTCGACTCGGTGCCTTTTCGGTTGGGTTTCACTTGCACTGTTACGGCGTTTGCCTGGCAGTGGCGAACGTCGCGCCACAACACCGCGTCAAGAACATGACTTGCAGGCAAGCAGCTGAACGCCGATCTCCACAGCCCATCCACTCCTTTTACGTATTCGCGGGTGGGATTGTTCCAGAATTGTGAGGGGGGGGGATTTCAGGGTTGCGGAGTTGGTCTATTGCGGTGTCGTAGCGCTGATCCCTGTTCCCGAGGACAACGCTTTTCCGATGGCGTCGCCACTGACAACTAATTCGACACGCCGATTTCTTTGCCGCCCTTCTGGGGAGTCGTTGGAAGAGACCGGCTGGGTCTTCCCGAATCCTTTTGCCTTCATGGAAGAAACTGGCACGCCTTCTTCAGCCAGAAAATCCCGCACGGAATCCGACCGGCGTTCCGACAACTGCTGATTGAAGTCATCACCGCCCACGCTGTCTGTGTGTCCCTCGATCTGCAGCGTGAGGCCGTGATGTGCCAGCAGAATTCCGGAGATTTTTGCCAACTTCTCACGAGCCCCTGGTTTCAGGGTCGAACTGCCGGTGTCAAACAAGACGTCAGACATGTTCACAATGAGCCCACGGGCCGAATCGCGCGTTTGCAAAATGGAGTTCAATTGATCCAGTAGTTGCTCCCTCAGTTGCGCCTTTTCGCTCTCGGCTCTGGCAGCGGCCTGGTGCGCCTTCTCGGTTTCCGCTTCCGCCAACCGTTGTTGCTCGAGCGCGGTTTGCCGCGCCTTGTCCGCCTCTTCTTTCTGGCGCGCTGCTTCGGCAGCGGCTTGTTCCGCTTGCTGCTTCATGCGTTCAGCTTCGGCCTTGGCTTGCTCCGCTTCGATACGTGCCTGCTCGGCTTGCACGCGCTCTTGCTCCGCTTCCTGGCGGCGACGGGCCTCCGCCTCGGCGTCTGCACGGGCCTTCGCTTCGCGCTCTTCGGCAGCACGTTTTTCCGCGGCCATGCGCCCCTGGGCTTCTTCTTCTGCCTTTTGCTTCACGGCCATAACTCGGGCTTCTTCCGCCGTTTCCACCACATCGCGCGAGGCCGACTCCACGGTCTTCTTATCTCGTTTCGATCGGTACGCCTGCTCCGCGGCAACCGTCTGTTGCTCGGCTTTTGCAAGCGTCGAGGCCGCATACTTGCCAGCTCCCGCGTTCCGTGCGATGCGCAAGGCATTGCGGGCTTCAAACAATTCTCTTGGCGTGTGTGGATCGATCCCAAAAATCGCGTTGTCAATTTTCGTGTTGGAAGAGGAATAGACACCGCGGCCGATTAACTCGTAGGTCCCATCCACATTTTCCACGCGGCCGGAACCACTGGCCACCGGCAATGCCTCTAAGACAACTACATTTCCTGGTTGTGTCACTGCGAAATAGGGTTCAGCAGTCACGATCATTCCAAACGTCTGCATATCTGTGACCGCTTTCACTTGCGCTGACCCGTTCTTCACCACGATTTCCCCGAGATTCTCAGCCCGCCCCTGTGGCGAAACCGCCCAAAACACATACGTAAGGTATTCCAAACCGAATTTGGCTGAGTCTTCGAGGCCCGCAAATTTGACGTCAATTTCCATGCGGTTGTTCTTATTTTCGACTTTGGCCTCGGCCGAGCCGCTCGGCATCAATTCCGTCCCTTTGAAAGCCACTTTGGTAGCTCCACCGGCACGGCGATAGTTTACGGCCTTTATAGCGCGGGCAATCGTCGTTGGTGATCCTGCAGATGCCTGCGGCAAAGGGTTTCCGAGTGCCGCGGATCGCCAGCCAAGGGTTGCAGTCGCTAGTGTAATCGTCAGGATGACAAGCCTCATGCAAGTCTCCCTCTGCCTTAACACAAAAAGACCCTTACGTTCTGTGTTTGTCGGGCATGCTTCTGCTGCAGTTTCAGGCCTGTCCTCTCAGGCTAACAAAACTGCGCCATCTACAAACTCTGCAGAGCTTCGGTTTTCTCAATGTGGCACTGTACTTCGGGCCAGTGCCGCTGCGGACGTAAGTCGTGAGTGCTTGTGCACCTTTTTGGCAGCTTGGACTCCGGATTAACGCTGACATAATTACCCAGCCACCCTAAGCGCCCACCCGCCCAAAAGCCGCTCTCCATTGCTCCTGCCAATTCCCTGTGCTAGCATCCCCTCGTTAAGTAGAGCGGACCAGGGATTTGTTCACTTCTCCTTCGCTCCCGCAATACGGGACCCAGGTAGGGCCACGCTCTCCTTCAAGCCAACATCTTCGCCAGGCGCCGGGCCGCGCCTGCTCTTCTCTCGGCGGACCTCCACCCGGTGACCCTGTTGGTCACACCTTCGTGGAGGACTGTAATGAAAATCTATCAAACCAAGGACATCAGAAACGTTGGCATTGTAGGCCACGGCGGCACCGGCAAGACGCAACTGGTGTCGTCGTTGCTCTTCACCGCAGGCGCCACCCAGCGCTTCGGAAAAGTTGCGGAAGGCACCACCACGACTGACTGGGACGAAGAAGAAGTCCAGCGAAAAATTTCCATCCAAACCGGGCTTGCCAATGCCGAGTGGGCTTGCACCCTCTGCGCCGGCAACACCGTCAAAATCAATCTCCTCGATCTCCCCGGCTATTCCACCTTCATCACCGAAACGAAAGCTTCGCTCATCGCCGCCGACGCCGCCCTCATCACCGTGGACGCGCACGTTGGCGCACAGGTCACCACCGAAAAAGTCTGGGATTATTGCGCCGAGTACGACATTCCCCGCGCCTTCGTCCTCACCTGGATGGACCGCGAACTCTCCAGCTTCGAGCGCTCTCTCCAATCGCTCCAGGAACTCTTCGGCCGCACCGTCGTCGCTCTCCAGATGCCCATCGGCGCCGAGAAAGGTTTTCGCGGCGTGATTGATCTTGTTTCCATGAAAGCGCACCTCTACACGCCGGATGGTGACGGGAAAGCCACGATCGAAAATATTCCCGATGCCCTGAAGGACGAAGCCAACGAAGCCCACGAAAAACTCGTGGAAATGATCGCCGAAGGCGACGACGAGATGATGGAGGAGTTCTTCCGCGAAGGTACGATTCCGGTTGAGGATTTGATTCCCGCGGTACGCAAAGCCATCGTCGCCGAAAAAATTGTTCCCGTGCTGATGATTTCTTCTACTCGCAATGTCGGCAATGCCAGCCTGCTCACGTTCCTCGCCGATGTCTTCCCACATCCTGACGAGCACACGCAGTTTGGCTTTACGGAACCCAACGGCAAGGGCGAACGCATCGACCGCAAGTACGACGACAGTCAGCCGCTGTCCCTTTTCGTCTTCAAGACGCTCGCGGATCCCTTCGCCGGGCGCATCAATTATTTCAAGGTGAAGAGCGGCATCCTGAAAAACGACGCCACCCTGCAGAATTTCAATCGCAATATTCCCGAACGCTTCCAGCACATCATGGTCGTCCAAGGCAAACAGCTCACCGAAATTCAGGAATT